>Ga0247741_1000004_pt1 | contig 358243 bp, 337 predicted proteins | sample UWRJL213509R2_FD_180945 | JGI IMG/M metagenome (GOLD analysis project Ga0247741, IMG submission 180945) | Plant litter microbial communities from Arlington Agricultural Research Station in Wisconsin, United States - UWRJ-L213-509R-2 | ecosystem: Environmental > Terrestrial > Plant litter >...
TCTCCGGTATGTTCAACAGCTTCATCCGGCGATTTCAGGTTGTTGTAAAACACAAAATGCCCGTCGGATAAGATCTTTTTATTATCACCCATAATAAATACAGACGCGTCAAGGTCAAAGCTTGCCCCGGTTGATGATGTGTTGGTATCCCAGCCTAAGCCTATTGTAAATTTAGGGGCGTCAATAGCTTCGCGCTGCCCCTTTTGAAGGTTAATTGCCATATTGTATTAGTTTATAATTATCTAAAAGTAAATGTTTTTTTATAAAGTTAAGGTTGCGTGCGTACGCCTCAATAGTGTGGTATCCGTTGCCCAAAGCCATATTGTACAGTTGCTCTGCAAAATCGGCCGTCTGGTTTTCCATAAATACGCAAAAGCTATCAAAACTATAGTTTAATATGTATTTCACAATACGTGTATTGATACAGAAATTGCCGCTTTTGATGATGCCGTCCAGGTCGAAAATGGTTTTAACCTGGTAATAATTCAGGTAATTCTCTACATTGGGGTGGATATCTGTATTGATGAGCTGGGCAAAGTACAGCATGTGGATATCGTTATCCAAACCATAGGCATCAACCATTTTCATGATCATTCGCTCATGGCTGCCCGTAATGCGGATATCATCTAAAAACAGCAGCGTTTTTCCCTGCAGAAAGTCTTTATCGATATGGAACTGGTCGTTACCTATCAGGTTCATCCGCTGTTCGGCATTCAGTTCGCCGTAATCCTCTTTGTATGTGATGGTACGATGCACCTTTGCTTCCTGCACAACGGGTAAGCCCTGCCCTGCCAGCCAGTGGTTAAGGCGGTAAACAAACCAGTTTTTCATGGCAAAGGTTGCCGTTGGGATAAACGAATATGGGCTTGATATAACCACTATTTGTTGAGATACTGGGTTCTCTGTCAGGTATTCGCTAATAAAGCCATCAGCCAGTGTAATGCCAAAATCTTTCGATACCGCCCCATCGCCAAACTTAAAACGACTGTAATCACCGGCATCAAAGCCAAAAGTGGTATGGTGGTGTATATGGTGTAGTGAATATGTGGTAGCTGTCATGACTGGTTTTAGCTTATAAGGCTTAAAATGGTAGTTTGGTTTGAATTAATGAGCAATGAGTTGATGCCCATGTCATCCGCCGCCTGTTTATCATTCTTCGGATTATCGCCAATGTGAATAATGTTTTTGAGCGGGATCTCCTTCCCCGAATTACATATATCAATGTTATTCAGCATGGTTTTAAAAAACTCGGGGTTTGGTTTTGACATGCCCGCCTCGTCAGAGTAAAGCTGAAAATCGAAATAGTTATCCAGCCCGTAAAGTGCTAATACCTTTCGTAATGATCTCCCGGTGATGTATCCTGTGTTGCTCAACAAACTAAAAGTTGCTCCGCTTTTTTGTTTTAGATGCTCCAGCACCTGGGTTGTTACAGCCGAGTATATTTGCGGGGGATATTTAAACAGCAGATCCTCCATTTGCAGGTGTAGCGCGGTGTAATCTACCCCGTCAATACTTAAGCTATCACCGTTGATCAGGCTGATCACCATCAGGTACATTTCGTCGGCATCGATGTTCTTCCCCGTTTTTTCGTTGATGGCATTACACATACCATCTACCTGCCTGAAGAGCTTATCAATTTCATCTATAGATTTGCCTGTGCGATTAAAATTTTGCTGAAAAAAATGCGCGCGCTGGATCTTAAAATCCGGGTTTGACTTGATCAGTGTAAGCCACAGATCAAACGAATAGTGCTGGTAGTAAGGCATTAGCAGATGTAAACAGTTTATAATTTGCCTGCCCTGTTACCGGGCAAGCATTATCTAATATATAATGTTTTATGCTATTAATTGAATAATTTAAGATAAACTTTGCGTTAACAAACTACTCCTGGAAAGAGAGCACATCCCGGTAGGCTTTTACAGAACGCACAATACTTTGAACGATCTCGTTTTGGCCTTCGTCCGAATTAAGATAGGTTTCTTCGTCCGGGTTGTTAATAAAGCCTGTTTCTATCAGCACAGCCGGCATAGCGCTGTTGGCCAGTACGTAAAGGCTTTGTTCGCGCACACCAATAGACGGGCGGCCATCGGTTTGGGTAAACTCCATGTTTAAATACTCACCAAACTTAATGCTTTGCTTTCGGTACTTTTTAGCGAAGGCACTTAGTATAATCGCATTAGCCGGGTCGGCAGGGTCAAGCGCCTCGTACTGCGTCTGGTCTTTTTCTATCAGGATGGATGCATTCTCGCGCATGGCCTCCAGTTGCTCGCCTGTACGTTTTAAACCGTATATCAGCAGCATTACCCCGCTTTGTTTATGCTCTCGGTAGGCCGTTCCCTCGGCAGATGAATTACAGTGGATGGAGATAAAAAGGTTGCCCTGCGATTTATTGGCAATATCCGACCGGCGCCTTAATTCGATAAAGGTATCATCACTACGGGTCATCACCGTTGCGATATCAGGGAGCTGGGTTTGGATAGCCGCCTGCAGCTTTTTGGCTATAGAAAGGGTTACATTCTTCTCGAACGACGACAAGCCCTTTGCACCGGCATCCTTACCACCATGGCCGGCATCAATAATAATGGTTTTCAGCTTAAAGCCTGCATTTTTGATGGTATCTGCCGCAGGCGTAAACGAACACAGTAGTATGTAAAAAGAAAGGACGCTGAAGGTAAACATCAGCCTGAAATATTTTTTACTCATTTATGTAATTAGGGAACGTAAATTTAACCAACATTGTATAAACAGGACAATAAATTCCTTTTTAAGGTCGTTTTTCGGCGATTTAAGGGCGAAAAAAGACGTTTTAAGTCGCTATGGTTTAATAGCAATATTGTTGCATATATCAGTTAATTTTAGCCGCGCTTTTCTTATTGCATTTAGGGCATAACCCCGATGCATAAATGGTAAATCCTTCGGCTTCGAAACCGGCGGGCAGGGTTAACCTTGGTATGTTCAGTTCGTTGAGGCAGTACACATTTTTGCAAACAGTGCAGTTAAAATGCAGGTGTTCGTCGTGGTGGTGGTTCTCCTGGCAATCGGAGTGGCAAACGGCGTAATTGGCTGTACCGTTCAGATCGAACACTTTATGGATAATGCCTTTTTCTTCAAAAACATTCAGGATACGGTACAGGGTAACCCGGTCAATATCGTTCATAACGCTCTCCAGGTCGGGTTGCGAGGTGGCCGTATTTTTTGAGTACATCATAGACAGCACCCTTAGCCGTGGCGCGGTTTTTTTCAGATTATGCTTTTGCAGCATATCCTCAAACTGGTAGTTATTTTTTACTTGTGCCATTTTACCCTACAAATTTAATGAAAATTATGCAGCCTGCTGCTCATCATGCGGGTGCGCATGTTTTAGGTGGAAAAAGCTGTCGCCGGCTTTGCAGGCACCGGCAAATTTATAATTTACAAAGTGCGCTGTAGCTATAGTAATACCGCCAAGGGGTACTACAATCGCTTCCAACCAACCTTTAGTAAACAGATGGCCAACAATAATGGTAACAAAGCCGGTTATCAGCAAAGCCAAAGGTAAAACGCGGTGATGCTCTTTAAAGTACGAATTACCGATAGATGAGATACCCACCACCAGGGCAATAATGATCATGATCCACTCTACCCAGGGGTTAGCCAAAAAACCCAGGCCAAGTAAGGGTAAACTGGTAAAAAATACAGGCACTGCCGCGCAATGTATAGCACAAAGCGTAGAAGCTGTCATACCGATATTATCCAGTTTTATGGTTTTTAATCTCGAGATCATGTCGCAAAGATAACACAAATGCAACATTATTGTATTTAGAATTGTTTACGATTTGTCAGGTTTTTGATGAAAATAAAGGATTTTAAGTGTAAATACTCGCCTTTTTCGCCCTAAAATCGCCAAAAAACGGCCTTGAATGGTCACAAATATTGTATTTTTAGCGGCCAACTAAACAAATTTATGAAGAAGTACCTCCTGCTGCTTTTGCTGCTTCCTGCCTTTGCATGTGCGCAAACCAGGCCATCAAACCAAAACCTGTTTGATACCATCCCCTTCATCCCCGACCATACCACCGAGCGGCTTGAACAATTCAAAAAGCAACCGGCAACACAAGGCGGTATCATCTTTTTGGGTAACAGCATTACCGAAATGGGTAACTGGCCAAAACTGCTAAATGATACCACCGTACTTAACCGTGGCATTGGCGGCGATATTACTTATGGCGTGCTAAAACGTATAGACGATGTGATCAACCGCCATCCAAAAAAGCTGTTCATCCTGTTAGGTATTAATGATATCGGCAAGGATATCCCCGACTCGGTTATCGCCTATAATTACTTCAGGATCATCGGTAAGGTAAAAGCCGGTAGCCCCGCCACCAGGATCTATGTACAGAGCGTGTTGCCTATAAACCCAACGGTGAAGAACTTCCCACAGCATTATGACAAGGCCGAACACATCCCCCGGGTAAATGAAATGCTTAAAGCAAATGCCGCGAGTATGGGTTATACCTATATTAACCTGCACCCGCTGTTTATTGATGCGCAAAACCGGCTGGATGCCAAATACACTTATGAAGGCCTGCACCTGAAACCCGAGGCTTATGTAGTGTGGGTGGCTTATCTTAAAAAAATGAAATACTTATAATACTATATCATGACCAAAACTAAAGTTGCCATCCTGGGAGCAGGATTTATATCAGATATCCATGTAGAATCATACCAGCGCTTTATCCCTGAGGCGGAGATTGTGGCTATATATGCCCGTAATTTAGATAAGGCCAAAGCCTTTGCCGAAAAGCACCACATCCCCGCTTATTTTGATAATGTAGATAAACTGCTGGCCGAAACCGATTGCCAGGTGATTGATATTTGCGTACCCAACTACCTGCATGCGGTTAATACCATCAAGGCAGCTAACGCGGGCAAACACATTATTATAGAAAAACCACTGGCCGTTACCTTGGAGGAAGCCGACGAAATGATAGCCGTTTGCAAGGCCAACAACGTAAAGCTGATGTATGCCGAAGAGCTTTGCTTCGCACCAAAATATGAGCGTGCCAGGCAGGTGGTAAAAGAAGGTGCCGTTGGCGAGGTTTATATGCTAAAACAAGCCGAAAAACACTCTGGCCCCCATACCGATTGGTTTTACGATATAAACCTGGCCGGCGGTGGGGTGCTCATGGATATGGGCTGCCACGCTATGGGTTGGTTCCGCTGGATGCTGGGCAACGCTAAAGTTAAAAGCGTGTATGCTACCATGGCTACCGTGTTGCATGGCAACCGAACCAAAGGAGAGGACAACGCCGTAGTAATTGTTGAATTTGAGAACGGTGTTACCTGCATTGCCGAAGATAGCTGGGCCAAACACGGCGGTATGGACGACCGCTGCGAGATATACGGTAAAGGCGGCGTTATTTACGCCGACCTGTTTATGGGTAGCTCGGCGCTAACGTACAGCCGCGAAGGGTATGGTTATGCCATGGAAAAGGCCGATACCTCTGCCGGGTGGAGCTTCACCATATTTGAGGAAGTATTTAACCAGGGCTACCCGCACGAACTGAAACATTTTATTGACTGTGTACGCAACAACAAAACCCCGCTGGTAACCGGCGAAGATGGCCGCGCTGTGCTGGAGATACTGTATGCTGCCTATGCATCTGCCGGGCAGGGCAAAAAGATAAGCCTGCCGTTCCACCCAAAAGTTGACAGGCCTATTGACCTTTGGCTAAACGTCAGGCAAGAGTAAACTAAATAATATTACACGTCATTGCGAGCGATAGCGTGGCAATCTTCGACATGCTTGTCGCCTACTTTTCTATCGAAGATTGCTTCGTACCTCGCGACGACGATCCCTTTTTTCATTTTTAAATAATTCTTAGCGTAACCATATATAATCAGTTATCCAGCAAACGGCGATGATAGTTTATCTGCCCCAGGTGGTAGCCTAAATGTATGGCCAGGTGAACAAAAAAGTATTCGGTAGATGCGCCATCCAGGGGCCTGTCTCCCGGGTATTTTTCGTTCATCTGCTCTTCTGTGATCATATCGAAGGTGTTTTCGATCATGACGATCGTTTTTTCCACTTTATACACCAGTTCTGCGCGTGGTACATCTCTCAGCGCAAATTCATCTTCGCGGTTTCTCACATAACCGGTTTTGCCAAACTCCGCGCCAATGTAGGTGTTCAGGTTACCAACCAAATGCAAACAAAGGTTACCGGCACTATTTAATATCCCTTTTTCAATATACCAGATCTTTTCCTCGTTCTGGTAGGCTTCTATCTCCTGTTTTAACTTTTCAAGGTCGCGGACGATCAGTTTTTTCAGTGTATCTTTTATCATATATTTGGTATGGCCTGGTATTTCTATCAAAAACTCTTTACCTATTCGATTTAATAAAAAGGCACTGCTTTTCAAAAAACTTTTTGCGTTTATTTGTTAAGGGGCTGATTGATGAAAAGTTAGACAATATGAAAATAGCGATATACGATACTTACGAAGCGATGTCTGAAGCGGCGGCAGACCTGGTTGCCCGGCAACTGGCCGAAAAACCCACGTCTGTACTATGCTTCCCATCTGGCGATTCGCCAACCGGGATGCTGAACTACCTTGTGCAATGGGCCAATAATGGTAAAATAGACCTAAGCCAAAGCCATTTTGTAGCGCTGGACGAATGGATAGGCATGGATGAGAACGACGATGGCAGTTGCGGCTATTATTTTAAACATCACTTTTTTAACAAGCTAAACAAATCGTTTAAAAGCATTACCAAGTTCAACGCCAAGGCAGATAACCTTGATGCGGAATGCGAACGCATCAACAATTTTATCAGCAGCAAAGGCGGGCTTGATATCATGATGGTAGGCATCGGCATGAACGGCCATCTTGGCCTTAATGAACCCGGAACCCCGGTTGATTTATATGCCCACCATTCGGCGTTAGACCCTGTTACCGTGCAGGTTGGCCAAAAATATTTCAATAAAGAAACCGTACTAACCGGGGGCATCACCCTGGGCTTAAAACATTTGGCCGAAGCAGGAAAGGCCGTGCTGATCGCGTCGGGCGTTAAAAAAGCCGATATCATTCACGAAAGTTTGCAGGGAACGGTTACTACAGAAGTGCCGGCATCCATCCTGCAAAAACTATCGAACGCTTTTATTTTGCTTGATAAGGATGCTGCATCCGAATTGGAGCACGGCAATTGAGATTCATTACTCTTGTAAGCTTCAATTTACGTCGCTGCAGGGTCTCACATCGTTGCCCCTGCGGCGACATCCGTCATTGCTGTACGAAGCAATGACGCTTACACTAACTTATTTGATGCAGCCGCATACCGGGCGAGTCAACCTTTCTTTTACGGATAATTTATTGCATCTTTAAAATACCAATTTTAAACTTCATGTCAGCAAATTCTCCGGATACAAACGCGGCCAATACTGCCGCCAACACATTTGATGCTATAGTTATTGGGTCGGGCATAAGCGGTGGCTGGGCTGCTAAAGAGCTTTGCGAGCAGGGCTTGAAAACCCTCGTTTTAGAGCGTGGGCGCGATGTAAAGCACCTAAAAGATTACCCTACGGCCACTACCCCACCCTGGGAATTCCCCTACCGGGGCTGCATGAGCCTTAAACATTATAAAGAAAACCCATTAATAACCAAAGCCGCAGGCTACGGCGATGATTGCGACCATTTTTTTGTAAAAGATGCCGACCATCCTTATGTGCAGGAAAAGCCTTTCGACTGGATCCGTGGGTACCAGGTTGGCGGCAAATCATTAACCTGGGGGCGCGCCACACAACGCTGGAGCGAGTTTGAATTTACCGCGCCTGAGCGTTTTGGCTATGGCATTGGCTGGCCTATTGGTTATAAAGATGTAGCGCCCTGGTATTCGCATGTAGAGAAATTTATCGGTATATGCGGTAATAAAGACGGGTTGGAAGCTATGCCCGATGGCGAGTTTCAAACCCCGTTTGAGATGAACGTACCGCTGCAGCACATTAAACAAACTTTAAAAGAAAACTATACCGACCGCCACCTGGTACATGCCCGCTGGGCACATTTAACCAACCCGCAGCAGGTGCACCTTGACCAAGGCCGCGGCAAATGCCAGGCGCGTAATATGTGTATGCGCGGTTGCCCCTTTGGCGGATACTTTAGCTCAAACTCTTCAACCCTGCCCTGGGCCGAAAAAACCGGCAACCTTACCATTCGCCCGCATTCGGTGGTGCATTCTGTTATTTATGATGAAAAGCTGGGCAAGGCAAGTGGTGTGCGCATCATTGATGCCAACACCAAACAAGTGATAGAATACCACGCCAAGGTGATCTTCATGAACGCCTCGGCATTAAATACCAACCTGATACTGCTTAACTCAAAATCAAAACGGTTTCCTAATGGGTTGGGTAACGATAGTGGTGTGCTGGGTAAATACATTGCGTTTCACAATTACCGCGCTTCGGTTTCGGGCACTTTGGATGGTTACCTGGATAAATACTACTTCGGCCGCAACCCTACCGACCTGATATTGGTAAATTACCGTAACCTGCACCAGCGCGATACTAAATACTTTGGCGGCTATACTACCTTTATGAACGCCTACCGCGACCAGCACCCTAACGATAACGAGAACGGGCAGGTTGGCAGTCAATATAAAGATGACCTTTGCGAACCGGGCGGCTGGCACGTATTTGCCTACCTGCAGGGCGAAACCGTACCGGTAGAAACCAACCACGTGCGCCTGAGCGATACAGAGAAAGACCAGTGGGGTATCCCATTGCTGGTTACCTCGGTTGAGTACCACCCCAACGATGAGCTGATGGCCGATGATTTTTTAAACGAAACCGCGGCCATGCTGGAGAAAGCAGGTGTAAAAAACATTAGTAAATACAACAATAAGCAAGCTCCGGGGTTAGATATACATGAGATGGGCGGGGTGCGTATGGGTAAAGACCCAAAAACATCTATGCTGAACGCTAATAACCAACTACACGCCTGTAAAAACGTGTTTGTTACCGATGGTGCCTGCATGACCAGCACTGGCAACCAAAGCCCATCTATTTTATATATGGCGCTTACCGCAAGGGCCGCCACGTTTGCTGTTAACGAGATAAAAAAGGGAAACCTGTAAATCTGTTTGTATGAGAAAAATAAGCTTCATTTTATTTACCGCTATTGCCATAAGCGCCTGTAATTCATCGGCCCGCAAAGGCGCCAACTACCAGGACAGCACCCAAACTGCTGAAGTAAAACCCGGCGAATGGACAAATTTACTGGCCGATAGCGCACTATCGGGCTGGCATTCTTACGGCAAAGATACCGCTGGTTCGGCCTGGAAGCTTAAAGATGGGGAGCTGCACCTTGATGCCTCCAAAAAAGCCGACTGGCAAAGTGCAGGCGGCGGCGATATTGTGACCAACGACGAGTATGAGAACTTTGATCTAAAGGTAGAGTGGAAGATTAGCAGGGCGGGCAACAGCGGCATCATGTTTTATGTGCACGAGGATACCACCAAATATAAGTACCCATGGCAAACCGGCCCCGAAACGCAGATAGCCGATAATAAAGAGAACGAGGATGGCAAACTGATCAAACATCGCGCAGGCGATTTGTATGACCTGATGTCGATAGATAAAGAGATTGTGAACCCAGCAGGCAAATGGAATAAAACCGAAGTAATTGCTAATAACGGCAAGCTTACCATTCTGGTGAACCACGAGGTTGTACTACAAACCACCATGTGGGATGCCAACTGGAATAAATTGATAGCCGGCAGTAAATTTAAAGAGTGGCCGGGATTTGGTACTTACAAAAAAGGCCGCATAGCTTTACAGGACCACGGTGCCGATGTATGGTTTAAAAATGTGGAAATAAAGCGATTGTAAATACCCTATTGTCATTCTGAGCCTGTCGAAGAATCTATCCCACCATTAGATGCTTTGTACCTCAGCATGACAAACCGTTTAAAAATAGTAGCTACCTTTACCACATGCAACCGCAACGGGAAATTTTAAAGCTTGATGACATTAAATTGCTTGTAGATACCTTTTACCAAAGGATACAAACAGACGAACTATTAGGCCCGATATTCAATGAGCGGATACAGGATAACTGGCCTATCCATCTGGATAAGATGTACCGGTTTTGGCAAACAATATTACTGGAGGAATACACTTATGATGGCCGCCCCTTCCCGCCACATGCGCAGTTACCTGTTGGCCCCGAACACTTTGAACAATGGCTGGCACTTTTCATCAAAACCATTGATGAGTTGTTTAGCGGCGATAAAGCCACCGAAGCTAAATGGCGGGCCAATAAAATGGCAACCATGTTTATGGCCAAAATAGCCTATTTCAGGAATAATCCGTTGAATATAGTTTAGCGATTATTAATCACGAAGAACACAAAGTAACACAGAGATTTTCTTTGTGACCGCTGTGAAAATTCAGTGACCTCTGTGGTTAATTCTCTTACATCGTTTCTATTTCATTTGGGTGCCGGGGCTGCCAGATGGCGTAATAATACACCAGGCAAAATACGCCCATAAAAAACGGTATCAGCGCCAGGTGTTTGTAGGTTATCCAACTGTAAACCTGCAGGGCGTCGAACTTCATAAATTCGCTGATCATCCAGTAGGAGTTTGCGCTTATCCAGAAAGTAATGGCCAGGTTGTGGCATAATTCAGATACCATCTCTTTGGTACGATAGGCAATAACTATGGATATGATCAGTGTAGGGAATATCATCACGATGCCCAACGGTTTCCAAACCAGGCACCATCCAATATCTTTAAAAAGCCAGAAAACGATATGCAGGTTTTCCATCCTGCGGTATTTTAGTGGGATGCTATATTGTGACATGGTACCGCTAAAATAATAAAATATCTAATTTGTTTAACGGCTTAAGCCAGCCATTCAAACCAGTTTTTTATCTTAAAATCATATCCAAGTACTTTATCTGTATTCGTACCGGATATGATCTTCCATTCCTTCAGTTCGGAGATAAATACGGGTTGTTCCAGCCCGGCTTTAGCGGCTGCCCGGGTATAAAAGGCAAATTTTGGCGGGTGATGCGGCGTACAAGCATTTAAGGTATGGCCAAAGGCATCTTTTTCGAGCAGCGAAAGGGTAAGCCCGATGCAATCGCTTTGGTGGATCATATTTACAGGCGCCAATCCGTTGGGGATATCTTTTTTCCCGGCAAAAAACCTGCCCGGGTCGCGGCCGGGGCCAATCAATCCGCCGAAACGGATGATGGTAGTTTTAAACCCGGTCTGCTGCCGGAAAAGTTCCTCGGCATCAAAAAGTACCCGGCCTGATGGCGTATTGGGTTGGGAGGCGTCTGCTTCATCCAACTCCCTATTTTGCTCGGAGTAAACACCTGTGGAACTGATGAGGATAATCTTTTTAACGCCATACTGATGAATAGCATCAATAACCCGCTGTAATTTATGCACGTACTCCGCGCCTTCTCCTGAGCGGCTTTTGGGCGGGATAGCAATAACTAAAACATCGCAGTTGAAAAAATCAGGGTTTAGGGTTGTGTTCCCTGCAGACAAATCGATCATAAACGGCGTAATATCTTCTGCCTGAAGCGTTGCCAGCTTATCCGGCGACGTGGTAGAACCTTTTACTGCAATGCCTTTAGCAACAAGTGCCTTCGCTAATGCCATTCCATACCATCCGCAACCTAAAATACTAACAGTCATATAAGGGCGAAGATAAACACTATACCCGCAGTTTGAAACCACTTGTTATATTTGTGCATGGACACACCGCAAACTTTACCTGTTTTAACCGATACAGAACTACGCGTACTGGGCTCGCTGATGGAAAAAAGCAAAACCACGCCCGATTATTACCCCATGACGCTTAACGGCCTTACCGCTGCCTGCAACCAGAAAACCGCGCGCAGACCTGTGGTTGATTATGACGAGAACACCGTTATGCTGGCGCTGGATACCTTAAAACGTAAAGGCCTGATATCAACCGCTACGGGCGGCAGCAGCAGGGCTACCAAGTATAAACACAACTTTGGTATTGTTTTCCCGGTGGTACCATCAGAGGTGGCGGTGATATGTTTGCTGATACTGCGCGGCCCGCAAACCCCGGGCGAGATCAACACCAACTCGGGCAGGTTATATGAGTTTGAGGACCTTGACGAAGTGCAGGCCATGTTGGAGAAACTGGCCGGCGGCGATATGCCTTATGTACTGCAGTTACCAAAACGCCCCGGACAAAAAGAGGTACGCTATCGCCACCTTTTAGGCGGTACTATTGTTGAAGATGATACACAGGACGAACCATCGCGCCGCGCCTCAACATCCGAACTGGAAGAACGTCTGAGCAAGGTAGAAACCGAACTGGCCGAACTAAAGGAGGCTTTTGATAAACTGATGCAGGAACTTAGCTAAGGTGATGCTCCTGATATTCGTCGCTTAGTTTGCGTTCGATACGTTTATCAGGAACAAGCCAGATGAGGGCTACTATAAAGTACATGCCAAAGGCTATCCATGAGTGGATGAACGATACCACGATAGCTGCGGCATAAATGCCTGTAGAGATCTTCCCTTTGGTATCGCTGCCAACAGCGCGGGCAAGTACTGAGTTTTCGCCATGGTGTTTAACCAATACACGCACCAGTATGCCGTAGGATATCGAACTCATGATCAGCACTGCGCCGTAACAAATAACGGGCAGCTGGGCAAAATGGTTCTCGCCCATCCATGCGGTTACAAACGGTACCAGCGATAGCCAGAACAACAGGAACAGGTTAGCCCATAAAATAGCGCCGTTAACAGATTTTGCCGCATGCATCATATGGTGGTGGTTATTCCAGTAAATGCCTACATAAACAAAGCTAAGCACATAGCTTAAAAACACCGGCCCCAGGTGGCGCAAAGCTTCCCAACTGGCATCGTGCGGTACCTTAAGTTCTAACACCATAATGGTGATGATAATTGCTATTACCCCGTCGCTAAATGCTTCTAAACGTCCTTTGCCCATATACTCTTTAGTCTACTTTTTATATTTAATTATACGCCCCCAAATATAGAGAAACCGCCGTCTACGCATATCATAGAACCGGTTACAAATGCCGATGCATCGCTCAGTAACCATACCAGCGCGCCTATAAGTTCATCCGGGTGGCCAAAACGCTTAAATGGCGTTTGCTTTATAACCAGTTCACCACGTTCGGTATAACCACCTTCGGGTTTTGTTAGCAGGTTACGGTTTTGCTCGGTCAGGAAAAAGCCCGGTGCCAGCGCATTCATCCGTATGGCATCACCATAACGGTTAGCCAGCTCAACCGCAAACCATTGTGTATAACAATCAACCGCGGCTTTGCCCATATTGTAGCCCAGTACCTTTGTAATGGCCCTTTTCGAATTCATAGAGGAGATGTTGACGATGCTACCCTTCCCGGTTTTGGCAATGGCCTCTCCAAACACCTGCGTAGGGATCAGCGTGCCCCAAAGGTTCAGGTCGGTTACTTTCTTCATGCCACCTATATTCATGCTGAATATATCTTCATCGGGCTGCAGTACCCCATCGGGCATGTTGCCACCAGCAGCGTTTACAAGCCCGTCTAAGCGGCCAAATTCATCAAGCAGCAATGTGCGTGCGGCAACAAGTTCGGCTTCGTTCATGGCGTCAGCAATCAGTGCTATGGCCTGCCCTCCTTCTTGGTTGATGGCTTCGGCACGTTCTTCGGCAACCTGCCTGTTACGCCCCAATATGCCAACGGCGCCACCTGCCTCTACAATACCATTCACAAACGAATTACCCAGTATGCCGGTACCGCCTGTTACCACTATAACTTTCCCTTTCAGTGAATATCTGTCGCTCATGCTTTATTATTTTAGGTCTGTTATGGCTATTGCTTCCATATCGGTATAGTCGAGGTTTTCGCCGGCCATACCCCAAATAAAGCTATAACTGGCGGTACCGCTACCCGCGTGGATACTCCACGGCGGCGAAACTACCGCATTATAATTATCCATCACCACATGGCGGGTTTCATGCCCCTCGCCCATCAAATGAAACACCCTTTGCCCTTCTGCTAAATCAAAATAAAAATAGGCTTCCATCCGGCGGTCATGCACATGGGCGGGCATGGTATTCCAAACGCTGCCTTCGTGCAAAATAGTTAAACCAACTACCAACTGGCAGCTTTTTATCCCTTCCTGATGAATGTATTTATTGATGGTACGCAGGTTTGATGTTGCCGGGCTACCCAGGGTTACCTTTATGGCGTCGGCATTTGATAATAAAACTGTTGGATACGCCACATGCGCCGGTGCCGACAGGATATAAAAAACAGCCGGCTGCGCCGCATCAGCGCTTATAAAACTCACCTCTTTTACGCCCTTGCCCAAATACAGACAATCCAGTTTGTTTACGGAATAAGTTTTCCCGTCGGCAATTAGCTCACCATTGCCACCAACATTGATGATGCCCATTTCACGGCGCTCTAAAAAATACCCGGCACGCAGGTTAGGGTAATTTGGCAGGGATATTTTACTATCCGTAGGGTTAGCCACACCAATAACCATCCTGTCGTAATGGGTATAAACCATATTGATCTTACCGGGCTCAACCAAGCCTTCCATCAAAAAATGCTCACGGATCTTTTGCGTATCGTAACTTTTAAAATCTTCGGGGTGTACGCTATGTAATACTTTCAAGGCTGCGGCTTTAGTTTTATCACACAAAATAACTATTTACCTGCAAATGCACAGTATGTTTTCATTGCTTTTGTAAAGTAAGCATCGGCGGAGGTTATTGCCTGGCCAAACTATCGGCAGTAATATCAAAAACATCTTTCAGCGCCTTTTTAGCTGCATAATACCCGCACATACCATGCACCCCGCCGCCCGGCGGCGTTGATGACGAGCAAATGTACATCCCCTTTTCTGATGTTTTATATGGCGAATAGCGCAGCGCGGGCCTTGTAAATAGCTGGCCAAGGTCTATCACCCCGCCGTTTATATCACCCCCAATATAATTGGGATTGTATTCTTCCATCTCCATGGCATCCATGGTATGTTTGGCTAAAATAATATCTCTAAAGCCCGGCGCGTACCGTTCTACCTGCTTTTCAATGGCGTCTGTCATGCTATGTTTTGAGCCATTGGGTACATGGCAATACGCCCATGCCGTATGTTTTCCTTTTGGCGAGCGTGTACTATCAAACAAGCTTTGCTGGGCCAGCAATACAAAAGGCTTATCGGGGTGTTTACCGTTCCAGGTTTGCTGCTCGGCATCGCGGATCTCATTTAGGGTATTGCCAAGATGCACTGTCCCTGCTTTTCTGCACCCTTCGGACGTAAACGGGATAGCCTCGTCTAAAGCCCAGTCTATTTTATAAACTCCCGCTCCATAGCGGTAACGTTCCAGCTGCCATTTATAAACCGATGAAAACTTATGCCCTGCAATTTGCAGCAATTGCTTTGGGGTAATATCAAACAACAGCGCGTGTGCCGATGGCAGCTGATCTAATGATGTTATGTAGGTATCTGTTTCTATTTTACCCCCCAACGATAAAAAATACGATGCCAGCGCATTGGCTATACTGTTTGAGCCGCCTACGGGAACCGGCCAGCCTTGTAAATGCCCGGCGGCCATCAACACCAGCGCAATGGCCGATGTTGCCATGTTGGTTAATGGTTGTATGGCGTGCGCGGCCATACCGGCAAGCAATGCTTTAGCCTGTTTGGTTTTAAAGCCTTTAGCTAACAGGGTTACCGGTTTCATAGCATCAAGGCCAAAACTTGCCAGTGCCAGCGGGTGTTTTGGGAAATGCAGCGGGCCCAACACATCCGCATCTATCAAAGGCCAGTTTTTGGTTACCGATGTCATCAGTTTGCGGTAGGCTTTCTCATCAGCACCCAGGTGCTGCGCCGTTTCGTCAATACTACGGCATAAAAAAGCCGAATTTGAATGCTCTAAGGGGTGCGCAGCATCTATCTCCGGATAAATATAACTTAGGCCATGATTGGCCAGTGGCAGTGTTTTAAAAAATGGGGAAGCTGCGGCTAAGGGATGGATAGCCGAGCATATATCATGCTTAAAGCCGGGCAGTGTAAGTTCTGCCGAACGAAGGCCGCCACCTATCTCGCTTTTCCCTTCGAGCAGCAAAACAGAAAGGCCTTTCTGCTGCATCAGTATAGCAGCAGCCAGCCCGTTGGGCCCCGAGCCAATTACAATAGCATCAAAATCTTTTTTTTCGCGGGGCATAGGTATCTCTTTTAAAAGTCCGAGTAATCCTCAGGATATAAAAATGTTATATCCGCTTTAGATACATTGTTCTGGAACTCCTTTCGCGATGAAAGGTCCTTCCATTGTGCATCTTTGCCAAAAGCATCCCAATGTTTTTCCCTGTCGGCCTTATCATTAAAGGTGGTGAGGTACATCAGGTTAGGCATATGGCTACCCGCAATAACGCTGCCATAAAATACAGGGTTAAATCCAAGCCTGTCAAAAAGGTCCGTTTCGCCGCTGTTAAACATGCGTACTTTATTGTAATGCAGGGCCTCGGTAGGGCTTTCGTAACTGCGCAGTTCATAAATGCGTTTAGCCCTATCGCCTGTTAATTTTGGTGCAGCAGGTTGCGGGCGTGTAATAAACGCGGTAAGTATAATGGTTTCTAAACGGCTATAGGGCGGTTTGTTATAAGCAGCGTTGGTATAATCTGGGTTGTTTATTTCCTGGGCCTGTGCGTTAAAGGTTTCGATACCCTTCCAGTTTTTAAAAGGGATAAAAACGTAGATGCGCCTGTCGGCGGTATCTGTTTCTACCGGTTTAAATACGCCCACATTTTTAAAGCCTTTTTGGTGTAGCTGTGGCAAATAAGCCGTTTTCAGGTAATTATCGATGGTACTCTCCTGTGCCGGGGTTTTAAAGTGATAGATCTTTATCTGGTAATAATAACCGCCAGATTGCGCCATTAATGTTGTTGAAGAAAGTATCAATAACATAATAGATACCGCACAGCAGAATAGTTTTTTACAGGATAGCATAATGAAATGTTTTGCGGGCTAATTTATCTAAAAAAACAACACATCCACGTTTATTACTACGCTACTTATTGGCATCCCATCCGGCCAGGGTATCCATTAGTTCCTGCAGTTTTAATGGCTTGCTTAGATAACCGTTCATCCCGGCGGCAAGGCATTCTTCCTTGTCCTCTACCATTACATTGGCCGTCATAGCAATAATAGCCGGCTGGTGCTCCATATTCTGCCGGATAAAGCGGGTAGCTTCCAGGCCGTCCATTTCGGGCATTTGTACATCCATCAGTATCAGGTCGTACTTTTTGTTAACCGTAGCGTTGATGGCCTCATGCCCGTTCTCAACAATATCGGGCTTGTACCCCATCTTATTCAGGATATACTTAGCCAGTTTTTGGTTAATGGCGTTATCCTCGGCTATCAATATCGTCATGGGGTGGATGCGGGCAAAATCTTCAGAGAATGGCGTTTTAACCGGTTGTTCTTCTGTTTTTACATCGCTGTTTATTTTTAGCTGCTCAATAATATGTTTATACAGCACCTGATGTTTGGTAGGTTTTGTTAAGGCTACATTAAACAGGTGCGCGTTATTACGGCTTTGTTCGTTACCCATTGATGTAAGCAGGATGATAGGCACCTGGCTGTGTTCGCGTATTTTACGGGCCAGTTCCACACCATCCAGTTCGGGCATGTTCATGTCTGATATGATCAGGTCAATATCCGTTTTTAACTCCAACGCCTTTAATGCCCCCATACCTGACGCTGCCATAACCGGGATAAAATTCCACTGTTTTAGCTGTTCTTCCAGTATATCGCGGTTGGTTTTATTATCATCAACAACCAGTATGTTCTTGTTTTGAATTTCGGCAGTATTTAAATGTACGTAGTTACGCTGTGCTTTTATACCGGGTTTGGCCAGTATATTAAAAGAGAAGGTTGTGCCTTTACCCACTTTACTTTTTACACCAATTTCGCCCCCCATTAAATTCACCAGTTTTTCGCTGATGGCCAGGCCTAAACCGGTGCCACCATATTTGCGGGTGGTGCTCGAGTCGACCTGTGAGAAGGCCTTAAACAGCCTGCCTATCTTATTAGGAGGGATACCGATGCCCGTATCGCGGATCTCAAACATCAGATCGAACTGATTATCCTGGCTGCCTTTTAGTTTTACACAAATAAACACCTCGCCTTTTGTGGTAAATTTAACGGCGTTCCCCACCAGGTTAATCAATACTTGCCGTAACCTAAAGGCATCTGCAATAATTTGGGATGGTACGTTATGTTCTACCTGGTAAACCAGATCGAGGTTGGAGCGGGCTGCCTTTCCGGCAAAAACGTCAAGTACGGCTTCAATACACTCGCGCAGGTCAAAATCCTGCTCGTCCAGCTCCATGTTACCCGATTCGATCTTCGAGAAATCCAGTATATCATTAATAACATTCAGCAGCGAGTCGCCGCAGTTTTTAATGGTTTCTGTGTATTCCTGCTGCTCGGCATTCAGTTCGGTGTTTGCCAAAAGTGTGGCCATACCCATTACGCCATTCATCGGGGTGCGGATCTCGTGACTCATGGTAGCCAGGAAAATACTTTTCGCTTTGTTTGCCTTTTCGGCTTCTTCACGGGCCTTCTCTGCATCTTCGCGCAAAACACGCTCTTCATTCGTCATTTCGGCGAGGCGCAGGGTGCGGTCTTCTACCTGTTGCTCCAGTATGGCTTTCTGCGCTTTTATAGCGCGTACACGCATAATGAAGATTACATAAATGAGCGCCGCTATCAACAATAAGCCAATTGTTTTAAACCACCACGTTAACCAAAACGGCGGTGTGCTGATAATTTCTAAACCCGATATAACCGGCGACCAAAGCCCCGCCTGGTTTTGATACTTCAGCTTAAACACATAGGCACCGGCAGGTAAATTTGTATAGGTTGCCGTATTGCGCGCACCTACATAGTTCCACTCCTTATCAAAGCCTTCCAGTATGTAGGCGTATTTCTTTTTGTCGGGTGAGGTATAATCAAGCGCGGCAAATTCCAGTGATATAACCGATTGTTTATGATTAAGCGTGATAGAACGGGCATCTTCTATATCCTGTTTAAGCGGCGAATTGTCGTTTTTATCTTTAGCAGGAGCTATAGTTTTATTAAATAGCTGGAAAGCTGTAATAACCAATGGCGAAAACCCCTGCGGTTTTAATACCCGGCCCGGGGTAAAGGCATTAAACCCGTTTACGCCGCCAAAATAAAGCCTGTTATTACTGCCTTTATAGGATGAATGCGATTTAAACTCATTTTCCTGCAGACCATCTTCAATACTGTAATTTTTAAAAGTGTGTTTAGCCCTGTCAAAAACCGAAAGGCCGTTGTTTGTACTGACCCATAGTTTACCGCTATCATCCTCGCGCACGGCATAAATAATATCACTTGGCAACCCATCCTTTTTTGTGTAGGTAGTGAAGTGCTTTGTAACCGGGTTAAACAAATTCAAGCCCGAAAATGTACTGAGCCAAAGGTTACCCTTACTATCCTCAAAAATATCGGGGATGTTATCATTACTGATGCTGTTCTTTTTACTACTGTACTGAAACCGTGTGAATTTGTTGGCTTTCCTGTCGAGCAGGTTAAGGCCGCCATCAAATGTACCTATCCACAGGTTGTTATTACGGTCTTCCAGCAGCGAGTAAACCCTGTCGCTGCTCAGGCTGTATGGGTCGCCCGGGTTATTTTTGTAGTTGACAAACTTTTTTGTTTTCTTATCATAGTGGCTTAAGCCATCGTTGTAAGTACCTATCCAGGTGGTATGATCTTTTGAGTGTATAAGCGCATAAATATTATTCCCCCCTAAACTGTTGGGGTTATTAGGGTTGCTTTTTAGATTGGTAAAAACATTGGTTTTAGGGTTAAATATGCTTAGTCCATCGCCCCAGGTACCTATCCAGAAATCGCCTTCGTAATCCTGGTTAACCGTAAGCACATAGTTACCTGTTATGCTGTTTTTGCCTTTTTTATTTTGGGTGTAATGCGTTATAGTGCCCTCTTTACGGTTAAATTTATTTAAGCCACCGCCATCTGTACCTACCCATAAATTTTGCTGTGGGTCTTCATAAAGGGCCAGTACAAAATCATTCGAAAGGCTGTTAGGGTCTGAGCTGTGCCTGTAATGCGGAAAGCTTGCCGTGCTGCGCTTAAATACATTTATACCTCCGCTATAAGCGCCAAGCCACATATTGCCCAGCCTATCTTTACAAATACTATAAAGTGTGTTACCGTTTATGCTGTTCTTATCTATATCGTCGTGCTGATAATTAATTACATTACCTGTTTCGGGGTTTAGGATACAGAGGCCGCCATTATCGCTGCCTACCCACAGGTTGCCGTTATCATCAGCGTTTATGCAATAAATGTTATTGCTGCTGATGCCATTCTTAGCACCATCTGTATGCTGATAGCGGATAAACCTTTTATTAGGGGCATCAAATAAATTAAGCCCTGCATTTTGGGTACCTACCCATAACCGATGCTTGCTATCCTCAAAAATACAACTGATGTTATTGCTGGATATGCTTTTAGGGTTCTGCAGATCGTACTGATACTTTTTAAATGTCCCGGAGTTTTTTTCAAGGAGCTGCAGCCCACCGGTAAAAGTACCTGCCCAAACATTTTTATCGGCACCTATATATACAAAACTTATGTTGTTATCGCTCAGGCTGCCCGCATCATTATCAATATGCCTGTAATGTTTAAATGTGTTATGATGGGTATCCAGATAATCCAGCCCACCCTGGCCGGCAATCCAGATATTGCCCTTCTCGTCTACAGCAAGCTTGTTTAGTATGTTGTTTGATATGGTGTTGGGGTTCTTATCATCATGCTTATATTGAATGATACGGCCCGTTCTACGATCTATCTTATTAAGGCCGATAATAGTTGCCACCCAAATATTCCCTTCTTTATCTTCGGCCACATCGGCCACCATACTACTGGTAAGTGTTTTTGGGTCCTGCGCATCGTGCCTGTAGGTAGTAAAGCTGTAGCCATCGTATTTGTTGAGGCCATCACGTGTGCCTATCCACATAAAGCCGCGGCTATCCTGTATAATGGTAGCCACATTTATTTGCGACAAACCCTCCGCTGTGCCTATATGCTCGAACTTTAAGCTTTGATTTTGCGCAAAACCACTTAAAGTATAAAGCAACAGGATGGTTATTATAAAATGCTTATACATTTAATACCGCAAATTGTGACTGGTAAAATTTATTTTAAGGGCTTATTGGTTTACACCTGCTTATACGAAGCATATTATAATAAGTTCAAAATATACAAAAAAGAAACAACACCTAAATTCATCAAAACAAAAAAAGCTTACCGTTACGGTAAGCTTTTCACTAAAAGTTTAAATACTATTACAGTTCCCTAACCCAAATGTTACGGAAGCTAAGCGGCTCGCTTTTATCGCCGTGTGCCTGTAATTTAATTGGCGATGGGCCATGTGCCTTCCTGTAAGCAGGTGTGCCTATATATTGTGTTGGGCCTAAAAGCTCAACATTGTTCTCAACCAATACACCGTTAAATATTACAGTTACGCGTGCAGGGGTTTTAACTTTATCGCCATCAAAGGTTGGGGCTGTCCAGATCACGTCATAAACATTCCATACACCCGGTGGCCTTGTTGGGTTAGCCAATGGTATAAATTGTTTGTAGATACTGCCCGCCATACCGTTTGTATAGGTTTTGTTATTGTATGAATCTAATACCTGTAACTCATACCCGTCATCGCCTTTACCAATAGAGGCTAAGAACACACCGCTGTTACCGCGGCCCTGGCCTGTACCTTCAATGTTTGATGGCACTTTCCACTCAATGTGTAACTGGTAGCTGCCAAATGCTTTTTTGGTTTCGATGTTGACCGATTTTTTATTTACGGTAAGCACATCGCCCTTTACATCCCATTTTGCATCGCCACCGCTGGCAACATCTTTCCATTGGTTAAGCCCGCTTTTGCCGTCAAATAGTATAACAGCGTCAGATGGTGCTTCGCCAACAACTTTGCCTGCCGTAACCACTGGTGGTACCGGCTCCCATTTTTCAGTATCCTCGGGTTTGCTTTGTGCATTTGCCATATAGGCTCCTCCTGTTAGCAATGCGGTTAAAATTATTCTGTATTTCATTTATTTATAATTAATTGATTGGCTAAATTATATATGCAGCGAGTTTTTCATGTAAGCACTGCTTTGTGCAATACTCTTGTAAGGATCTATATTGGTGTAATTTTCCTGCTCAACAATATAGTGTTTGATGCCAGCGAGCTGTGCTTTACCCAAAATTGTTTTAAAATCGATATCTCCGCTGCCAATTTCGGTATTTAGTTCGGCATTGGTTTTATCCCTATCTTTAACGTGTACCATGGCAAAACGTCCCGGGTGTTTTTCAAATATCTTAACCGGATCGTGCCCGGCGCGTACCACCCAGTAAATATCCATTTCCATGCTTACCAGTGTTGGGTCTGTTTTAGCTAAAATGGTATCGTAAAAAGTTGTGCCTTCGGTTTCTTTCCACTCAAAGTTATGGTTATGGTAGCCCAGTTTTAAACCATGTGTTTTGCAAATTGCAGCAGCTTTATTCATTTTTTCAGCTATCGAGTTAAAATCGGCAGCGGTCTTAATAAAATCGTGGTTTAAGCCTGGTATTACTATGTAGGTTTGGCCTGTAATTTTAGCAGCCTCAATGTAGCTGTTAAACTCGTCCATTTTGCCGGTACCGAAAAACTCATCAATACCGTAGTGCCCGCTTGGGGTTCTTAAACCGTTCGCTTTTAACAAAGTGCTGAATTCTTTGGCGCTTAAGCCCCAGAAACCATTTTTTTTCGAGTATCCGAAGGTTTCCACCTCGCTATAGCCCGCTTTAGCAATTTTGGCAATTACGCCTTTAGGGTCTTTTGGCAACTGATCACGTAAGCTATATAATTGCAGGCCTACGCCGTTTTTGCTTTTTGCCGAGAGTAACTGTGGCGCCAGCATCATCCCTGCGGATACAATGCCTGCCTGTGCTAAAAAAGTTCTTCTACTTGTCATTATGTTTATTTGGTTGATGTAATGTTTGTATAGACTTACCGGCCTGTCTTAAGGTTTAAACGTCGCAAATGTGTACTGCCTTGCGTAAGGATAACAGTTTGTCTTTTTGCTTGGGGATAAACTCCTGCGCAACAAACCCCTTGTGCCCTACTTCTAAAACAGCACGCATAATTGCAGGGTAAAACAGTTCCTGTGTTTCATCGATCTCGTTACGGCCCGGCACACCGCCTGTATGATAATGCGCAATGTACTGGTGATGCTGGCGGATGTTGCGGATCACATCCCCCTCGTCTATCTGCATGTGATAGATATCGTATAACAGCTTAAAGTTTTCAGACCCCAGCCTTTTACAAAGCTCGGCGCCCCAGGCGGTATGGTCGCATTGGTAATCTTTATGATCTATTTTACTATTAAGCAGCTCCATCACCAAAACAACATTATGCTGTTCGGCCAGTTTTACCATAGGTTTTAAACCCTCTACACAGTTCTTCCAGCCTTCTTCATCAGTTTTGCCCCGGCGGCTACCGCTAAAGCATATCAGGTTTTTATACCCTGCTGCCGCAACCTTCGGGATCATATCGGTATACTGTTTATGCAGCTGTGCATGAAACTGCTTATCGCCAAAACCATCGGTAAGATTTATCTCGGCACCGTTGCACATAGACGAATACAGGCCGTACTTTTTTAGTGTAGGCCAGTCTTCGGGGCCAACCAGGTCGATGCCTTTTATGCCGATATCTTTTGCGGCTGCGCAAAGCTGCTCAACAGAAATATCGCCATAGCACCAGCGGCACACCGCATGGTTTATATTGCCTTTTAATTTATCAGCCATTAATTCTTCATCATCGGGTTTAAAAGACGATAGCATGCCGGCTGCGCCTATTGCCGCGGTACCCGCAAGCAAATTCTTTATTACCGATCTTCTGTTTGTACCAGCCATAATTATACCTCTACCCTGCCTGTACCCGGTTCTTCAATATCCAACCCCGGTTTGGTTTGTATTTGGTTTGTATCTTTAAAGAATAATATAAACACTAAGAATACCAGCCCTGCAATACCGGCAGGTATTAACCAAATGGTTGTCCAGTTATGAGCAGTATCTGATATCTTCCAATGATCTACTATCGGCCCCGAAATGTACGAGCCAATAAGCATACCTACACCGTAAGTTGCCAAAGTAATAAAACCCTGAGCAGCGCTTTTGAATTTCTCGCCTGCAAGGTTATCGGTATAAATTTGCCCCGTTACGAAGAAGAAATCGTAGCAGATACCATGCATAACAATACCGGCAATAAGCATCCAATAGTTAGCACCAGTATCGCCGTAGGCAAAAAATATGTAACGTAATACCCAGGCTATCATACCAACCGCCAGCATCTTTTTAACCCCAAGGCGTACAAAGAATAGTGGCATTAAGGCCATAAATAAAAACTCTGATACCTGCCCTAATGATTGTACACCGGCAGCGGCTTTCATACCAACTTCGTTTAAAAACGGATTGGTAAAGTTGTAATAAAACGCCAGTGGGATACAAATAGCAACCGATGCTAAAAAGAAAACCAGGTACGATTTATTTTTCAGCAACCCTAATGAATCTAAACCCAGGATATCGCCCAGGGATGTTTTCTGGCCTTTTTTAGCAGGAGGTGTAGCAGGTAATGTAAAGCTTAATAAACCTAACACTAACGATGCTATAGCTGCCATTTTAAAAGTAAGCACTAATGAGTTGCTTTGCTCCCATCCTAACCAACCAATGGTTAAACCGGCAATTATCCATCCTAATGTACCAAAAACACGTATCGGCGGGAACTCCTTACTGGGGTTTGACATTTGTTTAAATGATACAGAGTTTACTAACGCCAGGGTTGGCATATAAACGATCATATAAGCAAATATGATAGGGAAAAAGCCTTCGAAATTTGGAATTGTTGTGATATAGTACAGCAACGCCGCGCCTGTTAAATGTAAAATACCCAAAACTTTTTGGGCCGAGAAAAATCTGTCGGCAATTAACCCAATAATAAATGGTGCAATAATAGCCCCCCATGATTGTGTTGCATAAGCGCTACCGTTTTGTACACCGGTTGCACCTAATGTTTTGCCTAAATAAGTTCCCATTGTTACAAACCATGCACCCCAGATAAAAAACTCCAGGAACATCATGGTAGATAACTTAACGCGTGTTGTTACAGTCATAATTGGTTTTGGTTTAAATTGGTTAGGGTTGTAGGGTTATTTTACTGATAAAATATATTTTACCATTTCTTTAGCATCAGCTAACGGCAAATCGCCGTGTGCTGTCATTGGTACAGTACCCCAATTGCCACTGCCACCTTTAATTACTTTTTCGGCCAGCATATCGATGTCAGATTCTTTATATTTTTTGGCAATATCAACCAACGCAGGGCCAATAATTTTGCTTTGCGCGTTATGGCAGGTGTTGCAATCGCTGTTAGCCATTAGGGCCTCACCTTTATTACCAGGGGTGCCGCTGTTGTTATCAGTACCTATTTTGTTTGCAGATGTATCGGCATTTGGTTGTTGTGCTGCTGCACCCTGGTTACTTGCTGATGTGCTATCGCTTTTGTCGCCTTCGGCCGGTTTATTGCCACCACATGCAGCTAAAGCAAGGCTTATACCTAATATTACAAATATCTTTTTCATTGTTGCGTTTTTTAAATTTATAGTCCTAATAGTGATCTGTTAAATGCATCATCGCTGCCAGATGCAGCGAAATCATCAAAGGCACGTTCCGTAACCCTGATGATGTGGTCTTTTATAAATTGCGCACCTTCGCGTGCACCATCTTCGGGGTGTTTAAGGGCACACTCCCACTCCAGTACCGCCCAGCCTTTAAAATCGTACTGGGTTAGCTTACTGAAAATGCCTTTAAAATCAACCTGCCCGTCGCCTAACGAACGGAAACGACCGGCACGGTCTATCCAGTCCGAATAACCGCCGTAAACACCCTGCCTGCCGGTAGGGTTAAATTCGGCATCTTTTACGTGGAACATTTTGATACGTTCGTGGTAAATATCAATGTATTCCAGGTAGTCCATTGCCTGTAATACAAAGTGCGACGGATCATATAACAAGTTAGCACGCTTATGGTTGTTAACTTTGCTTAAAAATCTTTCGTAGCTAACACCATCGTGCAGGTCTTCGCCCGGATGGATCTCGTAGCAAAGGTCTATCCCGTTCTCGTCAAATACATTCAGGATAGGTTCCCAGCGTTTGGCCAGCTCATCAAAAGCAGCGTCAACCAAACCGGCCGGGCGCTGCGGCCATGGGTAAACCATATGCCATATCAGCGCGCCACTAAAAGTAACATGCGCGTTTAAGCCTAAGTTTTTTGATGCCCTGGCCGCCGCGTTTAACTGCGACACCGCCCACTTTTGCCTTTCGGCAGGGTTTCCCTTTACTTTATCGGGCGCAAAGGCGTCAAACAGGCTGTCGTAAGCAGGGTTAACGGCTACCAGCTGGCCTTGCAGGTGTGTAGATAGTTCGGTTATTTCTAAGCCGGCCTCGTTCACTATGCCTTTTATCTCGTCGGCATAAGTTTTGCTATCGGCGGCTTTTTGCAGGTCGATAAAGCGCAGATCATTAGTTGGCAGTTGCACGCCTTTGTAACCCAAACCCGCTGCCCACTGGCAAATAGATTTAAGATCATTAAACGGCGCTGTATCGCCAATAAACTGGGCTAAAAATATGGCCGGTCCTTTAATGGTGTTCATACGTTAGATGGTATATTTAGTCCATTTTTCGTTACTCCCGTTAGAGGCAACAACGTTATTAATAAAAGCCATGCCCCTTATCCCGTCGTCTACAGAAGGGAAATCAAGCCATTCCGCTTTTGGTTCTTCGCCTGCAATTTTAGCGCTGAGTGTTAAGGCAAAATTGCGGTACAGGTTGCCAAACGCCTCCAGGTAACCTTCCGGGTGGCCTCCGGGTGTACGGCAGTTTGATGTGGCATAGGGTGATAACCTGTCGGCATAGTTACTGCCTGCCCTTAATGTTTCGGCCGGTTTATCAATCCATTTTAGGGTTAGCGTGTTCGGCTCCATCTGGGCCCACTCCAGGCTACCTTCTTCACCGTATACACGGATCTTTAGTGCGTTCTCTTCGCCCACAGCAACCTGCGATGCGATAAGCGTACCGGTTGCGCCTTCTTCAAAACGCAATAATACTGCGCCATCATCATCCAGCATGCGGCCATCAACCACAATATTTAATGAAGCGTTTAATTCGGTTATTTTTAAGCCCGAGATGTATTCGGCAAGATGGGCAGCGTGTGTGCCAATATCGCCCATACAACCGCTTTTGCCAGATTTTTTAGGATCGGTACGCCACGCAGCGCCGGCATTGCCCTCCCGCTCGGATAAGCGGCTTAACCAGCCCTGTATATATTCAACGTATATTTTTCTTACTTTACCTAATTTGCCGCTTTTAATAAGCTGCTTAGCTTCTTTTACCATAGGGTAACCCGCATAGGTATGCGTTAGCAACAATAGCAAACCGGTTTCTTCAACTTTGGCTTTCAACTGTTGGGCTTCCTCTAAAGTAAAAGTGATGGGTTTTTCTATCACCACGTTAAAGCCATTCTCTAAAGCCTGCATTGCCGGGGCAAAATGGGCAAAATTTGGCGTAACAATGGTTACAAAATCCATACGTTCGTCGGCCGGCTTTTGGGCTTCGGCTTTAAACAATTCGTCGTAAGTGTTGTAAATTCTGTCTTCAGGAAGGAAAAGCAAGCGTCCGCTTTCCTGTGCTATTTCCGGGTGCATGCTTAGCGCACCGCAAACCAGCTCAATTTGGCCGTCCATGTTGGCTGCAATACGGTGTATAGCGCCTATAAAGGCATCTTTACCGCCACCAATCATGCCCATGCGCAATTTTCTGTTACTCATAGTGTGTGGATAAACTTTTTAAAACCCCTTAGCGGCTTAGCTAAGAGGTTCTAAAAGTATAAATTTTGATTTAAAAGTAAAGCCCTTATGCCAAAGGCAGAAAGGGCTTATTTAAAGTTGCTTATGAAAGCGCCCAGGCCCTGTCGCCTTTTTTGTAAGGGTAATCGCCTACATATTTGCCCGGTACCGGTACATAACGCAGTGCTTTTGTGGCGCCAACTTCTGATGTAAAGAAGCCTAACAGGGTTAGTTGCTTTATCATAGAGAAGTAGTGATTTGGATCCTCTGGCTTTTTGCTTTTTGAGTATTCTTTAGCTTCTTTATCCAAATCGGTTAATAATTCTGCACGCTGTTTGGCATCAGCCTCTAAAAAGCCTTTTTTGAACTTTTTGTTGCTTGCTTCTTCTAACTGAGAAAGGCCTTTTTTAAAGATCTTTTGGTCAGCTTCCGTGTAGCAATCTCTAACCATGATAGCCATAAACCCGCCTACATTTGCTGCTTTTGCACCAGGTGTTGCTGTTTCAGGTAAAATGGTTTCGCCCACCTCATTTAAATAGGCGGTAGTATCTTTTGCAAACAGGTCGTCAGTATTTACTGAACTACCCGATTTACAGCCTGATATAAAGAACTCGGCACCTATTACCGTTCCTCCAAGTATCAAACCAACTCTGCTTATCGCGTCTCTTCTATTCATCTTTTTATAGAATTATGAGTTAATATTATTTTATTAATTAGTGGCTTAACAGCTATCAGCTTACGCTTTTAACTCAAAACCAGGGCGGTATTCACGTTTAATGTATTGGTTAACATCATCAAAGTTTGTAACCTTCATGGCATTGTTATCCCAGTTTAATTTAATGCTACCGCCTTTTAATTCGTGGCCGCGTACAGCCAAGTTAGCCATTAACAATGCTTCGGTAAGCGGGCCGGCTTTCTCAAACGATGAGCTTAATTCGGTTTTGCCATAGCCTGCCAAACAACCTTCAACCCATTGCGCATAGTGGCCGTTTGCACCACCCGGTACACGCGCCCATTTCTGAGGGGCTTTTGCGCTTGCGGTACGTTCTTTTGGCAACAAGGTTGCCGCGTCAGAGTAGGTACTTGCGTACATTTTACCTTTTGTACCGATAAACAATGTACCGTTACCTTCTTCGCCACCCCATTTTTCGCTTGCGCCTAATTCAATTGGCCTTTCGGGCTGTATACCACCGTCCATCCAGTGCAGGGTAATATCGCCTTTTGTTTTATTGGTTTTAGGGAAAGTTAATGTAATATGGCTTGATGGAGGGCAGCTTTCAGGGAAGTGGCCTTGTTTAAACTCATCAACATAAACACTACCTACACTTGCCTGTACATCTTTTGCATACTGAATGCCCAATACACGGAAAGGTGCTTCAACCAGGTGGCAGCCCATATCGCCCAGGGCGCCGGTTCCGTAATCCCACCATCCGCGCCAGTTAAACGGCACTAATTTATCTACGTAATCTTTTTTAGGTGCTGTACCTAACCAAAGGTCCCAGTCAAGTTCTTTTGGGATATTTGGCTGTGGGTCGGGCCATTTGATACCTTGTGGCCAAACCGGGCGGTTTGTCCAGCAGTAAACAGTATGCACATCACCAATCAAATCGGCATCATACCATTCAGACATCAGGCGGGTCCCATCATTTGATGCACCCTGGTTACCCATTTGGGTAACTACTTTATATTTTTTGGCTGCCTCGGTTAATAAACGCGCTTCCCAAATATCATGCGTTAGCGGTTTTTGCACGTAAACGTGTTTACCCAGCGTCATAGCATGATAGGTTATAATAGCGTGGTTATGATCGGGAGTTGATACCGATACGGCATCAAAGTTTTTGTGTTCCTTATCATACATTTCGCGCCAGTCTTTATAGTATTTGGCTTTAGGGAACGCTGCCCTTGAAGCCGCAGCCCTGCGGTCGTCCACATCACAAAGGAACGCGATGTTTGCCTTACCGCTTTTTGCAAAGTTGGCAATATCGCTTTGGCCTTTACCGCCCGCGCCTACACCGGCCACGTTAAGCATATCGCTTGGTGCTGTATAACCGGTACCGCCTAATACAAAACGCGGTACAATCATAAAGCCTGCGGCTGCTAACGCACCCGATTTAATAAAGTCCCGTCTCGACGGGTTAGCGCTGTTATTTGTTGTAGTTTCTTTTTCTTCAGTCATTGTTAGTCGAATTTCAATACTGTTAAATGTTACCTTTTTTCAATTCTTTTACAGCAAAATCTGCTGCACGCGCGGTAAGCGCCATGTATGTAAGCGATGGGTTTTGGCAAGCTGCCGATGCCATAGCGGCGCCGTCTGTTACGAATACGTTTTTAGCATCCCAAACCTGGTTATTACCATTCAATACTGATGATTTTGGATCGCGGCCCATACGTGCAGTTCCCATTTCGTGGATACCACGGCCTAACACCGGCTCGGAAGTGAATGTTTGTACATCTTTAACACCTGCATTCTCCAGCATTTCTTTTGCATCGTTCATCATATCGATACGCATTTTACGCTCGTTATCTTTACACTCTGCATCAACAGCCAATATCGGTAAGCCCCATTTATCTTTTTTGGTTTTATCCAGGTAAACACGGTTTTCGTGATATGGCAGGGTTTCGCCGAAACCACCCATACCAAAACCCCAGCTTCCTGGTTCGGTTAAGGCGTCTTTAAACGCACCACCGATGCTTAATTCGGCAATATCACGGCCCCAACCGCTGCGGCTGCCACCACCCTGGTAACCAAACCCGCGGATGTAATCGCGTTTTTCGCCATTTAAGTTGCGGTAACGTGGTATGTAAATACCATTAGCCCTGCGGCCAAAGGTGTATTTATCTTCAAAACCTTCTACACGGCCGCCTGCACCAACACCTAAGTGGTGGTCCATTAAATTGTGGCCCAATTGGCCGCTGCTGCTGCCTAAGCCGCCTTCCCATACATCGGTAGCCGAATTCATTAACACCCATGCACTGTTTAATGCCGATGCGTTAACGAAAACTATCTTAGCGAAGAATTCATATGTTTTGTTGGTTTCTGCATCCAATACCTCTACGCCTTTAGCTTTCTTGGTATCTTTATCGTAAATAATTTTGGTTACGATAGACCAGGGACGAAGGGTTAAATTACCTGTGGCCATTGCCGCAGGCAATGTAGCCGACTGTGTGCTGAAATAAGCCCCAAACGGACAGCCTAACCAGCATTTATTACGGTACTGGCAGTTAGTACGGTTGTTATGCGGCACTGTAATGTTGGCAGTACGGCCAATAATGAAGTGTCTTGAATCTTTATAAAACTCTTTATAGCGTTTCTGAACATCTTTTTCTACAATGTTCATGTCCATTGGCGGCATAAAATCGCCATCAGGAAGGATTGGAACACCATCTTTGTTACCAGAGATACCCGCAAACCTTTCTGCGTAACCATACCAGTCGTGCAGATCCTTGTAACGGATAGGCCAGTCGGTACCGATACCGTCTTTTGCATTAGCTTCAAAATCGGTATCATGCCAGCGGTATGATTGCCTGCCCCACATTAATGAACGGCCACCTACATGGTAACCCCTAAACCAATCGAAACGTTTGATCTCGGTATATGGGCTCTCCTTTTCGTTGGTCCAATAGTCAAGGTTAGTTTCATTTAACGGATAATCGCGTTTTAAAACGGGATAATCCTCGATCATTTTTTGCGTTCGGCCGCCCCTGTGTTCAAATTCCCAGGGTGCTTTGTTGGCATTAACATAATCTTTAATGTGCTCGATATTTTTACCGCGCTCTAACATGATGGTTTTTAAGCCCTTCTCGGTCAGTTCTTTTGCAGCCCAGCCGCCTGAGATACCTGAACCAATGACTATTGCGTCATAAGTGTTTGTAGACATAAAAGTATAGCGTTAAATAAATTTATTACGTAATTGGTTGTTCCGTCTAATGTATGAATAAAAATTATTTTACAAATCTTTTCATTGTGTTTTTTTTACACATTGCCTTTTTTCATTTCGCCGATGGCATGATCTACTGCACGTGCAGTAAAAGCCATATAGGTAAGTGATGGATTCTGGCAACTGGTTGATGTCATGCTCGCCCCGTCTGTAACGTAAACATTTTTGCAGGCGTGCAGGCGGTGCCACTTATCAAGCATTGATGTTTTGGGGTCGTTACCCATACGCACACCACCCATTTCGTGTATATCAAGCCCTGGTGCCCTATGGTCTGTTGATGCCTTTATGTTGGTAAAACCAGCCGAGGTAAACATTTCCGTCATCTGCTCCACATAATCCTTCTTCATTTTCTCGTCGTTATCGTCGTAATCAACCGAGATCTTTAACTGAGGGATCCCCCATGGGTCTTTCAGTGATTTATCTAACGCAACGTAGTTTGTTTCTTTAGGGATGGTTTCGCCCATCATGTGCGACCCTACATGCCAGCCGCTAAGCTCCCTTTTAACAAGGTTATTTTTCAGGTCCTGGCCAATACCGTTGTCGCTGCTCTCCTCCCAGCGATATGCGCTGAACCCGCAGGCATAGCCGCGTAAAAAATCGGTTTCCTGTTTATAAACATTCCTGAAACGTGGGATATAACCGCCGCCGGCAGGGTTACGGCCATCGGTGGTCCATTCTTTAGCGCCATCATACTCGGCATTGATATGCGCCGAATAATTATGGAAGGCTACATATTTACCCAGGGTACCGCTATCGTTACCCAAACCATTAGGGAAACGGCCTGATGTTGAGTTAAGTAATATGAGATTACTGTTTAAGGCAGCCGCGTTTACAAAAATCACATCGGCATAGTATTCTATAGCTTCTTTGGTGTTGGCATCAATAACACGCACACCGGTTGCTTTACCTTTCTTCTCATCGTAGATGATGGATTCGACAACCGAATGCGGCCTTAATGTACAATGGCCCGATTTTAATGCCCATGGTATGGTTGACGAGTTTGCACTGAAGTAACCACCAAACGGGCAACCGCGCTGGCATAAGGTACGTTCCTGGCACTGCCCCCTGCCCTGGTCTAAATGGATCTGATTGGGTTTTGATAAATGTGCACAACGCGCGCTTATTACGTGCCTGTTTTGATATGTTTTTTTAACGTGGTTGCTAAAGTAGGTTTCTACAGCGTTTAAGGGGAAAGCTGGCAGAAACTCGCCATCAGGCAGTTCGGCTAAACCGTCGCGGTTACCGGATATGCCTGCAAATTTCTCTACATAGCTGTACCATGGTGCAATATCGGCATAACGGATAGGCCAGTCGACAGCGAAACCATCGCGTGCGGGGCCCTGAAAATCAAAATCGCTCCAGCGCTGTGTTTGGCGCGCCCATAACAGGGATTTACCACCGGTTTGGTAACCGCGGATCCAATCGAAAGGTTTTTCCTGCACGTAAGGGTGCTCGGCGTCTTTCACAAAAAAGTGTGCTGCATCTTCGCCAAAGGCGTAACAACGGTTTACTATGGGATTGGCCTTTTGTACTTCATCAGGCAATACGCCGTGATGCGGGAACTCCCAGGGATAGAGGTTTGTTGTTGGGTAATCTTTTAAGTGTTTTACATCGCGGCCGCGCTCTAAAACAAGCGTTTTAAGGCCTTTATCTGTAAACTCTTTTGCGGCCCAGCCACCACTCATACCCGACCCTATTACTATGGCATCAAACGTACGGTCCTTTACACTATCTATATTTAAATTTGCCATTACTATACTGCTGCTGCTTTCTTTTTAACCGGGAAATAAGCGTTATACCTCCCCGGAACCAATTCATAAACTATTTGCTTTGTCATAAAATATTTAGACGTGGTATAACCAAATACAGTTTGGCCTTTAACCATCCTGTAAAAAGCCATCAGTTTTGCATTATCCTTATATTTTTCGTCCTTGCTGTGCTGGTCAATCCCGCTTACAAACGTTGCACGCTCTTTTGCGGTACTGTCATTAAACGATTTGCCTAACTGTTTTTTTGCTTCGGCAGCAAAATCGCCCAGGCCGGTAATAAAATCCTGCTGATGCTCTTTGTCATAGCAATCGTCTATCATTTTAAAAACAAAAAGATTTATGCCAAGGTCCATTGCGCCGGGCGTATCGGTTTTTGGCAGGATAGTTTCGGTAAGGTTGTTTACCAGCTTTTCCTGGTCGGCATCAATTTTAAGGTGCTTTAACTGTACAACGGGTTTACCTTTATCGCTTAAGCACGATGGCAAAACTGCTGCGCTGCCTAAAATTAAGGCCATATTCCGTATGGCAATCCGGCGGTTCATATTCAAATTCAATAGGTTATAATGTTCTGAGTGTTAAAAATACAATTAGGAGCCGTTAAAGTAACTTTAAACTATTAATATCCCCACTTTTTCATGGTTTGTAAATCAATTTTTACACAATCAATCGGGTCAAGCCCCTGGTATGATTCCTGCTCGATGATCAGGTACACGGTACCGCCGGTTTTTTTAGCAACCTTTAACACCTCTTTTACCGGCAATACACCACGGCCTAATATGGTACTTTCATAACCAGTACCTTCGGTATTGGTAGCACTTTTTACCTCGTCTTTAACGTGCATGGAAATAAACCTGCCCGGGTATTTATTGATGATAGCAATAGCATCATTCTCGCGGCCATACATATTTCCAATATCAAGCTGCTGTGCAACTCTTGATGGATCGGTATTTTGCATGATATAATCGAACAAACGAATATCGCCCACCATAGTGGTAAATTCAAAATCGTGGTTATGGTAGCCAAACTTCATATTATATTTTTGGCAAAGCTCGCCGCTTTTGTTAAACTGATCCATCGTGCGTTTAAGCAGATCGGTATCGTGGCGCACTTTATCGTCCATCCATGGGCTTATCACAAATTTTTGGCCCATGTAGGCTGCATCTTCAACAGTAGCTTTCCAAACATCGGTAAAGTCGTTCTTAGCAGCATCCCAATGTTCGGGCGTCATTACGGTATGGCCGCTTGGCATTTGCAGGCCAAGGTCATCCAATACCTTTTTAAACTCTTTTGCTGTCCAGCCATAAAATTTACGGTTTACATAATTAGCGTGCTCTACATGCTGATAACCCATATCGGCCAGTTTTTTCAAAGTGCCCGATGGATCTTTCATCATAGCATCGCGTACCGAGTATAACTGGATACCTACCCTTTGGATCTGCGCAGGTGCTGCAAACAAATTATTGGGCATTAAGGCCGCGGCAGTAGCTGCAATGGCGCTGTTTTTTAAAAAAGTTCTGCGAGATGATGTCATTTTATTAGGTTTTAGTTGAGATTTAGTTCTTACTTATTGGAAACGCCTGAAACAATAAATTGGTATTGCTTACAAACGCAATGTGCTTACTATCTGGCGACCATGAAGGTGTATTGATAGTGCCCTGCCCACCGTATAAATAGGCAACTACTTGGGGCTGCCCGCCTGTAATGGGCATTACACGTATATAAACGTGCTTATAAAAAGGGTGATCGCCGGGGGCAACCTCATTTTTAAGAAAGGTGATAAATACTATCCATTTGCCATCTGGCGATACATGCGGGAACCAGTTGTTATTATCATCATTAGTGACCTGTGTTTGATTGCTGCCATCGGCGTTCATTCGCCAAACCTGCATTAAACCGCTGCGTACCGAGTTAAAATAGATAAACTTGCCATCGGGTGTGTACTCGGGGCCATCGTCAAGGCCGGGTGTATTGGTGAGGCGCTCCTCGGGGCCACCGGCAACGGGCACCCGGTAAACATCATATTCTTTATTACGTTCGCCGCAAAACACCAGGAACTTGCCATCAGGCGACCAGCCATGCATATACGATGCACCTTTGCCCGTTTCGGTAACCCTGCGCGGTTCACCACCGGTAACCGGCACAACAAAGCCAACCGATGGGCTGCCATTATCGTTATTGCTTATGGTTAGCCATTTGCCATCAAATGATAAAACATGGTCGTTATTATTGCCTTTGGCCAAGCCTGTGTTTAACACGGCAGGCGTGTTTGTAGCCAGATCATATTTGTATAATAAACCTTCACTATTATAGATAAGGGATTTATTATCGGTTGTCCAGTTTGGCGCCTGTAATGATTTTGGGGATTGATAGATGATACGGCTATTATGCGTTTGCATATCCAAAACCTCTATGTTACTGCCCAGGTATTGTTTGTAGGCTACGAGGTCTGCAGGGGCAGGTGTAACGATACGCACATTGCTGAATATGGCTTTCTCTGATATTGCAGGGTTATGCGAGCAAACAAAAATGCCTACGTAAACATCATCGCCCAGGTCAAGGTCTATCTTTTCTTCGGGGCCAAACACATCCCCTTTACGGGCAACCGACATAGTGTAGGTTTTGCCTTTTCTTTCTAACTGGATAACACCGGCAGCTGTAATGCCCGATTTTTGTTCTTTGGTACTGTCGCCATTGGCAGCACGGTATTGCAGCGAGGTAAGCCCGTCGCCATGTACAACCGCATTAACATGTGCAGATGCGCCATCTAACGACTTACGTACCATCAGCCCAAACTTACGATGCGCCTCGGTACCTTTGCCAACAAACTCGGCGTTGGTACGCAATATAAAATCGCCTTTTATACGCTTCCATACAAAGTGAAACTCATCCTTATTAAACCAAATATTGGTTCCCGAACCGGTAACCGTGTATTGCTGGCCGGCTGCATTATATACAACACCGCCTTTATTTTTTACAGGGCCTACATCGGTATTACCATCAAATATACCCACAGGTTTATTTTGCGCATAAACGTTCGCAACAAATACAGCACTTACCAGCATGCCGGTAAATAAGCAAATAGTTTTTTTGAGCATGAGCGTTAGGCTTTGTTTATTGGTTGCCTAAGATATATATTCATTTGTAAAAAAACCAGTTTAAACCCTGCTTTTAAACAAAAAAGGGATGCTTGCGCATCCCTTTTTTTATATAACCATTATAACAGGTTAAAATAGTATCAATATATGTTAAATAACTTCGGTAGCGAAGATCTGCTTGCCGGTTGTAGGGCAAAACACTGGTTTAGCCACCACTGCTACCTTAGTGGGTTCTTTAATATAATCTTTATAGAATTGTTTTTTTGAATCGTGGTAATGGCTGATTGCCCCTACCATGCTCATAAACTTAATATAATACCAGGCGCTATCAACCTGGTGCGGCTTAAAGCCCGAACGCGCGCTTTTTGGATACAAATGGTGGTTATTATGCCATTCGCCGGCAACAATGCCAGGCCAAAGCTGGTTAACTGACATGTCCTTACGGTTATGATCTACCCCATCGCGGCGCTTATCCTCGCCTTTTCCGTGGCCTTCATAGTTAAAGGTACGCACACCTACCGCCCAAAAGCCTGCTGCGCCAAATATAGCACAAGCTAAACCCGGCCCGCCAAGTAAGTAAAATACAGTGAACCAAAACGCCCAGTTTGCTACCACGCCCAATACCATATGGAACGGATTGGCTACCGAGCCCCATTTTTTATATTGCGCGTAAGTATTACAGGTAACACCGGTATGCTTCATTAAAGTAAGGCAACGGTTGTAGCCTTTCTCATCTAAATTGCGGTTAACGGGCTGGTGGTTGGCATCGGCCAGGAAGCAGTACAGGAAACCGCCCTGCGCGTTGTATGGATCGCCCGGGGTATCAGATAATGCGTGGTGCACGTGGTGCGATATCGCATAGATCTCTTCGGGGATAATTTTCAGGGTAAGATTTTGGGTAAAGAAACGCCAAAAATTGTTTTTGAATTTAAAGGCGCCATGTGTGCAATACCGGTGGTACCAGATAGTACCATGGGTCCCCATCACCATCATACTGTAAACAAAGGCTATAATTAAACCCGTTACAGAGAAATATTTAAATACAAACAGGAACAGGAATGGGGCGAGAAAAAGCACCATGCCCCAACTCATAAAAGAAAGCCAGTTTTTTTTATCCTTAAATATATTTAATCGCGAGAAAAATTCGGAGAAGATCTGTTTTGGTGTCGGTTTTGATAGATCACCATTGGTGTCTTTCCATCCGTAAGATGGTTCTTGCAACACCTCGTGTATAAATGCCATTAGTAGCGGGATTTTAATTTAATCAATTGGTTCTATAGGGGGATTTACGGATTAAAGATACCGAAAGGTTTTCAATAAACGTTAAAAAGTTTAATAAATAATTAAATTGTCATTAAAGTGTCTGGTCTATTGCAACAATTACATGACGCGCACGGCGCCCCCTGCAACAATTGTATGACGATAGCTGTAATGTTTAAACTTCGTAATACATTCATTGTCGTTAGATAAATAATCAATAGTAATGACAAAGTTTACACCCCTTGCTCTTTTGTTTTGTTTTCTATTTTTATCTCATCATGTGTTTGCACAGCAGCCACGTGAAGTTAGCGGCTCTGTTGCCGATACACTTGGCGCCGTGCCGGGTATAATTGTTAAACTTATTTCAAATACTGATAGCGTTCTTACTACAAGTGATGTAAAGGGTGTGTATCGTTTCGCGGCGGTTAAAGAAAAAAACTTTAAGCTAACAGTATCCGGCCTGGGCTACCAGACTTTTACCCGTAAGTATACCATGGATAACGGCACAAAGCCCATCATGTTGCCCCCTATCAAACTTAATATCCAGATGAACTACTTAGCGGTAGTAAATATAACCGCCGTTATACCTATTGTAATAAAAGAGGATACGGTTCAGTATAACGCAGCGGCATACAAAGTACGGGAGGGATCTCAGGTGGAAGACCTGATCAAAAAGATGCCGGGTATTACCGTTGATAAAGATGGCAATGTTAGCGCACATGGTAAACAGGTAACCAAGGTACGCGTTAACGGTAAAGATTATTTTACCGGCGATGTGCAAACAGCCACGCAAAACCTGCCGGCGGATATTGTAGATAACATACAGGTAATTGATGATTACGGCGACCAGGCCAACCTAACCGGCATCAAAACCGGCGAGCCCGATAAAATTTTAAACATCACCATACAAAAGGGTAAACGTACGGGCAATTTTGGGCAGGCCACCGTTGGTGCCGGTAACGACGACCGGTACCTGGCCAAACTATCGGCCAATAATTTTAAGGAGGACAGGCAAATTGCCGTTATAGGCACCTGGAATAACAACAATACCAACTCGTTTAACCTGGGTAGCGGCGGCAGTGGCGGCGGGCGGGGTGGCCGTGGTGGCGGCGGAGATGCCGGAAGTGGTATCAGTACGGCTAACGGTATCACCACAAACAAATCTGCCGGGTTTAACTACCGCGATGAATGGGGTAAAAAAATAACGGCTTACGGTAGTTACAGCTTTGCCGACAGGGACAGGCTAACCACCAGCACATCGCAAACGCAAAACCTTTTTCAAAGCGGCGCAATTATTAATAATGATAACAGCACAGGCCGCACCCATAACATTAACCACCGGTTTGGTTATAATATAGAGTACCGCATTGATACGGCAAATTATATGAAGATAAGCCCAAGCTTCTCTTATAATTCATCCAACAGCACTAATACCGATATATTCAGCAATACCCGTAACAATACACTGATAACGGGTAATGAGCTGGCACTTACCAATTCAACATCCCCAAGCGGGGGGATAAGCGTATTGTATAACCACAAATTCAAAAAAAAGGGCCGTAACTTCAGTATCAATACCGGCTTTAGCTTCTCAAAAAACACGCAGGGCCTTAACGACCAATACACCACCCAGCAGGATAGTATTATCACCCCCTTATTCCAGCAGATCAATACCGACAACAGCTCGGTACGGGGGAACATTAATTTAAGCTATACCGAGCCGGTTGGCAAAAGCACTTATGTGGAAGCCAACTACAGCTACAACCAAACCAATACCGATAATAACCGGTACAATTATAACATTGACCCGGTTACCGGCAAACAAACATATGTAGACTCGTTAAGTACTTTATATAACTACCAGTTCATTACCAACCGCTTTGGGTTAAACCTGCGGGGCGTAGCGGCTAAATACAACTACACGGTTGGTTTAGCTGTACAACCGGCCACGCTTAACGGGCAGTCGCATAACTTTGAAACATCAACACACACTTTTAACTACATCCCAACAGCAAGGTTTATTTATAACTTTAAAAAGAACCATTCGTTAGCCATAAACTATACGGGTACAAATAACCAGCCATCGTTTACACAATTACAGCTACAGCCCGATTTTTCGAACCCGCAAAACCGGGTGTATGGTAACCCCGATCTGAAACCGGAGTTTAGCAATAACATCAGCCTGCGTTATAACCAGTTTGACATTGCCAGCGGCAATTCATTGTTCACCAACCTATCATTTAACAGCACACAAAATAAAATTGTGACCAGCACACAACCGGTAACTTTAGCGGGTGGCACAAATAACACCGTGCAAGAAACGCGCTATTTAAACACCGATGGATTTTACTCGGCCAACGGTAACTATGCGTTCGCTAAACCTTTTGCCAACCGTAAGTACACGGTAACGCTAAACGGTGGGGCCAGCTTTAGCAACAACATCAACTTTATTGAGAACGAACGTAACGAGGGCAAAAACTGGGTATTTAACCAGGGGGCCAAACTACGGGTAGATCTTGACAGCCTTATGGATACCGAAGTAAGCGGCAACTACAGCGTTAATACTACCCGCTACAGCCTGCCATCGTCTATCAGTACCGATGCCAGAACATGGACAATAGGGCTTGACGGCCGCAATTATTTTTTTAACAACCTGGTATTGGGCTATAACCTAACCCAAACGCTTAACAGCGGTTTTAGCAGTACGGTAAAGGCCAACCCTACCCTGTTAAGTACTTATGTGGAATATCAATTCCTGAAAAACCACCTGGCCGCGCTGCGTGTGCAGGGGTTTGACTTGTTTAACCAGAATACAGGCGTATCGCGGGTGGTAAGCGGTAACCAGATCATTGATACCCGCACCAACCGCCTTGGCCGTTATTTTATGCTCACGTTTACTATGCGCCTGCAAAAGTTCGCCGGCAGCCGTAACGGGCGTGGCGCTGGTGGCGGTAACCGTGGCGGCAGGCGCGGTGGCGGGTCGCGCGGCGGGGTTTAATTTAAACCAGTTTTTGTATATTTATTGCATGATTGCAGCCAACGTTGTTTACCCATCAAAAAAGGGTATAATTGTTTATATCCCTATTGTTATTTTAGCAGGAGTAGTTACTTTCAATATTATCAGTGGCAATTATTGGGGCAGTATTTTTTGCGCAGCCATCGTGCTGATTGTTTTGGCACCTATGATATTAAACACCAACTATACCATAAAAGGCGATGGCTCATTAAGGGTTAGGTGCGGCTTTTTGATAAATATCCTGATAGACATCAACTCGATAAGAAAAATGGAGACAACAAAAAGCGTGTTAAGCTCTCCTGCCTTGTCGCTCGACAGACTGGAGGTGTTTTATAATAAATATGATTCGGTGATGATTTCGCCGCAGAACAAGGATGCTTTTGTTGCCCAACTGCAAAACATAAACCCTGCCATTGAGTATATAAAAAAGACCAGCTAATACTTTTTACTACCATTTACCATGTTACGTCACCTACTCTTACTAACGGCCCTGCTTTTTACAACCCATTGTTTTGCACAAGACACCATTGAAGTAAAACGAAAGCTATCTGGTGATGTAACCGAAATTTTCAGGGCGCTGGCTAAAGATGTAAGCATTAGGCAGGGGCTATTCAAGGCGGTTTATAAAAAGAACAGGATTGTAGCTACCGGTGCCTATGAAAACGATAAAAAAGTTAGCCTGTGGCAGTTTTACGACCCAAAGGGTACAGTGATGCAAACTTACGATTACTCTACCGGCCGTTTGTTTTATGAAGCACCGGAGGATACAACATCGCATTTAAGATACCTTGCGGATAAGTTTCTCAAGGAAGGCGACAAGGTTACAAAACCAATTAAGGTGGGCGGAAGGTATTATGGTTACCTGCCCTATTTAAACCTGTTCACCCTGCCAAAAGAATATGCTTATATAAACCGTAACGAGCTTTCGGCAACGGTTGAATTACTGGTGAGCCCCGGAGGCAGGCTGGCTGATTACAAGGTTAACCTGCTGGCCGGCGACACGGGCGTGCCTTTACGAACCATTAACATGAATATTAAACTGCCTGACCCGGCCGACCTGGTATTTATCCCCGCCACCTTAAACGGCGAGCCAATTGCCTGCCGTATAATTATAGCCTGCATTGTAACCAACGCAGGGCACCTGGCTTTTGAATAATCAGCATATTTTTAAACCGCTAAAAGTAAAAATCGACCCCAGCCTGCATAATGGTTTGTGGCAAAACTATATTTACCGCAGGTACATAACCCACAAACACACCTACCTTATTTTTGATTACCGCCCCTATTTTAAATGGGAACGAAGCCCATGTTTTCGGCAAATCTAATGCGTTCTGGCTAATTTGGTCGGTATATAAGTTATGATAAGAATTACCAGAATAGCTTGAAAAATTTACTGAAACGCCCGCAGCACCGTACACTTTAAAATCATAGGTATAATAAAAGTTATACAAAAACTGAGCAGTAAATGCAAAAGTGGACTGATTAAAACCATATGTTGTTTTAGATAACGGACGTGAGTCTGTATAAGAGTCGACAGTGGTATTATATTTATTTTTTGTTGCAGAAAGTTGTGCCAGTACTACAAACTTTTTAACCACCGGGTCCGGATAAAAATCAACACCAACCATTATTTGAGGAAACAAAAATGTACTTGCTGATGCATTGTAAAACGGAAGTGATGCGTTTTTAGGGTCTGTTTTGGTAGAATTTAAGGCAAACCCCGCAAAAAGCCTGAAGTATTTAGGGTTATTGTTATTGGCAACAATGCTATTCTTGTTAATTGCTTTACATACGGCCTGCAAATCATTAAGTTTATAATTGATTTGGTTAATGGTGTTTATTAATTTCTCATTCCCTGCATTATACTTTCCGGCCAGGTTAATTAATTGAACTTTGTAATACTCCTCATTTTTAACCTTAACCAGCCCGTCATTTATAAAATAAACCCTCAGTTCCAATTCAACAGGCTGGTTATTATTGGCTTCTTTTACAAAATATCTTGTTTTAATAATATCCGGGTAGGAATACAAATTCACATGGTCGCCTTGTTGCTCTATTTTAATAAAAACATTTGCCTGTACCGTACTTGTATCCCGTATATTAGATATTTTTGAAATATCAGTATGCCCCGTACTTATCTTACCGCTATAGCTTATGTATGATGCCACATTTTCAACACTGTAACAGCTTATGTTTGCAGGGGTAAATGTTTGCGGGTTATCAGCCGGTGAGTTTTTAAATCTTATTTCTTTTAAATTATTTCCATGAGTAAGGTCTATCATCCCCCGCAATGTGTCGCCTTTTGTAGTTACTACAAAACCTGGTTTAAAATTATTTTGTGCCAGAACAGCACATGGAAATAAAATTGCAATTAGTAGTAATCGGTAAATGTATGGCATATGCGGTTTAGGTATTACGCCTGCAATATAAAATAGTTTTTACAAAAAAAGCCTGATATAAATATCAGGCTTCATAAAATTTACGTTTGTTAAATTTTATTAGTGAGCGTGGTGGCTATCAGGGCCATGCGCATGGCCATGTGAAAGCTCTTCGGGCGTAGCCGGGCGCACGTTCAATATCTCACCTTTAAAGTGCAGTTCCTGGCCTGCCATTGGGTGGTTAAGGTCAACAATTACAGAATCTTCGGTTACTGATACAACTTGTCCCTGGAAACGGTTGCCATTGTTATCCTGCAAAGGTAAAACCTCGCCAATTTGCGGCAGGTCCTGCCCCTGAAACATCTCTTTAGGCAGGTTAGCCACAGCTTCTTCGTCAAACTCGCCGTAACCTTCTGCTGCTGTTATGCGGAAGTCATAGGTATCGCCGGTTGAAAGCGTGCTTAGCTCCTCTTCAAATTTCGGGATCATTTGCCCTGCACCAAATAAAAAGGTTAGCGGTTGCTCTTGTGTTGCGCTTTCCTGTAAGCCTTCGGTTCCGTCTTCTTTTTTAACATACAGGTCGTATGTTAATGACACTACGTGTTGTGGTTGAATTTTCATCTGATGATTGTTTTTTAAGATATCGGAACTCCTTCCCTGCTTTAACCGGGTTATCTCAATACCTGTTATTTAATATTAAGGAATTAGTTATTTATTTGTTTTAATGCATCTGCTACATTGTATGCCGGTAAACCACAGGTTTTATCCCTGCATACAAAAATGCGTGTATCGTTGTTAAACTTTTCTGCCAGCAAAGGTAAACTTCCATCCTTACCGCCCAACATAATTTTATTAGGAATGTAATTTTGTTCTATTTCAATCCGCTTTGTTTCAGCATTGTTACCCGTAATAGCTACCTCATAGGTGCCAAAAACCTCGTCAAGCAGCAATATTGTCCAGTTTGAATAAGCAGTGCTGTATTTGGCCAGTTGCGGCACAATATTTCGTAACAATTGTGCAGAAACTTCCAGGTAACCCTCATTATCAAAAAACAGGCCCAGTTTTTTAAGGTTCCTCGCCATAACCGAATTGGAAGCAGGTATCACCCCATCCATTATTTCAGATTTACGGGCAATGAGCACCTCATCATTATCGGCCGTGTAAAAGAATATGCCCCCCTCTTTGTTATAATAATGGGCAAGCGTGTAGTCGGCCAGTTTTTGGGCCTGTATCAGCCAGGCCTCGTTAAAAGTAACTTCATATAAAGCTATGAAGCCATCTATCACGTTAGCATAATCATCTAAAAAAGTGGCTACAGCGCTTTCCCCGCCCTTTTTATAAACCCTGCTTAGCTTTGCGCCTTTTAGTAAACTGCCCGTTATAAATCCGGCATTCTTTAATGCCAGCTCCAGATATTCGGGTTTATTAAACGCCCGGTAGGCTTCGCACAGGCCTTTTAGCATTAAGCCGTTCCATGATGCTAATATTTTGTTATCCAGCCCGGGGCGTACGCGTTTGCTGCGGGCATCCAAAACTTTTTTGCGGGAGGCGTTTATCCTGCTTGTCAGTTCGGCAACGGTTAAGCCTAATTTACCTGCCAGTTCGGCATCCTCTTCGCGGCGAAAGAATACGTTGGATTGTTCTTCTTCCCAGTTGCCATCTTCGGTAACATGGTAGTAAATATTGAAAAGGTCGGCATCATCACCTAAGATCTCTTCAATTTCGGGCTTAGTGAATATATAGAATTTACCTTCCTTGCCTTCACTGTCCGCATCCAGCGCCGAGTAGAAACCATTTTGGGGCGAAGTTAGTTCGCGGTTTACAAAAGCAACTATCTCACCGGCAATGGTTTGGTAAAGCGGGTCGGCATTCCAGGTATAAGCCTCGGCGTATAAACCAAGTAGCTGCGCGTTATCATACAACATCTTCTCGAAATGCGGCACATGCCAAACGCCATCAACCGCGTAGCGGGCAAAGCCACCGCCAACATGGTCGTAAATACCACCGAAGGCCATTTTCCGGAGCGTTAGCTTTACATTTTCTGCCAGGCCATCATCCTTCATTAAATGGGCATAGCGCATCAAAAACAACGAATTGTTCGGCATCGGGAATTTTGGCGCGCCGCCAAAACCACCTTCAACCGGGTCAATGTAACGTCGCCAGGTGGTCAGGATAATTTCCAGGTCGGCTTTGGTGTATTCGGGTTGCTCGGCCACAAAAGCTACCGATTCATATTGTTTAATGCCTTCGGTTAAGCGTACGGCGTAATCCTCAGCTTCTTCGGGTTTGGTTTTGTAGAAATCGGCCAGGTTGAAGAGCAGGCTTGTCCAGTCGTTTTTGCGGAAGTAGGTGCCACCATAAATGGGCCTTTGGTCGGGCAGGCAAATACAGTTTAGCGGCCAGCCGCCACGGCCGCTCATTAGTTGTATGGCACTCATGTAGATCTGGTCAACGTCCGGGCGTTCCTCGCGGTCTACCTTAATACAAACAAAATACTCGTTCATTACACCTGCTACGGCTTCGTCCTCAAAGCTCTCGTGCTCCATTACGTGGCACCAGTGGCAGGCCGAATAGCCAATGCTCACCAATATCAGTTTATTCTCGTCTTTTGCTTTTTGCAGGGCTTCGGGCCCCCAGGGGTACCAGTTAACCGGGTTGTTGGCATGCTGCAGTAAATATGGCGAGGTAGAATTGGCAAGTTTGTTCATGCGGGTGGGTGTACACTTATAGAAAGGGCTAAATTGAGAATTGTTTTAAGGATGTGCAAATGAGAAAGTTTGTTTTAATCACAGAGCGCACAGAGATTTGCAGCGCGTACAGGCACAAAGAACACTGAGAATGCATTACAAATAAATCTATGTGCCCTTTGTGTTTTTCTTCGTGTCCTCTGTGGTTAAAAATATCGCAACACATAATTACAAACTATTATATTTAACCAATTATGACCACCAAACTCAAAGCTGCCAAAACCATCATGCTCCTGGCAGCTATCTACAATATTTTCTGGGGGATAGTGATATCTGCCTGGCCGCAAATTATCCTGTTCGGCAACCCGCCTACCGATTTCCTGCTCATCATTTTACGCTGCGTGGGTATGCTGGTTGGTGTTTATGGCATCGCGTATTACTTCGCCTCTAAAGATCCGGTGGCCTATTGGCCGCTGATACTGGTTGGCTTTATCGGCAAGGTGCTGGGGCCAATAGGCTCGGTGTATTACATTTGGCTGGGCAAACTGGCCCCCTCATTTTTTTGGGTGAATGTTTGGAACGATATGATCTGGCTGCTCCCTTTCGGGTGGATCATTTACCAGGCGGTAAAAAAGAGGTTATAACAACTCCATCGAATAGTTTATGGGTGTTGTTTTTTATTGAACAAAAACAGTATAAATCAAACCTATACAGGCCGTTTCAGGGCGTTTAAAAGTCCCTTTTTTTCTTTTGAGGGCGTTTTATGGCGCTAATTTCCCGCCCTATTTTTAACTATAAAGAAACCCGCTTTTTCACCGATAATTACCAAATCGTTAACAAAATTGGGCACGTTGAAAATTTCAGTTGCCAATTTATTTAGCTTTCCCGTGCAAATAACTAATTTCGCGGTACTAAGAAAAGAGGAACAGGATTTGGATTATTTAGCAGGGTTAAACCCCGAACAAAAAGCTGCCGTATTACAAACAAAAGGCCCGGTAATGATCATTGCCGGTGCTGGCTCGGGCAAAACGCGTGTTATTACTTTTAGGGTTGCGCACCTTATCCGCAGTGGGGTTGATAGCTTTAATATACTGGTGCTTACATTTACCAACAAAGCCGCCCGCGAAATGCGCGAGCGTATTAATCATATTTGCGGCCCCGAGGCAAAAAACATCTGGATGGGTACCTTCCACTCGGTTTTTGCCAAGCTTTTAAGGGTTGAGGCCGATAAAATTGGCTACCCAAACAACTTTACTATTTATGATACTGATGATAGCAAAAGCGTTATCCGTGCCATTTTAAAAGAAATGCAGCTGGATGATAAGCTATACAGTGTAAATTTTGTATTGAACCGAATTTCGGCAGCAAAAAGCAGCTTGCTTACTGCTGCTGATTATCAGAATAACGCGCAGATCCAGGCCGACGACGACTCAGCCAAACGCCCCCTGCTTGGGAAAATATATGAAACTTATGCGCAGCGCTGCTACCGCGCCGGGGCTATGGATTTTGATGACCTGCTTTTTAAAACCAACGAGCTGCTAAGAGATCACCCCGATGTAAGGAACAAGTATCAGCACAAGTTTAAATACATTATGGTGGATGAGTACCAGGATACCAACCATTCGCAGTATAAAATTGTAAAAACGCTTGCTTCGGTACACGAGAATTTGTGCGTGGTGGGTGATGACGCGCAAAGTATATATGCTTTCCGCGGGGCTACCATTGCCAACATCCTGAATTTTGAAAAGGATTACCCCGACCTGCATGTGTTTAAGCTGGAGCAAAATTACCGCTCAACCCAAAACATTGTGAATGTTGCCAACAGCATCATCGCCAATAATAAAGAACAGCTTAAAAAACACGTTTTTTCTGAAAAGGAAACGGGCGATAAAATAAAAGTGATGCGTGCCTTTAGCGATAACGAAGAAGGTAAACAGGTGGCTGATGCCATTATGTTTCAACGCAGCACAAACGGCCTTAAATGGCATGATTTTGCCATCCTTTACCGTACCAATGCACAGTCGCGCTCTATGGAGGAGGCTTTGCGCAAAAACGGTATCCCGTACAAAATTTATGGCGGCTTGTCCTTCTATCAGCGTAAAGAGATCAAGGATCTGATAGCTTACTTCAGGCTTACGTTTAACCCAAGTGATGAGGAAGCCCTAAAACGTGTTATAAACTACCCAAAACGCGGCATTGGCGATACCACGGTTGACAGGATAATTGTTGCTGCCGATAAGCACGGCATCACCCCGTTTGAAGCGATCATAGAAGCAAACCGTTATATAGAGAAAGCACCGGCTTCATTATTTGCTTTCGGGGCTATGATACAAAGCTTCCAGGTGATCACCAAAAACCAGAGCGCTTACGAATCGGCTTTGCATATAGCCAAACACTCGGGCTTGCTGAAAGACCTTTACGAAGATAAATCTGTAGAGGGGCTGAACCGTTACGAAAATATCCAGGAGCTTTTAAACGGGATAAAAGAGTTTTCGGAAAGGGAAGACATCGAGGAAAAAGGCCTGGATGTATTTATGCAGGATATAGCCTTACTGACCAACGACGATAAGGATAAAGATAAGGATGCCGACACGGTATCGTTAATGACCATCCACTCGTCAAAAGGCCTTGAGTTTCCGCATGTGCATATTGTAGGGTTGGAAGAGAACTTGTTCCCATCGCAAATGTCGCTTAACTCGCGCAGCGACCTGGAGGAAGAGCGCCGCCTGTTTTACGTAGCCATTACCCGTGCCGAGTATAAACTAACTATTAGTTACGCCACATCGCGCTTTAAGTTTGGCACGCTGATAAGCTGCGAGCCAAGCCGCTTTTTAGATGAGATAGATGCCAAATACCTGGAGCTTGACTTTACAGCTAAGCCCGCACCATCTGCAGGTTCATCATCATACGATGACGAACGCACTGCCTGGAGCCGTAAAAACGATACTTACTCAAAGCCGAAAGCGGCTGCTGCCCCGCCTGTTAAAACAACATCAATACTGGCAAAAGCGCACGTACCCTCGCCCGGTTTTAAACCCTCTGATACATCAAACCTGCAGGTAGGCATGCAGGTTGAGCATGAGCGCTTTGGCTTTGGCAAAGTGCTTACCCTTGAAGGTAATAAACCCGACATTAAGGCAACCATATTTTTCAAAGAAATTGGGCAAAAACAACTGCTGCTAAAATTTGCTAAACTTAGTATAATAAGTGGGGTAGAGTAACCTATTATTCCCATAATTTGTAGAACATATTCCACAATTTTTTTAAGGCAAACATTAACTGTCTGTTAATTACGTATAAATAGGCCTGTTTAAGATATGGCACTGCGTTTGGTTAATAGTTAATACCCTTTATCCCTTTAATTAACTATTATGTACATGATGAGCGAGACCATAAAAAAGAAAACCAACAAGTCGGCCGGTAAAAACATTCGCACCCTTCGCCACGAACACGGTTGGAGCCAGGAAGATGTGGCAAACCGTTTAGGTATTTCTATCCCTGCATTCTCAAAAATTGAGACAGGTGTTACCGATATTAATTTATCGAGATTAGAGCAAATTGCTAATATTTTTGAAGTAAGTGTTGTTAACCTGCTTTCGCTTGAATATACTGAGGAACCAAGCACGCAAGACCTGAGCCTAAGCATCATCCAGAAAAAGCTTACCGACAGGGAGGTTGAGATCACCAATTTACAACGTAAAGTAATATTACTTTATGAAGAATTGCTGAGCAAAAACAACGTGGCCATATAATCTTCATCGTTACTGTTCATTAAATACAACAGTTAGTCCATTTTTACTTCGGTAATAATTTGATTTTTTATCCACTTTTGGTTAATTATTTTAAGCCACGCTTAATTAATTAAACAAAATGAAAATTTAAATTGATTTATTACCGTTTTGCATTTTAAATGAGTCCAAATGCACTTTAATATTGGGTTTGGTTTTAAAATTGTAATCATACAGGTATAAACATAACTACCCATGTCTAACTACCTGATATCAATTTCAAACGCCGACCATTTAAAAGTGGATACCATACATGACAGGCGCAGCAAATTAAAAGTAAAAGCGTTTGACCTGTTCAGGTCGAGGGTTAAACAACGTGAGGGCGAAGTACGTTTTTTTGTTACTGCCGGTAACGAGACCCTGGCATTTGAAACCGAGGGCTATAAAAAACACAGGCAATTGCTTATACTGCAAATGATATCAAGATACTGCGTTTACTTAGGCTTGCTTGAGGCAACCATACACAGTACTTATCCTAATTAATTTTAGCTGGTTAAAATGCGGTTTTGCTGGTATCGTTAAGCATTTCGCTCATTTCGATGATCTTCTGGTCGATATCGGATACGCATTTATCCATCATGTTAATGCATTCTTTTTCATCAACAAGCCCCTCTTTTTCCAGGTTCATTAAGCCACGGAGCGTAGCTATAGGTCCGCGTATCTGGTGCGAAAGATAGGATGAGTATTCGGAGAGTTTCTTATTCTTTATCTGCAGATCTTTAGTACGTTCATCAATAATTTCCTCAAGATGGTGGTTCACTCTGTCCAGGTTGTCCTTTTGCCGTGAAACCTCCTCGTTCAGATCTGTAAGTTTAAGGTTGGTTACCGTTTTGCGCTTAACATTACTTATTAACAAGGCTATAACAACAAGCAAAAGGCCGGCTACTACAGTAACGGCCCAAAATTTAATCCTGTCGTTTTGCTGGCGCTGTATGGTCAGCTCGTTTTCGCGCTGCTTGGCTTGCTGCTTAAACTGCTCCTGCAGCATATTTATCTGGGTAGATTCATTAGAAGTATGCACAGTACTATCCTGTTTCCAGATGAGCTGCAGATAGTATAAGGCACGTTCAAAATTCTTTCGCTTTGATTCCAGCTGATATATGGTATAATTATAATCTGTTGTGAGTTTTTCATCCTTCAAAGCTTTAGCATAAGCCAGCCCTTCCTGTACAATGCCTTCGGCAGCATCAAACTTGTTCTGTACTATGTATAATGCCGCCAGGGTAAGGTTAGTACTGGCTACCGGTTTGTTCAAATCTCTTTCTTTACCTGCTTTATTAGCGGCAAGCAGTAATTTTTCGGCAATATCATACTGATGAAGATTATAATAAATTACTCCCCTGTTTTGCAGGCATTGTACCAGGTTGATAGAGTCGCCTAACGATGAAAAAATAACATTGCTTTTATCATAGTAAATTAACGCCTGGCTAAAACTTTTCTTACGGTAATATACGTTACCAATATTCATATATAACGAAGCCTTCAGTCCGGGGTCATAAACTTTTTGGGTGAGGCTAAGGGCACTTTTCAAATATTCTAAAGCCTTGCCGTAATCATTATCAAGATATAAGTTACCTATGTTATTTAATACTTTGGCCTGGCTTCGCAGGTCACCGGTCTTTTTAAAAAACTCTAACGATTTTAAATAGTTATTGATAGCGGCACCTGCCTGGTTTAAGTAGTAATTACCTATACCCATAATACGGTATGATTCGCCGATGCCCTTGGTGTATTGTATTTTTTCTGCAATGGCTAATGCTTTGTTAGCATCAGATATAGTTTGCTCGGGGCTTGTGTAACGGTTATCATAAGCTTGCTTATTTAACTTGATAACTTCACTGGTATCTTTTAAAGCAACATCGGCGCTACCCTTCGCGTATACAGAACAGCCAACAAGTAAATAAACAAAAAGGGTAAATACTTTATACATCAAAGCTCTATACGTTATATTGGGGTGAAAGTTATAAAATAATTGCAAACAAACTTAATAGGTTAAATTTAGTAATAAACAATAATTTTTTTTGATTATTGAGTTATATTTAAAAAACATAATTATATTTGTCTTGTTAATTTACTGATTGTTAATAAGTTATAGAGATTTTTAAATGCGAATTGCCCAAAAGGCAGTGCCAAATAAATACATATATTATATTAACTAATAGTTATTATAAAGTCGTGTAACTATTTATAATGGACGAATGATTAAAAGTTGTTTATAAGGAAAATAAAAAATGAAAATGATGATAGATATTTTGAAGAAAAACTTGCTCGCCTATATTATATTATTAAGCAGTTTACTACTCACTTCGTGCATAAAGCAAAATACTATACGCATTACAATGGATGTACTATTAAAAACCACATCCGAAAACAGAAAAGACATTGGAATTGCAGACTAATAAATAAAAAACAATATGAAAAAGTTCATCATAGCAGCAGCGTTAATTTTAACTACAGGCATTTTACCTTCTTACACTAAACAGGTGGTTACAAAGCCAGCTTCAACTATTGAGCAAGTAACTATACTAAATAGAAAAGATATTGGTTTTGCAGACTAATTATTTACACCCTAATAAAACTATACACATGAAAAAGATAATCATAGCAGCAGCATTTATAACTACGGGCATATTAGCGTCATGCACCAAAGAGGTGGCACAAAAACCTGTAGTAAACTTTGAACATAGCACGGTTGCAAACAAAAAAGATATTGGTACTGCCGATTAATCAATTCATTTAAATACGAACAACAAAATTTAAAATATACGATCATGAAAAAAATCATCATAGCAGCAACATTAATACTAAGTACAGGGCTTTTATCAGCAGGTACGCTTATCAATCGTAATACTAAAGAAACCGCTACCCCTACCAACCAACCAAATACAAAAAAAGAAATCAGCCAGGCAAACGCTATAAAAGACATTGGCCAGGCCGACTAATACAAACATATTAACACTTAACAAGCATAACACAACACTTCAAAATTACAATCATGAAAAAAATCATCATAGCAGCAGCATTAATACTAAGCACAGGAATTTTATCAGCAGGCACCCTGATCAAGCGTGATACTACGGTAACTACTACTCCAAGCCAACCAACCACTAAAAAGGATATCGGCCAGGCTGACACTAAAAAAGACATTGGTCAAGCTGACACTAAAAAAGATATCGGACAGGCAGACTAATTAAATCTCATAATAACAATTACAATTTTCAACATCCAAACAAGGCATTTTAAAATAAAAACCATCATGAAAAAATCGATCATAGCATTAGCACTAATATTAAGCACAGGCATTTTATCAGCATCAACTGCAAACGCTGCTACTACAACTAAAAAAGATATCGGACAGGCAGACACTAAAAAAGACATTGGTCAGGCTGATACTAAAAAAGACATCGGGCAGGCAGATACCAAAAAAGACATTGGACAGGCTGACACTAAAAAAGATATCGGACAGGCTGACTAATTAAATCTCATAACAACAATTACAATTTTCAACAATCAATAAGGCATTTTAAAATAAGAACCACCATGAAAAAATCGATCATAGCATTAGCATTAATATTAAGCACTGGCATTTTATCAGTATCAACCGCAAACGCTGCTACCGTAACTAAAAAAGATATCGGACAAGCTGATACTAAAAAAGACATTGGCCAGGCTGATACTAAAAAAGACATCGGACAGGCAGATACCAAAAAAGACATTGGCCAGGCTGACACTAAAAAAGATATCGGACAGGCAGACTAATTAACATCCACAACAACAATTACAATTTTCAACATCCAAACAGGCATTTTAAAATAAGAACCACCATGAAAAAATCGATCATAGCATTAGCACTAATATTAAGCACAGGCATTTTATCAGCATCAACTGCAAACGCTGCTACCGCAACCAAAAAAGATATCGGACAGGCTGATACTAAAAAAGACATTGGTCAGGCTGACACCAAAAAAGATATCGGACAGGCAGATACCAAAAAAGACATTGGCCAGGCTGACACTAAAAAAGATATCGGACAGGCAGACTAATTAACATCCACAACAACAATTACAATTTTCAACAACCAATAAGGCATTTTAAAATAAGAACCACCATGAAAAAATCGATCATAGCATTAGCACTAATATTAAGCACAGGCATTTTATCAGCATCAACTGCAAACGCTGCTACCGCAACCAAAAAAGATATCGGACAAGCTGATACTAAAAAAGACATTGGCCAGGCTGACACCAAAAAAGATATCGGACAGGCAGATACCAAAAAAGATATTGGTCAAGCTGACACTAAAAAAGATATCGGACAGGCAGACTAATTCATCCCAGATACATCACTATTCATTAATAAACGTATATGAAAAAGATAATCATAGCAGCAGCATTAGTATTAACATCAGCAGTAACTGCATTTTCACTTACTACCAATAATACCAACAAAGCAGAAGACGCCAGGCTTCAAAAAGACGCCATAAGCCTTTCTGTTAAACGTACCGCTGCCCCAAAATCTGACATAGGCACCGCCGACTAATATTCAACTTAGCTCCCGGCATCAACATAAATAAAATGCCCCGTTATTATAAACGAGGCATCGCAGCAGGAGTGCTTAAACTCAATTGTTCATATACTTACAAAGCCGGTTTAGCAGTAGTTTTAAACGCACTGCAATTATCAAGCTTATATATGATAGTATAACCGGCAGCCCCATCAGTTTCCTGACGGCCGTCTTTAGTAACCTTAAATGGCTTTTGCCCCAACTGTTGCGGCGATAACTGGAAAGCCACAGCCATTGTATCTTTCGCACCTTCCTGCATAAACGTCCACACAGCTTTAATATCATTACCACTAACTGTACCTTGTAAGGTGCCTTTACGTGCATCCTTTTCTTTTGGCAGCCATTTCATTTCGCCAATTACTTTATTCGCGTTAACAATTAAATGTACAGCTGTGGTATCCTGGTTGCTTGTGCCCTCGGTGCGCAAAAAACAATATTCCATGTTTTGGGCCGGTGCATTAAGCGTAGCTGTTTTTGAGGTGTCTTCTGTTACCGCTTTGGTGGTATCTGCACCCTTGTTTCCGTTACCGCCGCACGAGGCCAGGGCCAAAGCGCACACGCTTAATATAATATATGGTTTCATACTCATGTTTTATTGTTTGTTGTTTAAACGCCTCAGTAAGTAAAAAGTTCGATACCTAATTTATATATACAACATTTTAAAGGCAAACTGTTTATGCCTACGCTCCAAAACGTACTGAAGAAAATGGGCTTTGCCAGAGCGGGTTACTTTAAACATAACTTATATTATAACAGCAAATTCATCCACCCGGTCATTTATTCGTTAATATGTGCAAAAAAATCACCTTTTGTATTATTTGTTAGTTAAGTATAAATACATATATTGCCTTCATTATTATAAACATTACCTGTTAAAGTGTGTTAAAACAAACTAACAAGTAATCAAAACAAAATACAATTAATCCAGTTACAATTAAAAAACTTAAAAAAAACTAAACATGGCAGCTTCAGGAATCACAGCGTATTCAGTAAAAACTAAAACTAAAAATGTTCCGATGATCGATCCGGTTATCGACATTAAATCTGGCAGATACATTGCAACAGGTAAAGATGCAGAAGGCAACAAAATGGCTGCTATCATGGGCAAAGCCACAGCAGAAGAGCATATTAAAGCAGGTAATGCAAAAAAAGGTTCTGGCTGGTAAATAATATTTTTATCCAAATAAAAAACCTGCTTCACAGAAGCAGGTTTTTTTGTGCGTTTAGTTTTCCCAGTGCTTATATGGTTTTACTGATAAGCTGGCGTTTGTATAGCGGCTATCGTGGCTTACTTCGGTTGCTGCCCAGTCGGGCTTTTCAAAGGGCTCGTCTTCATTTTCAAGCTCAATTTCGGCAACAATAAGCCCGGTGTTATCACCTGCAAAAACATCAACCTCCCATAAATGGCCGGCATAGGTAATATTATATCGTGTTTTTTCAACAGTTGATGTGGCAAAATTTTCCAATATTTCGTTACCCTCGGTTATAGGTATACTGTACTCATATTCGCTGCGGCTTATTCCTGTTGATGCACCCTTAAGTGTAATATATGCAGCAACAGGCGTAACGCGCACCCTCACTGTACGCTTCTCCTCATTTAAAATATACCCCTGTTTATACAGGTTGCCCGGGGGCTTGGTAAGGGCGTTCCATTTCTCGTGGCTTACTAAAAACTTTCTCTCTATTTCTGTTGGCATACTATTATGTTTTGTAGCAGTTAAATTACAAAATACTTTTTTTTGAAAACCGTTTATACGGTACATTTAAACCCAATTACTTATGGCAAAGTGTTAACGAAATGTTAAAACCCAAGCCCTGTAACATGCAATAGGGCTAAATGTTTATATTAGCCACGCTACTTTGATATATTATATGAACCTTAAAAAAATCGCGCTGGTCATGTTTATGGCCACTTATTTTATTACACCCGCATTTGCGCAAAGGGATACTATTAGCTTAAATACCATTATTACTAAAACAGCAAAGTATATAAGTAGCTACCCTATTGAAAAAGTTTACCTGCATTTAGATAAGCCTTACTACAGTGCCGGCGATACCATTTGGTTTAAGGCCTATGTAACTATTGATAAGCACCAGCTATCGGGCTTAAGCAATATTGTGTATGTAGATATTGCCACCAACCAGGATTCGCTGGTTAAGCAGATAAAGCTGCCTGTTGTAAATGGGGTGGCCAACGGTAATATTATACTTACGCCTACTGCTTACAAACAAGGCAACTACCATTTAAGGGCATATACCGGCTGGATGCGTAATTTTGATAACGACTACTTTTATCATAAAAACATAGCCATTGGCAATATTATACAAACTAATATTAACGCCAGCATCGCTTACAACACCACAGATGCCGGCGGTAAACCTAAAATAAACGCCGCAATTACTTATCGCCAACCCGGCGAACCGCTGCTGGCAAACAAAAAAGTAAGCTGGAGCATAACTAACCCTGCGGGCGATGAGATAAGCAAAGGCAAAGGCACAACCGACCAAAACGGGGTAGTAAACGTAGTGTTAAATGAAAACGCTGCCGCATCATTAAAAAATGCAACCTTAACCACCAATATAGAGCTGGGTAACCGTAAAGAATCATTAAATAAATTTCCGCTTAATGCGGCAATTACCCAGCGCGATGTACAATTCTTTCCCGAAGGTGGAGAACTTACACTTGGCGTACGCTCTAAAGTTGCCTTTAAGGCCCTTGGTGCAAACGGCCTGGGCTTAAACATAAAAGGTACTATTACAGATAATGCCGGCGCCGTGGTAGCCGAGCTTACATCACAACATTTGGGAATGGGCATTTTTACTATGCTGCCCGAAGATGGCAAAACTTATAAAGCTAACATCACTTTCCCTGATGGGGTTAAGGCCATTTATGATATACCGCGAATTAAACCCGCGGGTATTTGCCTGGCTGTTTATAATAACGACCCTGACAATCTGAACATCAAACTTTCGGCAAACGACCCTTACTTTAAAGCCAACCAGGGCCGTATTTATTACCTGGTAGCACAAAGCGGCGGTGCCATATATTTTGCAGCCCAAACTAAGTTAGAGAATCAAAGCTATAGCGCAGCTATCCCAAAAAGCAAGTTCCCTACGGGTATAGTACAGCTTACGCTTTTTACAGAGAGGGGTGTTGCACTTAGCGAGCGTATAGTGTTTATTAAACATAACGACATGATGAACCTTACACTTACGCCCGATAAAAAAACATACACCGTAAGGCAAAAGGTTAAATTATCTGTATTGGCAAAAAATGCCACATTACCTGTAGCGGGCGAGTTTTCTATAGCTGTTGTAGACGAATCAAAAGTACCCTCTGATGAAAATTCAGAAACAAGCATCTTCTCAAACCTGCTGCTTACCTCTGATATAAAAGGATATATAGAAAAACCCAATTATTACTTTGTAAGTAAGGATACGCTTGCCAGCGCAAACCTTGATATTTTAATGCTTACACAAGGTTACCGCCGCATATCTTACCGTAACATCATAACCGATAAATTACCACAGATCTACCTTTTCCCCGAGCAGGATGGGCTTGAAGTTTCGGGTACATTACGCAATAATACAGGTATGCCAATATCAAAAGGCAACCTGCGCCTGCAAATACCCGGCAAAAACCTCAATGCAGAAACCGTAACCGATATGGTTGGGAATTTTAAATTTTCTAAACTGAACTTCCCCGATTCATCACAAATAGTAATAAGCGCCAGGAATAACCCTAACAGCAGGAACTTGATGATAGCTGTAAATGGCGACACTTATCAACCCGCTACAAGAAACCCGTATATGCAGGATGAGATTGCCAATATTGACAGCACCATTCAACCGCTGCTTACTAATAGTAAAAGGCAGTATGATAATTTACACATCCTGAAAGAAGTTGTAATTAAATCAACCTCGCTGGTAAAAAAACCAAGCCATACCGATTATAGTGCGCTTTCGGGCCTGCCGGTTTTAGCAGATCAGCAAGTACCCGGCATCCGTTTTAAAGATTGTACCAACCTGATGATATGCCTCCCAACAATGATACTGGGGGTTACAGCCCTTGATAATAACCTCTATCTGACGAAAAACGCACAATCATCAAGCAACGACCGTTTACCCGTGCAAATATTTGTAAACGGCAGGCCTACCGACTTTAACTATCTAAACACCATGACCGGTAATGATATAGAAACAGTTGAGTTTTTCAAAACCGACGGTTTCAGCGGAATTAACAGAAGCTACCAATCTGATGGTATCGTATCTATCATTACCCGTAAGATAGAAACATCAAAAATTACCTTTGCCCAGCTACAGGATATGTTACCTAAAGGCAACCTGCTTACCTATAATGCACAGGGGTACAGCGTAGCGCGCGAGTTCTACTCGCCCAAGTACGACCTTTTAAAACAAGGTGGTGGCTTTGGCGGCGATCTGCGCAGTACCATCTATTGGGCGCCTAAGGTAAAAACGGATAAAACCGGTGTTACTTCAATTGACTATTTTAACTCTGACAGTAAAGGTAATTACCGCGCCACTATTGAAGGCATCGATGCCGACGGCAACCTTGGCAGATACATATTGCGCTATACGGTAAAGTAAACCAGGGGGTTAGCATTTGTAAAGTTTAATGTTTATTGCATACATTTAGGTAATTAAAACCTAAACATATGAATGCTTCATTAATTAACTGGCCTGCAGTATGTGTAGCTGCGCTATCAGGTTTTGCCGTTGGCGGTATTTGGTACTCCCCTGCTTTGTTTGGCAACGCGTGGATGGTTGATAGTAAACTAACCATGGATGAGATTCAGAAAGGCAACAAAGCCAAAATATTTGGTTTTACAGCCCTGTTTGCACTCATCATGGCAGCCAATCTGGCCGCTTTTTTGGCCGAACCAAAAACCGATGTTACCTGGGGCGCCACTGCCGGTTTCCTGGCCGGGGTATGGACATTTGGTGCCATTGCCACACATAGTTTGTTTGAACTTAAAGGCTGGCGCTACATTTTTATAAATGGCGGTTATAGCATCGTATCGCTAACCATTATGGGGGCTATACTGGGTTTATGGCGATAGTTACCCACCCATAAATTCTCCATAAATGTTGATACTTTATGTGTTGGCTACCGGCCGATATGACACTTTTATGAACCATTGTATCGAACAATAAGGCTTACTTAGCGTTTATTCATTTTAATCATAAGAACTAATAATTATGAGTAACGCAACAACAACATTCCCAAAAACATTTAGCATAGGTGGCGATCTCGAAATAAACCGCATAGGCTACGGTGCTATGCGCATTACCGGTAAGGGTATTTGGGGCCCGCCAAAAGATGAGGCCGAAGCCCTACGCGTTTTAAAACGCGCAGTTGAACTGGGTGTTAATTTTATAGATACTGCCGACAGCTATGGCCCGCATATATCTGAGGAACTAATAGCCGAAGCGCTTTACCCTTACCCGGCCGATCTGGTTATAGGTACAAAGGGTGGCTTATTACGCACCGGCCCCGATCAGTGGCCCGTAAATTCAAGTCCGGCGCATTTAAAAAGCGCTTTAGAGGGCAGCCTTAAACGCTTAAAGCTCGATCAGATAGACCTGTATCAACTACATCGTATAGACCCGAATGTACCGGCCGAAGAAAGTTTTACCTTTTTAAAGCAGGCGCAAGCCGAAGGGAAGATAAGGCACATCGGTTTATCGGAAGTGGATATTGACGATATTAAAAAAGCGCAGGATTACTTTGAGGTTGTATCGGTACAAAACATGTACAGCGTAGATAACCGCAAATGGGAAGGCGTGCTAAACTACTGCGAGGATAACGATATTGCGTTCATCCCGTGGTTCCCGTTAAATGCTGGTAATGTAGCCGCCCAGGAAAAACTGCAGCAGGTTGCCGAAAAACACGGCGCAACCGTACACCAGGTAGCATTAAACTGGTTGTTAAACCACTCAAAAAACATTTTGCTGATACCGGGCACTTCAAGCGTTGCCCACCTGGAAGAAAATATGCAAACGGCTAATATTACGCTGGATGCCGAAGATATTGATGAGTTGGATGGCATATCGCCACCGATAGGTTAACCCCTGAAAAAATCAATAACAAAAAAGGATACTGAATAAACAGTATCCTTTTTTGTTATTCTGTATTTTTGCTGCCGATGAAAAGCAAAGAGGAAATATTGAACAGTTATTATTTGCAGGGCGCGGATGGCATGCCAGAGATTGCCGCCGATGGTTTACTAAACGCCATGGAAGAATACCGCCAGCAAGCCGAAGAAGCCGCTTTTAACGCCGCCCGTGAGCTTAATAACAACCAACCCACCTTTGCCAACTTTGCCGAATATAAAGCCAGCCTTGAGTCTGAAATAAAGCAGCAGCCAAAAGAAGATACCGTACGATTAGTTGCCGATAGCATTGTAGAACAATTTTTGCCGGATGACCCCGCCGAACAAACCTTTGAGTTCCGTTTAAAAACAGAAGGTGTTTATTACATTGCCTACTATGCAAGAAATGCAACCGACGATTGGGAATATCAAAAATCAGTAATAGCCGAATAACTCCGTGCCCTCTGCGAAAACCTTTGTGCCCCTGTGGTTAAATTAACCTACGTTAGCTACTTTAAACGGCTTTACATCCACAGTTTCCCATATTTTTTGGGTGATGTAAGGTTCGCGCTGCTGCCAGGCCTGTAGTTCTTCCTCTGTTTCAAACTGAACGATCAGTACCGATCCTATCATTTTACCTTCATCGTTCAGTAAGGCTCCCCCTACTACATAATTGCCGCTTGCTTTTAATTCTTTAGCGCCATCTAAATGGTGCGGGCGCACAGCCATGCGGCGTTCAAGTGCCCCTTCGTCTGTATAGTCGTATCCGGTAACAATATATTGGTTCATGTTATAATAATTGTTTGTTGGTTATTCAGCAAATAACAGCAAGTTTGGGCTAAGCTGCAAGCTATCGGTAAAAAAACTTTCAAACCCATAACCGTAATAACTGTATAATTTACAATATTTGTTTTCCAAACAAAACCAATTTATGAGAACCGATCTGCAACAGCAATTTAGCATGCTATATGGTAAGGATGCAACCGAAACTTATTTCTCGCCGGGACGGGTAAACCTGATAGGCGAGCATATTGATTATAACGGTGGGCTGGTTATGCCCTGCGCCATTACTTTTGGCTCGTACCTGCTTGTTGCCCCTAATAACGAGAACGTTTTCAGGTTTAAAAGCCTCAATTTTGCCGAGCAGGCCGAGGTACCCCTGCATGCCGATCATCAAAAAACGGGCGAACTTTGGTATAATTACCCGCTTGGTATCATATCGTACTTTCAAAATGGCGGCAAAACCCTTCAGGGCTTAGATCTGCTCTTTTATGGCGATATCCCCATCGGTTCGGGCTTATCCTCATCGGCATCAATAGAAGTGGTTACTGCCTTTGCCTTGAACGATCTGTTTAACGCCGGTTACAGCAGGCTGGAGCTGGTGAAATTATCGCAAGCAGTAGAGAATAAATTTATCGGCGTAAACTGCGGTATTATGGATCAGTTTGCCGTGGCCTTTGGCGAAAAGGACAAAGCCCTGATGCTGAACTGTGACACGCTGGACTACCAGGCGGTTGACAGTAACCTGGGCAATTACCTGCTGGCCATTATCAACACCAACAAACCCCGCAAACTGGCCGAGTCGAAATACAACGAACGCGTACAGGAATGCCAAACCGCCCTTGCGGCCCTGAAAAACGAACTGGATATCAATTACCTGTGCGATATTGATGCCGAAACTTTCGGCAAATACAAACACCTGATAACCGACCCGGTTGTACAAGGCCGCGCCAAACACGTGGTTGAAGAGAACGACCGCGTAAAGCTGGCTGCAAAAGCCCTGAGCGATAACAACCTGGCTGAATTTGGCCGCCTGATGTACGCCTCGCACCAATCCCTGCGCGAATTATACGAGGTAAGCGGTGTTGAACTGGATACCGTTGTAGACTATGCCAAAACCAACCCCGATGTTGCCGGCGCACGTATGACGGGTGCAGGCTTTGGCGGTTGCGCCATTGCCCTGGTTAAAAAAGATGCTTTTGATAAATTCAGCGAAGAAGTAACCACGTATTATACCGGTAAAATTGGTTATGCACCTTCTGTTTACGCGTCGCATATTGGCGATGGTGTAGGGATATTAAACGAGGTGGCGATTGGTAAATAGTGAAATGGCGAGCAGAGAGTGGTTAAAAACAATAACCATTGGTATATTTGCTCCCTTATTAACTACTCACTAAATGCGCAAATTAAAGCTCGACGAACTAAACCGTGCCACCATTGATGAATTTAAAGCCCAGGATAAACTGCCTGTAGCCGTAGTGCTTGATAATGTGCGCAGCATGCACAATATCGGTTCTATATTCCGTACATCTGATGGTTTTGCGGTTGAGCAGGTTTGCCTTTGCGGCATCACGGCCCAGCCGCCACACCGCGAGATTGAGAAAACAGCTTTGGGTGCTACGCAATCAGTAAGCTGGGTTTACTTTGAAACCCCTTTACAGGCTGTAGCAAAACTGCGGGCCGATGGTTACAAAATAATAGCCATTGAACAAGCCGAGAACAGCATTATGCTGAATACCTTTACCCCTGCCGCCAATGAAAAATACGCGCTGATATTTGGCAACGAAGTTAACGGCGTAAGCGACGAGGTAATGCAGCAGATAGACGCCTGCATAGAGATCCCTCAATTTGGCACCAAACACTCGTTTAATATCGTGGTATCGGCAGGTATTGTTTTGTGGGATTTCTTTGCTAAATTGAATTTTAAATAGCAACCGCCATATGAGCCCTCTTGCCAAAAAACTGCTTATTAAACCCGGCCAGCACTGGCTGATATTGAACGCGCCCGAAGATTACCTGGCAACGCTTGAGCCGCTTCCGGATCATGTACAACTATCGTTTACGCCACAGGGCAATTTTAACGGGATACAGCTTTTTGTAAAGAACAGCGCCGGATTAACGGAAGCCTTAACACAGCTAAAACCTGTTTTAAATGACGACACCGTGTTTTGGGTGATCTACCCTAAAAAGAACTCGGGTATAGAAACCGACCTGGAGATGATGAGTGGCTGGGAAGTAACCAAACCTTACGGGTTAAGGCCCGTTGCTTCGGCAGCTATTAACAATATCTGGACCACCCTGCGTTTCCGCCCGGAGCATTTGGTAAAGCATTCTGACAGTAGCAAGGAAGCCATCTCCAAACAAAACGACTATTCAGCCTATATCGACGTTGATAAAAAGCAAATAACCCTGCCACCCTACTTGCAGGAAGCATTGGCTGCCGAACCCGTTGCCATGGCCACTTACGAGAAGCTGGCATGGTCGCACCGTAAGGAGTATGTAGTTTGGATATTGAGTGCCAAGCAGGAACAAACCAAGGCAAACCGCATAGCCAAAATGGTGGAAATGCTACTGACGGGAAAGAAAAACCCATCGGAGAAATAGCACTTGCCCCTTCTCCGCGCGTCCTCGCAATTGACGGCTTTTTAAATCCTCCACAAAAAAAGCCCTTGCAGGACTAACTGGCAAGGGCTCGGTCTATAACTGATTAACTAAAACTAATAAAACACTTGTTCAAATTGGTTAACGGCGTCTTTGCTTTCCAGATTAGAGTGGCCCATCAAAAACTCATCAACCTTACGGGCAGCCTCGCGGCCTTCTGATATGGCCCATACCACCAGCGATTGCCCGCGGCGCATATCGCCTGCTGCAAATACTTTACTTACATTGGTACGGTAAACACCTTCTTTAGCTTTCGCGTTTTTGCGCTCGTCAAGCTCAACACCTAACTGTTCCAATGCGCCCTCAAATTGCGGGTTCACAAAACCCATTGCCAGGAACACCCTTTGGCAAGGTATCTCGCGCTCGCTGCCTTCCACCTCGTTAAATTTAATTGGGCGGCCCATTACATCTATCTCCCAGCTTACATCGGTTACTTTAAGCGCCCTAAGGTTGCCCTCAGCATCGCCTAAAAACTCTTTGGTATTGATACCCCATGAGCGTTCAACACCTTCCTCGTGCGAGCTGGTGGTCTTTAAAACCATTGGGTAAGTTGGCCATGGCATATGCGGTGTGCGCTGCTCTGGCGGCTGCACCATCACCTCAAATTGCTTAACAGAACGTGCTCCCTGGCGGTTTGATGTACCCACGCAATCGCTACCGGTATCGCCACCACCAATTACCACAACATCTTTATCTGTAGCAAAAATATCTTCGCCCTCAACAGTAATACTGCTAACACGTTTGTTTTGTTGTTTCAGGAAATCCATAGCGAAGTGCACGCCTTTAAATTCCCTGCCGGGGATAGGCAAGTTACGCGGGATGGTTGAACCACCTGCCAGCACCACGGCATCATGCGCACGAACGATCTCGTCGGCGGCGATATCTTTACCAACCTCGGTATTGCATTTAAATACAATGCCATCCTCTTCCATGATCTGGATACGGCGATCAATCACCCATTTTTCCAGTTTAAAATCGGGGATACCATAGCGCAGTAAACCACCCGGGCGGTCGTCACGCTCAAATACGGTAACCAGGTGGCCTGCTTTGCTCAACTGCGCGGCGGCGGCCAAACCAGCCGGACCCGAACCTACCACGGCTACCTTTTTGCCCGTTTTTATGAGCGGGGCAACAGGTTTAACCATGTTTTTTGAATAAGCAACCTCTATAATATGTTTCTCAATTTCCTCAATGGCAACCGGTGGTTTGTTGATGCCTAACACGCATGCAGATTCGCACGGGGCAGGGCAAATACGGCCGGTAAACTCAGGGAAGTTGTTTGTAGATGATAGGATCTGGTACGCTTCGTCCCAGTTTTTGCGGTACACGGCATCGTTAAACTCGGGGATAACATTACCAAGCGGGCAACCCGAATGGCAAAATGGTATACCGCAGTTCATGCAGCGTGCCGATTGCTGGTTCAGTTTTTCATCAGAATACAAACCAACAAATTCATTATAGTTTTTAACCCTTTCGGCAACAGGCGTTTTTGCGGGGAGTTCCCTGTTAAATTCCTGAAATCCTGTAACTTTTCCCATTATGATATTAGCTTACGGTTTGATATTCTAATTTTTCTAACACTTTTTTGTACTCCTTAGGAAATACTTTTACGAACTGCGTGGAAGCCTTATTCCAGTTTTTTAAGATGGATTGCGCCAGCTTACTACCGGTTAAGTTAATGTGCTTCTTCAGCAGGGCGGTTATCTGCTCCTCGTCTTTTAACGATAGCGGGTCAAGATCAACCATTTCGGTATTGCAGTTTTCTGCAAAGGTGCCGTTAGGGTTGTAGATCCAGGCCAAACCACCGCTCATACCTGCCGCGAAGTTCCTTCCGGTTTCGCCCAGGATAAGTGCGCGGCCGCCGGTCATGTACTCGCAACCGTGGTCGCCAATACCTTCAACAACCGTTGTAGCGCCCGAGTTACGCACCGCGAAACGTTCGCCTGCCATACCTCTTACAAACAGCTCGCCACTTGTTGCGCCATACAGGGCCACGTTACCTATAATGATATTATCTTCGGGTTTAAATGTAGCGTTAGGGGCCGGGTAAATGGCCAGCTGCGCACCCGAAAGGCCTTTACCTACATAGTCGTTAGCTTCGCCTTCTAATTCAAAAGAAACACCTTTTGTAGTGAAAGCACCAAAGCTTTGGCCTGCCGAACCTTTAAATTTATAGTTGATGGTATTATCAGGCAAACCCGCAGAACCGTACCTTTTCGAGATCTCGTTTGATAACAGCGTACCAATGGTACGGTTAACGTTGATGACATCAAAAGTGGCAAATACCGGGGTTTTATCCTCTAAAGCCGCTTTCGCGTTCTTCAGCAATTCCCAGTCAATGATCTCGTCCATCCCGTGGTCTTGCTTTTCGCTGTTGTAAAGCGTTGAGCCTTTGCTCACGGTAACCGGGTGCAGCATGCCGCTCAGGTCAATCTTTTTAGCCTTCCAGCTCTTCAGGTTATCTTTAACCTTCAGGAACTGTACGCGGCCAACCATTTCGTTTATGGTACGGAAACCAAGCTCGGCCATTATCTCGCGCATCTCCTCCGCCATAAAGCGGAACAGGTTTACAACGTGATCAGGGCTGCCGCTAAACAATTTCCGCAGTTCAGGGTCTTGCGTGGCAACACCTACCGGGCAGGTATTTAAGTGGCATTTACGCATCATGATACAGCCGCCTGCAACAAGGGCTGCAGTTGCAACGCCCCATTCTTCGGCACCCATCAGGGTGGCTATGGCCAAATCTCTGCCGGTTTTTAACTGCCCGTCTGTTTGCAGTACCACACGGCTGCGCAGTTTATTGCGTACCAGTGTTTGGTGTGCTTCGGCCAGGCCAAGCTCCCATGGTAAACCTGCATGTTTGATAGAGCTTATGGGCGATGCACCTGTACCGCCATCGTATCCTGCAATCAATATCACATCGGCGTGTGCTTTGGCAACACCTGCTGCTATAGTACCTACCCCTGCTTTTGATACCAATTTAACGTTGATACGTGCAGCACGGTTAGCATTTTTTAAATCAAATATCAGTTGCGCCAGATCCTCGATAGAGTAAATATCGTGGTGCGGTGGAGGCGATATTAAACCAACACCCGGTGTAGAGTGGCGGGTTTTGGCAATCCAGTCGTCAACCTTGTGGCCCGGCAGTTGCCCGCCTTCGCCCGGTTTTGCGCCTTGTGCCATTTTTATCTGTAGCTCGTCGGCGTTGGTCAGGTAGTTTGAGGTTACCCCAAAACGTGCCGATGCAACTTGCTTGATAGCCGAGCGCATCGAATCGCCATTGGCCATTTTTTCGTAGCGCATTTCGTCTTCGCCGCCTTCGCCGGTATTACTTTTGCCGCCAATGCGGTTCATGGCAATAGCCATAGTGCTGTGCGCCTCGTGCGAGATAGAGCCGAATGACATGGCGCCTGTTGCAAAGCGCGTCATGATGTTCTCAATCGGTTCAACCTCGTCAATGCTGATGGCTTCGCGGTGGTGGGCAAAATCAAGCAAACCACGGATGGTGTAGTGCTTTTCGGTTTGCTCATTTATAGCGGCAGCATAGTTTTTATATACACCGTAGCTGTTACTGCGGGTTGCATGCTGCAGCAAGTGTACCGTAGTTGGGTTAAACAAGTGGGCTTCGCCGCGGCGTTTCCACTGGTAAATACCACCTTCGGGCAGTAAATGATTTTCTGTTTTAGGGCTGTTAAAGCCTATTTTATGCTTGCAAAGCGATTCTTTAGCAATCTCGTCAAGGCCTAAACCTTCTATACGGGTAACCGCGCCGGTAAAGTAGCGGTCAACCACATCTTTGTTCAAACCTAATATTTCAAACACCTGCGAGCCGTGGTATGATTGCAGTGTAGAGATCCCCATTTTTGAGAAGATCTTCAGCAAGCCATCATTAACCGATTTTACATAGTTTTTGTAAAGTGATTTGATATCAAGACTGGTTTCCAGCTGGCCGTTGTTCTTTAAAGTTTCGATGGTTGAAAGCGCCAGGTATGGGTTAATGGCGGTTGCACCAAAGGCTAACAAGGTAGCAAAATGGTGTACTTCCCAAACGTCGCCTGTTTCGGCAACAATACCTACCGCGCCGCGGCGGCCTTTCTTAATCAGGTGGTGATGCACCGCCGATACTGCCAGCAGCATTGGGATAGGCGCGTGTTCAGAGTCGATAGCACGGTCGCTTAATATCAACACCTCAAAACCATCATCAACAGCATCTTCGGCATAGCGGCAAAGCCTTGCAATACCTTTTTCTATCGAGCCGGCGTTACCATCGGCATTATAATAGGTTTGCAGTGTTTTAGCGTGGAACAAGCCGGTATCTATCGACCGCAGTTTCTCTAACTGGTGGTTCTTTAATATAGGGTGGTTTAGCACAACGCAATGGCAGTGCATTTTATCCTCGTCCAGCAAATTACCGTTGTTACCAATGAAGGTAGCCAAACTCATTACCAAACGCTCGCGGATAGGGTCAATCGGTGGGTTGGTAACCTGGGCAAAAAACTGCTTAAAGTAACTGGACAGGTGCTGCGGTTTATCTGAAAGGATAGCCAGAGGCACATCCGTTCCCATTGATCCTATCGGCTCTTTACCATCCAAAGCCATTGGTTTAATGATGGTATCGATATCCTCGCGGCTGTAGCCAAACACCTGCTGGTAGCGGTAAACCGCATCAGCGCTCAGGCTGGCAAATGATAAACGCGGCTCGGCCAGTTCGCCTAAGCGGATCTTATAATTATCAAGCCAGGTGCCATAAGGCTGCTGGCCGGAAATTTCTTTCTTTATTTCTTCGTCTGTAATGATCTTCCCTTTTTCGGTATCGATCAATAACATTTTACCCGGCTGTAAACGGCCTTTACGGATAACGGTGCTCTCGTCAATTTTTAAGGTACCAGCCTCTGATGCTGCTATAACGCGGCCATCATTGGTGATCACAAAACGCAGCGGGCGCAGGCCGTTACGGTCAAGCAGGGCGCCAACCAGTTTACCATCGGTAAAGCTGATAGCGGCAGGGCCATCCCATGGCTCCATTAAAGTAGCGTGGTATTCGTAAAACGCCTTTTTAACAGGGTCCATCTGCTCGTTACCATCCCATGCCTCGGGTATCAGCATCATCATTACGTGTGGTAATGAGCGGCCGGTGTGCAGCAATATCTCGATGATGTTATCCAGGCAGGCAGAGTCTGACTGGTTGTTATCTATCACCGGCAGCAGCATCTCCATTTCCTCGTTGGTGAAATAGGCCGATGCGAATGATTTTACGCCCGAATAGAACCAGTTAAGGTTACCGGTAAGGGTGTTTATTTCGCCGTTATGCGCAATTAAGCGGAACGGCTGCGCCAGTTTCCATGACGGGAAAGTATTGGTTGAGAAACGCGAGTGGATCAAAGCAAGGCCCGATGTAACACGCGGGTCGGCCAGATCAGGAAAGTACTTACGTAACTGGTAAGTAGTTACCTGGCCTTTATAAATAATGGTACGGCAAGAGAAAGATGTAAAGTAAAAATGCTCTGCAGCCGCAGGGATGGTTTCGGTAACGGTTTTATTAATATAACGGCGCAATACGTATAGTTTGCGCTCCAGGTCGTCGGTATTGGTTACGGTGCGCGGGCGGCCAACAAAAAGTTGTTCGCAATCAGGCTCGGCCTGGCGGGCGGTTTCGCCAATTACAGACGAATCAACCGTAATTTTACGATACCCAAGTAATTCAAAGCCCAGTTTTTCAACAGCGGCGGCAATAATTTTACGGCTTGCTTTCTTCAAAGCAGGTTCTTTCGGGAAGAAGATCATACCAACACCGTAGCTTCCCGGCTCGGGCAGGCTGATCTCCAGATCAGAGCATTCTTCCATCAAAAATTCATGTGGAAGTTGAATCAGGATACCCGCGCCATCACCACTTTCGGGGTCGCAGCCACAGGCACCACGGTGCTCCATGTTCTCTAACATCGTTAAAGCATCGCTAACAATACTGTGCGATTTATGACCGTTTATATTAGTAATAAATCCTGTTCCGCAGGAATCGTGCTCAAATTCTGACCTGTATAGGCCCTGCTGGTTACAATCAGTTTGATCCATATTTTTATCCGCATATTTATGACGCGGGTAATAACGAAATTACCAAATTTTGATATTTTTATAAAACGCGCATTAATTTTTTCAATTTTATCAAAAAATAAAGCTTTTATTACAAATAAATTATAATTTAGGCGAAAATATTCGCATATTTATATGAATTTAATAATTCTTAACGTTTATTTAATATGCACACATAGTAAATAAGCTTAATAATCTAATTTTGCCAAAATTCACTTATACCTTATAATATATGGCCGAAAAAATTAAAGCAGTATTTTTAGATCGCGATGGAGTTTTAAACAAAGAAATGGGCGATTACGTTTGCCGCCTGGAAGACTTCCATGTGCTTGATAATTTTGACGCACTTAAACAATTACAGGACCGTGGATACATGCTTTTAGTAGCCACTAACCAAGGTGGCCTGGCCAAGGGATGGTACACCGAAACAGAGCTTGGCAAAATGCACGCTCACTTAAAACAGGTGTACCAGGAACATGGTGTAGAAATAACCGACTTTTTTTATTGCCCCCATCACCCCAACTTTACCGGCGACTGCGATTGCCGCAAACCAAAACCGGGATTACTGTTTCAGGGCATCGAGAAATATAACATCGATCCATCAAAATCATATTTTATTGGCGACCGCGAGCGTGATGTAGAAGCTGGTACAGCTGCAGGTGTAAAAGGTATTTTAATAGACAGCGACCAGCCGATTAGTACTGTATTGGATTTGATCGCCTAAAAGCAACAGGATCTATTTAATTACTTTTAATATTTCTGATATAGCAAAAGATCCATTAACCCAGTATGACAATGAACCTGAGTGCAATGCTTTATGCGTTTTTAGTAGTAATAAGGTTTGATTGATGTATTGATTAAAGGTTATCTTATCTTCATCGAGTAAAAGGTCATTTAAACTATCAATTATGATTTCCATAAGCGATTGTTTTTCAGAGTCTGTTGTGGTTGCTTTTTCATATTCGTTTAAAAAATCATTTAATCGCTTATAATCTGCAATTTCATACTCCCAATCCTGCATATTTTCATCGAAATGCAAATTTAGTTTGTGAGCTAAATTTTTTCTTGATAGCTGGTTGGGAATAAACATATTTATCATTGTTGATGTTATCACAAGAATCTATCAAATATAAAAAAATTAAATGCCCCCTTTAAGTTGGGTTTTATTAAATATCATTAACACTTTTGTAAGTCTATAGGTGTTAAATAAAACATTGTAAACAATTTTAGATTTATATCCTTTAAAACATCAATGGGATTTTTAGAAAAACTAAAAAACTACGATACGCTGTTATTTTCGGCAATAGCTGCTTTTGCCATATACCTGTATTGTAGCTATAGCGGGATTGGCATTTCGCCCGATTCTATTATGTACACCAGCGCGGCCCGTAGCTTTGCGGCGCATGGCACCCTGCTTACCTTTAACCATATCCCCATTGTTGATTTCCCGGTATTTTACCCAACCTTTTTGGGCGTTATCAGCTTTATAACCCATACGGACCCTGTAGTATTTGGCGCCATATTAAATATGGTATTATTTGCCACGCTGATCTATGCCAGCGGGTGGATCATGTCGCGTTTTGTACCGGCATCGCATGTGTACAAATGGCTGGTTCTGGCTGCAATTGTATTAAACCCGGGTTTGTTGCAGGTGTACTCCTACCTATGGTCGGAAACGCTGTTTATACTGGAGGTATTATTCTTTTTCATCGCCTTCAGGCAATACCTGCTTACCCATGCGGGTAAATGGCTGGTTGCAGCAGCAGCTATAGCGGCAATAGCCTGTATAACCCGCTACGCAGCCGTAACTATTGTAGGTACCGGCGGTTTGCTTTTACTGCTGGATAGGAAACTCCCCATTAAAAAGAAGATCATCCATATTATTATATATGGTTTTGTATGTATCTCGTTACTGGTAGCTAACCTTACTTTTAATGCCCTGCATACCGGTACGGTTACCGGCCCGCGCGAGCCATCTATCACCTCGTTTGGTAAAAACCTGTTCTATTTTGGCTCGGTGTTTTGCGAGTGGATGGGCATAAACTCCACTATGTATGACACGTTTGCCACGCCGCTGTCCGTAATTATACTCGTTGGTTTTATAGCTGCTTTGGTGTACAATTTTATGCGCCGCAAGCTGGATAGTTTTGAGAACCTGGCTATCACTTTCGCGCTGGTATACGGGCTGTTTATTGTATTATCGTCAACCTTCTCGCGCTATGAGCGGATCAACCCGAGGCTATTGGCACCCATGTATATCCCCGCCCTTTGGGGGTACACCAGCTGGGGCATGCTGTTACTTAAACGCATAGCGGTAAAACGCGTGCGCATGGCAGTAGCTGCTGTATTTATACTGCTGATGCTGGGCTATATCACCAAAATATTTTTAGTAGATAAACAGCGCTACAAAGACCAGATAGCCGATGAGTACGGCAACCCCGGTTATACTGATAATGACTGGAAGGAATCGGAAATTGCCAACTACCTGAGGCATATAGATAAAGGTATGTTTAAGCCTAAAGTAGGCATCTACTCGGATGCGCACGAGGCGGTTTATTTCTTTTCGGGCATGTCGTCATACCTCGTTCCGCATAGATTCTTTAAAAAGGATATCGAGAAATTTTACAAGATAAAACGCTTTTACCTCATCTGGTTCAACGACCTGGAGAACCCGGAGCTGATCAATATCCAAGACATCCAAAAGGTAAAAAAGTTGAAAGTGATCAAACAATTTGATGGCGGTGCCATCTACGAATATGAAGGCGAAACACCGGCTGCTATTCCCGACACTTCAGCAACACATTAAGGCGAACTGAGGCCGTTTTTTGGCGAATAAAATCCGTAAGAAGACGAAAAAAATCGTGATATACCGCTAATGTGTTTCGACCTAAAAAAGGCTATAAAAAATACATAAGCACTTATACATATTGCCATTCTGATAAAAAATCACACTAAAAATTAAATTTTTGATAATCAATTTCACATAAAATTTTGATTTAATAAAATAGGCTATATATTTGCATCGCTTACCCATAGCAAACTATATAAAATGAACGGACTTAACACATATCATTTACATCTGCACCATCACCACCATGTGGTGATCAGATAATATATGTTTCTACGCGAAATATCGTCCTCCGTTTATATTCATTTCCTAAAAATCAATTTGTGAAAACATTAAAAATAGCGATCCAGAAATCGGGTCGGCTCAACGAAAAATCCGTTGAATTATTAAAAAATTGCGGCCTTAATTTCGAAAATTATAAGAGCTCGCTTATCTCCCCCGTATCAAATTTCCCGTTAGAAATTCTTTTCCTGCGAGACGACGATATCCCTGAGTATGTGCAAGATGGCATTGCCGACCTTGGCATAGTAGGCGAAAATGTAATACAGGAAACCGAGGTAGAAGTAAGCTATCTGCAAAAACTTGGCTTTGGCAAATGCTCGTTAAAAATAGCGGTACCCAATAACAATACCATCACCAGCCTTGATCAGCTTAATGGTAAAGCCATTGCTACCACCTACCCGGTTATACTTGGTAAGTATTTGAAAGAGAAAGGCATACAATCTGACATACGCACTATATCGGGTTCGGTAGAGATCTCGCCGGGCCTTGGTTTGAGCGATGCCATATGTGATCTGGTATCAACCGGCGGTACCTTAAAAAGTAACGGACTGGTACCTTTTGCTGACGTAATGAGCAGCGAGGCGGTACTAATTGGCAGCAAAGGCAGTGAGAATGATGATTTGGTTAAAGAACTGATCCAGCGCATCCAATCGGTACTAAGGGCCAAAGAAACCAAATACGTGGTACTAAACGTTGAACGTAAAAACCTTGATGCCGTTACCGCATTGCTACCGGGCGTAAAAAGCCCATCAGTAGTGCCACTGGCCGAGGTTGACTGGGTTGCGGTACACACTGTGATACCCGAACGCGATTTTTGGGACAGAATAAGCCAGCTAAAACAAGCTGGTGCACAAGGCATTGTAGTAATGCCAATAGAAAAGATTATTTTATAGTGGGCAGCTTGCAGTTAGTTAAGCCTACTGCAAACTGCCTACTGCAAACTGCACACTGACATGGAAACATTCAATTATTCAGATCTAAATAAAGCGGATACAGCCCGCCTGGTACAGCGCAATGTTGACCCGGCGAACGAGATCCGCGCGTTGGTTGAAAATGTGATTGAGCAGGTAAAATTGCATGGCGACCGGGCTTTATTTGATTACGCCCAACAGTTTGATAAAGTTGAACTGACCAAACTTTACCTGAATAAAACTGAGCTGGAAGAGCTGGCATCCGCGGTATCTGAAGATCAGCAGGAGGCTTTGCAAACGGCTTATGCCAACATCTACAAATTCCATAAAGCACAGTTAAAACAAGAAGATAAGGTAGAAACCATGCCCGGCGTAACCTGCTGGCGCGAATTAAGGGCTATTGAAAAAGTTGGCCTGTATATTCCAGGTGGTACTGCTGTATTGCCTTCCACATTTTTAATGCTGGGCATCCCGGCGCGCATAGCAGGCTGCAACGAAATTGTGGTATGCTCGCCACCGCAAAAAAACGGTAAGGTTAATGCGTTTATAGCTTACGTAGCCCTGATGCTTGGGATAGACAGGGTTTATCTGGTGGGTGGCTCGCAGGCTATAGCGGCTATGGCTTATGGTACCGAAACTATTACCAGGGTTGATAAGATATTCGGCCCGGGCAACCAGTTTGTAACCAAGGCTAAAACCATTATACAAAGCACCACCACTACAGCCATAGATATGCCTGCGGGCCCATCGGAGGTTTTGGTGATTGCGGATAATACGGCGAAACCAGCTTACGTAGCTGCCGATCTGCTGGCACAGGCCGAGCACGGGATAGACAGCCAATCGATACTGGTTTGTACATCACAGAATATTGCAGATAAAACACTTGCCGAAGTTGAAAAACAATTGGCCGTATTACCACGTGCCGAAATAGCCAAACAAGCGATAGATAATTCGTATGTCATTATTACCAAAACCTTAGATGAGGCAATGGATTTCAGTAACCAATACGCACCCGAACACCTAATTTTGGCAACTACCGGTTGGCAACAGCTAACTGCCAAAATAGTGAACGCAGGTTCGGTATTTTTAGGCAATTTAACCCCGGAGAGCGCGGGCGATTACGCATCGGGCACCAACCATACACTGCCAACCAGCAGTTATGCAAGAGCATATTCGGGCGTGTCGGTAGATTCGTTCGTGAAGAAGATCACCTTCCAATACTTAACGGAAGAGGGGATACAAAATATAGGGCCATCGGTAGAGATACTGGCCGAAATGGAAGGCTTGCACGCACACAGGAACGCGGTGAGTGTGAGGATGAATAATAAGTAAATAACAAAGCGCCATTGCTTCGCAATGACGGGTGGAAATAAAGAATACAATGTTTGAACTAAACAACATACTGCGCGAAAACATCAAAAACCTAACTCCCTACTCTTCTGCGCGGGATGAGTACACAGGTGAGGCCAGCGTATTTTTGGATGCCAATGAAAACGCTTACGGTTCGCCGCTTGAAACAGCCTATAACCGTTACCCCGACCCGCTGCAATACCAGGTTAAGCTTAAGCTAAGCCAGATAAAAGGTGTACCGCCGCGTAATATATTTTTAGGCAACGGCAGCGATGAAGCTATCGATATCCTGTTCCGCAGTTTTTGTAACCCGGGGGTGGATAACGTCATCATCGTACCGCCAACCTATGGTATGTACCAGGTATCAGCTAATATTAATGATGTAGAGGCCAGGAAAATATTACTTACTGAAGAATACCAGCTTAACCTGGAAGGCATTGCCGAAGCTATAGACAAGAACACCAAACTTATCTTTATCTGCTCGCCAAATAACCCAACGGGCAACTCCATCAACCGCGATGATATTGAAACCCTGCTGGCCAACTTTAACGGCATAGTGGTGATTGATGAGGCCTACATCAACTTCAGCAGGCAAAAAACATTTATACAAGAACTTACCGAATACGCCAATCTGGTGGTTCTGCAAACCCTCTCAAAAGCCTGGGGTTTGGCCGGCTTACGTGTAGGCATGGCCTTCGCCAGCGAAGAGATCATCGAGGTGATGAACAAGGTGAAACCGCCATATAATGTAAACGAGGCATCGCAGCAACTGGCTTTGCAGGCGTTGAACAACGTATCGCTGGTAAACCTATGGATCAAAGAAACCTTAGAGCAGCGCGATCAATTAGTACTAGCGTTAAAGAATTTTGATTTTGTACTGGATATTTATCCCTCTGATGCCAATTTCATATTGGTAAAAACCACCAGCGCCAAAGCTATTTACGACTTTTTGGTGCAGCACGGCATCATCATCCGCGACCGCTCAAAAGTTGAGCTTTGCGAGGGCTGCCTGCGCATCACCATCGGTACGCCCGATGAAAATAAAACCCTGTTATCAACCTTACAGCAATACAAATAATAATGAGCAAGCTGCAAAAAGTACTTTTTATTGACCGCGACGGCACCCTCATCAACGAACCTGCTGACGAACAAATAGACTCGTTCGCGAAGCTGGAATTTTACCCCGGCGCTTTACAATACCTGCCAAAAATTGCTACCGAGCTTGATTACGAACTGGTAATGGTAACCAACCAGGATGGCTTGGGAACGGCATCATATCCCGAGGATACCTTTTACCCGGTTCATAACTTCATCATTAAAACATTTGCGAACGAAGGTGTACATTTCACCTACCAGGCTATTGACCGTACCTGGCCTGCCGATAACGCCCCTACCCGCAAACCGGCAACAGGTTTATTAACCCAGTATTTGGATACTGCTAAATACGACCTGAAGAACTCCTTTACCATTGGCGATCGCAAGAACGATGTGCTGCTGGCTAAGAACCTGGGTGCAAAAGCGATCTGGTTAAACAATAAATCGGGTCTGGGCGATCAGGAGTTCGCTTCAGGAACCGACAGCGATATCGCAGGTGTAGTAGCCCTGCAAACTACCGATTGGAAAGAAATTTACGAATTTTTAAAACTGGGCGAACGTATTGTGGAGCACAGCCGCGTTACCAAAGAAACTGATATCCGCATCAAGCTAAACCTTGATGGCACAGGCGAGGCTAAGATCTCAACCGGCCTGCACTTTTTCGATCATATGCTTGATCAGATTGCCCGCCACGGCGGCATCGACCTGGAGGTAACCGCCAAAGGCGACCTGCATATTGACGAACACCACACCGTAGAAGATACCGGTATAGCCTTGGGCGAAGTTTTTGCTACCGCTTTAGGCAATAAAATGGGTATTGAGCGTTATGGTTTTTGCCTCCCTATGGACGATTGCCTGGCACAAGCAGCAATTGACTTTGGCGGGCGCAACTGGATTGTTTGGGATGCGGATTTTAAACGCGAAAAAGTGGGCGATGTGCCAACAGAAATGTTTTATCACTTTTTTAAATCGTTTAGTGATGCATCAAAATGTAACTTAAATATAAAAGCCGAAGGGCAAAACGAACATCACAAAATAGAAGCTATATTTAAAGCCTTTGCCAAAGCCATTAAAATGGCCGTAAAGCGCGATGTTAACAAAATGGTTTTACCGAGTACTAAAGGACTTTTGTAAAAGTTGGTAGTTTGAAGTTGCCAGTTTGCTGGATTCGCAAACTGGTATTGCTGCAAACTGCATACTATAAACTGCAAACTAAATGATAGGCATTATCAGATACGGCGCCGGGAACATATTCTCGCTTACTGCAGCTTTAAACAGGCTGGGCATTGCCTATGGCATGGTGAACACTGAGGCCGATTTAGATCAGTTTGACCGGTATATCATCCCCGGAGTTGGGCACGCGGGTGCAGCCATGCATAAGCTGGAGCAAACCGGGTTGGTACCTGCCATAAAGGCACTTAAAAAACCTACGCTGGGTATATGCGTAGGCATGCAGCTGCTTACGTCATATAGTGAAGAGGGTGATGCTAAATTGCTGAACCTTTTCTCTATCAAAACCCTGAAATTCCCCAATGAAGGCGGCTTTAAGGTACCGCACACCGGCTGGAACCAGGTTTACCCGGAAAAAGAAAATCCTTTATTTGAAAATATACCCGCCGGGTCACACTTTTACTTCGTACATTCATACTTTATTGAGTATGACCAATCATTCACTTTATCGTCAACCAGTTACATAAATAAATTTTCGGCATCAATTTGGCATAGTAACTTTTACGGTGTACAGTTTCACCCCGAAAAGTCGGGCACGTATGGCGAAACATTATTAAAAAACTTCTCAAAAATTTAAATCATGTATATTATTCCTGCTATTGATATTCTTAACAAAAAGGTTGTGCGCCTGCGCGAAGGTGACTACTCGCAGGTAACAGAATATGACGTTACACTTGAAGAAATGATTGAAAAGTACCAAAGCAATGGTACAAATTTCATCCACATAATTGACCTTAACGGTGCTAAAAGCGATTTTAGCAACCAGCAATACCTGTTTGATGTGATCCGTAAAACGGATATGCAGGTGCAATATGGAGGTGGTATCCGCAGTATTGACCAGGTAAAACAGTTAATAGATTCGGGCGTGCACCGCGTTATTGTAGGCACACAAGCCATTACAAACCCATCGTTTTTAGACGAATTGAGCAAAGCCATCTGCGGCCGCGATAAATGCAGCGACCAGGTGGTTATTGCCATTGATGTGCTGGACGAGGTGATCAAATATTCCGGTTGGATGGAAAGCTCACCCATCAAACTGATGGATTATGTGGACAAGTGCCTGCAACTGGGTTTCTTCCGCTTTTTATGTACCGATATTAATAAAGACGGTAAACTGGGCGGTGCCGGGGTTGAACTTTACAGCAAATTGCTTGATCATTCGCCCTTTATCAAACTGATCGCATCGGGCGGCGTAAGCTCTATGAAGGATATTGAAGAACTAAGTAAAATTAAGGTAGAAGCCTGCGTAGTAGGTAAAGCCATTTACGAAGACCACATCAGCATCGAAGAGATCAAAAACTGGAATTTGGAATCGTTAATGTCAATCTAATAGCGCCGAAGGCGTATACCCAACCCGTCATTGCGAAGTACGAAGCAATCCCTTTATGACAATATACGCCCTGCATAAAGGGCTTACTTAAAGAGATTGCTTCGTACTTCGCAATGACGCTCTACACCACTCATGTTAGCAAAACGAATCATCCCCTGCCTTGACGTTAAAGACGGCCGCACCGTAAAAGGTGTAAACTTTGTTGACCTGCGCGATGCCGGCGACCCGGTAGAACTGGCCTGGAACTACTCCCAGCAGGGCGCCGATGAACTGGTTTTCCTGGATATAACCGCTACAGTTGAACGCCGTAAAACCATGGTAGAGCTGGTAAAATCTGTTGCAAGGCAAATCAATATCCCGTTTACCATTGGTGGTGGCATCAACGAAATTGCCGATGCGGATGCCTTGCTTAACGCCGGTGCAGATAAGATCTCTATCAATTCGGCCGCGGTGCGTAACCCGGCATTGATTGATGAACTGGCAAAAGCATTTGGGGTACAGTTTGTGGTGATCGCCGTTGATACAAGGGTAATGGGTGATAAGAACATCGTTCACCTGAACGGCGGGCGGTTACCAACAGAAAAACAAACTTTAGACTGGATCATTGAAGCTGAGAGCCGTGGCGCAGGCGAAATATTGCTTACCTCCATGGATCATGATGGCACTAAGGCTGGCTTTGATAACGGGTTGCTTACTTTAGTAAATAATACCGTAAACATCCCGGTAATTGCATCGGGTGGCGCAGGTTCGGTTCAGCACTTTGTTGATGTGTTTCAGCAAAGCAATGTAGATGCCGCGCTGGCTGCTTCGGTATTCCATTACGGTGAAATACTGATACCCGGTTTAAAATCGGTTTTAAGAGAACATAATATTGAGGTAAGGGTTTAACCCACAAGCGTCATTACGAGCATAGCGTGGCAATCATCGACATGCTTGTTGACGACTTTTCTTTCGAAGATTGCTTCGTACCTCGCAATGACGTAATTTAAACATACCGTTGGCGGTGTCTTCACCGCCAACTAATGAGCAAAACAATGAACATCGACTTTAACAAAACAGACGGTTTAGTACCGGTTATTATACAGGACGAGCAAACGCTTGAGGTGCTCATGCTGGGTTACATGAACCAGGAAGCATACAATAAAACTGTTCAGGAAAACATCGTTACCTTCTTCTCGCGCTCAAAAAACCGCTTGTGGACAAAGGGCGAAACCAGCCAAAACTATTTGCATGTAAAAAGCATGCATATTGATTGTGATAACGACACCCTGCTGATAAAAGTTAAAGCCGATGGCCCTACCTGCCACACCGGTTCGCGTAGCTGTTTTAAAACAGAGTATAACCAGAACTTTTTGATGCAGTTGGAGAACATTATTGCCGACAGGTACGAAAACCCAACCGAAGAATCGTACATCAACAAACTACGCAAAAAAGGGCTTAAAAAAATTACCCAAAAAGTTGGCGAAGAAGGTGTTGAAGTGGTAATAGCCGCCCTATACGAAACCGAAACGGAGCTAATTGATGAAGCATCCGACCTGATGTTTCACTTGCTGGTACTCCTAAAAGAAAAAGGCTTAAATTTGGAGCGCATAGCAAAGAATTTAGAGGGAAGACACAAGTAGACAGTTGGCAGTTAGTAGTGTGCAGCTGGCATTACTGTAATACGTGCAAACTGAGAACTAAAAACTGCAAACTGAAAACCCCCTACTGCACACTGAAATGGAAGTACAAAAATCAGCAGAATTAACCGGCCACAGCAACCCCATATTTAGCCTGGAGCTTTCGCAAAAACCGGGCATCCTGTTTACGGGCGGTAATGATAAAGGATTGGTAGAATGGAGCCTGGAGAGTAATTCGTTCATTAAGGTGATGTTCCCTGTAATGGCTTCCATTTATGCTATACACTGCCCTGTGGGTTACCCGCTGATGTTTGCCGGGCTGCGCAGCGGCGAAGTGCTTGTTTTTAACTTTATAGAACAGAAGATCACCCACCGTTTACGGCATCATGTAAAGCCTGTATTTGATATCAAATCGTCGGCGAAGAAGAAGGAATTACTGATAGCCTCTGAAGATGGGACCGTATCTGTATGGAGTTTAGAAACTTTAGAGCTGGTGCACAGCGTACCAGTTTCCAACGATACCATCCGTTGCATTACTATAGACCCTGCCGAAAACCGTGTGGCTTTTGGCTGCCGCGATAACCGCGTGGTAGTTTACGATCTGGAAGATTACACCCCCATTAAAGCACTTATCGGTCATACTATGGCGGTATTTTCTCTTCAGTATTCTCCCACCGGCGATTACTTGGTATCGGGCGCGCGCGATGCGCAGTTAAAGATCTGGGATAATAAAACCTACACACTTATACAAAACATTCCGGCACATTTATTTGCCATTAATCATATCGCCTTCCACCCTAACCACCCTTATTTTGCAACCGCCAGTATGGATAAAAGTATTAAGATATGGGATGCTGTTGATTTTAAACTCCGTAAGATCATTAGCCGCGAGAAAGGTTACGCAAGTCACGCCCTATCCATCAACAAACTCGCCTGGAATGGCGATCAGTTATTATCCGCAGGCGACGATAAGAAAGTAGTTATCTGGGACGTATCGTTCTAAAAATACCGGCGTACCAGCTTCAACCTGTGCGTATAACGTTTTAACTCTTCAGAATAAATCCCTTGAGTATCTATCGAATCGATCTTAACCTTGCCCGATGCATGAATGATCTTGCCCGCACCTAATATGATACCTACGTGGGTAATACGCCCTTCATCATTATTAAAAAAGGCAAGGTCGCCCAGTTTAGCGGTAAGTACCGAGTCTACAGCAGTGCCTTCCTGCGCCTGCATAGATGCATCGCGTTTAAGGTTAATACCAGATAGTTTATAAACTATCTGCGTAAAACCCGAACAATCAATACCAAAATGGGTGCGGCCGCCCCACAGGTACGGCGCGTTTAAGAAAGATTTGGCGTTATTAGCTATACTATCCGTTTCACCTATCTCGCCTATTATATCGTATCGCTGGTCGCCTATGTAGCTGGTTGTACCCTCCAAAAAAGCAAGCGAACTGCCGGCGGGCAAGTATATTACCGTGTTATCAATTATTTTCCAGGCCTGTGTAATGGCGCGGTACGTTACAGGGGCCGGTGTTTGCAACAGGCGTTTATAGGCCAGATGGCCAAGCATAACCACTTGCAGGCGGTCTATCCAACCGGTGTAGCCGTCAAAAGCGGTGGTAATTTGCACCCACTTTTCTTTCCATTCCAAAATTTCGAAAGCTTCGCCAAATAAAACCTGCGATACCATTTCACTGCGGTCGCTTGGTTCAGCACGCAGGGGCACCACAGCCAAGTTACAAATTCCGTATTCCATTGTTTATGATCACAGGATTAATACGTTAAGATAACAATAAAGTTTTATTAAAATAAAAAGGGGAAGGCATTATCTGCTTTCCCCTTTCAAAATAAGTATTTTAAAAATTATCCGTTTTGGTGCAGCCAGTCTTTTTTGGCATGCAGTTCTTCTTCCGTTTCGCGTACATCCTCATCATCCACACAGCAATCAACCGGACAAACGGCAGCGCATTGCGGCTCGTCATGAAAACCAACACACTCGGTACATTTATCTGGCACGATGTAATAAATATCGTCAGACAGGGCAGCTTGTGCCTCTTCTGCGTTTAAGGTATTACCGTCACCAAAATCAATTACTCCTTTTAAATCTGTCCCGTCGCTAAAACGCCAGGCAGCACCAGCATCATAAATAGCATTATTAGGGCACTCTGGTTCGCAGGCCCCGCAGTTTATGCATTCATCGGTGATTATAATCGCCATATTATTTAAATATTCTTGTATTCTAAGTTACCTTTGCCCTACAATAAGGCACTGCAAATATAACAAAAAAAGGCTTTAAGGGTTTACCCCCTTTACATATATATGTCAAAATTTAATATTACAGATACAGTAAATACATTTTCGGCATTGGGCAAACACCTTGCCACGCCCAATGCGCAGTTAATGGATATTATTGAAACCGAGCGCCAATACAACGCCTGGTTTACCCCCGAAAGTGTATTAAACGCCGTAAAAGCAACCGGCGAAATGCTTAACAAAGCCGACCTTGAAAAATGGCTGGGCAAATACAATTTAACTCAAAGTAGTAATAAAAAAGTGGGATTAGTGCTTGCAGGTAACATACCGCTAGTTGGTTTTCATGATGTGCTTTGTGTATTGGTTACGGGTAACCACGCGCTGATAAAAGCATCGTCGCAAGATTCGCGCCTCATTAAATATGTGCTGAATAAGCTTGTCGAGATAGATAATTCATACACTGATAGCTTTAGTTTTGTAGAAAGGCTTGAAAGTTTCGATGCCATTATTGCCACTGGCAGTAACAACACATCGCGCTATTTTGAGTATTATTTTGGCAAGGTGCCCAACATCATCCGCAAAAATCGCAATAGTATTGCGTTATTAACAGGTAATGAAACCGCGGAAGAGCTGGCAGCACTTGGGCATGATATTTTTGATTATTACGGCTTGGGGTGCCGTAACGTATCTAAACTTTTAGTACCAGAAGGATATGTTTTCAATTTCTTTTTTGAATCGATTGAGCACTTTGCCGCTATCATCCATCACCATAAATACAATAACAATTACGATTATAATAAATCCATCTACCTGGTAAATCGCGATGAACACCTGGATAATGGCTTTTTGCTGCTAAAGCAGGACGAGCGCTTAACCTCGCCCCTGTCATGTTTGCATTACGAAACTTATACCGATCTGCAATCGGCACAAAAAAAACTGCAGGAACAAACCGACAGCCTGCAATGCATAGTAACTACAGCGCCGCTGCAAACACAAAACCAGGTGGTTAATTTTGGCCAAAGCCAGCACCCACAGTTATGGGATTATGCGGATGGGATTGATACCATGGAGTTCTTGTCAAATCTTTAAAATTACAATACCTTTGGGGAACGGTCATTTGTCATTATATCATTAGTCAGTGAATATTAATTTCATCATATAATGACTAATCACCAATAACCAATGACTAACAAAAAATGTACATTATAAAAGTAAAAGGCGTTGCCAAAATACCCGATTATGTGCAGCTAAGGGACGATAAATTCACTTTGCTGGCTTATTTCAGGGTAGACAGGCCCGAAAAATCGTTAGATAAAATTGGCCTTACTCATAAGTACGACTATATAATGGGCATTGTTAAAGACCTGCCCTTTGGTAAAATATTAAAATTAGAGCTGTAAGTAAGATGATTGGAAACTCCATTATAAAACTAAATAACGTTGATATTTTTCAGCAAAAACACCTGGTTCTATCAAACGTAAACCTACATATTGATAAAGGCGATTTTGTATGGCTTATTGGCCAAACAGGATCAGGCAAAAGCAGTTTACTAAAAGTTATTTATGGCGATCTGAGTATTGCCAGCGGTACCGGCCATGCCTGCGGTTACGAGTTAAGCAAACTGGCCACTAAAGATGTGCCTTACCTGCGCCGTAAACTGGGGATAGTTTTCCAGGATTTTCAACTACTAACCGACAGATCTGTTGAGCAAAACCTGCAATTTGTAATGCGTGCCACCGGCTGGGACGATAAAAAACAAATTGCCGACCGTATACTGGATGTGCTGGAGAAAGTTGGACTGCGCTCTAAACTAAAAAAGATGCCGCATGAGCTATCAGGCGGCGAGCAGCAGCGTGTGGTTATTGCCCGCGCCTTGCTTAATAACCCCGAAATTATACTCGCCGATGAGCCCACCGGTAACCTTGACCCAGATACATCCGAAGAGATAGTACTGCTATTAAAACAGATAAGCCAGGGCGGTACAGCCGTTGTGGTTGCCACACACGATTATCATATCATCCGCACTTTCCCGTCGCGTATTATTAAATGCGAAACAGGCAAGGTATTAGAGGATGTAAAGATGGCTTAATCAGTTGGCAGTGGGTGGTTAGCAGTTGGCGGCTTTGAAATGCAAACTGCCAACTTTTAACTGCCAACTGAACATTCTGCAAACTCAAAACTGCAAACTTAACCGAATATTTTATTGACTACTGACACGTTGTCGGGTTTAAACCGATGGCAGGATACTTGATTAGCACTATTTGCTATGAATTTTAATGATATGCTAAAGAAAAAAAATAAAGGAAATTCAGAAACTCCCGAAAACACTACTGATGTGACAAGTGAAAACGGACAGGTTGACGGACAAGAGCAAGCCGCACAAACTGCCGAGGCCCCTACCGCCGAAGAAAAGTTTAAGGAAGAGTTATCTCTGGCTAATGATAAATACTTAAGGCTTTATGCCGAGTTCGATAACTTTCGCCGCCGTACCATTAAGGAACGCGAAGATGCCCGGAAAACCGAAGGTAAAGATGTAATTATTGCCTTGCTGCCCGTACTTGATGATTTTGAACGTGCTTTGCGCTCAATGGATACGGTTACTGACGTAATACCGGTTAAAGAAGGTGTTGCGCTTATACAGCACAAGCTAAAAAATATATTGGCCCAAAAAGGTTTAAAAGAAATGCAATCAATAGGTACCACTTTCGACCCTGATTTGCATGAAGCTATAACCAGCATACCCGCCCCAACTGATGATATGAAAGGCAAAGTGGTTGATGAAATGGAAAAAGGTTACGAGCTAAACGAGAAAGTAGTGCGTTTTGCTAAAGTAATTGTTGGAGCGTAATTCGATATCGAATTGCGAAATAAATATAGTACCCTATTAATTAAAAAAAATGGCTAAGAGAGATTATTACGATGTGCTGGGTGTTAGCAAAGGCGCCGATGCTGATGAGATAAAAAAAGCATATCGTAAAATGGCTATTAAGTTTCACCCCGATAAAAACCAGGGCGATAAAGAAGCTGAAGAGAAATTTAAGGAAGCTGCCGAAGCTTACGAGGTTTTAAGTAACCCCGAAAAACGCCAGCGTTACAACCAGTTTGGCCACGCGGCCAATGCATCATCACCAAACGGTGGTGGTTATGGTGGCGGCAGCATGAATATGGACGACATATTTAGCCAATTTGGTGACATATTCGGCGGCGGTAGCCCGTTCGAAGGTTTCTTTGGTGGTGGCGGTGGCCGCCAGGGTGGCGGCCGCAGGGTTGCCCGTGGAAGTAACCTGCGCATCAAAGTAAGGTTATCACTTGAGGAAATTGCCAATGGCGCCGAAAAGAAGATAAAAGTAAACAAACAGATACTTTGTAAAACATGCGATGGCACAGGCGCTAAGGATAAATCGTCCTTCTCTACCTGTAAAACGTGTGGTGGGCAAGGTTCTGTACGCAGGGTAACCAATACCATTTTGGGCCAGATGCAAACAACCAGTACCTGCCCTACCTGTAACGGCGAAGGATCAACCATCACCAGTAAATGTAATGTATGCCATGGCGATGGCGTTGTACGCGGTGAAGAAACCATCACTATAAACGTACCGGCAGGTGTAAGCGAAGGCATGCAGTTAAGCATGAGCGGTAAAGGTAACGCTGCCCCTCGCGGCGGTGTACCCGGCGACCTGATCATCCTGATAGAAGAAATCCCGCACGAAACTTTAAAACGCGACGGTAATAACGTGATATACGACCTGCATGTAAACTTTGTTGATGCAGCATTAGGTACCAGCATTGAAGTGCCAACCATTGATGGTAAGGCTAAAATTAAGCTTGAACCAGGCACACAGGGCGGTAAAATACTGCGTTTAAAAGGCAAAGGCGTACCCGAGGTAAACTCTTACCACCGCGGCGATCAACTGATCCACGTAAACATCTGGACGCCAAAAGCGCTGAGCCGCGAAGAACGCGAGGCATTAGAAAAACTGCAAAGCTCACCCAACTTTAAACCCAACCCAGGCAAAAACGAAAAAAGCTTTTTTGAACGGATGAAGGAATATTTTGAGTAATCCGAAAATTAGATGACCGAAAGTTCGAAAATAAAAAAGCCCGGTATCGTAATGATACCGGGCTTTTTGTTGTGAGTATTTTAATGTTTTAGAATGCGAACCTGAAACCTAAACCAAACCTTGCGGCGGTAAAGTTAGAGTTATCACCAACGTACAAAGCCGGGCGCCAATCAAAAGCAAGGTCTAAAGGTGTACCTTGAAGCTTGTAATCTAAACCAACCATCGGCCTGATATAAAAATCAGTACTGCCGTTACCAAAACCTAATTGCGGGCCAACACCTACATACCAGTCTAAACCATTGCCGTTACGTATTTTATCCTGGTACTGATAGTAAGCCGATAAATAGGTACCACCACCACCAAATAATAATTCGGCCTGCCCTATCCCATTTTTTGTAAAATTATGCCTTATCGCAGGGCCAACTAAAGTTGCGCCATCGCCAAAATCAACTGTTAAACCAGCCGAGGTTGCGCCGGTTTGCGCTTTCGCGGTGTTACCAAAATACAGGAAGCCTGCAACTACTAATAATAATACTTTTTTCATGCGTTTTTAATTAGATAAACAATATATAAATTCAACATACAGTGCATTTTACCAAAACGGGAATGCACCTTTTGTTGCACTTTATAACCAAAGAGTAATAAATATGTTTTCAAAAATTATTTTTTAGCAAAAAACACAGTAATATTTTTCAAAAAACACACATTTACAAGCATTTAAATACAATTTTCGTAATTTTTAATAAAATAGCCTAATAATTAAATTCATCCACACAGGGTTAATGAATACTTATCATCAAGAATATCTGTAACAATAAATAGCTATTAATATCTAATTTAGCATATAAACTAAACCCCTTATATGCTAAGCATTCGCAACATTGTTAAACAATACGCCGGGCACCGCGCGTTAGACGATGTGAGCCTTGAGGTTGAAAGCGGTAAAATATTTGGCCTGCTTGGCCCAAATGGTGCCGGTAAAACCTCACTCATCCGTATTATTAATCAAATTACAGCTCCCGATTCGGGCGAAGTGTATTTTGACGGCGAACGCCTGAACCAGTCGCATATCGACAGGATAGGCTACCTGCCCGAAGAGCGCGGCCTGTACAAAAAAATGGAGATAGGTGAACAGATGATCTACCTGGCGCGCCTGAAAGGCTTAACCCGAGACGAAGCTGTTAAACGGCTAAAAGTGTGGTTTAAAAAGCTGGAAATGGAAACCTGGTGGAAGAAAAAGATAGAGGAGCTATCAAAAGGGATGCAGCAAAAAGCACAGTTTGTGGCTACGGTGCTTCATGAGCCCGACCTGATTATTCTGGATGAACCATTCAGCGGTTTTGACCCGGTTAACGCCGAGATTATTAAAGACGAGATACTGGAACTGAACCGTAAGGGTGCTACCATCCTATTCTCAACACACCGCATGGAATCTGTCGAGGAGCTTTGCGATTCTATCGCCCTGATCCACAAATCGCATAAGATATTGGACGGGCGCGTTAAAACCATCCGCAACTCCTACAAAAACGATACTTATTTGGTTGAATACACCGGCGAACAGCTTGTTTTTAATGGATCACAGCCTTTTGATATTATCAGCGAAATTGCGGGCGAAGACAATAGCCACGTTATTAAACTAAGGCTAAACAACAACTCGGCTAATGATGTGCTGCAATACCTGATCCCTAAAACACGCATCAACATGCTGCAGGAAGTTATCCCAAGCGTGAACGAGATCTTCATCGAAAAAGTAAAACAAATAGCCTAAACCATGAAAAAAGTATTATTGATCATACAACGCGAGTATGTTACCCGCGTACGAAAAAAAGCTTTTATTGTGATGTTGCTGGCTGTACCGTTACTGCTGGCCGGTATGACTAAGCTTATAGCTTATGTTGCCAAGGATAGCAACCAGGTTAGCAAACCGCAAACAGTTAAGGTTATTGATGAAAGCCACCAGTTTGAAGGCAAATTAAAAAACGCCAAAAACATCCAGTTTATCCCTACCGATGAAACTTTAGAAAAAGCCAAGGCGGGTTTAAAGGATAATGCAGACCTTTCGGTTTTGTTGATATCAAAAGATTACGCGCACAAGCCTGTCCAATTTTTCTCGAAGAAAAAACCATCGTTTATACTCACCGGCGAGGTGGAGAGCCAAATGAACCAGATAGCATCAACCAATACTATGCTGGCTAACCATATTGATACCGCTTTAATAAACAAGGCACAAAAAAATAAGGTTAGCGTAAGTGCCATGGAGGTTACCGAAACAGGCACCAAAGATGCTGATGTGGGCGCCTCGATGGGGGTTGGTATAGCATGTGCTATCCTTATCTATATGTCGTTGTTTATTTATGGTGCGCAGGTAATGCGCGGCGTTATTGAAGAAAAAACAAGCCGCATAATAGAGGTGATCATCTCATCGGTAAAGCCATTTCAGTTAATGCTTGGCAAAATTATTGGCGTAGGCCTTGTTGGGCTAACCCAATTTACCGCCTGGATAGTATTGTCGGTAATTGCTACAAAAGTTGCCGGCACCAGTTCATCAAGTGGTATAATTAGTGCTTTGCAAACCTTACAGAATATACCTTTTGGTTACGTGCTGGGATGCTTTTTATTCTATTTTATATCAGGCTACCTGCTTTACAGCGCTTTGTTTGCGGCAGTCGGGTCGGCGGTTGATAGCGAGACCGAAACACAACAGTTTATGTTCCCGATAACGCTGCCCCTGCTTTTCACCTACCTATTAGCAGTAACGGTACTTTTCCGTACACCGGATAGTCCGCTAGCCGTTTGGTTATCTATGATACCATTTACCGCGCCGGTGGCCATGATGGTAAGGGTGCCATTTGGTGGTGTGCCCGATTGGCAATTAGGCCTGTCGATGTTAATGATGGTATTAGGTTTTTTATTCACTACTTACGTGGCGGCCCGTATTTACAGGGTTGGTGTATTAATGTATGGCAAAAAAGCAAGCTATAAAGAACTGGTAAAATGGTTCTTTTATAAAGAGTAATACCTTAACCTTATCGTAATTTAAATCCCTGCATTAGCCAAAACTCTTGCAGGGATTTTTTAATTTAGCCGCCGATGGATAACAAGCGTATTGCCGTAATGGACCTGGGTACAAATACCTTTCACCTGCTGATAGCCGAAGGCCCTGCGGACAACTTCACCACCATATTTAAAACTACCGAAGCCGTAAAGCTTGGCGAAGGTGGCATCAATAAAGGCACCATCCAACCCGAACCTTTTGCACGCGGGCTGGCTGCTATGCAGCGTTTCCAGGATCAGCTACTGGAACACAGCGTAACCGATGTTAAAGCTATTGCTACATCGGCCATACGCAACGCGGCAAACGGGCATGATTTTATAGATCAGGTAGAACAAAATACCGGCATCCGCATAGAACTAATTAATGGCGAACAAGAGGCTGGCTATATTTACAAAGGCATTGATGCCAGTGGTTGCCTAAATGATAACAACGCGCTTATCATGGATATTGGCGGTGGCAGTGTGGAGTTTATTATTTGCAATGAGGATGAAGTGTTGTGGAAGAAAAGTTTTGAAATTGGTGCCGCACGGTTAATGGATAAATTCCACCAAACCGACCCGATACCCGTTGCATCCATCAAAGAACTCACCCGCTACCTGGATACCACCCTGATAGAACTTTTCGGTGCTGCTTTAAAATACAAACCTAAAACCCTCATCGGCTCATCGGGCGCGTTTGAAAGTTTCGCCGAGGTTATCGAACTGAAAAAAGGCAGGAAATTCAATATAGCGCAAACCAAAGTGTACGAATTTGACACCGACGACCTGCTCGACCTGATAGAGCTTTTAATCAAATCGAGCCACGCGTTACGCGCCAGTATTAAAGGCATTATCCCTGTTCGGGTTGATATGATCGTAGTGGCCAGTTTACTTACCATTTACATGATGCAAAAGCTGGGCATACCAGACGTTACCATGTCCACCTACTCATTAAAGGAAGGCGTGCTGGCGCAGATGTTAAGTTAAAACACGCGTTTAAGTTTATGCCACCACACTTTATAGAATGGTGCAGGTTTCCGCATTACCATTACCGGCTCGCCTAACATCATTGCGTTCATCTTTAACGATACACAACTATGCCCATTTATAAAGTCGCTAACTTTTGCTTCATAGCTCTCATAACCTATAAATGACACCAATAAGGTACCTGCTGTAGATGGCACCTGGAGCATAAACTCTCCACCCTGGTTGGTTACCGTGCCAATTGTAGCACCTTTTACACGCACAGTTACCCCCGGCAATGCTGTGCTATCATTACTGTCAACTATTTTCCCTTTCACGGTAACGTAAGCAATACTACCCGGCACAGGAATTCCCTTTACAACATTATCCGGCATGGAAATTAACACCTTACCCACTGTACGTTCCTGCGCATTAACATTAGCTATGGCAAACAAGCTTGTTACCGCCGCGGCAATTGTCAGTTTTTTCCATGAGAAACCGGCCTTCTCCTCTACCGTTAAATAATTATTTAAGCCAGCCAGTTGTGTTTCGCCAAACCTGCCGCAAACATTACCCTGCCGGGCAAAATAATTAATGATCTCGGCATTGGTCATGGCGGTAAAATCCGTAACTGTTTTGCTGCATTGGGTGCAATGTCGTCCCTGTTCAACCGGGGTCATCTGGTTCCAGTTTTGGTGGCAGGGCTGTGGGATGCTGATACTTTTAATAGGCTGCATAATGTTGCGTTTTTCTATAAGATGCAACGGGGTTAAACATTCCATAAAAAAATTCAAGTTTTTTATGCGGATAACTTTTTGAATACAAATTCAATTGTTTCTGCAAGCTTTGTATATTGCCCCTGCATATCCTCATTACATGAAAAAAATTATCGGTGCCTCCCTGCTGTTACTTTCGGCTGCTTTTGCACATGCGCAAAAAAACTCCAACGATACCATTACTACCAATTACCAGCCATCGCTACTATTCTCGCCCCTGCCCTATACCGAAAAAGGTAACGAGTTCCATTCTGCCAATGGCGAGCCGGGGCCAAAGTACTGGCAAAACCGGGTTGATTACAAATTAGCTGTAAAGCTGGATACCGTTACTAAAACAATAACAGGCACTGCCGATGTTACTTACACCAATAACAGCCCTGATGCACTGCAATACCTGTGGTTTCAATTGGATCAGAACACCTATAAAAAAGATGCCCGTTCCAACTTTGTTACCGGTGCGCAGGCCGAACGGCATACCAGTGGCTACGAGATAGAGGCGGTAGATATTGTTACCGGCGATATCCACACCAAAGCCAAATTTGCCATTACCGATACCCGCATGCAGGTGCGCCTGGCAAAACCATTAGGCAAAGGTGTTATTAAACTAAGCATCAGGTACCATTATACCATTCCGGGCAATTTTGGCGGCCGTACCGATTATGTGGACACCAAAAACGGTAAAATCTATGAAATAGCGCAGTTCTTCCCACGCATATGCGTTTATGACGATAGCCGCGGCTGGGCAACAGCGCCATTTTTGGGCAGCGGCGAGTTTTATTGCGAGTATGGCGATATCGACTATTCGGTAACCGCCCCGTGGGACATGATCGTGGCCGGCCCAGGCGACCTGCTGAACCCTAAAGAAGTATTAACAGCTCAACAAATTGCAAGGTTAGAAGCCGCCCGCAACAACGATAAAACCATCATGATCCGTAGCGCGGCAGAAATAAATGACAAAGCATCACGCCCGGTTAATAAAGGCACACTTACGTGGCACTACAAAATGCTGAACACCCGCGATGTGGCATTTGGCGCTTCTAAAGCATTTATTTGGGATGCCGCGAGGGTGAACCTGCCCGGCGGTAAAAAGTCCATGAGCATGTCGGTTTACCCGATAGAGAGCCAGGGCAATGATGCCTGGGGCCGCGCAACCGAATACCTGAAAGCTTCGATGGAATACTTTTCAGAAAAATGGTTTGTTTACCCATGGCCTACCGCTATTAATGAAGCCGGTATTGCAGGTGGTATGGAATACCCGGGCATTGTGTTTGATGGTATAAATGACAAAGGCAGCGAGCTTTACTGGGTTACCGCGCACGAGATTGGCCACAACTGGTTCCCGATGATAGTGGGCAGCGATGAACGCCGCTTTGCCTGGATGGATGAAGGTTTTAATACTTTTATAGATGTATACGCGTCTGATGCGTTCAACAAAGGCGAGTACGCTCCCAAACGCGACGGTGAATATGCTCCCGGTGGTGGTAACCCTGCCGATGAGATCATTGCGCATATCATCGACCCGAACTCACCTACCATTATGACAGCACCTGATGCTATCCCCGAAAAATATCGCCATCCGCTCACCTATTTTAAACCTGCCTTTGGTTTAATATTGCTGCGCGAGCAAATTTTGGGGAAAGACCGGTTTGATTATGCCTTCCGTAATTATATTAATAAATGGGCCTACAAGCACCCCCAACCGGATGACTTTTTCCGATCAATGGAGAACGGCGCCGGCGAAGACCTGAGCTGGTTTTGGCGCGGCTGGTTTTATAACAACTATAAACTGGATATAGCCCTGATAGATGCCAAATACGCGGACAAAGACCATAGCAAAGGCGTAAACCTAACCATCGCCAATAAAGAAATGATGGCTATGCCATTCACTGTAGAAGCAAAACTGAAGGACGGCACCAAGCAACGTACCTACTTCCCGGTGGAAACCTGGCTGCAGAATAAGGTGACTACCTACACTTTGCCAACCACACAGGATGTAGAAAGTGTAACCATAGATCCGGACAATGCCCTACCGGATGTGAACAGGAAGAATAACAGTAAGAAGCTGTAGAGACGCGACTACCTGGAAACTATTTCAATTTGTCATGCTGAACGATAGTGAAGCATCTATTCGCCGTCATGCAAATCGGATAAGCATAGTTCGATAGTAGAACCTTCGCTATCGCTCAGGATGACAAAACTAAACCAATCTTTTCAGTTGCTGGTAAACTTTCTCAGTAGGTAAGCCTACCACATTGGTATACGAGCCATTAATGCGCTCAATGCCGATAAGGCCTATACGTTGCTGGATGCCGTAAGAACCAGCTTTATCCATAGGCTGATATTCCTCCACATAACTCCGGATCTCCTGATCGGTCAGCTTGCGGAAAAACACTTCGCTCCTGTCGTAAAATTTATTGTACTGGCCTTTGTAAAGCAGGCAAACACCGGTATAAACCTCATGCATGCGGCCAGACAGGCGCTGCAGCATCTCAACAGCATTTTCTGATGATTCGGGTTTGCCCAATATCAGGCCGTCTATTGCTACTATGGTATCAGCAGTAAGCACCACTTCATCGGTAATATCTTCATCAAAAGCTTCGGCTTTTTGGGTAGCAATGTAAAGCGCAATCTCTGCAGGTGTTAATCCTTCTGGGTATGATTCATCTACTTCCTTTAAAACCACACGGAAATCAATATCCATCAGCTTTAAAAGCTCTTGTCGCCTCGGCGATTTTGATGCAAGAATGATTGGAGGAAAAGTGCTCATTTATTTGTCTATAGTCCATAGACGATGGTCCATGGTGTTTAACTTTCGCCATGGTCTATCAACTATCGACCATGGTTTAAAACTTACCAGCTATACGCCTCAGCATTCATCCATTTACCCTGCACCTTCATTACTTTTTCAATAATATCGCGGGCACAGCCCTTGCCACCTGCATAAGGCGATACATAGGCACTAATAGCTTTTATTTCTTCGGCGGCGTCTGCGGGGCAAACCGGCAGGCCAACCAGTTTCATTACAGCCAGATCGGGGATATCATCGGCCATATACAGGATATTGGCCGGGTTGATGCTTTTCTCTTCGATGTAGATCTTAAATCTTTCAGATTTGGTGTGCGCACCCAAATACACATCATTTATGCCTAAGCTGTTTAAACGGAACAACGCGCTTTTTGACCGACTGCCAGATATGGCAGCCACATGGTAACCGCATTTTACGGCCAGTTGCAGGGCGTAACCATCCTTAATATTAAAGGCACGGCTTTGCACACCGGTTTCGGTCACAAATATCGACCCATCCGTCAGCACGCCGTCCACATCAAAAATAAACGTGGTTATATCTTTAAGCTTGGTTAAAAAGGATTCCATCTGTTTTGGGTCATTGTGTCATTGGGTCATTAAGTCATTAGTACTTACTGCTAACTTAAAACTGCCCATTGCAAACTGAAACTATTGATTATCTCTCCATTCGTACACCCAGGCTGATTGTATTTGCTCCAGGTGGCCTTCGTTTGATTCTTCGCGCGTACCGGCAAAGTTTGGCAGGCTAAGTACCCATTCCAAAAGCTCGGTAAAGCGGATGCGGTATATTTTCGATTCACCAAAATCATCGCCAAACTTTTCGTAAAGGCTCATGGCTATATCTTCGTAATCATTCCAATGTATGGGTAGGGCGAATTTATCGTCTGTCATTTTCTGGTTGTAAGTAGTATTATCAAATTAGCATTAATGGCCCATAAAGCCGGATTGATCTGGCAGGGTAACTTCTATATCGCCGTTTATTATAACGCACTGGCAACCCAGGCGCGATGTAATGCGCGGGTTTACAGCCCTGTCAATAAAGTCTTCTTCCTTGTCAGATATCTCCTGAATGTTATCCATCCCTTTGTTCACATAAATATGGCAGGTACTGCAACCGCAAACCCCACCGCAGTTATGCTGCAGCTCAATGCCATTTTCCAGGCAAACGTCTAAAACAGATTCCCCTTCGGCAATAGGCAGTTCCACGCTTTCGTGGTCCTTTTCCTCAAAGTTAATCTTTACTTTAAAAATATTCATTTTGGCAAAAGTAACAAAATTACTTATCCCCGTGGCTGCTGTTGTGGTTTTTGATAATATCCTGACTTAACCGTGTATAAATCTCCTGCAAATCGGGCTGGCCATTAAGCATTTGCAGATGGGCCTGCATTGTCAAATCATCGTTACGTACGGCGGGGCCGGTTTGTACATCGGCCGGGCGGTGTAGTATTATCTTATCGGCGGTTTCGGTAATCAAAGGGCGCAGCATATCAAAGCTCATACCGCTGCCGGCCAAAAGCTGCTTGCCTATGCTATACAGGTGGTTGGTAAAATTACAGGCAAACACAGCCGCCAGGTGCAACACTTTGCGCTGTGCGGAATTTACACGGTAAACATTATTGCTGATATCGCGGGCAAGGCCTTCCAATGTTTTGGCAATGGCTTCGTCTGCCCCTTCTATACAAAGCGGCACATCCCTGAAATTCACCTCTTTTGTTTTGCTAAAGGTTTGTAAAGGATAAAACACACCCGCATTATTGGTAAAATTCAACAGTTGCTGCAACTCAACAGCCCCCGAAGTATGCACGATCAGTTTATTAAAAGAGGACAAATGCGGGACAAATGAAGCTATGGCATCATCCTTTATGGCGAGTATAAACAGATCCGTATCGCCGGTAATATCTTTGGGGTTATCTACGGCCTCGGCGCCAACATGGTAGGCCAGCAAGGCGGCATTGTGCATATTACGACTATATACCTGCACTATGCGGTGCCCGGCATTTTTAAATGCCGCCGATAAATGTGTGGCAACGTTGCCCGAGCCAATAATAGTTATACGCATAGATGCTTAATACTTTACCGCACAAACTTAAATATTTCTGTTATTTTTATTTTTTAAAATCAATAACCCTAATTGATATGAAATTTTTGAAGAACCTGCTTTGGTTTGTTGTAGTGCTTTTAATTTTAGGCGCAGCAGCCGCCTACATTATTTACGACCATTACAATACCGAAACAAAAGAACTCACCTACGAACTCCGCAAAAACACAAACGGCAGCTACATTGAATTAAGCGGAGGTGTTACCCATTACGAATTGGATGGACCCGACACCGGGAAAGTAGTAGTGCTGCTGCACGGCTTTAGTGTACCTTATTACATCTGGAACGGCACTTATGAATACCTTACTGATCATGGCTTCCGGGTGCTGCGGTACGATCAGTTTGGTCGTGGCTATTCCGACAGGCCTAACGTAGCCTATAACAAACAACTCTACTTTGATCAATTAAAAGAACTTTTAGAAAAACTGCACCTTAAACAGCCTGTAAGCCTGGTTGGCGTATCGTTTGGCGGCATGCTGGCTACCGATTTTACGGTGGCTAACCCCAGCCTGGTAAATAAAGTAATTTTAATAGACCCGGTATATGCTGCAACAGATACTAAATTGCCTCAATTTATTGCTGAATATATTGAGGCGATACATCCCGAAGAGCGTGCATTAGGCCAAATGGAAGATTTTAAATACCCAGATAAATACCCTAACTGGGTTGAGCAATATCGCCCGCAAATGGAATATAAGGGCTTTAGGCACGCTCTGGTTTCAACCAATTACAATTATCGGGCAAGATACAACGGCCGCCAAACCAACACAGCACTTAACAATTTGCATAAACCGGTATTGCTGGTTTGGGGCAAGGATGACAAGACCCTACCTTTTGCCTACAGCGACTCGATACGTAGTGTACTAAAAACCGAGTTTTTGCCGGTAGATGATGCAGCGCACCTGCCCTATCTTGAACAGGCAGACATTGTTAACCCCGCTTTGGTAACATTTTTGAAGAAATAGTGTCTTACTATAAACAAACACTAAATCCCTTACTATGGACACTTCATTAATTACTACAAGCACCGGTTTAGACGGGTATAAGGTTGTTAAACATTTAGGCGTGGTACGCGGCATTACCGTTCGCAGCCGCAGCGTTGTGGGTAACTTTGCAGGTGGCATCCAATCATTATTTGGCGGCAGACTTTCTGTTTATGTAGAGCTTTGCGAAAACGCCCGCGAAGAAGCCTATCACCTGCTGATACAACACGCGCAGGCAATAGGCGCCAATGCCATTATCGGCATGCGTTACGATGCTAACGAAGTTATGCAGGGCATTACCGAGGTGCTGGCTTATGGTACAGCTGTTGTGGTTGAGAAAGTAGCGGAATAAAAAACTTAATGTCATCTCGAACGAGGTACGAGGAGAGATCTTGTTCATTATGCATGGTTCGCCAATATTCTTTGAACAAGATTTCCCTCTATCGTTCGAAATGACAATTTTATTGAGATACAACACTATCTTTGCTTCAAATTATAGCATACCATGCAAGTAATAAAGCAATATATTGAAGACAACAAGCAACGTCTGCTTGACGAATTATTTGAACTGCTGCGCTTCCCGTCTGTTAGCGCCGATCCAAAATACGCACCCGATGTTTTAAAAGCTGCCGACTATGTAGCCAAAAAACTAACCGATGCCGGTGCCGATAACGTAGAAGTTTGCAAAACCGCAGGCTATCCTATTGTGTACGGCGAAAAGATCATCGACGCTTCCCTGCCAACTGTGTTGGTTTACGGCCACTACGACGTGCAACCGCCAGACCCACTTGAGCTTTGGAAAACCCCACCTTTTGAGCCAACCGTACGCGATGGCAAGATCTATGCCCGCGGTGCCTGCGATGATAAAGGCCAGTTTTACATGCACGTAAAAGCTTTTGAGCTGATGATGCAAACCAACACCCTACCCTGCAATATCAAATTTATGATAGAGGGCGAGGAAGAAGTGGGCTCAAACAACCTGGGTATTTTTGTAAAAGCTAATAAAGAACGCCTTAAGGCCGATGTAGTACTAATTTCTGACACCTCGATGATCAGCATGGAGAACCCATCGCTGGAAACCGGCTTGCGTGGCCTGTCATACCTTGAAGTTGAAGTTACCGGCCCTAACCGCGACCTGCACTCGGGGGTTTATGGGGGCGCTGTGGCTAATCCGGCAACCATTCTGGCCAAAATGATAGCATCACTGCATGATGATGATAACCATATCACCATACCTGGCTTTTACGATGATGTAACCGAATTGACTGCGGCCGAACGTGCTGAGTTAAACGCTGCACCTTACGATGAGGAAGAATATAAGAAAGACCTTGATATAGCCGAAACCTGGGGCGAAAAAGGTTACACTACTTTTGAACGTACCGGCACCCGCCCAACCCTCGAGGTAAACGGCATTTGGGGCGGTTACATTGGCGAAGGTGCCAAAACCGTATTGCCATCAAAAGCCAATGCCAAAATTTCGATGCGTTTGGTGCCAAACCAAACATCTGAGAAAATAACACAGCTATTTACAGATCATTTTATAAAAATTGCCCCACCTTACGTTAAGGTAAAGGTTACCCCGCACCATGGCGGCGAGCCGGTTGTTACCCCAACAGATAGCGTTGCCTACCGCGCGGCCCAAAAAGCTATTGCCGAAGCATTTGGCAAGCAGCCGATCCCAACCCGCGGTGGTGGCAGTATCCCTATCGTTGCCTTATTTGAGGCTGAATTAGGCTTAAAAACTGTACTGATGGGCTTTGGCCTTGATAGTGATGCACTGCACTCGCCAAACGAGAAATACGATATTTTTAATTATTACAAAGGGATAGAGACCATCCCATTGTTCCACAAATATTTTGCGGAACTGAGTAAATAAGATCAAAACATAATTCTATGTAGAGACGCGATACTTCGCGTCTCTTTTTGTTTATGGTAAATAAGGCGCGAAGTAGCGCGTCTCAACAATTTTATATCGTAACCTTTTCGCACCCCTTCAAAAACGCCTCATCAGCATCTGCTCCTATACCAGGTTCGTTGTTGATGTTTAGCTTATACCCCTCATAGGTTACACCGCCAACACAGGGGTCTGCTAAATGGCCCAGCATACAGGTATCCATATCATAAAAATGAATATTGGGGCTGGCATACACAAAATGCAGTTTGCTGCTCAGTGCTATGCGGCTTTCCAGCATCCCGCCCATCATACAGGAAATGCCCCGCTCGGCCGCAACGTCGTGGATCTTCTTAGCCTCCAGGATCCCGCCGGATTTAGCCATTTTAATATTGATGTAATTGCAAGAGCCGCTATTTATCTGCTTACGGGCATCGTGGTGGTTATACACACTCTCATCGGCCATGATTTTTACAGGCGATAGCTTCATCAGTTCGGGCAGGCGGTCGTCATGCCAGGTGCGCATGGGCTGCTCGCAAAATTCAATATCATATTTACCAATTGCCTGCAGGGCAAAAACGGCCTCGTCAAAACTCCAGCCCTGGTTGGCATCAACACGTATCTTCATTTCGGGCCCAACAGCCTCGCGGATCTGTTTAATACGTTCCACATCCGTTTCGGCGCCTTTGCCCAGTTTTACCTTTAAAATAGTAGCACCTGTTCTTTTAAATGCCACACCTTTCATGGCCATTTGCTTTGGCGCGCCTATGCCAATGGTGATATCGCTCTCCACAACCCGCCTTTTGCCACGTAAAAACTTGTATAAGGGCAAGCCTGCGTTTTTTGCCGCAATATCATACAGGGCCATATCAAAAGCGCTTTTTATAGTAGTATTACCGGCGGCGGCATCATGCATCTGCTGCATGCGGGCGGGGATATCCAGCGCATCCTGCCCTTTCCAAAGTTTGGCGAAATCTTTTGCCATAGCCAGGCAGGTGTCCTGCGTTTCGCCAACAATCATCGGGAAGGCCGAGCATTCGCCCACACCGTAAAAATCTTTATCGGTGTGCACGCGGATAAACACATTCTGTGCATGGTCCATAGTACCCGTAGCAATGGTGAATGGTTCCATAGGGATACTGAAACGGTAAATATCGATGGAGGTGATTATTGCTGCCATTGTTTTATTGCCTAATTGCTAAAATAACAGAAATAGCATGCCCAGCCATACAAAATTTGCACATTAACACATTTACGCTATATTTGCGTTAGTACTTCGTACTCATTCATTTCGGTTCTCCGGTTTCTGCCTTCTGTTCTAAGAAACCGTCCATGCGCCGAAAAACACCTTCAAGACAATTTATTTTAATTAAAAAATATACATGGCATTAACAAATTTGCCTGGTCCGTTTGATTATAACTCAACCAGGAATAAACTTTTATTAACAGAATACGGCCGTAACGTGCAAAATATGGTGAAATACATCGTAGCGTTACCCACCAAAGAAGAGCGCAACAAATACGCACAGGTGGTTATAGATCTGATGGGCTTTTTAAACCCCCACCTGCGTGATGTGGCCGATTTTAAGCACAAACTTTGGGATCACCTGCACATCATATCCGATTTTCAGCTGGATGTTGATTCGCCATACCCAAAACCAAGTCCCGAGGCTATTCATCTAAAGCCCGAGCCGCTTAAATATCCGCATCAGCGTATCAAATACAAACACTATGGTAAAACCATCGAGATGATGATAGAGAAGGCCAAGGCTATTGAAGAGCCTGAACGCAAACGCCATATGGTACAAGCTATAGCCAACTTCATGAAAATGGCCTACGTACAATGGAACAAAGATTCTGTTGCCGACGAAACCATCTTATCAGATCTTTACGCTTTATCAGGCGGTACTTTAAAACTGGAAGATAACATCAACCTTAACCGTGTTGAGTTCCGCGCTAACCCATATCAGAACAGCCAAAACAACAATAATAGCCGCGGGCGTACCAATAACAACCAAAACAACCGTGGCGGCGGTGGTGGTGGCGGTCGTACCAACAACAACAACGCGCGCAATAACAACAACCAAAATAACCGTAACCGTAACCCGGGAGGCGCTAAAAAATATTAACCCGGGCAACCCGGGAGAGTGAGTAGTTATTGGTGAATAGTGAGCTGTTGCGGGGCAGATTTGTAATAAAATTTCCATCTTTGCCCCGATGATCGTGACTTGAAACCATGAACCATCAACCATGAACTATTATAAACTATGAAAGACGCATTCGAAATACAGGGCGGTAAAAAACTTAAGGGCGAAATAACCCCTCAGGGCGCAAAAAACGAAGCATTACAAATTATATCGGCCGTATTACTTACCGACCAGAAAATGACCATCAGCAACATCCCCGATATACAGGATGTGAACAAACTGATAGAATTGCTGGGCGATATGGGTGTTGAGGTGAACCGCATATCGCGCGATACCTGCACCTTTGAGGCCAAAGAGATTGACCAGGATTTCTTCAATTCGGAAGCATTTAAAACCAAAGGTGGCGGCCTGCGTGGCTCCATTATGATACTGGGCCCGCTGTTGGCGCGTTTCGGTAAGGCATCTATCCCAAAACCGGGTGGCGATAAAATTGGCCGCCGCAGGTTGGATACCCACTTTTTAGGGTTCGAAAAATTAGGGGCGCGTTTTGATTTTAACCCCGACAATGGCTTTTACAACGTAGACGCTTCAAACCTGAAAGGTACTTACATCCTTTTAGATGAAGCATCTGTTACCGGTACGGCCAATATTGTGATGGCTGCTGTACTGGCAAAAGGCACTACTACTATATACAATGCCGCCTGCGAACCTTACCTGCAGCAGCTTTGTAAAATGCTTAACCGCATGGGTGCCAAAATAAGCGGCATAGCATCAAACCTGTTAACTATTGAGGGCGTGAGCGAACTGGGTGGTACCGAGCACCGCATGCTGCCTGATATGATAGAGATAGGATCGTTCATTGGCCTTGCCGCCATGACCGGTTCAGAGATCACCATTAAAGATGTACACTACGACGAACTAGGCATGATACCTGACGTATTTAAGCGTTTAGGCATTAAACTGGAACGCCGCGGCGATGATATTTACATCCCATCGCAAGACCATTACGAGATTGATACCTTTATTGATGGCTCATTATTAACCGTTGCCGATTCGCCATGGCCCGGCTTTACGCCCGACTTGCTGAGTATTGTGCTGGTAGTTGCCACACAGGCAAAAGGGTCGGTACTGATACACCAGAAGATGTTTGAGAGCCGTTTATTCTTTGTAGATAAATTGCTGGATATGGGTGCCAACATCATCCTTTGCGACCCGCACCGTGCCACCGTTATCGGTTTAGATAAAATGGTACAACTACGTGGCATCTCCATGACCTCGCCGGATATCCGTGCAGGCGTATCATTGCTTATCGCTGCCTTATCGGCGCAAGGGCAATCTACCATTTACAACATCGAACAGATAGAACGCGGCTACCAGAATATCGATGAGCGCCTTAAAGCGCTTGGTGCCGATATAAAACGCGTGTAGGATAATATCTAACACCCCAACATTGAACCCCGGATAGTGCAGTGATTTAATACTTCATTATCCGGGGTTTTAAATTCCTTATTCGATATTATTTCTTTTTCTCTATTTTTATCGAAACCAATAACCCCCATAATGCCTTATAAAAACCGGAGATCATCGTATTCAACCTTTATACTGATCTTTGTTGCATTAAAAATAGTGCTTAACCTGTTTGCCATCAGCAATTTTGGCTTTCACCGCGATGAGCTACTGCACCTGGTTTTGGGCGACCACCTGGATTGGGGTTATAAAGAAGTACCGCCATTCATCGCCCTACTGGCAAAAATAACCCTCAATGTTTTTGGCGATTCTGTTTTTGCAGCGCGCATATTCAGCACTATTGCCAGCGGCTTTATTGTATGGCTCACCGGCCAGATAACCGCCGAACTGGGCGGGCGCAGGTTTGCCATTACCCTGGCATGTTTGGCGCTTATTTTTGCGCCGGCCTTTGCCGCAAGCGGGTATCTTTTCCAGCCCGTAGTGTTCGATCAGCTTTGGTGGGTAGTAACCGTTTGGCTTTTTGTACGCTACCTTAACACCGCTACCGTAAAATACCTGTACTGGCTTGGCGTAGCTGTTGGCATTGGCATGCTTACCAAGTACACCATGGCATTCTTTACAGTATCGCTCATTATAGGCATTTTAATAAGCCGCGAGCGCAAACTGCTGTTCAATAAACATGTAGTTTTTTCGGGCCTGGTAGCTATCCTTATCTTTCTGCCAAATATTATCTGGCAGTTCTCGCACCATTTACCGGTTATCCACCACATGAAAGAACTGCGCGAAACCCAGCTTGATTACATACACCCCTCAGATTTTATTAAACAGCAGCTTTTAGTTAACGGCCCTGCGCTTTTTGTATGGCTGGCGGGTTTCATCAGCCTGATGTTCTCATTCAGGCTGCGCAGGTTCAGGTTTATGGCTATTGCTTACATCCTTATTTTCCTGTTCTTATTGCAGATGAATGGCAAAATTTATTACCTGTTTGGCGCCTACCCCATGCTGTTTGCCGCAGGTGGTTTTACTTTTGAGCGAATATTGAACCGAAAGGCTTACATTTTGCGTACAGCTGTCATACTGCTATTTGTTGTGCCTAATATATTATTGCTACCCCTGGTATTACCCATACTATCATTAAACAGCACTACTGCATTTATTAAACATACTACAGAACGCTATACCTTCCTACAATTTTTAGTTACCTGGGAAGATCAGAAACAACACCCGCTTACACAGGACTATGCCGACATGCTTGGCTGGGATGAGATGGCCAAAAAAGTGGGCGATACCTATCATGCCCTATCGCCCGAGCAACAGAAACATACGCAGATATATGCCGATAACTACGGCGAGGCCGGCGCCCTGCATCATTACCGCAATAAATATAAAATACCCGATGTGTTCTCACTCAACAGCAGTTTCCAGCTTTGGGCGCAAGATAGTTTGAGCGCGCATTATATTATTTATGTGGACGACGATGATAATGTGGAACGCAGGCTTGCCCCTATGTTGGAAAGCTACCGTAAAACCGGCGAAGTATTAACCCCTATGGCTCGCGAAAAAGGTACAAGGATTTACTTGCTTATCAACCCATCGCCAAAGCTAAATGAGGTTTATAAAGCCGAATTGGCTAAGAAGCGGTTGCAATAACAACTAACTTTGTCACATGCTGAGACTAACGAACGATTAGCCGCTTTTACAGTTTTTCGACAAGCTCAGGCTGACAATTAAAACAATTACATCGATTTTCTATTTTTACATCAGAAAATTCAGTTTATGCGTGGCTTAAAAACAATCCTTTTCCTTACCATATCCAATATGTTCATGACCTTTGCCTGGTATGGCCACCTTAAATTCAAGGAATACGACTGGGGGAAAAACTTAGGGTTATTCTCTATTATACTCATCAGTTGGGGGCTGGCATTTTTTGAATACCTGTTCCAGGTGCCGGCAAACCGCGCCGGCTTTAAAGCCGATGGCGGGCCGTTCACACTTGTGCAGCTAAAAACCATACAGGAAGCCATTACGCTTACCATGTTTATGGTGTTCACCATTGTATTCTTTAAGACTGAAAAGCTTGGCTGGAACCACCTGGTGGGCTTTGCGTTGATCGTACTGGCGGTATTTGTGATATTTAAGAAATGGTAAAGGCCATACAAATCCTACCTGCCATGTTGAGGTACGAAGCATCTAATTAACGATTTGCATTTAGGCGATTGCCCAGTTCGCGAATAGATCTTCGCTATCAGAATGACAAATTAGGTACAACCAAAAAGAGACGCGAAGTATCGCGTCTCTACAAAATCTATTTTTCTTTAATCGTTTATCCAACTAAGCCGATATCGCGTTGATGATATCGTACTGGGTGATAATTTCAATTTTACCGTTACCGTCTTCTACAAGCACAGCTATATTATCCCTGTTGATCATCCCCGAGATCTTATCGATAGAGGTATTCAGATCTACAAATGGGAATGGCGCGGTAGAGATATTTTTAACCGGCTGCGATTTGATGCCCGGGTTCTCGATCAGCGAATCCAGGATATCGCTCTCGGTTATTTTGCCAATTACCATACCCTTTTGGGTAACCGGTATCTGGCTGATGTTTAAGGATTTGATGGTATTGATAGCTTCCAAAACTGTTTTCTCGCAATCGATAGTAACAATCTCCTGGTTTTCTTTTTTGCTGATGATATCACGGGCGGTTAGTTTACCATCTTTCAGGAAACCGCGATCGCGCAACCAATCGTCGTTATACATTTTACCCAGGTAACGGGTACCATGGTCGGGGAATATGATAACCACCACATCACCTGCCTTAAACCTGTCTTTCATTTGCAGCAAACCCGCTACTGCTGATCCTGTTGAATTACCGGCGAAGATACCCTCCTTGCGGGCAATCTCGCGCGTCATTAAAGCGGCATCCTTGTCAGTCACTTTTTCAAAGTGGTCTATCAGGCTAAAATCAACGTTTTGCGGAAGAAAATCTTCCCCAATACCCTCTGTGATGTATGGGTATATCTCGTTCTTATCAAACTCACCTGTCTCCTTGTATTTTTTAAATACCGAGCCATAAGTATCAATACCCAAAACCTGTATGGCGGGGTTCTTTTCTTTTAAGAAACGTGCTGTACCAGATATGGTGCCACCGGTGCCAACACCTACAATAATGTGCGTAACCTTACCTTCTGTTTGTTCCCAAATTTCGGGCCCGGTTTGCTCGTAGTGTGCCTGCGAGTTGCTCAGGTTATCATACTGGTTGGGTTTCCATGAGTTTGGCACCTCGCGCTCTAAACGTGATGATACCGAGTAATACGAACGCGGGTCTTCGGGCTCTACGTTGGTAGGGCAAACAATCACTTCAGCGCCAAAAGCGCGCAAGGCATCAAATTTTTCTTTCGACTGCTTATCGGTACTGGTAAAAATACACTTATACCCTTTTATAACTGCAGCAATAGCTAAACCCATACCTGTGTTGCCAGATGTACCTTCAATAATGGTACCGCCCGGTTTTAGCTTACCGCTTTTTTCGGCATCTTCAATCATTTTAAGGGCCATACGGTCCTTTATAGAGTTGCCGGGGTTGGTTGTTTCTATTTTAGCCAAAACCGTAGCAGGGATGTCTTTAGCTATTTTGTTCAATTTAACCAGGGGTGTATTGCCTATGGTTTCGAGTATATTATTGTACCACATATGTTATTGTCTACTTATCCTGTATGCTTAATTGGATAGTGGTCAAAATTAGCAAATAATGGCGAGTAGTTACTTACGGGTAACAAACAAATTGAAAACCGCTCACTACTCACTTAATCAATTACTCACCAAATTAAAACTTCAGGTGTTTTACTGTTAACCCGCCGTTTATCAGCTGTTTTAACGATTCGATACCAACACGCAGGTGTGTTTCTACAAATTGCTCGGTAACGCTGCTGTCGCTTTCGGCAGTTTTAACGCCCTCGGGTATCATCGGCTGGTCAGATACCAGCAGCAATGCACCTGTTGGTATTTTGTTGGCAAAGCCGGTTGTAAATATGGTTGCGGTTTCCATATCAATGGCCATGGCACGCAGTTCTTTTAAATACTTCTTAAACTCTTTATCATGCTCCCAAACACGGCGGTTGGTGGTATAGCAGGTTCCGGTCCAGTAATCACGTGCGTTATCCCTGATAGTGGTTGATATGGCTTTCTGAAGTGCAAATGAAGGCAATGCGGGCACTTCGGCGGGCAGGTAATCATTTGATGTACCTTCGCCCCTGATGGCCGCTATGGGCAGTATAAGGTCGCCTACGTTGTTCTTCTTTTTCAAGCCTCCGCATTTACCTAAAAATATTACAGCTTGCGGGTGTATGGCGGTTAGCAAATCCATTACGGTTGCTGCTACCGAGCTGCCCATCCCAAAGTTAATAATGGTGATACCATCGGCAGTAACGCTTTGCATTGGCTTATCAAGCCCCATGATGGGTGCATTATCATGCCATTGCGAAAACAGCTGCAGGTATTTTGAGAAGTTGGTGAGTATAATATATTCGCCAAAAGCATCAAGCGGGCGGCCCGTATAACGCGGCAGCCAGTTGGCTACAATGGCTTCTTTAGTTTTTAACCCTGATTTTACCGGCGATTGTACTTCTTTTGTCTTTTTTGCCGGGGTTGTGTTGTCGTCTTTCTTTACGTCTAATTCTTCGTTCATCTTTTTTTCCTCTTTTTTTGTGTATATATTTGTATATCAGGCTTTTTGAAAACCTTTTTATACAGCAAACCCCGGCTGCTCACCAGGGTTAGTGTGTAATATACGAAAATACTTTTATATTATCAAATTACTGTTAAGCTACCTTTAACTTTTTAAGGTCACTCTTTTCAAATTTGTCTAAAGCGTACTCTAATGTTACGTTTAAGCGCTTCACATCTTTTTTAGACGGAAACTCGAACATAGCATCTATCATAATAGCCTCGCAGATAGAACGCAAGCCACGTGCGCCCAGTTTAAATTCCATTGCCTTGTCTACAATAAAATCAAGCACATCCGCATCAAACTCCAGCTTTACACCTTCATACTCAAACAATTTTTTGTACTGTTTAAGTAACGAGTTTTTGGGCTCGGTAAGGATGTTGTGCAGTGCCTCGCGATCAAGCGGGTTCAGGTAGGTTAATACCGGTAAACGGCCTATCAGCTCGGGTATCAGCCCAAACGATTTCAGGTCCTGCGGGGTGATGTATTTGTACAGGTTTTTAAGGTCTATCTCGCTATCATCACGTTTCATTTTGTAACCAACAGTTTGCGTACGCAAGCGGTTAGCTATCTTTTTCTCAATACTATCAAACGCGCCGCCGCAAATAAACAGGATGTTGCTGGTGTTAACCGTTATCATCTTTTGGTCGGGGTGTTTACGCCCGCCTTGAGGTGGTACGTTAACCATGGTGCCTTCCAGTATTTTTAACAATGCCTGTTGCACACCTTCGCCGCTTACATCGCGGGTAATAGAGGCGTTATCGCTTTTGCGGGCAATTTTATCAACCTCATCAATATAAACAATGCCGCGTTCGGCAGTGTTTACGTCATAATCTGCAGATTGCAGCAGGCGGGTTAATATACTTTCTACGTCCTCGCCTACATAGCCGGCTTCTGTTAATACAGTAGCGTCGCAAATACAAAACGGAACGTTAAGCACTTTAGCAAGTGTTTTTGCCAGTAAGGTTTTACCCGTACCGGTTTCGCCCACCATAATAATGTTCGATTTTTCTATCTCCACCTCATCCTTATCAATACGCTGGTTTAACCTTTTGTAGTGATTATATACGGCTACAGACAATACTTTTTTGGCATCGTCCTGCCCGATGATGTATTGATCCAGATGGGATTTTATTTCGGCCGGTTTCAGCATAGCAGGTACCGCAGGCGACGCTTTTACTTTGCGCACCTTCAGTTCTTCTGCCAGTATCTCGTTTGCCTGGTCAACGCATTTATCACAAATGTGTGCATCCAACCCGGCTATCAGCATCAGGGAATCCTGTTTTCCTGCACCACAAAACGAGCACCTGATCTCCTTGCTGTTCTTGTTCATTTTAATTATGGTTTAATCAAAAATAAGTATTTGGTGGTTTATAACAAAACCCTCTACAGTTAAAGGAGGGTTTTGTTAAGCTACGCTATACTTATTTATTAGTACTTGCTCTTAAAATTTCATCAACCATACCAAATTCTTTTGCTTCTTCAGCAATCATCCAATGGTCGCGGTCTGATGCATCCCAAACGGTTTGGTAATCGGTACCGCTATGGTCTGCTATGATCTGGTACAGCTCTTTTTTCAGTTTCGTGATCTCGTGGTAGGTGATCTCGATATCTGATTGCTGGCCCTGCGCACCGCCTGATGGCTGGTGTATCATCACCCTTGCATGTGGTAAAGCCGCGCGCTTACCTTTTGTACCTGCTACCAACAGTACTGCACCCATTGATGCTGCCATACCTGTACAGATAGTAGCTACATCATTGGAGATGAACTGCATGGTGTCATAGATACCTAAACCGGCATAAACCGAGCCACCCGGAGAGTTGATATAGATCTGGATGTCGCGCTTACTATCTGCCGATTGCAGGAATAGCAATTGAGCCTGAATAATGTTTGCGATATTTTCATAAATAGCATCGCCAAGGAAAATGATACGGTCCATCATTAAACGGCTGAACACGTCCATCTGGGCTACGTTCATCTGGCGTTCTTCGATGATGTATGGCGTCATACCGGTAATACCGGCACCTGTAACAATACCTTGTGGTGCATTGCTGCGGTTTACACCGCCAATAAACCTGTCTACATAAGTACTGCTAATACGGTGGTGCTTAACAGCGTATTTTCTGAATTCGTTTTTATCTGGGTTACTGTTCATGTGTATGTATTTTATTTGTTGTGGTACGGGCGGTTGCCCGCGATAAATATAGTTTTTAGTTGAATAGATTTTGTACTAATTAGTTTGTTGAAAGTAAAAATTATTTGCCCTTATAACACAAAAGCATTTGCTTGTGGGCAAATGCTTTTGGTGAAATATATTTTAAACGTTACTGTTTATGCAGCAGCAAGCTTGTTAAAATCGGTAAATAATATATCCTTTTTATCAAGCGTAATAACACCCTTAATGTAATCAAACACCTTAAGCGCTTTTACCTGTTCAAATATCTTGTTAGCATTCTCTTTGTTTTGCAGGTATTGTACGGTGTACTGGCCCAGCTGCTCTTCTGTTAAAGCCTGCGGGCTATACATACGGAACTGTTGGTCTAAGCTGCCCTTTGCAAATTCAAATACTTCTTCGTATTTAATATCAATATTATTATCCTTCATCAGCTTATTTTCAATAAGCGTCCATTTCAGGTTTTTAGCAAAATCGGCATAACCGCCTTCCAGCTCTTCGTCGGTCAGTTTTTCGTTGGTTGCTTTTAACCAGCGTTTTAAAAACGCGTCTGGCAACTCAAACTTAACCTTACCAATGCTGTAGTTATAAATTTCGTCCTGCAGTTTGCGCTCGGCATCCTGGGTCATCATCATTTCTAACTCCTCGGTTATTTTAGCTTTGAAACCGGCTTCGTCGGTTACAACACCCTCACCAAATAATTTATCAAAGAACTCCTGGTTTAAATCGCTTTCTTCTAAACGGTTAACATTTTTAACAGTTAGTTTGAAGTTAGATTTTAACTCAGCCGCTTCATCTTCTTCAATTTTTAATAAGCCTGCAACCTTAGCTGCATCGTTATCAAAAGCTTTGTTGATGTCAAACACCAGTTCGTCGCCTTTTTTCAGGCCAATCAGCGATTTTTTAATTTTCGCATCCTGGATCTGATCTAAACGTACCGACGCGGTGTTGTTTATTCCACCCTCAAAAACAGAACCATCAGGAGAAAGCTGTGCTAATTCGGCATAAAGCACATCGTCGTCTGCCGATACGTCAGGATTTGTCATTTTGCCATAGCTACGGCGGATATTTTTAATACGTGATGCTAATGTTTCGTCATCAACTTTTATCACATACTGGGTAAGTTTATCTTTTGATGAAAAATCGATATCAAACTCAGGCGCTAAACCTACTTCGTAGTTAAACTCAAAGTTATCGGCAAAATCCCAGTTGTATTCTTTCCTGTCGTCATCAGCTTTTGGTAAAGGCTGGCCTAATACTTCAAGCTTCTCTTCGTCAAGATATTTGTTCAGGGTATCAGACAGCATGTTGTTGATCTCGTCAACCAAAATGCTTTTACCGTACATTTTTTTAATATGCGCAACAGGTACCATACCCGGGCGGAAACCCGGCATCTTTGCTTTCTTAGCATGGTCTTTCATTGCTTTTTCAACCCTTGGCTGGTAATCCTCCGGGGCGATGTTGATCTTAACAACTGTATTCAGGTTATCAATTTTTTCCTGTGATATATTCATCTTTTTTACCTGGTATTAATTTATTCCTTGTATAAGATACAACCCTAGTGGCTGTACAAAATTCGAGGCGCAAAAGTATGAATTTATTTTTGAATTTAATTAGCTGCCCTGCTTGTTTTGAAATTTAACAACGCTGTTTTTTACCGGCTTAACTGTTTTAAGGTAAGCATATATAGCGCTTAGGTCCTTTTCATTCATACCGCCGTATTTCCACCAGGGCATAATTGTTTGGAACTGGCCTGGTTTAACCGCAGTTGGTTTTGCTGTACCGTTTGCATATTGGGTAAAACGGGTTATAAACTGTGCCTTACTCCAGCCGCCTATGCCGGTTTCTTTATCGGGCGTTATATTTGACGCCCGCACAACCGCGCCACCGCCAAGGCCATATTCGTTACCGCCAGCCAGTTCCATCCCGGGTATGGGGGTGCCTTTATCAGCTTTAGTGTGGCAATCGCGGCAGGCCGCGCTTTGCACCAGGTAAGCGCCATAGGCTAATGTATCCTGCTCATTTGGCTTTTTGCCAGGCTCGGCTTTTTTAGGCATGGTGTTTACGATCAGGTTCAGCGGGAAATCGAGCTTACGCTGCGGGTAGCTGGTTTCGTGCGGCTGCAGGGTGCGGATATAGGCAATAATATCATACACATCCTCTGGATCCATTTTGGAGTATGATTGCCATGGCATGATCGGAAATATGGCCGATCCGTCCTTTTTAACCCCTGTAGTAATTGCCCGATAGATCTCGCCATCCGTCCAGTTCTTTAAGTTGGCCGGTGTAATATTGGGTACATACACTTCGCCGGGGAAACTAACACGGGCATCAAATTTTTCGCCCCCTGCCCCAATTATGGCTGTATCTATCGGTGCAGCAAAAATATCCCATTTACGGGTGCTGTGGCAATCAACGCATACTGCAACGTGGTTGGCCAGGTATTTCCCGTGCGCTATGCGCTGCGGGGTTAATTCAACTTTAATGGTTTGAGGATCGCCTACATTTGGCAAGGCAAGGGTTACGTATGATATAGCCGCTACAATAACAAGCGCTATACAAATAACGATATACGCCATCCATTTTTTAAACTTTTTCATGATAAGGGTTAAGTAATACTATTTTAAACAACAAATGACGGCCAAAAGCCGTCATTTGTTACATCATTTATTAAAAAATATTACGCTTAATCTATCTTTTTAATTGACGAAGCGCCTGATTGATCGTTATTTACCTTTGTTGGGTTACCACGATACCGGATATCTGATGCGCCGCTGGTATGTACATCCAATTCGTTCAGTACGTTTATTTTGCACTCGCTGGCGCCTGATGTGCCTATCTTATATTTACCCACTACAAAATCAAGCGCTTCTATCTTGCCAGACCCGCTCAGGTCAACCTCATGTGATGCCGCCTGGCCTTTCAGGTAAACTTCTGTTGAGCCACTGGCATCGGTACGTACTCTGCCCGCATAAAGCTCCATATCAATTTTTGTTGAGCCCGACAGATCGAAGCTCAGGTCCTGCACAGTTAAACGGCCATCGCTCTTTATCTCAACCGCGCCTGATGCGCCTATCTTGTCCAGATTTTTAACCCCTATAATAATAGTAGTTTCGCCACTGCTGCATACATTGCGGCGGCTATGTACCCTTAAGGTACCGCCTTCAATATTAGTTTGTATGTATTTGAACAGGTTATCATCGGTGGTGATAGAGACAGATTCTGTGCTATCCTGCTTTAGGGTAACCTTATACCCGCCAGAAATATCTATTTTACTAAAGCTGCCCATTTTACGGGTCTCGGTACGCACGTTTCCGTTACCCTTTACACACCTGAAGCGCCTGCATGAAGAAAATAAGGTTATTGATACGGCTGCTACCAGTAATAATATTTTAAAATTGATGGTTTTCATAATAGTTTGGTTTAGTGTTTTTGACGATGATTAATGGTTTTAAGTTACAGTAAAATTAAAAAAAGCCATCTATTAATCCGATGGCTTTTGATATATGATAGGCTTTTGCAGGATAGTGCTGATTATAAGCCGGCTAATTCATTTTGTTTTGCTTTAGCGGTGCGGCCAGGCATTTGGTTTTTTGTAGCATTTACTGCTATAAAGTCGGCATGGTTAACGTTGGCAGCCTGTGCATAGTTTAAGTTATAATCGTTTGCGTTACCGCTTAAGGTTGCTTTTGCATTATCATTAACATTTACGGTTGCTTTGTAAGCATCTATCTTTAAGTCGGCGGTAGCAGTGTTGTATAAGTTAACTTCCAGGTCAAGTTTTTCTAATTTACCAAATGATTTTACTTCGGCATTATCATAAGCGCTGATGCCTTGCAAATCGGCTGCTGTTACCCAAACCACTAATTTTTCGTTTTTGTATGAGGAAATACGCAACACACCGTTCTGGCTTTGTACCAAAGCGCTTTCTGAGTAATATTTGTTGTAAACTTTTACCTGGTCGGCAGTGCCGTCTGATACAAAAAGTTCAACGTTTCCATGGATCTCGATCTTGTTGATCTTGCTCACATTGGTTAAAGTTACGCTTGCATCGTTGTTATTATTGTTAACGTTTGCATAAGTGTTTTTGGTGGTTACCACTGCCATAATCATTACGGCTACCATGGTGAATATTGTTGTTTTCATTTTATTATTATTTTGATTGTGAGTACTATAAGTTGTGTTATTAAATACATAGATATGACGACTGGTACAGATAAACGTTACAGCAAAACGGCCTGTATTAGACGCAGTGCGGGTTTTTATCGGTGAATGGCAGAAAAGTGGCGGTGAACGGGCGAAGTTTTTTGATGTTCAAAATAGCGGCAAATAAACAAGGCCTTTAATACTGTATCAATACCGAACAAGGTGTGAATTAATCTGTTGGGAAGGGTCAGAAAATGGCGGGAATTGTGATGTTCCTTTTTAAGAGCTACTGTGTTGCTATATATCTTAACAAACTTATCTTTCATGACGCGTAGGGCCTACCGCTTTGTAGCCAATAAAAAGAAATAGTTTTTGCTCCGTTAGGAGTTACCCTTTAGCGCCTTTTCCGGTATAGAACAATGCAATGTGGCTACCTGTATTGTAGTTGGGGTAGCCGCTATGCGGCACAACTCATGATTATTATTGTTTGCTACAAAGCGGTATACCCTACGGGTCATTATCTTTCTACATTTAAAAATTGCCGGTATACATTAGCGCTCAAAAAGAGAACTCTATCAAAACTCCAATCTTCCCAATACTTGTGTTTCCGGTCGGTTGAGGACGTTTGACGGCGTTTTAAAACGGTGGGCAGCATCGTGTTTAAACAAAAAAGCCATCGCGTATGGCAATGGCTTACAGCATATATTTAAACTTTTGCAGAAGTAACATTACAGGATAGCTAATTCAGCTTGGTCGGCCTTTACAAATTTATTAGTTACTTTTTTGCTGCTGTTAACGGCGGCAAGGTTGCTGTTGTTAACACTTGCAGACTGATCTTGTGTTAAGTTATAATCGTTAACGGTACCGCTGATATTTGCTTTTGCACGGTTATTTACGTTGATAGTTGCTTTATAAGCGTCAAGGTTAAGATCGGCAGATGCGGTGTTGTATAAGTTAACTTCCAGGTCAAGTTTTTCTAATTTACCAAATGATTTTACTTCGGCGTTATCATAAGCGCTGATGCCTTGTAAATCGGCTGCTGTTACCCAAACCACTAATTTTTCGTTTTTGTATGAGGAGATACGCAACACACCGTTCTGGCTTTGTACCAAAGCGCTCTCTGAGTAATATTTGTTGTAAACTTTTACCTGGTCGGCAGTGCCGTCTGATACAAAAAGTTCAACATTTCCGTGAATTTCGATCTTGTTGATCTTGCCCACATTAGTTAAAGTTACGCTTGCATCGTTGTTATTATTGTTAACGTTTGCATAAGTGTTTTTGGTAGTTACCACTGCCATAATCATTACGGCTACCATGGTGAATATTGTTGTTTTCATTTTATTAATATTTTGATTGTGAGTACTATAAGTTGTGTTATTAAATACATAGATATGACGACTGGCACAGATAAACGTTACAGCAAAACAGCCTCTATTAGACGCAGTGCGGGTTTTTATCGGTAAATGGATGAAATGTGGCGGTGAACGGAGAAAGAATTTTTGAGGAAAGAAGGAAGAGTCTGGAGAATGAGAATCAAGAACCTGGACAGAATGCAACTGCTTTGTCATCTCGAACGAGGAACGAGGAGAGATCTTTTACAATAGCTAAGTAACGAACTTGCGTGTACTATTATCGCTTGTAAAAGATTTCCCGTAGCTGCGCTTCCCTCGAAATGACAGGCGGGATATTTAACAACCTTGTCATTTCGAACAATAGTGAGAAATCTTGTTCAAATGACAGGCGGTGATTTTGCATCATGAACAAGATTTCTCGTCGCTGCGCTTCCCTCGAAATGACAGGGGACTTTTTAATGATAGGCGGACTTTTTAATGCCCGATACGAAGCTGGTATATGCATAGTAATTATAATGTGGGAAATGGTGACGCTATTTTGCCAGTAGCCAAATTTACAATTGGTTTATTATCAACTATTTAATTATGTTCACGAGCGTTCACGGCAGTGAACGTGAACACTTTCGCCTTTCCATGCCGCACAGAATCTTCAGAAGCCCTCGCGGCGAAAGGGCGAATGACAATTTCCACAACAAAAAAGCCACCAGTTTAACTGATGGCCTGCAGAAATATATATTGAACTTTTGCAAAAGTAATGCTTACAGGATAGCTAATTCAGTTTGATCAGCCTTTACAAATTTATTGGTTACTGTTTTACTGCGGTTAACGGCTGCAAGGTTGCTGTGGTTAACGGTTGCAGATTGGTCTTGTGTTAAGTTATAATCGTTAACAGTACCGCTGATGTTTGCCTTTGCACGGTCGTTTACGTTGATGTTTGCTTTGTATGCATCAAGGTTCAGGTCGGCAGATGCTGTGTTGTTCAATGTTACATCCAGATCTAATCTATCCAGGGTACCGAATGATTTAACAGTTGAGTTATCATTAGCTACGATGGTTTGCAAATCGTTAGCAGTTACCCAAACCACTAATTTTTTATCGGTGTATGATGATATACGTAATACACCGTTCTGGCTTTGTACCAAAGCGCTTTCTGAGTAGTACTTGTTGTAAACCTTTACCTGGTCGGCGCTACCGTCAGATACGAACAGTTCAACGTTTCCGTGTAATTCTATTTTGTTGATCTTGCTAACGTTTGTTAGTGTGGTGCTTACTTCGCCATTATTATTATTGTTAACGGCTGCAAAGGTTGATGTTACTGTACCTAATGCTAAAGTGAAGATGGTTGCTATGGTTAAAAACTGAGTTTTCATTTTATGAATATTTGATTGTGAGTGTTTTATTATTTTTTCTAATTTTTAAATACACCAATATGACGCCCCCATTTACTAAACGTTACAGCGATTTTGGCTGTATTAGATGTACGGCCTGTTTATGTCGGTAAACGGGCCTTTTATGACGGTGAAAAGACAGATTTTTTTAAAACAGCGAGTCTAACCCTCTCTGTGCCGGGGGGATCGGGGGCCTCCCTAACGAGGAAAATTACGGGGTAAGAATGTGGTTTGAGGAAACGATGTAGCTAATTCCTACTTATCCAACCCATCCTGCGGGGTGATGGCCTTACGGTACCTTGATACTTTTTCGAACAGCATATCGGGTACAAATGGCTTGGTCAGGTAATCGCACATGCCGGCCTCATAAGCTTTGCTATGGGTTTCGGGCATGGCATCTGCCGTGAAAGCTATAATGGGTATATCCGGGTGGCTTTGTTTAATAATAGCCGTTGCTTTAAATCCATCCATTACCGGCATCTGCAGGTCCATGATGATCGTATCGTAATTACCGGCATTCACCATATCCACCGCAATTTGCCCGTTCATAGCTTCGGCCACGTTTGCCTGCCATTTCTTCAAAAATTTTGAAGCTATCATCAGGTTCATCTTATTATCATCAACCACCAAAATATTCATACCATAAAGGCTGGGTGGTAGTATAAGGTCGTTAACTGTGGTTTCGGTGTGTTGTGTATCCGCAATAGGGCTTGCCATTGCAAAGCTGATGTTAAAGGCAAATCTGGTACCCTTTCCCAATTCACTAAATACTTGTATACTGCTTCCATAAAGCTCTATCAGCCGTTTGGTAATAGCAAGCCCAAGGCCGGTACCACCATAATTATGTGTAATGGTTTGCGGGCCCTGTATAAATGGATCAAAAACTATAGCCATATTTTCGGCAGCAATGCCAATGCCGGTATCGGCCACGGTAAATTTAATCAGCACTTCGTTATTGCTTATCTCCTGTTCCTTTTCAAGCGAAATGGTCACTTTACCTTCCTGTGTAAACTTAACCGCGTTACTTACCAGGTTTATAAGTATTTGGCCAAGGCGTATCTGGTCGCCCATCAGGTATTCGGGGATGCTGCTATCAGCTACCAGTTCAATGTCCAGGTTCTTTTCAACCGCCTTTGCATAAAAAGATTGCCTGATATTGTGCACCAGCTGGTGGATATTAAAAGGCATGTTGCTCAGTTGCAGTTTACCGGCCTCTATTTTATTATAATCTAAAATATCATTAATAATTGCCAGCAGGTTCTCGCTGCTAAATTTAAGCGTGTTCAGGTACTCCAGTTGTTCGGGCTTGGGGCTTTCTTCAAGTAACAGGTTAGTGGTACCAATAACCGCGTTCATAGGCGTGCGGATCTCATGGCTCATGATAGACAGGAATTCCGATTTAAAATGCGATGAACGCTCGGCCTGTTCTTTGGCTATGATTAGTTCCTGCCTTACTTTTTGTTGCACGGTTATATCCTCGCCAATACTGGTGGTTTCTTTAACATAACCGTTCTCATCATAACTAACCGTGTTTTGCCAGCTAATGGTGCGCAGCTCGCCGTTGCGGCATATAATAGGGTTTATATAATGCGCCTTAATGGTATTATTTTTAAACCAGGTGTTTAATATCTCACTATGTTCGCCGGGCACAAAATGTTCCATCCAGTTCATGCCCAGTATTTCCATCTGACTGTAACCAACCAGGTTGGCCAGATATTTATTACAATAAATAACCTTTCCTTCGGCATCTAATGATAATGCAGCCAGTTTAATAGTTTCCAGCACAAGGCGATATTTATTTTCGGTACGGCGGTAGTCTATCTCGGCCTGCTTGCGTTGGGTAATATCCTGCAGGGTACCAATAATTTTACGCACGCTGCCATCCTCCCGGTACATGAGTTTACCAGTAATAACACTTATGTGTTTGATATTCCCTTTGGGAGTAATAATGCGGTACTCATAAGACGTGCCGCTGTTATCACCGCTTTTAAACAGGTGGTTTACAATATACCTGTCATCCGGGTGGATGCATTGTAGCAGGGTTTTACCAAAGCGCGATGACGATGCCGAATTTTCATCCACTTCGTAAATGGAGTTTACCTCGTCGCTCCATGATAGTATTTTTAAAGTACTATCCCATTTCCAGTTACCTATTTTGGCAATAACCTGGGCTTCCAGCAGTTCTGCCTGGCTAACTTTTACGGCCTTTTCTGCCAGTTTACTTACCGTAATATCCTGAATGATGCCTACTACACGTTTAAGGTTACCATTTTTATCAGTCAGCATATCGCCGCGTAATACCTCCAGGTATTTTAAGTTACCACGCGGGGTAACAAATTTATGTTCGAGGATGCTTTCTTTAACCGAACTGATATTGGTTAAATAATCTATGGCCATTTCTCGGTCGTCCGGGTGTATCAGGCTTATGTAGTATTCAAACCGCGACATCCCATCCGGCACTACATCAATTTCCAGGATCTTAAAAAGGCTATCTGACCAAAAATTTTCTTTTGTATCGCTATCATACCACCAATTACCCAATTTGGCAATATCCTGTGCCTGTAAAAGCAGGTTTTTATTTTCCGTTAAGGCATCAGCATGTTTCTTTTGCTCAGAAATATCGGTAACAGATACCGATATACGTTTGGTGTATTTACCGGTAACATCAACTACCGGCGATGCCTTTGCTAAAAACCAGCCAGGTTCGCCATATACCGATGGAAATTCTATACTGGTGGTTTTATTATATTTTAAAACATAGTCATAAACCTCTAAAAAAGGTTTCGCCCTTTCGGGGCCGATAGCTTCATGCAATGTTTTGTTCAAAAAATCCTCTGCCTTTAAATAATCCGGCGACTGCGGGCTGAACCATACATTTATACAGACCCCGTTCTCATCAAACTCAAAAATAGTATCGTTTATAGAACTGATAAGCGCGTGCATTTGCTGCTGGCTGTTCCTCAATTTTTCGGCATTGGTTATCAGCGATTCGTTTAGCTGGATGATGTTGTTAACTGCTTTTTTAAACTGCATTTTGTAGGCCAGCATCACCAAAAAAGATACATAGGCTATTAGTGTAAAAACTCCCAGCAGGATAATAAACACATTTACAGAAATGTTAACTTTTGGGGCAGTGTAATAAGCGGCCACAACCGCGGCTATATTTACCAGTGTAACGCCAACAAACTCGCGCCGTTGCTTGCAAAAAAGGGTTACAGCAATAAATATAGTAATGGAACTAAAAACATAAACGTGTGCAAAACCGTTAACCCCTAATAGTATAAAGTTATTTACAAACAGGTATGAGGTAATGGTAACATATACCATAGCTTTAAGAAAAGCCCTGTTTTTATCGTACGAAAGGGCCAGCGTTGCCAGGCAAAAGGCAGCGTTTATTAAACGCAGCCAAATAGGGTCGTATGAGTTATCATAACAAAGGTAATGTAATGCAGGGCTGGCTACTAATAAGCCCAGTAATATAAGCCTGTAAATAGTTATGTCGTTTTCAATTAGTAGCAGGGCCCTATTTTTAAAAGACATATACCAGGGGGAGTTTTTTATTTATACCAAACAATATTGGGGATAACACCATACTTACTTAATAAGAATTTTACAAAGAGTAAATATATCTTAAAGGCTATTAATACGCAGATTTATTTACATTTGTTGCAAATACTATTTTTTCTATGTCTGAAACTGCACAATTAAAAATTGGTGATAAAACCTATGATCTGCCTGTTATAGAAGGTACCGAAGGCGAAAAAGCTATTGATATTTCTAAACTGCGCGACCAGAGTGGTTATGTTACATTAGATATTGGCTACAAAAATACCGGCGCTACAAAAAGTGCCATCACATTTTTAGATGGCGAGGTTGGTATTCTAAAATATCGTGGCTACCCTATTGAACAACTGGCAGAAAATTCAACCTTTATTGAGGTTGCCTACCTGTTGATATATGGTAAACTGCCTACGGCTGAGCAATTACAGGCGTTTGAGTTTGAGATTAGCCACCATACCCTTGTACACGAGGATATGAAAAAGTTTTTTGACGGTTTTCCATCGGGCTCGCACCCAATGGGCCAGCTATCGTCATTAATTGGTGCTTTGGCCGCCTTTAACCCGGCGTCATTAAAACAAGGCCTGTCTGCCGAAGAGATCAATATCGAGATCATCAAGCTTATTGCCAAAATGAGCACCATCGTATCGTGGATCTACAAAAAATCGTTAGGGCATCCGGTTATATACCCACGCAACAAACTCGATTATGTAACCAACTTTATGCACATGACCTTTGGGCAGCGTACCGAAGATATTGAGATTGACCCGGTTGTGGTTAGCGCCATGAACAAATTGCTGATACTGCATGCAGACCATGAGCAAAACTGCTCAACATCAACCGTGCGTATAGTAGGCTCATCTGATGCTAACCTTTACGCGTCTATATCTGCAGGGATCTCTGCGCTTTGGGGCCCGCTACATGGTGGCGCAAACCAGGCGGTGATAGAGATGCTGCAAAAAATAAAAGAAGATGGCGGCGACGTTGACAAATGGGTTGCCAAAGCAAAAGACAAGAACGATCCGTTCCGCCTGATGGGTTTTGGTCACCGTGTGTACAAAAACTTCGACCCGCGTGCCAAGATCATTAAAAAAGCCTGCGATGATATCCTGGAGAAATTAGGCATCAATGACGAAACTTTAGAGATTGCCAAGAAACTGGAAGAAGTTGCCCTGAGCGACCCTTACTTTGTTGAGCGCAAACTTTACCCCAATGTTGACTTCTATTCAGGTATCATCTATACAGCGCTTGGTTTCCCTACAGAAATGTTCACTGTACTGTTTGCTTTAGGCCGCCTGCCGGGATGGATTGCCCAGTGGAAAGAAATGAAGGCAAACAAGGAGCCTATTGGCCGCCCGCGCCAGATATACGTTGGCGAAACCGATAAAAACTATACCGATATAAAGGATAGAAAATAAATGCAGGCAGGTGGATAACATCGCCAACTGCTAAAATAAATGATTAAAGCCCGCCGCACGACGGGCTTTTTTGGTAAACTAAAATGACGCCACGCGAGCTATTAAAGCAATATTGGGGGCATAACAGCTTCCGGCCTTTGCAGGAAGAGATCATCACCTCGGTAATGCAGGGTACAGATACTTTAGCTTTACTGCCAACAGGCGGCGGTAAATCGGTATGCTTCCAGATACCCGCCCTGGCGCAGGACGGGATCTGTATAGTGGTATCGCCCCTCATAGCGCTGATGAAGGACCAGGTAGAAACCCTGAAGGCAAAAGGCATTGAAGCCATAGCCATCGTATCGGGCATGGGTAAACGTGAGGTTGATATCGCTTTAGATAATTGCGTGTATGGCCCGGTGAAATTCCTGTACCTCTCGCCCGAGCGTTTACTATCCGAGTTGGTGCGCGAGCGTATCAAATACATGAAGGTAAACCTGTTTGCGGTTGACGAAGCGCATTGCATTTCGCAATGGGGGTATGATTTCCGCCCGTCATACCTGCACCTTGCCGACCTGCGCGAACTGCACCCCAATGTACCTGTACTGGCGCTTACCGCTACCGCAACTGCCGAAGTGCGGGAAGATATACAGGAAAAACTGCTATTTAACAACGGCACCGTTTATCAGCAAAGCTTTGAGCGTAAAAATTTAAGATACGTGGTGCAAACCACTGAAGACAAACTGCGCAAGCTGCTTGATGTAGCCAAAGGCATTGGCGGCAGCGGCATAGTATACGTACGCAGCCGTAAAGAAACCTTCGAGATAGCAAAATTTTACCAGCAAAACCACATCAAGGCCGATTATTACCACGCCGGCCTGCCTACCGACGAGCGCTCTGAAAAGCAGGAAGCCTGGAAAAATAACCGCACCCAGATCATAGTAGCTACCAATGCCTTTGGGATGGGAATTGATAAACCCGACGTTAGGTTTGTGATACATAAAGATGTACCCGACAGCCTGGAAGCCTATTACCAGGAGGCCGGCCGCGGCGGGCGCGATGAACAACGGGCTTATGGTGTGTTATTATACAACCCTACCGATAGGATAAAACAGGAAAAGAAATTCACTCAGAACTTCCCGTCGGTTGATGAGATAAAACAGGTTTACCACCAGTTGGGCAATTACTGCCAGTTGGCTTATGAGGCCGGCGAAGGGGTTAGCTTTGAGCTTGACCTGGGCGATTTTTGCAGTCGTTTCCAACTGGATGCCATCAAAACCCTTAATGCCCTAAAGTTTTTAGAGCAGGACGAATACCTGGCCTTTAACGAGAGTGTTTTTCTGCCCTCGCGTTTCAGGTTCGAGGTATTGAATGAGGAGCTTTATAACTTCCAGATCCAAAACCCCGGCTGGGACCCGTTCATCAAAACCCTGCTGCGATCGTACGGAGGCTCATTTGAGAATTATGTTAGGCTAAAGGAATTTGACCTTGCCCGCCGCACCGGCATGAATACCCAGCAGGTAATACAGGGCTTGCAGCAATTACAGGATTTTAACCTGTTGAGCTACCTGCCCCAAACCGATAAACCGCAGATAACCTGGTTAAAGCCGCGCCAGCATATCAGCAACCTGTATATCAATAAGGTGTTTATTGATCAGCGTAAAGAAACCTACCGCAAAAAAATGGAGGCCGTATTTGCCTACGCCGAACATAAACGCTGCCGCAGCCAAATGCTGCTATCATACTTTGATGAGCTTAACGCACCAAAATGTGGTGTGTGTGATGTTTGCCTGGAAGAACGGCGCCAAAAAAATGCTGAAGAGATATTTGATGATATCACCAACGAGATAGTACAGCTGCTTAGCACCGATACCCGCACAATAGATGAACTGATGACCTCGTTAAAGCTCGGCACCGAAAAAGAGAAGATCCAAACCATCCGCCTGCTGCTGGATGCAGGCAAGATCAAAACAGACGGCGGGAATTATTATTTGTAACAGCCCATTATATGGCATTGAAACAAATACTGCTACAAACGTATAAATGTTAGTACTATTTTTGACAGCACACGTAAAAATATAAAATGCTGGTTATGAGATAAATACAAGTGTTCACGGGTGTTCACGGCAGTGAACGTGAACACTATGTGGTCAATCAGGCCGTTTCAGGACGTTTAAAGGTCAGTTTAGGTCGATACTGACCAAGCCCATTAATTCGTGCGTATCGCCTCTACGGGGTCAAGCTTTGAGGCAAAGTATGCCGGTATAATGCCCGATAATACACCTATGGTAACAGAGATACCTATGCCATAAATAACATTCCCGGCATCCAGTACTACCTGTATATCGGCTACGGCTTTTACCGCAAAGGTACCCAGGTAAACAATAAATAAGCCTATTAAACCGCCCATAAGGCATAGTGCAATAGCTTCTATTAAAAATTGCAGTAATATAAAGTAATTTTTAGCACCCAATGATTTTTGGATCCCGATGATATTGGTACGCTCTTTTACCGATACAAACATGATATTAGCTATACCGAAACCACCCACCAGTACCGAGAAAAACCCGATAATAAAGCCCCCTTTGTTGATGATGCCAAAAAGCTGATCGAGCTGGTTGGTTAATATGGTTGATTTGTTCAGCGAAAAATCCTCCTCGGCACCTGGGCGTATACTATGGATAGAACGCATCAGGCCACGCACTTCGCTTTCTACCTCTACATCGCTCAGGTTATCCCGGCCGCGTATAACTATACTGGGGTTATATTTTTCGTTCTCAATATCAATAACGTTTTTGGCGAAATTTAATGGCAATAATATCTGGTTATCGCTTGTTATGCCCAGCATATCCTTACCTTCTTTGGCAAATACGCCAATAATGGTAACCTTACGGCCCATAATTTTTATTTGCTTACCAACACCCGTACCACCGGGGAAGAGCGCATCGGCAATATCAGCACCAATAATGGTAACCGGCGCTCCCGTACGCGATTCTATCTCCGTAAAATAACGGCCGTCCTGGAAATTAACGTTCCAGGTTTTATCATGATCTTGCGATACGGCATTTATCTGCGCGCCATCAACCGTATTACTTCCGTATTTAACAGTGCGGTTATCAATACTTATTTCGTATGAAAGTGCTTTGGCTGTTTGGCTCCGACGGCTTAGCTGCTCAAAATCGCGCAGTTTGGGCACCGGCCTCTGCATATATTTCCACCAGGGGAAGTTATCCTCACCTACCCACGGCCATTTTTCTACATAAATACTATTACTCCCCAGCTTATCAACACTTTTTTGCAGGTTGTTACGCAAGGTATCAACCGCTGATGATACCGCTATGATGGTAAAAATACCAATGGTAACACCCAATAACGAAAGCATGGTACGCAGCTTATTTTGCCTTAACGCATCATACGCAAACAGGAAGCTCTCGCGGATAAGTTTTAGTAATATCATATCGTTATTTTGATTGCCCGGGGCCTGCCGGATAATAGTTTTTGCCCCGGCCCCAAACACTATTTGTTAGACGGTGTTAAAGCAGTTAAGTTACAGTAATTTTCCATTTAAATATTAACTGTAGCGCAGCAACAAAAAAAGGCGTGAAAAATAACAAAAAATCCGTACATTTGCGCCCTGAAAATTCATATATAAAGCATGAAATTATCTCAATTTAAATTCAATTTACCTGAATCATTAATTGCACATTCTCCGTCAGATATACGTGACGAATCACGTTTAATGGTTTTACACCGCGATTCGGGCAAAATTGAGCATAAAATATTCAAGGATGTTTTAGATTACTTTGACGACAAGGATGTAATGATCCTGAATAATACAAAAGTATTCCCGGCGCGTATGTATGGTAACAAGGAAAAAACCGGCGCTACCATCGAAGTATTTTTACTGCGCGAATTAAATAAAGAACTTAGGCTTTGGGATGTATTGGTTGACCCGGCCCGCAAAATACGTGTAGGTAACAAACTTTATTTTGGCGACGACGACCTGTTAATTGCCGAGGTTGTTGATAATACCACTTCACGTGGCCGTACCATCCGCTTTTTGTTTGACGGTACCGACGAGGAGTTTCGCCGTAACGTAGAGATATTGGGTGAAACCCCACTGCCAAAATATATTAAACGCAAGGCTACTGCCGACGATAAAGAACGCTACCAAACCATATTTGCCAAGCACGAAGGCGCAGTTGCCGCCCCTACTGCAGGCCTGCACTTTAGCCGCGAGCTGATGAAACGCCTTGAACTGAAAGGTGTTGAATTTGCCGAGGTTACCCTGCATGTTGGTTTAGGCACATTCCGCCCGGTTGAGGTGGAAGACCTTACCAAGCATAAAATGGACTCTGAACAGTTTATCATCGAAGAGAAACAGGCCAACATTGTAAACCGCGCTATCGAAAGAAAAAGCCGCATTTGCGCCGTTGGTACCACATCAATGCGCGCGGTTGAATCGGCAGTATCGGCAGGTAAAAGCCTAAAGGCCGCTAACGACTGGACCAGCAAGTTTATCTTCCCTCCGTACGATTTTAGCATAGCCAACAGCATGATCACTAACTTCCACACACCAGAATCGACCCTGTTGATGATGGTTAGCGCATTTGGCGGTTACGAGCATATCATGAACGCTTACGAAGTTGCGGTAAAAGAAAAATACCGCTTTTACAGCTACGGCGACGCAATGCTGATTATCTAAGCTTTGCTTAGATATGAGATATTAGATTTGAGATATGATACGAAAGTTCATATCTCATTTTTGTTTTATAGCTTTGGCTAATCAATAATCAAGCATGCCCGGCCTCACGTCTCAAATCTCAAATCTCAAATCTAAATACGCCATCATCGTCGCTGGCGGTTCTGGCAGCCGGATGCAATCTGCATTACCCAAGCAGTTTATTGAGCTTTGCGGCGAACCCGTTTTGATGCACACGATCAGGGCGTTTCATAACAGCCAACCAGCACCGCAAATTATCTTAGCACTGCATGGCAGTTATCACGGTTTATGGGCACAGCTTTGCGTTAAACACAACTTCAACATTCCGCATAAAATAACAATGGGTGGCGAAACCCGTTTCCACTCGATACAGAACGCGGTTGATAGTATTACAGACGCTGATGTATTAATTGCCGTACACGATGCCGTGCGCCCGCTTGTAAGCGCCGATATCATCAACCAGGCCTACAGATGCGCTGCAGAGAACGGAACGGCTGTAACAGCCGTTAAAAGCCGCGATTCGATAAGGCAGGTAAAAGGCGATGGCTCGGTAAGTTTAAACCGCGATAGCATTTACCTGGTACAAACCCCGCAAACCTTCCAATCGGCCCTGCTCAAAAAAGCTTACCAGCAGCCTTATACCGATACTTTTACCGACGATGCCTCTGTTGTAGAACAAAGCGGTGTTGCCATTACGCTGATAACGGGCGATTACAGCAATATTAAAATAACCTTCCCGGAAGATATTGCCATTGCCGAAGCGCTGATAAACAAAAAAGCCACCATCCGTTAGTTAACGAATGATGGCTGCATTTTATCTTATCAATTTAGGCCCGTCTGATCACGCCCAGTAGTAAAGCGATGATGGCTATTACAAGTAAAATGTGAATTAAACCGCCCGCGTGATTTACGAAGAACCCGAAGATCCATCCGATCACCAAAATAACTGCGATGATGTACAATAAGCTTCTCATAGTGTTGTGTGTTTAGTTAGTGTTTTTCTTAGTTGATGTTATATATTATTAAACCCGCATTGCCTCAAAAAGTTTTGCGCAAAAAAACCCCGCCTTAGCAGGGTTTTAAATATTATCTGCCCAGCATCAGGCCCTTCTTATCACGCCTAATAGCAGTGCTATAATAGCTATAACCAGCAGGATGTGGATGATGTTACCAGAACCCGCGTAAAAAAATCCGAATGCCCATCCTATAACCAGGATAACAGCAATGATGTACAGTAAGCCTCTCATGTTGTAATGTTTTATGTTTAAGTAAATGTATATGCAGGTACCTATACCAAAATCATTCCAAAAAGGGGTTATAACAAAAAAAAGCCCTGCATGCAGGGCTTCGCGGTTTCTTAATATGTAGGCGTACTAATACTCGTCTTCGTTAAAAAAGAAGTCGTCTTTGGTCGGGTAATCCGGCCATATCTCCTCTATGTTTTCATACGGTTCACCATCATCTTCAAGCGCCTGCAGGTTTTCAATAACCTCTACCGGCGCTCCTGAACGTATGGCGTAATCAATTAATTCGTCTTTTGTGGCAGGCCATGGCGCATCTTCAAGGTGCGATGCTAATTCAAGTGTCCAATACATGTTTTTATGTTAAAGTGGTAAATTTTGCTTTTTCGCAAAAGTATAATATTTTTAAATTGATTATCAATATTTTTTTGTAAAATTTTTATATCCTTGGTATCCACTGGTTTTCAGGGACTTTATCGGCATATCCTATCATTCTTGCCAGGGTGAACAGGTAATCGCTCAACCTGTTCAGATAAATATTCACTTTCTCGTCAACCGAGCTTTCTTCTGCCAGGTGTACGCTCAACCTTTCGGCCCGGCGGCATACGCAGCGCGCTATGTGGCAGTATGAGATAGCGTTGCTGCCACCCGGCAAAATAAAGTGCCGCAGTTCGGGCAGGGTTTCGTTCATCCTGTCCATTTCTTTTTCCAGCAGCTCAACATCTTCATTATGCAGATCGGGGATCACCATACGGCTTTTTTCAGGATCAGCCGCCAGTGATGAACCTATGGTAAACAGCCTGTCCTGTATTTGTTTTAGTACATCTTTATCATAATCACTTATCTGCTGGTCGCGGATAAGGCCAATGTACGAGTTCAGCTCATCAACAGTACCATAGCTCTCAATACGCAGGTGATGCTTAGGCACGCGCGTGCCGCCAATTAATGATGTATAGCCCTTATCGCCAGTTTTGGTATATATTTTCATAACAATAGCAGCAATTTAAGCGTTTAAATTAAACAATGTAATTTTAACCACAGAGTACACTAAGATTTGCAATTGGGTAAGCCACAAAGTACACAGAGATTTTTAATTGATAAATATATAAATCTTTGTGCCCTCTGTGGTTTTTCTCTGTACTCCCCGTGGTTAAATTAAACATTACGCAATTTTAAACTTAAACTTGCATATCGTGTTTTGTTCAAATATATTATTTAGAAAATATGAAACCCATAATATCATCAGGCAGGGCCGCACTTATATGTTTATTTACTTTGGCATTACTAAGTTTTAAATGCAGTAACGGCAATACGGCACCCAATGCCGCACCGCCTGCGCCAAAGCCACGGGCCGATTTCTCCAAATTTTTAACCGAACAGCAGTTTAACGCCCTGTTTCCAGAGCGCGATAAGTTTTACACCTACCAGGCATTCATTAAAGCTGTAAATGAACTGGCCCAAATAAAGGTACAGGTTACACGCCGCGCGGTATCGGTATACCAATTCATCCGTACTGACAAAAGCACTGGCAAGGCTACTATAGTGCGCCAGGACGGCGACTGGAACGAAGCCTGGGCTAAAGTAAAACCGGATAGCACTTACATGGTAGATTATGGTAACTTTTGTACCGAAAAAGATGCATCAGGTAACAAACGCGAACTGGCAGCCTTTTTTGCACAGATAGCACACGAAACCCGCCACGGCCGTAACGAAAGTTATACCGATGGACTGATGCTGATACACGAGGACAATACCAATAACACATATGTAAGCGACAGCGACGAGTACCCGCCCGTTAAAGGGCAGAAGTATTATGGCCGTGGCCCTATGCAAATAAGCTATAACGGTAACTACGGCTACGCATCCGACTGTATTTTTGGCGACCGGAAAGTATTACTGAATAACCCCGCACTGGTTGAAACCGACCCGGTAGTAGCTTTTAAAACCGCCATTTATTTTTGGATGACACCCGAAACCCACAAACCATCAGCACACGATGTAATGATTGGCAAATGGCAGCCAAATGCCACAGATAAAGCCAAGGGCCGCACCCCCGGTTTTGGTATGACCATACTAATTGTTAACGGCGACCTGGAATGTAACAAAGGCGATGATAACTACAGCATGAAAGACCGCATTGGTTTTTACCAGTTCTTTCTGAAAAAACTGGGCGCTACAGATGATAACTGCATATGCAGCTGCGGGAAGATGGAACCGTATAAATATTAGTAAGAATAAAAAAGGAGGGCCAAAATTGGCCTTCCTTTTTTATTCTATTTAAACAGTTAATGCTTTAGCGTGCTATCGCCTTCTATACGCAGGCTTTCGTCATGTATCGCGTTCATGAGTTGGGTAACAAATTCGGCCGATAAGCCCTCCTGCCGGCCGGCAATAATTGCCTTGTCTACCACTTGCTTAAAACGGGCAGGCTGTAGCGGTGGTATATTATTTTTCTTTTTATAGATGCCTATCTCCTTCACAATGCGCTGCCTGCTGCCCAAAACGTTAATCAGCAACTTATCAAGCGAATCTATTTTCTTCCGGCTCAGGCTCAACTCCTTATTTATTTCATCGGCACTTTTTGTTTGCGCCGCTGCTGATGCGCAAGTGATGATGCATAACGTGGTTAATAGCAATGTATATTTTAAAAATCCTTTACCCATAATATAATTATATTGATTAATCCAATTTCGCCCAAACGTACTCACCATCAGTATTTTTAGTAATACCGAAGTAATCGAATACGCCAGTTGCACGGTCGCCAGCTTCGTCAAGAGCATCGGCACCGCTAATGCCCTGGTGGCTATTGGCTTGTTCTACAAAACTTGCCTTTAGTTTAGCAAAATCGCTTACCTCACCATTATTAGCTTCAATGGTATAGGCAATAGCCCAAACTGCATCATAAGCCGCTAAGGCAAAAGCATCGGCATCCAGGTGTGTTTTATCTTTAATGCGGGTTACAACAGGTTGCCATTTAGCGCTTAAAGCAGCGGGCAGGCCAAGCGATGGTGCAGAAAAACCGGTGGCTATAGCAAAATCGGCCACTACAGCGTTACCTGTAAAAGCAGTGCTTAACACAACCCCATCACCGCCATACCACCTAACAGCCTTTAGCGAAGGCTCGTTAGCGGCAAGCTTAAACAGCTCTATACCCTCATCAAATGATGCCAGGTACACCGCAACTTTTGCAGCACCATATGTTGTGGTTAGCGCCTCTACTTTAGTTTTGATATTAGCAACAACCGCGCTGTAATCTGTACCTGCAGGGAAAGGTGTTAACGCATCAACCACACCGCCTTTAGCAGTAAAAGCAGAACCTACAGATGTTTGAAGGCCTTTGTTTCCGGCATCATCAAATGATGCGGTTACTAAAGCCGTTTTTCCATCTGTGTAAATAGTATTTGCGCTGGCCGCTCCTTCAATTTTATCAGAAGGGCAAAACCTAAAAATAGCGTCGCCCGCAATAGCAAGGCTGCCGGCAGTACTGCTCTGGCTTATTACAATAATGTTTGATTGATCTGCCAGGGGTTTTAAAGCAGCCAGTTCAGAGCTGCTTTGGGGGCCAATTATAAAGCTTACGCCGTCTGTTTTTGCTTGTGCAAATTGTGCGGTGGCCAGGTCGGCGGTATGTTTCGTATCTGTTACGTTTATACCAATGCTATAATCCAGGCCTTTATCTGCAAAGTATTTGTTAACATCATTTACAGCAAGCTGTACAGCTGCGCTCGAAGTTACCCCCAATGTTTTTCCGCTGCCTGTTAACGTAAATAAGCCCTGTATTTTAATGGTTCTGGTCAGCTTAACTTGTTTTGCCTTTTTGCACGATTGGAATGCAAGCGCTGCAATTAAAAGCGCAATAACTGATAGTAATATTTTTTTCATATGGGTTATAAAGATGTTTAATTCTGCAAATTACGTTTATTTTAGGATTTAGTTAAGCAGTAACAAATTCAACATTGAATTTGCAGTTAGTTGTAACATCCTGTACTATATTTAGTCTGATTTTTTATTTATCACAAAATGAATAACTCTTTACTTGACGCCACAGGCTTGCCTGATACCGAAATAGAGGCCTTTGATGCCACTTATCGGGCTTTAAAAGAAGAATTCAGGGTAGAAGTACCCGGTTATATCGATTTTCAATTGGAGCAGTTTGAGGCATTGAACCACCATAAGGCTGTTAATGTGCGCGATGTGTTCGCTATTAAAAACCCATGTGGCGATAGTTACCTTTTGTTTGTGGACATGGATACTTACCATGCCTCGCCAAAACCAAAGCAAAACCCCACCCACTATACCGAATATCAGCCATGGGCTCTCGCATATTTAAAGCGCGATTTTGGCCGGGTGTTTATCCGTACAGAAACTATTATTGATAAGATCCGCGAGATCATCTTCCCTATTGAGCTTGATTTTAAAGAAGACAAACCCTTTAGCGACCGGTTCTACGTGCTTACCGATGATAAGCGCAAAACCGAACTTGCCATGACACAGGAGTTCAGGGACGCCATGATGGCCATCAAAGAAACCGATTTTGTGGTAGAGATATTTGAGCATACCCTCATTATCGGTAACCGCAAGCCCATCACCCCCGAGAACTCCCTTTACCTTGCCGATTTTGTAACAAGGCTGGCAGCGTTAAAATGCTAAACCGCGGCTATTTTAATACGGCCGGTAAAATATAGTCCTGCATCATTTTATCAACCTGCGCGTGGGCGTAACCTTCGTTATAAGCGGTTGCGGTAACTATAATAACCAGCGGCACATCCTTAAATACAAATATTTTATTACCGCCGTTACCGGTGCAGTACCAGGTTTCGTAAGGTTTATTGTTGATGGTGTAGATTTTATTCCAAAACAGGTAGCCATAATAACCGGGGCCAACCACATCAGCAGGTAAGGCCAGCTGTTTGGTGAATGATTTTTGCACCCAGCTTTGCGGGATAACCTGCTTACCGTTCCACACACCTTTGTTTTTATACAGCTGCCCAAATTTGGCAAAATCAATAGCGCGTAACCGTATGCCCCCCGCAGTATTGGGTACATTTTGCGGTGTGTACTGCCATTTATAATTAGTGATGCCCAAAGGTTTAAACAATTTGGTATCGGCATATTTATCCAGGCCGCCGGGTACTTTTTTATTCAAGATATCGCCCAATACAACAACACCGGCAGTAAAGTAATTCCAGCTTTTATAGGCTGTTTTTGAGCTGTCGGTTTTCAGGTCGAGTGCGAATTGTACCCAGTTGGGTGTAGGGTACATATTGTTTTCGTTACCCGGCGAGTCGTCGTCGTTATCATTGGCATCAAAAACCGAGCTCATGGTGAGCAGGCTTTTTAGGGTTACGCTGTCTTTTTTAGGCGAGTAGTTTTTAAATTTTTTAAGGTCGTAAAACTGGTTTAGGGTTTGGTATTCGTTTTTGATGAATCCCTTTTTAATGGCAATCCCCATTACGGCTGATGCAAACGTTTTACCAACCGAGCGCGGGTCATGCAGGGTATCGCGGCCACTGCCGTTAAAATACTCCTCAAGCAGCAGTTTACCGTTTTTGATCACCACAATACCGCTTATGTTTTTAAACTTGTTCAGGGCAATTTTTTCGTTCATGGCCATAATCAGCTTCTGATCGTATGCATCGGTTGATACCGGCCAACCACTATTGGGCCTTATGGCCTGTATACGGATATCTTTTGCCTCTGCCGCAGGCACCACAAGTTTTAACTTACCTGATGCAATAATATCGCCCACTTTTAAAGCCGGGATATTCACATACGGGCGAATCTCTATACTAAGCTGGTGCATGCCTGTTGTTAAAGCATCCTCTCCGCCGCGGGCCATAAACCTGCTAAACAGGTGCCTGCTCCACATATCTTCGCCCCGGTTGCTTATTAAGGGTACGGTGAGTATCGTCCTGCCGTTTTTATTGCGGGCAAAACCAGCCCCTTTATTAACGTTCTCCTGGTAAATCAGCTTATCGTCAATATAAAAGGCAAATTGATAATTACCCTGGTTAAGCTGTTCAATAGTTAACCCGGGCTGCAAACGGTGCTGGTAGTTGGTTAACGAGTTACCCAAAAACACCCGCGCATACAGGTTGTTACCGGGTTTCATAACCAGTTCCTTTAAAAAATCCGACTCGCTATACCGGGCAAGTGGAATGGTATCGGCCATAAAAGTAACCTTGCCAATATTGGCTTTGTGCAATGGGTTTGTAATAGCATCCGCCGGTACAATATCTGTTACCTGGGCAAACACGGCAACAGTGGTAAAAAGGGATATAGCGGTGATCAGGAATAAGCGTTTCATATAAGTATATTTTAAATATCTGCAGCAAATTTGACCAATTGGGCCTGTGCAAAATAGAATGTATTTAACGTTGCCCGCTTAACAATTGGCGGTACTGCATGGCATTTACGCCATTAAACGCCTTAAAGCTACGGGTAAAGTGGCTCTGATCAGCAAAACCACAGGCAAGCGCAATATCCGTTAATGACAGGTTTGCATTCGGCATGAGGCTTAGCGCGCACTGCACCCTTATCTTGCGGATATACTCACCCAAATTACAACCAAAATATTTGGAGAAATCGCGGGAAAGATGCGCCGGGTGAATATCTAATATGGCAGATAGCTCTGTAAGGGTAAACTTACGGGCAATATTATCATGTAATAGCTCTCGTATTTTTGCTACCCAGGCCGGTTTTTGCGCGGTATTGGTAAATTGACTGCCCTGCATAGTTCCCAATACCTCTAGCAGCATGGCTTCGGTGTTCATAGGGGTTAGGCTGTCGTTTATTTTGGTTTCTTTAAAAAGCTTGTAGAACAAAAACTTCACATCCGGCGATGCTACTTCAAAGCTACCCTGCAACTGATCATAGCCTTGCTTAAAAGCGGTAAACCAGCCCTCGTGTAATTCGATATGGAAACCACGGGTATAGCCTTTGGGTTTGATATTGTAATGTGGGTCCTGCCAGTTATGGAATAGCAGTGTACCTGCACTGCAGTTGTACACCTCTTTTTTATTACCCTCTGTTACCTTACCATCCAATATAAAAGTGAAATACGCGGTATCGTGATAGTGCCAGTCTACCTTATCGTGCGTGTACTCGGTATCGGTAATGGTAGCAAAATCAAGGTGAATGGTTTGATTGGTTTGCCCAAAGAATTTGCCGGTTTTTAGGTTTTCCAAAACATTCTGTTATTTAGAGCTAATTAGTCTCGGCTCGTTGTTTTAACTCGAAATCCACAATAGCCTCATTTAATATATCAATATCGTTTTTTGTGAGGTCATTTGTAGTATCAGATACAATCTCAATGATACCATAATACTCCTCTAATGATTTGATTTTTTGCCTTTTTAGTACTTTTTGTAAAGTATCTTTTACCTCCGAATAAATCTCAAAGAAACCCGGAAGATGATGGACTTTTAACTCCACATCCAGCGCCTGTTGTTCTGGTAAAGTATTATAGGCAAACTCGTTAATTAGATCCGGCAAGCTGGCCTTCAACCCTTTTAGTGCTTTGGATTGGCTTTCGGCTTCCCATTTATTAAGTACTTTAAGCGGGGACAACTCGTCTATATCAAAACCGGCAGGCAGTTCTGCGGCTTTAATTATTTTCATTTTATATTGCCAAAGTATTTCAAATATCCTTTTATACGTTTCGTAATTCAGATATGTAATTTTCAATGGCATACAAGCAAGATAGCTATTATTTTTCCAGGTTGATACCTGCCTCGGGCGCAGGCTCGCGTTTGCTAACGGTTTGGATGTTCTCGTTCAGGTAATCGTTTTCCACCAAGCCATCGCGCATGCGCACAATACGGTGGGCGTGCATGGCAATATCTTCCTCGTGGGTAACCAGTATAATGGTGTTGCCTTTAGCATGGATATCCTCCAGCAGGCCCATAATTTCTATTGATGTCTTGGTATCAAGGTTACCGGTAGGCTCATCGGCCAGGATAATGGATGGATCATTGATCAAGGCCCTTGCAACGGCAACACGCTGGCGCTGCCCGCCCGATAACTCGTTAGGGCGGTGATCTGTACGGTTGCCAAGGCCTACATTCTCTAAAGCTTTTTTAGCACGGTCGTTACGTTTCTCTTTGCTGATGCCGGCGTAAACTAGCGGCAGGGCAACATTATCTAAAGCGCTATTACGCGGCAAAAGGTTAAACGTTTGGAAAACGAATCCAATCTCGGTGTTACGCACTTCGGCAAGGTCATTATCCGTCATGTGGCTAACATTGATACCATTAAGGATATATTCGCCTTTGGTTGGGGTATCCAAACAGCCCAGGATATTCATTAAGGTTGACTTACCGGAACCGGAAGGCCCCATCAGCGCCACAAATTCGCCTTTATTAATGCTTAGGGTAACCGATTTTATCGCATGGATAATTTCAGAACCGATAACATATTTACGGCCGATATCTTTAATGGTAATAAGAGGCTCTTGCTTTGTGATAGCTGTTGGCATGTTCCGTTTTTTGTTACTTTGACAGTGAAGTAGTATGAAATGTTACACCGTTATTTCGGATTTCGAAATTTCGATTTCGAATTTACTTTTTACGGGCTCTCCGGCTGCGGGCTTAGCACTTATTTGATCACCTTCTCTACCAAAAAATGGCTTTCGTCATGGTCGGGGGCGTTTTGCAGGGCCTCTTCCGTGGTAATTTCCTGCTTAACCACATCCTCGCGCAAAACGTTTGGCTCGGCGGTCATGTAAACAAGGGGTTCAACACCAGTGGTATCTACCTCGTTCAGCTTGTCCATAAAGCCCAGTATCTTGTTCATATCTTTGATCATGGCCTGCTTTTCGTCGGCAGCGAGTTCAAGGCGGGCCAGGTGGGCTATTTTATCAACCGTTTGTTCGTCTATGGTCATGTTCTTCAATCTTTTTACTAATGATGGCGTGTACCTCATCTCGCAGGGCATCGGCATCATTAATCGTTAAATGCACCGTTTCTATCGGCTTATGTACAAATATATCACATACCCCTGGTTTAGAGCCATATTTTTTACCGTCGTCCCAGAAAATCTTCCAGGTGTTTACAGATGTTACCGGGATAATAGGCACTTTCAATTCTATAGCCATGCGGAACGGGCCGTTCTTAAACTGATGCAGATCGGGCGGATAATTATCGGGGATGGTTGCCTCCGGGAATATAATTACGGTAATACCTTTCTCCAGCCTGTCCATCGCTAACTTAAACGCCCTGAAGGATGCCATTTTACTCTCCCGGTTCACGGGGATATCCACCGTACGGAAGAACAAGCGTGTAACTATGCCATCTACCAGTTCTTCTTTCCCCATAAAACAGCAATTGCTTTTTACCAGCACGCTCATGGCGGTAATATCAAGATTACTGGTATGGTTGGGGCAAACTATGTAGGTGTTGCTCCAGTCGATAGGTGCTTCAAAGTGATAATGGTACCTCATCCCCACACAAAACGAACTCACAATGCCCCAAACACGGCGCAGGCGGTTAAGGTATTTATACCTTTCGGGCTTACGCGAAAAATAGTACATGAAAGGCCATAACAGAAAATAAAAAAATGCTACACTGGCCTGGTAAAGGAATAGGTGCACTTTCTTCAATATCATTTTCATCGCCCTCAAAAATATAAAAAATACTTACTTTCGCCCCCTATATGGAAACTGTTGTTAGTGGTATACGTTCAACCGGGAATTTACATTTAGGAAATTACTACGGTGCAATTCAAAACTTCGTAAAAATGCAGAACGAGTACAAGTGCTATTTCTTTATAGCCGACCTGCACTCGTTAACTACGCACCCCACCCCTGCCAACCTGCACGGCAACGTTAAACAGGTTTTGGTAGAGTACCTGGCCGCGGGGATTGACCCGGAGAAAGCCACCATATATGTGCAAAGTGATGTACCCGAAGTTACCGAGCTTTACCTGTACCTGAACATGAACGCCTACATGGGCGAGCTGGAACGTGCAACCTCTTTTAAAGATAAAGTACGCGCCAACCCCGATAACGTTAACGCGGGCCTTTTAACTTACCCGGTTTTAATGGCTGCGGATATACTGATCCATAAAGCAACAAAAGTACCTGTTGGTAAAGACCAGGAGCAACACCTGGAGATGTCGCGCACATTTGGCAACCGCTTTAACAGGCTTTATAATAACGATTACTTCCCAGAGCCATACGCATTTTCATTCGGCGAGAGCCTGGTAAAAATACCGGGACTTGACGGCAAGGGCAAAATGGGCAAAAGCGAAGGCGAAGGCAATGCCATTTTTCTTTCGGATACGCCCGAGGCTATCCGCAAAAAGGTAATGCGCGCGGTAACCGATAGCGGCCCCACTGAAGATAACCAGCCGAAACCACAGGAGATACAGAATCTGTTCGACCTGATGAACGTGGTATCAGCAGCTGATACCATAGCGCACTTTGATAACCTGTACAATACCTGCGCTATCCGCTACGGCGACCTTAAAAAACAGCTTGCCGAGGATATGATCATCGCGACAGCGCCCATCCGCGAAAAAATTAATGATATAGCCAACGATGCCCCTTTATTAAGGCAGGTTGCCCGTTACGGCGCCGCCAAGGCACGCGAAAGCGCTGCTAAAACCATTAAGGAAGTAAGGGAAATTATAGGTTTCAGGAATTTTTAAATAGATTAATTGCCTAGATCAGAATTTACGGAATTTGTAAATTTTCAGAATTCAGGCAATACGGTATATAAAAATTCTTTCAATTCTGTAAATTGTGAAAATTCTGATTCAGACAAAACATTGATATGCACATAGCTATTGTAGGAAATATTGGCGCCGGTAAAACTACCCTTACCGAAATGTTAGCGAAAAATTACGGCTGGGAACCCCTTTACGAAGCGGTTGATAATAACCCCTACCTGGAAGATTTTTATAACGAGATGAAGCGCTGGAGCTTTAACCTGCAGATCTATTTTCTGAACAGCCGTTACCGCCAGATAGTGGATATCCAAAAAAATGGTCGTAACATTATACAGGACCGTACTATTTACGAGGATGCCTACATATTTGCCGAAAACCTGCATGATATGGGCCTGATGACAACACGCGATTACGAGAACTACCAAAGCATGTTTGATAACATCACGGAGTTTATTAAACCGCCGGATTTGTTGGTATACCTGAAAGCCAGTGTCCCTACACTGGTAAACAACATACAACGCCGCGGCCGCGAGTACGAAATAGGCATCCGGATAGATTACCTCTCCAAACTGAACGAGAAATACGACAAATGGATAAATGGCTACAAGCTGGGTAAACTGCTGGTGCTGGATAAGGACAACCTCGATTTTGCCAACAACACCGAAGATATGGCCGCCATTGTTGAAAAAATAGAGCGGGAAATAAACGGATTGTTTTAACCGCCCACTGCACGAAACCTAAACCCGATCCCTTCTTTATATATGAACCTAAACTTTACTAAATTAAGTATCTGCATACTTGGGCTAACACTTACCGTGGCTGCAAAAGCACAAAAACGGGATTATGTGATCACAGCTAATCAAGATTCTGTTTACTGTACCATATCACGGTCCTTTTTCAGCGGCAACAGCAGCTATAAACTAAACGATGGTAAATCTTTTAAAATAAAGCCCGATGAAATAAAAGAATTTTATTTGGGAAATGAAGATGTGAAACAACGGTCTGTTATAAGGCAAGGAAAAAAGAAGCATGAATTTATGACCGTTTTAGAGGATGGTAAAATAAGTTTATATCAGGAGCTCACTTCAAACCCTGGTCATATGGGTGCTAACGGTATGTATTATGGAGGTACCTCAAGTACCCAATGGTATATTGCCAAAGGTAATGACACCGTAACCGAAGTTAAGAACAACGATTTTAGCCTGGCAATAATTTTTAACAAATCAAGGAAACACCGAAAAGCTGATTTTGTAGAGTTTATAAGCGATAACCAGGCTGTTTATGATAAATATAAAGCCGAAGACAAATTCAGTTTTAAACAAGTAAGGGGCCTGGTGCATTTATACAATACAGGCGAGCCTTTAAAAAAGGATTAGTTTTTAAGTAACAGCTAAAAAATTAAATAGCATAATGAGATACGTTATAAATGCCGCACTGCTTATCTTTTTTGGTTACTCGCTCTTCCTGATCTATTTTTCCATTTCTGAGATACAAAACAAAGGGGTCTATCCCGAAATTAAACACGCCAGTAATGGGCTATTAAACTACCTGGCCGCTTTTGCAATAGCATTAGTTATCATTGATTGCTTTATTCTGCGTAAGTTTTACCGTGATATAAAAAAATACGGGCTTTTTTAGATTGCACCCTGGTTAGTTCGCCTCAATTATTTTCGCAACATCAGCTGCACTAAGCATGCTTGCCCGTTTTAAATAATTATCCACAACTTTTCCATCTCTGCCAATTAAGATACTGCGTGGCGGGCTTGTTAGGTTATATTGCCTCAGCAACTTGTTATAATCTTCTTTCCGGGTGAAAAGGTTTATCATTTTTAGCTGATGCTTTTGGGACAGGCCAAGCCATTGCTCGCGGCCCGAATCAAAACATACGTTGATCACCACAAGGCCTTTGTTTTTATATTTCCCATACAGCTTATTCTCCTGAGGAAACTCAGCAATGCACGGCCCGCACCATACCGCCCAAAAGTTAATGATGACAGGCTTGCCAAGGTAATCTGATAGCGAAACAGTTTTTCCTTTTACATCTGTAAGCGCCATTACAGGTGGTGTTTTGCCTATCAGCGGCAGCCCTATTCGTTTTTGGATGGCCGAATCGAGCCATTGTTTACGCTCAGGTTGTTTAAATTGAATGGTTGTTTTCAGGTTATCATATGCTGGTCTGTTATTTCGATACACTTTAGCCAGGGTCATCATCAGGTTAACATCACCAATATCGGTTTGATGGTACAGGCTATCTAGCGCAAAGACAGTATTATCTACATGTTTAGTATTTAAAAATCGGCCCTGCCTGGCAAAATAATCGCCCATGCAGTAGAGATAATTACTGTTCAGTACCATGTCGGTATCTTTATTAAGCAGCTTTTCAAAATTGTAATAACTATCGTCGACTTTGATTTTAGTGCCGCTGTAAAATTCTTTAGATGCAAGTGCATTCAGCATGCGGTGATAGCCATTGTAAAGCAGCCTACGGTGTTCGTGAACCCTAAACCAGCTAAGTAAAGGCTTAGTATAATTATCCAGGAATTTCAATCGGATATTGGTGATAGAATCGGCTTTAGCCGGAAATTGGTTCCAGTTGCTGAGCTGGTCACCAATATTGTAATAAGGCCTCCCTTCCTGGTCAAAATCGCCGAGGTAACGCTGGTAAGCTAAATAATATTCGTTTTGCTGCGCTAAGGGCCCGTCAAAATTTAATTCTGGTATGGCAGTTTTGTTTTGCTTAACGGTGCAAACCAAGCGCCCGCCCGGCGAATTGTAAACCACATATTTGCCTAAATAGATAAAATCGGGGAAGTTAAAAGGCAGCGTAATACTGTCCCTTTTACCAGGGGCTATTTTCAATACGTCACGGGTTTCAGTATAGGGTAGCCAGGTAAAATATATATATCCCAGCTTAAGTGTATCTGCAGATGCGTTTACGAAAACAGTAGTAGCATCGTTCCCTCTAAGGTCTACCAGCTGTTTATTTAACAGCATTCCCCTATTTTGTTGCGCCTTTACAACTAACGCGCAGGTAACTGCAAGCATAAACACGATTAGTTTTTTCATTACTGATGCAATTAACTAAATATTTAGTTTAAAAACAAGTATGTTTCTCAATATTGAGAAACTTGGTTCTTTATCTCTTAGTTCTATTACTCTAGCTTCTTCTCGTAAATTTTCCCCAACCAAAACCTTTTCCACAAATGTGATTTGAGTGGGCAAATCCCGTTATTTTTCCTACTTTTGTATCCCGTACACAAACAATTGGTTTCGGCCTCAAAACCGCTTACCGGATTTCAAAAAAATCATGACTAAATACATTTTTGTTACGGGTGGAGTTACCTCATCGTTAGGAAAAGGCATTATTTCGGCCTCATTAGCTAAACTTTTACAGGCACGCGGTTATCGCGTTACCATCCAAAAATTCGATCCTTACATTAACATTGATCCGGGAACTTTAAACCCTTATGAGCATGGTGAATGCTATGTAACCGAGGATGGCGCCGAAACCGACCTTGACCTTGGCCACTATGAGCGTTTTCTGAACACGCCAACATCAAAAGCCAACAACATTACTACCGGCCGTATTTACCAGAACGTTATTAACCGCGAACGCGAGGGCGCTTTTCTTGGTAAAACCGTACAGGTGGTACCCCACATTACCGACGAGATAAAACGCAACATGCGCATACTGGGCGAAACCGGCGATTACGACATCGTAATAACCGAAATTGGCGGTACCGTGGGCGATATTGAATCCCTGCCATTTGTAGAGGCCGTTAGGCAGTTTAAATGGGAAGCAGGATCAGGAAATGCGCTGGTTATCCACTTAACACTTATCCCCTTTTTGGCTGCCGCAGGCGAGTTAAAAACAAAACCAACCCAGCACTCGGTAAAAATGTTGCTGGAGTATGGCATACAGCCCGACATACTGGTTTGCCGTACCGAGCACCACATCAATATGGACATCCGCAAAAAAATCGCGTTGTTTTGTAACGTTAACATCAACGCGGTTGTCGAATCGATGGATGCATCAACCATTTATGATGTGCCTTTGCTGATGCTGAAAGAGAAGCTGGACCAAACTGTATTGACCAAACTAAAGCTGTCGCATAAAAACGAGCCCGACCTGGAAAGCTGGAAAGATTTTCTTGGCCGCTTAAAAAATCCAACATCCGAAGTGAAAATTGGCTTGGTGGGTAAATATGTAGAACTGCCCGATGCTTATAAATCAATCATCGAGGCGTTTATACATGCAGGCGCAAAAAACGAGTGCAAGGTAAGGGTTGAATATATCCCGTCTGAACAGTTAACCCCAGGCAATGCTATTGAAAAATTGCGCGGCTTACATGGTGTACTGGTTGCACCGGGCTTTGGCGAGCGTGGTTTTGAAGGTAAAATTGAAGCCATACGTTACGTACGCGAAAACAACATCCCGTTCTTTGGTATTTGTTTGGGTATGCAATGCGCGGTAGTAGAATTTGGCCGTAATGTTTTAGGCCTGCAAAACGCCAGCAGTACAGAAATGAACGCCGATACCCCTTACCCGGTTATTGATATGATGGCAGACCAGAAAGGTATTACCAACAAAGGCGGCACCATGCGTTTAGGCGCTTATCCTTGCGATTTAAAGAAGAACAGTAAGACAGCACTGGCTTACGGCAAAACACACATCAGCGAACGCCACAGGCACCGCTACGAGTTTAATAACAAGTACTTAAAGGATTACGAACAAGCAGGCCTAACCCCATCGGGCATTAACCCCGATAATGGCCTGGTTGAGGTTGTGGAACTAAAAAACCACCCGTTTTTTGTGGGTGCGCAATTTCATCCGGAATTAAAATCAACAGTTGCTAATCCGCATCCACTTTTTATTAACTTTGTCGCCGCTTCGCTGGCTTTTGCCCGCAAGAACTGATTAATAGTACGATACAATAGATAATGGATAAAAATACGTTTACAGGGTTATTCCTGATCATGATTATTATGGGTGCTTCCATATATTTCATGAAACCTTCTGAAGCTGACATTAAAAAAGAGCAGCTTACCGTTCACCAGGACTCGATAAAAAAAGGCCTCATTAAAGCTGAAGCTGCTGCTGCAGCTGCCGCCGCTAAAACCGATACCGCTAAAAAAGCGGGCGTTGTTGATTCTGCAGTGTTAAAAACACCTTTTGGCGCTACAACCATCGGTACCGAGCAATTTATCACGGTAGAGAATAAAGAGTTACGCTTAAAGCTGTCAACAAAAGGTGGCCGCGTATATTCGGCCGAGTTAAAAAACTACAAAACTTTTAACAAAAAGCCGCTTATTTTATTTGATGGTAACGATAACAAATTTGGCCTTACCCTAAAAGCCGGCGACAGGACGCTGAACACTAACGACCTATACTTTACGCCAAGCGCTGCATCATTGCAGGTTGCCGAAAAAGATTCATCTAGCATCACCATGCGTTTAAGCTACAGCCCTACACAGTATATAGATTATATATACTCACTTAAAGGCGATGGCTTTAAACTTGGTTTAACCATTAAATCTACCGGGTTAGAGCAGGTGGTATCTACCGTTAATGGTTATAACTTAAATTGGAGCGCCAGCCTGCACAAACAGGAAAAGGACATGACCCAGGAGCGCCAGTACACCACCGTATATTATTTAAATACCGAAAACACGGTTGATTACCTGAGCGAGACCAAAGACGATAAAAAAACCATCGCCGATAAAAAAATTCAGTGGGTTGCCTTTAAACAGCACTTCTTCTCAAACGTGATGATCGTGAAGGACGGCGTTTCAAAATCTGACCTTGAGGTTGCTACCAATGTAGCCGATACCAGCGATGTAAAGCAAATGAATGCCAATTTGGTGGTTACACCAAATACAGCAGGTGCTGTTCCGCTTGAGTTTTACTACGGCCCTAACCGTTTTAATACACTTAAAGCGCAAGGTAACGACCTGCAAAAATTGGTTAACCTGGGCTGGGGGCCGTTAAAATACATCAACCAGTTTGCGGTATTGCCATTGTTTAACTTCTTAAACAAGTTTAACTGGAACTACGGTATTATCATTCTGATCCTTACTGTTGTGCTTAAACTGGTTTTATCGCCGCTTACGTATAAATCTTACCTGTCTATGGCTAAGATGCGTATCATTAAGCCTGAGATGGACGAGATTAAAGCCAAAGTTGGTGAAGATAACCCCACCCTTTTACAGCAGGAATACCTGAAGCTTTACAAAAAGGCCGGTGTAAACCCACTGGGTGGTTGTTTACCATTGCTGATACAAATGCCGATAGTGATCGCGTTCTTCCGTTTCTTCCCGAGTTTATTTGAGCTTAGGGGCGAAAGCTTTTTATGGATGCATGACCTATCAACCTACGATGCGGTGATCACCTTTGGTAAAATACCTTTTATTGGTAACCACATCAGTTTAATGTGTTTATTGATGACGGTATCAACCCTGATATACACGTACTTTAATAACCAGATCTCGGGCGCTACAGGCCAGATGAAATACATAGGTTACATTACCCCTATCATTTTCCTTGCTACGCTGAACAGCTACCCATCAGGTTTGAACTACTACTACTTTTTGGCCAACATGCTTACCTTTTTACAGCAATACCTGATTAAATTCATGGTTGATGATAAAAAGATCCACGCGCAGATCCAGGAGAACAAAAAGAAACCGGATGATCCTAAAAAGAAAAAATCGGGCTTCGCTGCTAAAATGGAAGAAATGATGCGCCAGCAACAACAAGTGCAGGCGAAGAAAAAGTAAGTTAATTAGAGATTAGTTGCCTCAGGAATAATAAAACCCATAGTTGTAAAAGGCTATGGGTTTTTTATTGGGATAATTTATATTGCGATATGATAAGCCATTATAAGGATTTTGAGATACAGGTAAATGACGATCTGAGTTACACCCACAACTCAGCAGATAATATCATATCGTACGATAAAGCTTATATTGTTGATGACAAATATTACCAGCCTAATTCAAAACATGAGATTCGGATTTTTGAGAACGAAACAACAGTATCAAGCGCCATAATTTGCGGATCGGGTGGAATAACCAGCATACATGACAGCGCATTTGTCATATTCAGCGATGCTATTTTTATATGCTGCAGTGATACGGTTTATGCACTTACAATACCTCATTTGGAGCTAAAATGGCGTAAGAAATTAGACTCGGTCACCTGTTTTGGAATTTATTCTTTTGAAGGCGATCTAATTGTTCACGGCGAAATATCGATATCAAGAGTTACTTCGGATGGTGAAATTAAATGGGAGTTTAGTGCCCGGGATATTTTTGTAAACATAAATGGCCATAAGGAGTTCGAGATAACAGGAATCCAAATAAGGCTTATCGACTTTCTAAATTATGAATATATCATTGATGGTAATGGTAAAGTGATTAGCGAACGCCTGTTGAAATAATTTCTAACATTTCTAAAATTTTCAACAATCACAACTAAAATTATTAGCAAAATTGTTTTACATTTGAAACCATGTATGCAATTGTGGATATTGAGACGACGGGAGGGCATGCCAGCGCTAATGGCATTACCGAGATTGCTATTTGCATACACGATGGTAAAAAAATTACCCGCCGGTTTGAAACACTGGTAAACCCGCAAAGGGATATCCCGGTGTACATTCGCGCCCTAACCGGCATCACTAACGAGATGGTGCATGATGCCCCATCCTTTGAGGATGTTGCGCACGAAATATACCACCTGCTTAAAGGGCAGATATTTGTGGCACATAACGTAAATTTCGATTACTCCTTTTTACGCTACCACCTTAATGCCGCCGGTTACGAATTAAATGCCAACAAGCTTTGCACCGTTCGTTTGGGCCGCAAGATAATGCCGGGGTTGTTATCATACAGTCTTGGTAAGCTGTGCACTCACCTGGGTATCCAAAACAACAGCCGTCACCGTGCCATGGGCGATGCCGAAGCTACCGCGCAATTGTTTGGTTTGTACCTAAAAAACGATACAGACAACCATATTAAGCAAGCTTTAAAGCAAAACAGCAAGGAACAGGTATTACCCGCCAACCTGCCTAGAACAGATATTGAGGCGCTACCCTCATCGCCAGGTATTTATTACTTTCACGATCAAAAGGGTAAGGTGGTGTATGTGGGTAAAGCTAAAAATATCCGCAAACGGGTTTGCAGCCATTTTACGGGGAATAACCCCAACCTGCAAAGGCAAGAGTTTTTAAAAAACATCTATCGCATTAGCCACCAGGTATGCGGTACAGAGTTGATTGCCTTTGTGCTGGAAGCGGTAGAAATAAAACGCCTGTGGCCAAAATACAACCGTTCGCTTAAACGCTTTGAGAATACCTTTGGCATTTATATGTATGAGGACCAGCGCGGTTACCTGCGCCTGGCTGTTGATAAACACCGCAAACATATGCCGGCAGTATATGCCTGCAACTCTCTGCTGGAGGGCCGTAACCTGTTGCTGAGCCTGATAGAAACCTTCGGCCTTTGCCCCAAATTGTGTTTCATCCAAAAGAACGACCAACCCTGCACCGGTAATGATGTTGGCAGCTGTGCCTGCGAAGGCCACCAAACAGCCGAAGAGTACAACCTTAAAGTATCTGCCGCGCTGGATGAGTTGAAGAAAGCCCTGCCAACCTTCGCTATTCGCGATGAAGGCCGCACCAGCGATGAGCACAGCTGTATTTTGATAGAGGAAGGCCGTTTCTATGGCATGGGCTACATTTCCCATTATTATGATGCGGATAATATCCAGGCGCTTAAAAACTACCTCACCCCCTACCCGGGTAATGATTACATCCGTAATATTGTAACCGGCTACGCCGAGCGCTTCCCACAGCGAAAAGTGAGCTTTTCGGCATAATCCCCCCAAACCGTCATTGCTGAGGCACGAAGCAATCTCTTTAGAATAGATAATAAAGCGTATGTCTTGCTGAACTTGTCTCAGCATCTCTCATGCTTAGTGAGCCACCATAAACATCCGCCCGTTCAATTGCCGTGGCACAGACCTTTACCCTTGGCCCGCTTTGCTGTCTGGCCATCGCTCGTTCATTACCTTGTCATCATGAGTGAGCGAAGGATCTATTCATGAACTTTGTATGCCGATTTGCACATAGGCGAATAGATGCTTTGCTATCGCTCAGCATGACAGATAGAGAATATCTTCCATCTCCTCAAACAAATAAATTTCACAAAGGTTAATATATTATCATTTTTATAAATATCAATCTACCATGGATAGCATTAACCAACAACAACCCGAAGATAATTTTGAGAACCTGCAGGGCAACGAAGCCTGGAAAAAACTAAAGGAAATGACCGAAGGCACAAGCTGCTTTTTTTGCAGCAATATTAAAACCGGACTACCTTTTTCAACCCGCCCTATGTCGCCGCAAAAGGTTGACGATAATGGCGACCTGTGGTTCCTGAGTGCTAACGATAGCCACAAAAATGCGGAGATAGCTATCGACCCAATGGTGCAGCTACTGTTCCAGGGGTCTAAGTACTCCGATTTCCTGAACGTTTACGGCATAGCCGAGATCAGCGAAGACAAAGAAAAGATAAAAGAGCTATGGGAACCCATCCTGAAAACCTGGTTTACCGAAGGCATAGACGACCCGCGCATCTCGGTGATCAAAGTATCGCCAACACAGGGTTACTATTGGGATAACAAACACGGCAACGCCATAGCATTTGTAAAACAACTGGTAGGCGCAGCCATCGGCAAAACTTTAGATGACTCTATCGAAGGAAAGTTAGAGGTATAATGATTAGTGACTTGTGATTAGAGATTAGGAGCTCCCTGATCTCTAATTAACTAATCACTGATACTATATCACCCCCGCCTTCTCCAGCTCTGCCTGCATTTGCTGTTGCAGTTTCAGGGCTTCGGCGCGGGCGGCTTCGGCAAAGTCTTCGCCGTTGCCGGCGTAGATGATACCGCGTGACGAGTTTACGATCAGTCCGCAATCTTTGGTCATACCATATTTACAAACATCTTCAAGGCTGCCACCCTGTGCGCCAACACCAGGCACCAGCAAAAAGTTATCGGGCGTATGTTTGCGTATATCTGTAAACTCGGTGCTTTTGGTAGCCCCAACAACAAACATCAGCCTATCGGCACCGGCCCAGGTATTTGCTTTTTTTATAACGGTTTCGTACAAGTAACCATCGCCTGTGTTCAGGTACTGGAAATCCTTACTCCCTACTGATGAGGTGAGCGCCAGTATAATCACCCATTTACCATCGTACTTTAAATAAGGGGTAACGCTATCATTACCCATATACGGGGTAACGGTAATAGCATCAAAGCTCATACCCGATGTTTCCTCGTTAAAGAAAGCTTTGGCGTAGTTATCAGAGGTGTTGCCTATATCGCCGCGCTTTGCATCAATAATGCTTAAAATATCTTTTGGCAGGTATTGAGCGGTGCTGATAAGGCTTTGCAAGCCCTTTAGGCCCCGGCTTTCATAAAAGGCAGCGTTTGGTTTGTATGCGATGCAAAGATCTTTGGTGGCATCAATAATGCGTTTATTAAATTCAAAAACCGGGTCGGGGTATTGCTGTAAAAATTCCGGTATTTTATCTATATCGGTATCAAGGCCTATGCATAAAAACGACTTCTTTTGTTTGATCTGTTGGATGAGTTGGGCGCGGGATATCATGTAGATTTTGAATTTGTTATGGTGCTGCAAAACTAAAAAAATAAAGACTACCCTTTATTTTTTTAATAAATTTGCATTCTAAGATAATTTTGCTAACATTGCACTGTTTTCCTGCATTATTTCTTGCACTAAAGAAACAATTTTGATCTCCACGTTATTTATTATCTAATACATTACCTGGGCTTACTATTGCATAATCAGGGTTTCAAAACAATCTTTCAAATAAAAAATCCTTTTGAACTATAATTCATATCATGTCTGATACAATCGAATTGAACGACAAACTCGTTTCTGAGTTGCGCGAAATTGCTAAAAGTTTGGGTATTGCAGAGGCAGATGAGCTTAGAAAAGCTCCGCTTATTACTGCCATTATTACACAACAGCAATTAATAGAGACCGCCAGGAACCAACAAAATATCGTAGAAAATAATTACGCTGAAAAGCCAGCCGCCACTGCACCAGCACCGGCTGCATCTGAAAATACAGAGAAAACACGTAAACGCACCCGTACTTTAAAAACTAAAGAACAGCCACGTGTAGAAGTACCTTTAGACGACACCAACCTATTTAACCAGGAAGATGACGACGAACAGCAGCCCGAGGATGCCGATGGCAATAATGAAACTGCCGTTACTGCACAACCAGCACCGACAAGCGAAACACCTGAGCAGGCTGGCGAAAAAACGGAACAAGCCGACCAGCCCGAGCAGCCTGCTGCTACAGAAAACCGCCCTCAAAAATTTGAGCGCGAGCGCCGTGCACCGCAACAGCAAAAAGCACAGGAGCCCGCAATAAACCTCGATTTTGATAACGTTATTGTAAACGAGGGTGTGTTGGAAATTATGCCCGATGGCTATGGTTTCCTGCGTTCGTCAGATTATAATTACCTGACCTCTCCTGATGATATCTACGTATCACAGTCACAAATAAAATTATTCGGTTTAAAAACCGGCGATACCGTTCGCGGTAGCATACGCCCACCAAAAGAAGGCGAAAAATATTTCCCGCTGGTACGTGTAGAGGCCATTAACGGCCGCATCCCTGCCGAAGTGCGCGACCGTGTACCATTTGACCACTTAACACCGCTTTTCCCTTCAGAAAAACTGAGCTTGTTTACTGATGCAGGTAACTATTCTACCCGTATCATGGACCTGTTCTCGCCTATTGGTAAAGGCCAGCGTGGTTTAATTGTAGCGCAGCCAAAAACAGGTAAAACCATGTTGTTAAAGGATGTTGCCAACGCGATAGCCAAAAACCACCCTGAGGTTTACCTGATCATATTACTGATTGACGAACGCCCCGAGGAGGTAACCGATATGGCCCGCAGCGTACGGGCCGAGGTGGTATCATCAACCTTTGATGAGCCCGCCGAGCGCCACGTAAAAATTGCCAACATTGTATTGGAGAAAGCAAAACGTATGGTTGAGTGCGGCCACGATGTAGTTATCCTGCTTGATTCTATTACCCGTTTAGCCCGTGCCTACAATACAGTTGCACCTGCATCAGGTAAAATATTATCGGGTGGTGTTGATGCCAACGCGCTTCACAAACCAAAACGCTTTTTTGGTGCGGCCCGTAACATTGAGGATGGCGGCTCATTAACCATTATTGCTACTGCCCTTACAGAAACCGGATCTAAAATGGACGAGGTTATATTTGAAGAGTTTAAAGGTACAGGTAACATGGAGTTACAACTGGATCGTAAACTATCTAACAAACGTATCTTCCCGGCTATTGATATTACCGCATCAAGCACCCGCCGCGACGACCTGTTGCTTGACCGCGACACGCTTCAACGCATCTGGATACTGCGTAACCACCTTGCCGACATGAACTCGCAGGAGTCGATGGAATTCTTACAGGCGCAAATAAAAGGCACCCGTACCAACGAAGAATTTTTGATATCGATGAATTCATAATATATTTACACCCAAAGGAGTTATAAATAACGTAAGGTTAACTATAACTCCTTTGGTTTTTGTAAAATTTATGATACCTTCATGACATTATGAGGCGACGGGTAAAAAAACATCTTCCTAATGCTATAACGTGTGCAAATCTGTTCAGCGGGTGCATTGGTATTGTTTTTACATTCCAGGATCAGTTGGTTTACGCCGCTTATGCTATTTTCCTGGCAGCTATATTTGATTTTTTTGATGGCTTTGCCTCCCGTGTACTGCAATCCTTCTCTGGTATAGGGAAAGACCTTGATTCGCTGGCGGATATGGTAAGCTTTGGCGTACTGCCATCGGCCATTATGTACGAACTGCTGCTACAGGCGCCACAAATACCGCATGTAAGTGACTACCTGAACTTTATAGCTTTCCTGATCCCGGTATTTTCGGCGCTCAGGCTGGCTAAATTCAATACAGATACCCGCCAGGCCGAAAGTTTTATTGGCCTCCCTACTCCGGCAAACGCTATCCTTATCGCTTCTATCCCGTTAATACTGGTGCAATACAGCAACGTATCGCGGTATATATTAAACCCATACGGCTTATCAGTATTTATTATAGTAATGTGTACCCTGCTGGTAGCCGAGATCCCTTTAATGTCGCTTAAATTTAAGAACCGCGATTTCACCAAAAATTTTTATCGCTATATATTGCTGTTATTCTCGGCAATACTCATTCTATTTTTTAAATTTGCGGCAGTTCCGGTGGTTATCGTAATGTATATCACCTTATCGTTAATTCAACTAAAATTTGCGGATCATACGGTAGTAGGCAACTCACACAAAAACAGTTAAGCGTTTACTACTTTATCCACTAACAAAAACACCCGATGAAAAAATTCCTGGCCGAAATTGATGTAATGCCGAAAAAAGAAATACTTGACCCGCAAGGAAAAGCCGTTACCGGCAGCATGAAAAACCTGGGCTTATCTGAAATACAGAACATACGTATAGGCAAACACATCTCGCTTGAGATTGAAGCCGACAGCGCAGAAACTGCTAACGCAAAAGTTGACCAGGCCTGCAAAAACCTGTTAGCCAACCTTATTATGGAAAGCTATACCTTTAAACTGCAAGAAGTAGCTTAATTTCTGAGTAGAAAGCCCTTTGCAAAACGGGAATACAGATCTATAAAAGGGAAAGGCAATCACACGTGATTGCCTTTCCCTTTTATGATAACTTTATACTTCTAAAGGTTCGCTTCTTTTTCTGCCTTAATTTTCTCCAGTTCAACCAGGTTAGTGCCAATCACGTCTTTTATATCATTAAATTTTGACCGGATAGCCGCCGGGTCTTGTCCGCCTGCTTTACAGGCCAGTTCCACCTCCTGTATATTAGCCTGGCTTTGCGGCATACCAAAAAAGCCCAGGTTAGGTTTCAATTTGTGCGATGCAGAAGCTGCAGTTGCCCAGTCGCCCGTGTTTATGGCTGTGTTAATAGTATCTAATAATTGTGGCGTTTGCTCTAAAAACATCCCTATCGAGTCAACAATAAACTCGTTGCTGCCATCGGCAATCTCGTAAAGAAAAGAAAGGTCAAGGTCTTGTGGTGGTAAGTTCTCAGACATTGTACGGGTTTATAATATCAAATTTATAATTTTTTTACAATCAAGTCGTCTTTCAGACTATTTTTCAACTCTAATATACTCTTATTTAACACCGGGTGTATAAAATCAGGCGCCAGCATAGCCAATGGCTCTAAAGTAAACCTGCGGTTGTGTAGTTGGGGGTGTGGCACAATTAGGTTTGGCTGGTTAATAATATGGCTCCCGTAAAACAAAATATCTATATCAATAATGCGCGAACCCCATTTTTCTTCGCGTTTACGCCCCATTTCTATCTCAATTTTTAAAATATGCTGCAAAACATCCTGTGCCGGGAGTGTTGTTTGCAGCATAATAACCTGGTTAAGGTAATCAGGCAAATCGGTTTTCCCCCATGATTGCGTTTCATAAACAGCCGATTCTTTAACCACAGGGGCAATATCGCGTGTTATGTGTGCTATGGCATTGTGTAAAAATGCATTACGGTTGCCAAGGTTACTCCCCAATAGTAAAAAAACGTTAATCATTGTTGTAACAAATATTATGCATAAGGCTCTTAATAGAGTGTGAATTACTAAGTTTGCATATATAGATTATTTATAACAGTTAATGAAACAATTCTTCAAATTTGTACTGGCCAGTGTGGTTGGGGTTATCATTTCTTCAATCATTCTTTTCTTGTTGTTTTTTATACTGTTATCAGGGCTTATAGTGGCTGCCGGCAGTGATAAAGCGGTTGATGTAGATGCCAATTCGGTGCTACATATTAAACTTAACTACCCTATAACCGAGCGTACACCAAACAACCCGCTTGCAAACCTCAGTTTTTTAGGCCTCGACGGCGATAAAGCCATAGGCTTGAACGATATACTCGCGAGCATTAAAAAAGCTAAAACAGACGATAATATAAAAGGCATTTTCCTGGACGAAAGCTACATGATGAGCGGCCAGGCAACTACCGAGGAGATCCGCAATGCGCTTATCGACTTCAAGAAATCTAAAAAGTTTGTAATAGCCTACTCAGAAATTTACACACAGGGCTTTTACTACCTGGCATCCGTTGCCGATAAGGTTTACATCAACCCTAAAGGGATCTTCGAATTCAGGGGCTTTAGCTCCGAAGTAACCTTCCTGAAAGGTGCGCTGGATAAACTTGGAATAGAAGCGCAAATCATTAAAGTGGGCACCTTTAAAAGCGCTGTTGAGCCATTGGTATTAACCAAAATGAGCGACGCCAACCGCTTGCAGGTAACATCGTACTTAGGGTCGATGTATGATTATTTCCTTACCGGGATAGGCAAAAGCCGTAATATTAATAAAGACTCATTATTTAACTACGCCAACAGCGGCCGGATACAAGAGCCCGAAGATGCTTTAAAATATAAACTGGTTGACGGCCTGAAATACAAAGACGAGATTCTCTCTGATTTAAAACAGCGCACAGGTGTTAAGGAAAAGAACGACCTTGCAAGTGTTGAATTGAGCGATTACGTAAAAAGCGTCGCCAAAACCAGTACCGACACTAAAGAGGTTTCCTCATCAAACCGGGTGGCCATTATTTATGCATCGGGCGAGATTGCCGGCGGCGATGGCGACGACAATAGCATTGGCTCTGAAACCATATCAAAAGCATTGCGTAAAGTACGGTTAGACGATAAGGTAAAAGCAGTTGTACTGCGTGTTAACTCACCGGGCGGCAGCTCGCTGGCATCTGATGTGATATGGCGCGAGGTAATGCTTACCAAAAAAGTAAAACCTATCATCGTTTCTATGGGTGATGTAGCGGCATCAGGCGGTTATTATATTGCCTGCGCGGCCGATTCTATCATAGCCGAACCCAATACCATAACAGGCTCAATAGGCATATTTGCCGTGTTGCCAAACATGCAGAAACTATTTAATGATAAGCTGGGTATTACATTCGACGGTGTTAAAACCGGTAAGTTTGCCGACCTGGGCGACGTAAGCCGCCCATTAAGCCCCGAAGAAAAGGCTTTACTGCAAAAGAGCGTAAACCGTGGCTATGACGATTTTACAAAAGCAGTAGCCAGCGGCCGTGGTAAAACACAGGAGTACATTAACAGCATTGGCCAGGGCCGTGTATGGACAGGTACCCAGGCGTTACAAAATGGCCTGGTTGACAGGTTGGGCAATATTAACGATGCCGTAAAATGTGCCGCTAAAAAAGCCGATATAAAAGACTACAAGATAGTATCGTACCCCGAGCAAAAAAGCTTCCTGAATAAATTTGGCGAAGGTTTAAGTGCCGAAGTAAAAGCCCATTTTGTAAAAGCCGAGCTTGGCGATAACTATCGTTATTACCAGCAAATACAAGGCGTAACCAAAATGATGCGCACCCCACAGGCCCGCATGACCTACGATATAGTGATAAAATAATTTTATTAAATACTTTGATTAAGAAAGCCGCCTGTAATGGGTGGCTTTTTTGTTTACTTAAGTTTGCTTTTAATATTCTTAATTAAAGTAGCTAACCATCCATTTTTTGCTTTAGAATACTTCGGCACCCGTAAATACAGTTTATTTCTTTCTTCAAAATAATTTACATCATCATACCAACCCAAGCAATCTACACAGTTAACATTAATTGCATCATCAGCCCATTTAATATACTTTTCGGGTATCCAAGCAAATAATATATCACCATGCTCATCATTTGTTATGTAAAACCAAGTATCAATTGGCGGCAATCATTACCATCTATTAGTCCATCTGATGCACATTCTGATGCGCCATCTATTACTGTTTCATCAATTGCTGCAACAAATATTTTCCCTTGATAAAGCTGCTCAGTAAAATTATTTTCAACTCCCTTGAGTTTATGGATGAGCTGTTTTTCAAACAACTCTTTATATAAAGCATTCTGACTACCACTAAGTGGGTCAACATTCCAGGTTGTTTCACTCCAATGATATTGTTTATAAGATGCATTTCCAAACGAAAAAATGGGTTTCCCACCATACTCCGGATTAAAACTTCTTAAAATCTCCGCTGTAGATTTATCCGTATTCGCAAGCTGCATCTCGCAGTAAGTTTGCGTCAGTAATAAATTTCTTTCAAATACTTCTTTGTCAATTTTGAGCATGGCCTATCAATTGCTATAAATATAGTGGGTTTATACCAAATGGAATAAAACGCATAAATTAAGCATGCCTTTAAACCTCAATTTGTATTTTTACCGCACAACTAAATTATGGAGAACAAACCCATAGCGCGCACGCTTCGTTTACTATCGCAATTGATGGAATTGAACGAGATTAATCCGTTCAAAATAAAGTCGATAGCTAACGCTGCCTTTAAGGTAGATAAGCTGCCTTTCCCGCTGGCCGGTAAAACCGTTGCCGAACTGGAGAAGATAGATGGTATTGGCAAAAGCCTGGCCGCCAAAATTGCCGAACTTTTAGAGACGGGCACCATGGCCGAACTGCAGGAGATGCTTGCAGCTACCCCCGATGGTGTTGTAGAGATGATGGGCATCAAAGGCATCGGCCCAAAAAAGGTAGCCATTATCTGGAAAGAGCTTGGTATTGAAAACGTTGGCGAGCTTTACTATGCCTGTAACGAGAACCGCCTGGTTGAGGCCAAAGGCTTCGGTTTAAAAACCCAGGAAGAGATAAAACGATTGATCGAGTTCCGCATGGCGGGCAACGGTAAGTTCCTTTACTCGCAAGTTGAAAAGGACGTTCGCGATTTGATGGAAGAGATAAAAGGGATCTTCCCGGATGCGCTAAAGCACGTTGCCGGAGAGTTTCGCAGGCTGAACGAGATCATCAGTGAGCTGGTTATTGTTGTTGGCAGCATTAACCAACACATAGCCTTTGAGGCGTTGGCCGAACTGGATACCCTGCAAAATGTTGTTTTGAACGGCACAAATATCTCTGCCGAGTTAAAGAACGGCTTGCTGGTTGATATTATCTGCGTTGATAAAGCCGATTATTACTACGAGCTTTTTGCAAATACCGGTACTACCGAACATGTGGAAGCAGTGCTATCGCGCATCAACATCCCGCTGGAGCAACCCGAAACAGAAGAAATTATATACCAGAAAGCTGGCCTGGCCTGGATGCAGCCAGAGCTGCGCGAAGGCACTACCTTTATAGAGAAAGCGGCCGAAAACAAGCTCCCTACCCTGATATCATACCATGATTTGAAAGGCACGCTGCATAACCACAGCACCTGGAGCGATGGTGTAAACACGCTGGAAGAAATTGCGCTATACTGCCGTGATGAGTTGAAACTGGAATACCTGGGTATTTGCGACCACAGCAAAAGTGCCTTTTACGCAAAAGGCCTGAGCATTGAACGCGTTTTACAGCAACAGGAAGAGATAGACCATCTGAATAAAAAGATCACCGGGTTCCATATCTTTAAAGGTATCGAGTCGGATATTTTGAATGATGGGGCACTGGATTACCCTGACGAGATCCTGAAAAAGTTTGATTTTATCGTGGCATCGGTACACTCCAACCTAAAAATGCAGGAGGATAAAGCCACCGCCCGTTTAATAAAAGCGATTGAAAACCCGTATACCACCATACTGGGCCACCCTACAGGCAGGCTGTTACTGAGCCGTAAAGGGTATGATATTGATTATAAAAAAGTGATAGATGCCTGCGCCGCCAATAAAGTGGTGATAGAAATTAATGCCAACCCGGTAAGGCTTGACCTTGACTGGCGTTGGCACCAATATGCGCTTGAAAAAGGCGTTATGTTATCTATAAACCCCGATGCGCACCGTAACAGCGGTTTCCATGATATGCATTATGGTATTAATGTTGCACGCAAAGGTGGCCTGAATAAAGAAATGTGCTTAAACGCCTTATCTTTAGAGGAAATAAGCAAAGTATTCGAAAAAAAGAGAAGCGGTAAATAAGCCGTAGTCGAAGGTTAAAAAAGTCCAATGACACAATGATCTAATGACTCAATGGTCTAATGACTCAATGACTAAAAAGAATGTTAACAGATAAAGTACGTAAACTTCAGCAATCGGGCCCGGTACCAAATATCCTGGTTATCGGCGACCTGATGATAGACCATTATATTATAGGTGATGCCACCAGGCTTTCGCCCGAGGCGCCGGTACCTATAGTAAACGTAAAAAACGAGTTTACCACACCAGGCGGCGCGGCCAATGTAGCCCAGAATTTGTTATCGCTGGGGGCAAAAATATCGTTGGCGGGCGTAACCGGCGATGATGCCGACGCAGACCGGTTAACAAAAATATTAACGGATGAGGGCATCAATGTTGATGGGATTTTTAAAGATGCCACCCGCCCTACCACGGTAAAAACCCGTATAATGGCAGGCAGCCATCAATTGGTTAGGGTTGACAGGGAAGTTACCAACCCACTGGCTGATGACTTGCAGACAAAATTTGTTGAACAGATAAAAGGGGCTATCGCTAAGGCTGATATTATTATATTATCAGATTACAACAAAGGCCTTTTTTCGCCCAACCTTACACAACAGCTTATTAAAGAAGCTAATGCGCAGGGTAAACGCGTAATTATCGACCCTAAAGGCCTTAACTACGAGAAATATAAAGGCGCCCACATCATCAAACCAAATCGCAAGGAACTGGCCGAGGCCGCCAAAACAGAAAAGATTACTAATATTGATGAACTGCAGCAGGCAGCCCGCATCATTTTAAAACAAACCGGTGCCGAATATATTGTGGTAACTTTGTCTGAACAGGGTATGGTGATCATCAGCGAACTGGCGCACAAGCTGCTGCCGGTAAAGGCCACATCGGTATTTGATGTAACCGGCGCGGGCGATACCGTTATTGCTACCATGGTTTATTTTATGGCACAGGGGCTAAACGTTGAAGAAGCCTGCGAACTGGCCAACCATGCAGCCGCCATAGTAATAAGGCAAACCGGCAGCGCCGTAACAACGGTTAATGAAATATTGGAAGATATTACGTTTAGGGGTTAGGGTGGCTGGAGGTTAGAATTTAGCACTTAGATTTTAGGATTTAGAAATTAGGGTTTAAAGTAAAATGGTTATTGAAGAACTATACGAGCATCGTAATTTAATACAAAAAGTTATTGAGAACCTGAGCGGCGATATTGAAACCGCCTGCCGGGTGATGGTTGCTGTATTAAAGGACGGTAAAAAGGTATTAATTGCAGGTAACGGCGGCAGCGCGGCTGATGCCCAGCACATAGCTGCCGAGCTTAGCGGCCGCTTTGTAAAAGAACGTAAAGCCCTGCCGGGCATAGCCCTAACGGTTGACACATCGGCACTTACGGCCATCGCTAACGATTATGGGTACCACCACGTATTCTCGCGGCAGGTAGAAGCGCTGGCCCAGCCCGGCGACCTGTTCATCGGCATCTCTACCAGCGGCAACAGCCAGGGGATTTTGAACGCTTTTGAAACGGCTACAAAAATTGGCTGCAAAACGCTTGGTTTATCCGGCCGCGATGGCGGCAAGATGAACAGCCTGTGCGATCTGAATATAGTTGTGCCATCAGATGTTACCGCACGTATACAGGAAATGCACATCCTCATTGGCCACATTATGTGTAAGGCCGTGGATGATGCTTATTGATTTTACTTAATTTTATCCCATGCGCCACGATCTGGAAAAAACACTGCTTGCTAAAATAACCACGCTGCCACAGCTAACTGCAAGCATTACAGCCTGGAAAAGCGAAGGCAAAAAGGTTGTTTTTACCAATGGCGTGTTCGATCTGCTGCATTTGGGGCACATCACCTATCTGGCCAAAGCTGCCGAACTGGGCGATAAACTGATCATAGGGCTAAATACCGATGCATCCGTAAAAAGGCTGAAAGGCGAAAGCCGCCCGGTGAACGATCAGCATAACCGCGCAGCGCTATTGGCCGCCCTGTTTTTTGTGGATGCCGTGATACTTTTTGAAGAGGATACCCCGCGCCAACTGATCACCAAGCTAATGCCGGATGTACTGATAAAAGGCGCCGATTACACCGTTGAAAATATAGCGGGCGCCAAAGAAGTGTTGGCCAACGGCGGCGAAGTAAAAACTATCAGCCTGGTTGATGGCTACTCATCAACCGCTATTATTAATAAAATACGGCTGGTGAGTGGTTAAATGGTGAATAGTGAGTGGTTGCCATTGTTTTCCGCCACTTATTAATCAACTATACAACCATTCACCACTTAACCATTCACTGCTTACTATTACTCCTGATGAAGATACTGGTGATCCGCTTTAGCTCGATGGGTGATATTATTTATACCACCCCTATAGTGCGCTGCCTTAAAAAACAGCTGCCGGATGCCGAAATACATTTCCTTACCAAACCCGCCTTTAAATACATTTACGATAACAACCCGTATTTAGATAAGCTGCTGCTGCTAAAACCAACGCTATCAGAAACCATCGCGGATATCAAGGCCGGGGGGTATGATCATATAATTGATCTGCATAACAACCTGCGCACCGCTATTATAAAACTGCGTACCGGCATCCATGCATCTACCTATAAAAAACAAACCATACGCAAATGGCTAAGCCTGAAGTTTAACTTAAAGCTTGTACCGCCAGTGCATTTGGTTGATCGTTATTTAAAATCCGTGGCATTCCTGGGTGTTACCAATGATGGCCAGCCGATTGATTATTATATCAAAAAAGATCATCAGTTAGCTGCCCTGCTCCCGGCATCACACCAGCACAAATACGTGGCCTTTGTTATTGGCGCTACGCACTTTACCAAACGCATGCCTAACGAGAAGATCATCAGCTTATGCCGGCAAATAAATTATCCCATAGTACTGTTGGGTGGCAATGATGTTAAGGCAAACGGCGACGAAATAAGCGCGGCTATTGGCAATAATATATACAATGCCTGCGGTGCAACCTCGCTTGATGAATCTGTTTTCCTGGTATCAAAAGCGCAAAAGGTTATTGGCTTTGATACCGGCCTAACCCATATTGCCGAAGCTTTTAATGTACCCATCGTATCTGTGTGGGGTGGTACCGTGCCCGAACTTTTAGGCGTACAACCTTATATGGTAAAAGATGTACTGGTAGCAGGTATAGACCTGAGCTGCCGCCCCTGCTCCAAATTCGGGTTGGAGAAATGCCCGCTCGGGCATTTTAAATGTATGTATGATATGCCCGAGGAACCAATTGCGGCATTTGTAAATGTTAAATAACTGCAAAGTTAGTTCATAAATTTGCTTATTTTCGGGGCAAACAATAAATCTTATTATCATGAAAAAATTTCTACTACTAGTTTGCTGCGCTTTTGCAGCCTCAACCGCTTTTGCACAATTACCAACTTTTGGTATCCGTGGCGGTGTAAATTTTGCAAAACTTACTGCATCAAGTGGCAACGTATCAGCATCTACAGGTTCAACTACAACATTTGCGGCCGGTGTATTTGCCGATTTTAAAGTGGGTGCGGTTTCTATACAACCGGGGTTAAATTACACCGGTAAAGGTGGTAACATTGATGATGACAACGGTAACGTAGTTGACATTAAAACTTATTATGCGCAGGTTCCTGTGAACATTGTGTATCATATACCAGCAGTAATTGGCAACGTATATTTTGGTGCAGGCCCTTATGTTGGTATCGGTTTATCCGGAAAAGAAAAAGCTACTGATGGCACTAATACCGAAAAACAGGACGTTACATTTGGCAGCGGCCCTAATGACATAAAAAGAACCGATTTCGGCCTTAACGGTATTGCAGGTGTTGAGTTTAAAAACGGATTGATATTAGGTGTAAACTATGACCTTGGTTTATCTGACATTACCAACGGAACTGATGGTGGCTCATTAAAAAACCGTGTATTCGGTATATCTGTAGGGTTTAAATTCTAATCAGAAAAATTAAATTATTCATAAAAAAGAGGGGCATCTGCTCCTCTTTTTTTATTTTAGGAGTATGAAAAAGCTATTGCTGATACGCCATGCCAAAGCAACCCACGAAAGCGGGTATGCCGATTTTGAGCGCCCCTTAACCGATAAAGGTTTTAAACAGTGCGAGTTAATGGCAGCCAGGTTAATTACACAAGGTATAAAACCCCAAGTTGTGGTAACCAGCCCGGCATTACGTACATTGGCAACAGCAAATGTATTTACACAGGAAACTGGCCTGCCCAAAGCCATCACCAATAAAGATATTTATGATGCAAGCGAAAGCACCTTGCTAAAAGTGATCTACAACTTACCCGAAAACCACGATTTTATTGCGCTTGTTGGCCATAACCCCGGCATTAGCCAGGTATTGTATTATTTAAGCGGTGCTATAAAAGAGGTGCCCCCTTGTTCAGTGGCGCTAATTGAATTTGATGCCGACAGCTGGAACGAACTGCATGAACATGCCGGCAAGCTTACCCATTACGATACACCAAAGGATTAATTTACCTGGTACATCTTCCCCGGTAACGAGCGGATAAACCCCTGCAGTTCCATATCAAGCAAGGTCATGGCCAGCAGGCTCATGGGCATATTGGCTTTGATGGAGAGGTCGTCAATAGCCAGCGGGTTTCTATTTTGCTGTATAATTTCATAAACTGCGCGTTCATCGGCCGACAGATCTATGGGGAGTAACAATTGTTCGGGTGCGCCTTTGGTTTCGGTATTCTTTTCCCATCCTAAACTGTAGGCCAGGTCGGCAACGCAGGTTAGCAAAGCAGCTTTATTATTACGGATCAGGAAGTTACACCCTTCCGAGTACTCGTCCCCCAGCCTGCCCGGGAAAGCAAAAACATCACGGTTATAGCTGTTGGCAATTTCGGCGGTGATCAACGCGCCGCCTTTCAGCCCAGCCTCTACCACTACGGTAGCATCGGCCATGCCGGCCACAATACGGTTACGTTCAGGGAAATTTTGCCTGTCGGGCTTGGTGCCTGATGGGTATTCAGACAATATGCCCCCGTTTTCCATCATCTTATCTGCCGTAGCTTTATTCTGATGCGGATAAAACCTGTCTAATCCATGGCCTAAAACGCCAACCGTTGCTACATTATATTTAAGGCATTCTTTGTGCGCGGCAACGTCTATACCATGCGCAAGTCCGCTTATTACCAAAGCATTATACTCTGCCAGTTCTTCTACCAATTGTTTACACAATTGCCTGCCATAATCGGTAGCATTGCGTGTACCCACAATGCTTACACAACGGTATGCGTTTAGGTTGGCATTACCTTTACTATACAATAACACAGGCGAATCGACACAGTTTTTTAACCGGCGCGGGTAACGGGCATCGCTATAAAAAATAACATCAACCCCGTTTTTCTCCATAAACTTCAGTTCTTCTTCGGCGCTTTTTAACGCCTCACCTAAGTTAAGCCGGCCTATAAGTTTCTCGCCTATTCCGGGTATCTTTTTCAGTTTTGCTTCCCCTATTTTAAATATCTCTTCTGCATCCCCAAAATGGGCAAGCAATAATTTGGCCCTGGTGTGGCCTATTTCTTTTATAAATGTTAAAGCAACCTGGTGTAATATCGACATTGGTTTTTTGTGATGCCCTAAAATATAAATTATCCTAAAATAATTAGCATTTATAGCGGAAATAAATTATCAATCTTTATGTCATGGTGAGCTTGCCGAACCATTTGCCGCAAGTATAGGTCTTCGACAGGGTCAGAATAACGACTTCCTTTTGCTCATAACAAATATTTTTTTATCAAAAACTATAAAAATAGTTTGCAAACTACAAAAATAGTTCTACCTTAGCACAACTATAAAAATAGTTTGCCATGAAACTAAAAGAACTCACCAAAGCCGAAGAGCAGATCATGCAGATACTGTGGCAGTTAAAAGAAGGGATAGTAAAAGACATTCTGGAGAAGATACCCGAACCAAAACCGGCGTACAACACGGTATCAACCGTTGTACGTGTGCTGGAAGGCAAGGGGTTTATTGATCATAAAGCTTACGGCAACTCGCACGTTTACTTCCCGCTTATTAGTGAAGATGATTACAAGAAGTTTACGTTTGATAAGCTGATGAGCAATTACTTTGACAACTCCTACAAAAGCCTGGTATCCTTCATAGCCGATGAGAAAGACCTCGGCTTGAAAGAACTGGATGAACTGACCGAATTAATTAACAAACTTAAATCTCAAAAAAAATGAGCTGGCTGCATTACCTTATCGAGGCAAATATATACCTGGGGGTATTTTATTTGTGCTATTGCCTGTTTTTAAACCGCGATACCCACTACACCCTGGGCCGCGTTTACCTGATATTTAGCTGCGTAATTGCCTTTATTTTACCGCTTACCCAGCTCAGTGTTTTAAGGCCGGCCGAGTTGGAGACGCAATTGGTACCTGCGCAAATAGCCCCGGTTATACAAAAAAATAACTTTGATACTATTTTAATATCCCTATACATAGGTGGCGCAGTTATCTCTTTTGTTGTGCTGCTGTTCCGCCTGCGCAAGTTGTATATCCTTATGCGTAACAAACACTCTTCATATAAAGATCAGTATAAACTGGTTAATCTGAGTGACGAGAACACCGCCTTCTCATTTTTTAATTACCTGTTTATTGGTAATAATGTGCCCCAGGCCGAAACGGTTATAGCGCACGAACTGGTGCACATCCGCCAGAAACACTCGGTTGATATTATTTTCCTGGAGATACTGAAGGTGATCAACTGGTTTAATCCTTTCATCTACCTCACACAGCGTAGCCTTAAAACTATCCATGAATATATAGCCGACGAGCAAACCGCAGCCCATAATCAGGACGCCCTCGCCTACTCTGCCTTCCTGCTAAACAATGCTTATGGCATACAGGGCGCATCTATAACACATTCATTTTTCAATTACAACCTATTAAAAAAGAGGATCATTATGTTAAACAAAAACCGATCGGGTAAATTAGCAAGGCTAAAGTACCTGGCAGCGCTGCCGCTTTGTGGGGGTATGCTCTGCACATCCACACTGGTGTTTAGTAAGGATTATGGGCTCATAGACCTGTCGCCGAAAAAGATCGATAGCACCAGGTATGCCTTAAAACTTACTGATGTTAAACATAACATCTCGGGAGTGTCTGATAAAATTGCTTTTACCAAAAACGGCGTTACAACTACGTACACGCTAAACACCCTGACTGAAAAACAAATAACAGATCTGAAAGCAAAAGGCTACGATATGTCTATTGTTGAAAGAGCAGCAGAGTTTTCTGATACTATAAAAAAGAAGATGCCACCTCCTCCGCCGCCACCAGCCCCCCCGGTAAAAGCTCCTAAATTTAACAAGGTACCACCGCCGCCGGTTACAGTACCTAATAAACCACCAAAAGTTGAACAGCTACCGCCGCCACCACCGGCACCACCTGTACCAACTAAAAATAAAGCAGGAAAAATAAAGTTTCCGCCGCCGATTGTAAAGCCCGATAAGCCAAATAAAGTAGTACGTGTTGAAACGATAGCGTATCCTAAAGCAGTTGTAATACCAGATGTGGCAACAAAGCCATCAACATTTAGTATCAGCACGCCACCATCCCCTGTAGTAAAAGCTGATGTGGCACCAACACCCGGCAGGTCAACATGGAGTATTGGAACGCCACCGGCAAAGCCTGCTGTGGTAAAATCAGATGTGGCACCAAGCCGGCAGGATACTATCCGGCAACGTAGATAACCTGTTTGGTTTCAAAAAACTCCTCCTCAAAGTAATCTTTGAGATGATATTGCTGAACGGCTAACCCCGCGTCGGCAATTTCTTGTGTAAGGTCTCCGCCTTTTAAATATAGTATTCCGTTAGGTAATTTATTAGTATGTTGCTTTTTAAACTTACCTTTCACCCATGGGTAAAAATCCTTCAGTTGCGTAACCGCGCGCGATACCACAAAATTAAACTGCTCCTTAATTTCTTCGGCACGTGCATGTGTGGCCTTTACATTTTTCAACCCTAAAGCTGCGGCAACCTCGGTAACCACCTTTATTTTTTTGCCTATAGAGTCAACCAGATGGAAGTTGGTTTCGGGGAAAAGTATAGCCAGCGGTATCCCCGGGAAACCGCCACCGGTACCTACATCCAGCACATTTTCGCCGGGTAAAAAGGTCATTACTTTGGCAATGCCCAATGAATGCAGCACGTGGCGCTCATACAACAGGTCGATATCCTTACGGGATATTACGTTGATCTGGCTGTTCCACAGGGTGTAAAGCTCCTGCAATTGCGCAAACTGTGCTTTTTGCCCGTCAGTAATTCCGGGGAAATATTTGATCAGGATCTCAGATGTCATCCTTATTATATCGGTTAATGATGTTGCCTAACAGGTAGCGTGCCCTAAATAATTGTGCCTTAACAGTGCCCAGGGGCAGGTCAAGCTGCTGGGCTATTTCCTCGTACGATAGCTCGTCGAAGTAACGCAGGGTTATGAGGTTGCGGTAACGGATAGGCAAGCTTTCTATCAGTAATTTTAGTTCTTCGGTTTGTTGTTTTTTGATGGACGATTCCTCGGGGTTCAGCACGTCCGATTTGATCTGCAGCGGTTTTTCATCACCGTCGTCATCCATCATCCCATGTATCGATTGCGTGTTCAGCTTTTTCTTGCGGATAAAATCGATACAATTATTGGTAGCCACGCGGAAAAGCCAGGTGCTAAAAGCATAATCGGGCTGGTACTTATCCAGTTTTTCAAATGCTTTGGCAAAGGTTTCAACAGTAAGGTCGTTAGCATCCTCTTTGTTGTTAACCATTTTCAGCACCATAAAATAGATAGAATCTTTATAGCGGTGCATCAAATCAGCGTAGGCTTTTTGGTTACCCTGCCTTGCCTTAACTACCAGGTAAAAATCGTTCTTTGCATTTTCGGTGAAATGTTTATTTATTTCCATCTGGTGGTTTTAATAAATGTACCAATCAATCCAAACACGTTTAAATACATATAATATATCATATCCAAAAACGGTAACGACCATATCAAATCGCCGCAACTTAACCTTTTAAACACCTTACGGTAAACAATCAGCTGTAGTATCAGCCTGAAAACCACCGCCCCAATGGCCAGTAGCGGCTCAAATTTTAATACCAGGCACAATATAAATAAAACGTAAAATAAAAAGCCGCTAACGGCATCAAAACTTAACGCGCGCCGGTGGTTATTTTTATAAAGTTTACCTACCCCCATATGGCGCTTTTTTTGTCTGAACCAGCCACCTAACGTTGTTTTGGCATCTGTATAAGTAAAGGTATCGGGGTGTATTTCTATAGCGGTATTATTGGCAGTGGCATTTTGGTTTACAAACAGGTCGTCATCGCCCGATAGTACGTGCATGTGCGATGCAAACCCCTTTGCGCCAAAAAATAAGCTTTTTGTATACGCCAGGTTACGGCCAATACCCATATAAGCGTTGCCGGTTAATGCTGCCGAAAGGTAGTTAATAGCAGTTTTCAGCGTCTCGAACCTGATAAAAGGGTTCAGGAAATTACCCGTGCGGGTATAGGGCGAATAGCCCAGTACTATTTGTGTAGCACCTGTAAAACCAGCCGCCATACGGGTTATCCAGTTTAAGGTAGCGGGTTTGCAATCGGCATCGGTAAACAAAAGGTGCTCGTTCCTGGCGGCTTTTATACCCAGGGTAAGGGCAAATTTTTTGCCGGTTTTGTAACGGGCATGCTCGGTAATGGTTACAATTTTAAGGTGCGGAAACTCCTGTTTTATCTCCAGCAGTATCATGTCCGACCCATCGGTCGAGCAATCGTTTATCACAACCACTTCGTAATCGGGGTAGTTCTGCTGTAATATATAAGGTAAGTTTTCGGTTAAATTACGCGCCTCGTTACGCGCGCTGATGATAACAGATACAGGCACAGTTGGGCTGGGTAATTCCGGGTTGGGCACATAGCGGGTAAGCCTGCTGTGGTTACTTAACAGGTAATACAGCTGAACAATAAAACATAGTTGAAACAGAACGAATAACGCCTCGTGAATATAAGCTTCCAAACCCCTTGATAATAAGGTGCAAATTTGTTAAAAATAGGTGACAAAAGCGAGTGTTGTTTTATAGTAAAATTGTTGAATTGTTAGTATGGTGTTTAGTGTAATTAGTATAAGTAAACGTTAAGCTTCCCTGTAGTTGGTGCCCTCACCAACTACCCGCATGCAGGGCGTAAAAATTTGGTGAGGACACCAAATTAGGGAGGCGTTTTGGCCCTCGCAGGGTCTTTTGAAAGAGACCAAGCGGCGTACGCAAGGCAACACAGGGTTCACAATATGAACACCCTGCGGCGGCGTAAAAGATAACTATGGCGTTGCCTGCGGCCCGGGCTTCGGCGCACAGTGGGAGATGCGAAGTATCGAATCTCTACATTATTATATCTCGTAGAGACGCGATACTTCGCGTCTTTAGACGAGCCGCCGACCGTTTTTGTCCTCGCACGGTCTTCTGAAAGAGACCCTGCGCCGTATGCAAGGCAACGCCCAATATTGCTTTAAAAGATGGCGTTGCCTGTTCATATCTATATAACACAATAATTACCAACAAAACTATCCACCCTAACCCCACCAACACAACAATCTAACAATCCATTAATTAACCATACCCAATCCAAACGCTTTTGTTAATTTTGCACGGATAAATGAAATTTAATTTAACAGCACAAGATCCCTTTTCAAAAGCCCGCGCGGGCGAGGTAACTACAGACCACGGGGTTATACAAACGCCTATTTTTATGCCTGTTGGCACAGCCGGCACGGTAAAAGCAGTTCACCAGCGCGAGCTGAAGGACGATATTAAGGCGCAGATCATATTAGGCAACACCTACCATTTATACTTAAGGCCGGGTTTAAACACCATTGAACAGGCTGGTGGTTTGCACAAATTTAACGGTTGGGAAGGCCCTATTTTAACAGATAGCGGCGGTTACCAGGTGTACTCGCTTGCTGAAGTACGTAAGATAAAGGAGGAAGGCGTAACCTTCCGCTCGCATATTGATGGGTCAAAACACCTGTTTACGCCAGAGAATGTGATGGATATTCAGCGCACAATTGGTGCCGATATTATCATGGCTTTTGACGAATGCACCCCTTACCCCTGCGAGTATAACTACGCCAAACGCTCTATAGAGATGACACACCGTTGGCTTAAACGCTGCTGCGACCGCTTTGATACTACCCAGCCTAAGTACGGCTACAGCCAAACACTGTTCCCTATTGTGCAAGGGTCTGTTTATAAAGATCTGCGGGTACGATCGGCCGAGGTGATAGCCTCTTTTGAACGCGAGGGTAACGCCATTGGCGGCCTCAGCGTAGGTGAACCTGCCGAAGAAATGTACGCCATGACAGAGGTGGTTTGTAATATACTGCCCGAACATAAACCGCGTTATTTAATGGGCGTGGGCACACCGGTTAACCTTTTAGAAAACATTGCATTGGGTATTGATATGTTTGACTGCGTAATGCCTACCCGCAATGCGCGCAATGGCATGCTGTTCACAAAAAACGGTATCATCAACATCAAAAACGAGAAATGGAAGAACGATTTTTCGCCTATTGAAGCCGATAGCGACCTTTTTGCCGATACCGTTTATACCAAAGCATACCTGCGCCACCTGATCCACAGCGGCGAAATGCTGGGCGCGCAGATAGCAACCCTGCATAACCTGCACTTTTACATATGGTTAGTGCAGGAAGCACGCAATAAAATCATCGCCGGCGAGTTTTACGACTGGAAGAAAATGATGGTGAACCGTTTAGGCCAAAGATTATAAATGAAACGCTTTTTAGACAGATATTTAACCGTTATTGATTCGTTTATCATACGGAAATACCTGGGCACGTTTGTGTTCACGCTGGGTATTTTTATAGTGATATCTGTAGTGTTTGATATATCCGAACACCTTGATAATTTTTTGGGCGATAACACCTCTGTACACGATGTTATTTTTGTGTACTATGTAGGGTTTATACCCTTTTATATAATGCTGCTTTCGCCATTAATTAACTTTTTGGCGGTAATTTTCTTTACAGCGAAGATGGCCAACCAAACCGAGATTGTGCCAATTTTAACAAGTAAAGCCAGTTTCTATAGGTTTTTAAGGCCTTATGCGCTATCAGCGGGGCTCATATTTATGGTATCATTATTTGCCAATGTTTACCTTTTACCCTTTACCAACAAGCTAAAAGTGAGCTTTGAGAGCGCCCATTTCTTCAAAAATGATGACCCGTCAAAGAGCGAAGTTCACATCCAGTTAGATAAACACACCTTTGTTTACCTGCAAACTTACGACCCTCAAATTAAAACAGGGTACAATTTTACGCTCGAAAAATTTGACGGTGATGAGCTGAGAGAAAGGCTTACCGCCAACAGTATTTCGTTTGATTCGCTTAAAAACCGGTGGACCATTAAAACGGCTTCTATACGATATGTAAATGGTTTAAAGGAGGTTTTTAAAACAAATTTACCACCAATTGATACCGTCTTAGACATGCGCCCGGTTGATTTTGAAGCCCACGATAACGTGGTAAGTAACATCTATGGCGCCATGTCATTATCGGTTTTAAACAAGGCTATCGAGAAGGAAAAGACCCGCAGTACAGGCGTAATTGTTGATATGCAATTCGAAAAATATCGTCGTTTTGTTGAGCCTTTATCGGCATTTGTGCTCACCTGTATTGGCGTTTCTATCTCCTCGCGCAAGGTACGCGGCGGGGTTGGCCTGCCCCTGGGGATAGGAATTTTCATCTGTTTCACCTATATTGTAGTGAACAAATTTGCGTTGGTTTTTGCCATAAAGGGGGGCTTCCCTCCGCTCATCGCGGTAATGACACCTAACGTAATTTTCGGGATATTGGGGTATATCCTCATCTCAAAAGCACCAAAATAATGACCGAACCGGATCCAAATCACACTTCAAAAACAGGCATTTCAGGGTCAAAAAACAGCGTTTTGGAATCGAAAAAAACCGTTTCAAAGTCGAAAAATGGCGTTTTAAATCCCAATTCGGGCGTTAATAAGAACCTTTTAATCCTCCATTTTACCGTTTTTATCTGGGGATTTACCGGAATTTTGGGTCAATTAATCTCCATTTCGGCGGTAAATTTGGTTTGGTACAGGGTACTAATTGCCAGTTTTTCGTTGTTTTTATACTTTAAATTTAACAAAACAACGTTCAAAATCAACCGGAAAACAATGGTAAAATTGCTCCTTACAGGGGCTTTAGTAGGCGGCCATTGGATCCTTTTTTTCGCTTCAATCAAGCTTTCTACCGTGCCGGTAACGCTGGTTTGCCTCTCGTCCATCACGCTTTTTACGGCCATTTTTGAGCCAATAATTAACAAAAAACGCATCTCAAAAATGGAGATCGTGGCCGGCTTTTTAATTATTTCCGGCATTGTTTTAATTTTCAAATTCGAAACACAATACACTAAGGGTATCATTGCAGGCCTGGTTAGCGCGGTGTTGGCAAGCCTTTTTGCCATCATAAACGGCCGCCAGGTGAAGCATCACGAGGCTCCTATTATCGCCTTTTATGAGCTATCAGGCGCCCTGTTATGGATCACAATTTACCTGTTTGCTACCTCGGGCACTGCCGGTTTCCGTATCCCAAAAGCGGCCGATCTGGGGTACCTTATCCTGCTTGGTACGGTGTGTACATCGCTTGCCTACGTTGCCGGCGTGTCTGTAATGCGCGAGCTTTCGGCGTTCCGGGTGGCCCTTATCACCAACCTCGAGCCGGTGTACGGTATCATTATGGCCTTCCTTTTTTTTGGCGACATGAATAAAATGTCGGTAGGTTTCTGGGTTGGATCTGTTATTATTTTGTCTACTATCTTCCTGTTTCCTGTTGCCCAAAAGCAGGTAGCTAAACGCCGTAACCGGTAGTCTTATCCGTTTTTACCCTTTATAAATACCTACCAATTGTGCCCACTTTTTGCAGGGTAGGGGTAAAGTATGCCTCCAATTTATAACGCATTTTAAGCCCCTCTGAGCCATTATAATTTTTACACCTGTTATTCCCCGTAAAAATATTTACGGTCGAAAATACGCCAAATTTAAAAATCAATTAGTGTATTGAATGCCAAATGCAACTATAATTATAAACAGGCTATAAATTGGGCCAATTTTTTAATTTTAAATGTAAATACTTAATTTTATTGTAAAATATATTAGTTTAATAATCAAATATATACGTAGTTTATCAAATGTAATAGTTTAAATAAAATCAACCTTTTAAAAATGCAAATACTAATAATATTAGTACACGAGTTTATACACATTAAAAATAGCACTTATATATTTGTTAATGAGATATTTAAAACAGGTTAAGTAACGTAATAGTTTGCATAGGCAAAACAGAACAAAATTTAGCCAAAAGTGTACCGAACATTAAACATGAGATTTTATCAAAATTGGCAGGAGTAGCAAACCTGTATACAAAATTGAATTCCGGCGGAAAAAAGGGAGCTTAAAAAGCAAGGCTGATATGATCACATTTGATCATCATAATGACAAAAAAAGACGGGATAGAATTTGTGGAAGAATAATGCGGGCAGTTTCCGGGAGATGAAATTCCGGGACGTTTTTTTTGAGACAGGTGCCGGCCAGCCTCTTCCCTTGTCCCAGAATTTCATCTTCACAAAATCGCAACAGGCAAATACGCCATTTTAAAAAAAGATTTAAAAACCGCATATTGTAGAAACCAAACCAGGAGAAATTTTATGAGTATCAAAAATATTATCGCGCTTGTAATTGTGGTGCTGCTCACCATCGTCATCATGCAAAATACCGACGAGGTAAAATTCACCATTTTGTTCAGCACTGTTTACATGTCGAAGGTTGCGGTACTAACAGCCGTATCCGTAGCGGCCTTTATTTTAGGTGTGTTGGTTGGCCGGCCCAAAAATAAAAAATACAACATCAGCGAGCATTATGATGAGCTGCATAAAAATGAAGACCCCAATACACTAAGTGACGAAGACCGGGATTATATCAGCAGGGATTAACCGTAAAAACACCGCAACAAAACGCCTTTAACTGTTTTTTAAAAGCCCTCAAACGTTCTCAAACATCCTTGGTTGGTTTTTAAAAGTATGGGAATGGCGGCTTTTGAAAGCTGGCTGCCTTACTCTTTTTTCAGACGTTGTAAAATACCTGGTTAAATTCTTCCATTGCTCCCAGATTTGGCGTCTCCTCAAAAATGCCAAAAACTGATGCCCCACTACCGCTCATACTCGCGTATATGGCACCGTGTTCGTACAGTTCTGCTTTTACGCCACGTATAACGGGATGATCGCGGAAAATGTGGCCCTCAAAATCGTTCTTAATCTGCCCTCTCCATGCCGCCAGGGGCGTTTTTATCTGGTCGTATAATGATTCGCGAACCGCGGCCGGTTTTACGCCTCTGTACGCCTCTGCAGTAGATACGTACTCATCTGGCATCACCAGTATAATTTTATAGGCTGATAGGTCAAGTTTGATATCTTCAAACTCATCTCCCCTGTCAAACGCGAACACCGGCCTGTTGCGGATGAAGAAGGCACAGTCTGCACCAAGCTTCCTGGCATAGTTTTCCATCTGTTCTGTAGACAAGCCCAACTCAAAATTTGCATTCATCAATTTGATGAAGAACGCAGCGTTTGATGAGCCGCCACCAAGCCCCGCGCCTATCGGTATATTTTTGTGCAGGTGAATTTTTACCGGCGGCACATCATAGTCTTTTTTGATCAGGTGGTACCCCCTGATGCAAAGGTTATCTTCCAGCCTGCCGGGAATCTCCATGCCCGATGATTCGAAGCTTAGTTTATCAGCCTCTACCACCTCCAGCACGTCGTTAATTTTAACCGGGTAAAAAACAGTTTCCAGATCGTGGTAACCATCCGCCCGGCGGGCAATAATATTGAGGCCTATATTTATCTTTGCGTTCGAAAATTCTATCATCAGTAAATTGATTAACACCCGATGTATTTTTGCACATCAGTAGGATACCAAAAATAGATTATTTTTATTTGTACTGATTTATAAAAGTGAATGGCGATTGGTTAATTAGGAGAATGGTTATTTTCTTTTCCAACAACTCACCATTCAACAACTCACCACTCAACCAACAAAATGAAACAGTACCTCGACCTGATGCAGCATGTGATGGAGAACGGAGCGCAAAAGCATGACCGCACCGGTACAGGCACCTTAAGCGTATTTGGCTACCAGATGCGTTTTAACCTGCAGGAAGGCTTCCCGATGGTGACCACCAAAAAGCTGCACCTGAAATCGATCATCCACGAGCTGATCTGGTTTTTAACCGGCGATACCAACATCCAATACCTGAAAGATAACGGCGTACGCATTTGGGACGAGTGGGCCGACGAGAACGGCAACTTGGGCCCGGTATACGGTTACCAGTGGCGCAGCTGGCCAAAACCCGATGGTGACCATATTGACCAGATAACCCAGGTGGTAAACCAACTGAAGAACAATCCGGATTCGCGCCGCATCATGGTATCGGCATGGAACGTGGCCGATGTTAACCAGATGGCCCTGCCACCCTGCCACAGCCTGTTCCAGTTTTATGTGCAACCGGCTGATGCCGCAAAAGGTGAAACACGGGGTAAGTTATCCTGCCAGCTTTACCAGCGTAGTGCTGATATATTTTTGGGTGTACCTTTCAACATTGCATCATACGCCTTGCTCACCATGATGATGGCACAAGTATGCGACCTGGACTATGGCGACTTTATCCACACCTTTGGCGATGCCCATATTTACAACAACCACCTGGAGCAGGCCCGCCTGCAATTAAGCCGCGAACCAAGGCCGTTGCCAACCATGAAGATCAACCCGGATGTGAAAGACATCTTCGATTTTAAGTTTGAAGATTTCACATTGGAGAACTACGACCCGCATCCACACATTAAGGGAGTTGTTGCGGTTTAGGTTGATGTTTTGTAAATTTGATACTATGAGTACTACAGAATTAAAAGAAGAGATTCAGAAAGCCGTTGAGCAGATCCCTGAGAGTGCCCCAGAAAATTTATTGCAAGAAGTTTTAGGTTTTATACAAGATGTGAGCACTAAAATTGCTGAGAAAACAAAACGTGCCGAATATGTTAAAGAAATAATTGCTGAGGACGAAGAGGTATTTAGGAAGCTTGCACAATGATTGACTTGCAGGAAGTCGAGAAATATCACAATGACTTAATTGATCAATTCGGCGGAAGTAAAGGTATCAGAGATATTGCGGGCTTGGAAGCTGCTTTGGCACGCCCCTACATGACATTCGATCAGCAAGACCTTTATCCTACCGCTGAAGATAGGGCTGCTGCTATATTTGAAAGCCTTATTATCAATCACCCTTTCATTGACGGCAATAAACGGATAGCATATCTTTTACTTCGCATTACCCTGAGGATTGAAAGTATAACCGTCGTGGCGTCGCAAATAGAAAAATATGACATGGCCATAGCTGCGAGTATGGGTCAGCTCAATTTCAATCAAATAAAAGATTGGATCATTCAGCATTCAATTAAAATCCAATGACAATTTCCATCATCGTTGCCATCGCCCAAAATTACGCCATTGGCAAAAACAACCAGTTACTTTGGCATATGCCAAATGACCTGAAACATTTTAAACAGATCACATCGGGCCGCACCATTATCATGGGCCGGAAAACCTACGAGTCGGTTGGTAAGCCGCTGCCAAACCGCCGCAATATTGTGGTTACCCGGCAGGATATCCAGATACCGGGCTGCGAGGTTGTAAAATCGATAGACGAAGGCTTATCGCTTTGCGCGCATGAGGATGAGGTATTTATTGGAGGCGGTGCCGAGATATACCGGCAAGCTATGGATAAAACCGACCGAATCTACCTGACCATTATTCATAAGGATTTTGAGGCGGATACGTTTTTCCCCGAAATTGACTACCTGAAATGGGAGGAGGCAAGCCGAGAGTATAATGAGCCCGACGAAAAAAACCCGCTTCCTTACTCATTTATCACACTAAACAGGCGCTAACAAAAACACAGATTATTTTGTTTCAATTAAAAATTTCATGCTTGTGAAATTTTATTAGATTTGCCGTCTTATTTAAAAAGCTTATAAACTAATTAATTACATATTTTAATTCGCGATGCAAGGTAAAGGGGTTATTAAATTTTTCGCCATTCTGCTGGCTGTGGTATGTTTATACCAGCTTTCGTTTACGTGGGTGGCACACAAAGTTGAGAATGATGCCAAAGTGTATTCAAAGGGCGATCCTGAAAAGGAAAAGGCTTATCTCGATTCTGTTTCTACATTACCGGTGTACCCGGTATTAAACCACACTTACCAGTATTGCCTTGACAGGGAACTTGCCCTGGGCCTGGACTTAAAGGGTGGTATGAACGTTACGATGCAAATTTCGTTACGTGAGCTTGTACAATCATTATCAAACAACAATCCTGATGTTGCCTTTAACCAGGCATTGGCAAACGCACAGGCCAGAACTGTTACCGAGCAAAAAGATTACATTACCCTTTTTGTTGACGAGTACGAGAAATTAGCGCCAAACGCTAAATTGGCTGCCATATTTGCAAACAGCAACAACCAGGAAAAGTTAAAATTCAACTCATCAAACAGTGATGTTGAATCGTACCTGAAAGACCAGGCAAATACTGCTGTACAACAATCATACACGGTATTGCATACCCGTATCGATCAGTTTGGTGTTACCCAGCCAAACATCCAGTTGCAAAAAAGCACCAACCGTATCTTAATTGAGCTGCCGGGCGTTAAAGAGCCTGAGCGCGTTCGTAAATTATTATCAGGAACTGCAAAGCTTGAGTTTTATCAAACTTATGACAATAGCGAGGTTTACGGCTTACTAAACAACATTAACGGCGTATTAGCTGCTAAAAACAAAACTGCCGCTTCTAAAAAAGATACCGCAAAAGCTGATGCTGCTAAACCGGCTGCAACAACAACCGCTGCAACTTCAAAAGACACTGCAGCTGCTGCAAAACAAGCAAGCTCGTTATTAAACAAGCTTAAAAATGCAAACACAGGTGCAAAAGATTCTGCAGGTTTAAATAACAAAACACAGTTAGCTGCGCAAAACCCGCTGTTCGCCATTTTGTCGCCAGCCACTTACCAGGATCAAACAGGCCAGCCGCAATTAAACCCGGGCCCTATTGTTGGTTATTCGGCGGTTAAGGATACTGCAAAGGTTAACAGCTACCTGCGTAGCGCCGATATTAAATCGGTAGTACCACAAAACTTACGATTCCTTTGGGGTGTAAAACCTATCAAAAACACAAAGGTATTTGAATTATATGCTATTAAACTTGCCGGTGCTGAAAACGGCCCGGTACTTTCAGGCGATGTTATAAACGACGCACGCTCTGATGTTGACCAAATGAAAGGTGGCTTTGAAGTTACCATGTATATGAACCAGCAAGGTGCGCAGAAATGGAAAAGCATTACTGCCGAAGCATCTGCAGGTGCCAACAAAAAAGCCATTGCCATTGTATTGGATGATAACGTTTACTCGGCCCCTAACGTTCAAAACGAAATTTCTGGCGGTGTGTCATCCATATCTGGTAACTTCCAGCAAGAGGATACCAAAGATTTAGCCAACGTATTAAAAGCAGGCCGTTTACCGGCACCTGCCCGTATCATTGGCGAGGCTGTTGTAGGCCCGTCATTAGGTCAGGAAGCTATCAGCGCCGGTTTATTATCCTGCGTATTAGGTTTAGTGGTTATCCTTATTTTCATGGTAGCTTACTACAAACGTGCCGGTACTGTAGCGGTAATAGCGGTATTGATCAACGTATTCTTCCTGATGGGTGTATTAGTAAGCATACGTGCAGTACTAACCCTGCCGGGTATAGCAGGTATCATCTTGATATTGGGTGTTGCCGTAGATGCTAACGTATTGGTTTATGAACGTGTACGTGAAGAGCTTGGTTTAGGCAAATCCATCCGCTTAGCGGTTGCCGATGGCTTTAAGCATGCTTTACCATCTATCCTTGATGCCAACATCAGTACATTCTTAACAGGTGTTATCCTATTCTTATTCGGTTCGGGCCCTATTCAGGGTTTTGCAACTACGTTGATGATAGGTATAGTAACTACCCTGTTCTGCTCATTATTAATTTCAAGGCTGATATTTGAATTTATGCTTGAAAAAGGCTGGGATATCACATTCTCTCGCCCCTGGAGCTCGCATACCTTCAAAAACGCCAACTACGCGTTTGTTAAAAACCGCTTTAAATTCTATGCCTTTTCTGGTATATTTATTTTAGCCGGCTTAGTATCAATGGTAACCCGTGGTTTTAACTACGGTGTTGACTTTGGTGGTGGCCACACTTACATTGTTAAGTTTACCCACCCTGTTACTACCGAGCAGATACATGATGCTGTTGATGCTACACTTGGCCGCGGAACCGAGGTTAAAACCTACGGAACTGATAACAAAATGAGCATCAATACCAACTATCTGATCACAGATAACGCGCCTGATGCTGATAGCCGTGTACAGGCAGCTTTAATAAAAGCGCTTGCAACCAACCCCGATACTAAAATAGAAGCAAAACAGATAGAGGCACACCAAAAGGTTGAAGCTACTATTGCCAACGAGGTTAAAGCTTCGGCAAAATGGACTATCATCCTGGCTATCATTGTTATCTCCGCTTATATATTGATCAGGTTCCGTAAATGGCAGTTCAGCCTTGGTGCGATGGTTGCTACCGCGCACGATTCATTGCTGGTTCTTTCGTTCTTCTCGTTATTTAAAGATATCCTTCCGTTCTCTTTAGACATCGACCAGGCGTTTATTGCGGCATTGCTTACCGTTATTGGTTATTCAATTAACGATACCGTGGTCGTGTTCGACCGTATCCGCGAGTTCCTTGAACATCACCATGCAAAAACTGATGATCCTAAAGTGGTAATTAACCAGGCTATTAATAATACCTTAAGCAGAACCATCATCACTGCGTTTACCGTGGTATTGATATTGGTGATATTGTTCATATTTGGTGGCGATGTTATCAAAGGTTTCTCATTTGCGTTGTTAATAGGTGTTATTTTTGGTACTTATTCGTCAATCTGTGTGGCCTCACCGGTTATCATCGACTTTGGAAAGAAAGACCTGAAGTAATAATATCACGTATATATTTAAAAGGCTCCAAAGAACATTTGGGGCCTTTTTTGTTTTACAACTATCGCGTTTAACTTAAACACAAAATATAATTGCATCATGAACCCCACTGATCAATCAAAATTCCCAACAGTAGTTATTATAGGCGGCGGCTTTGGCGGCCTGCAGGTAGCCAGGCAACTTGCCGATAAGCCCGTTGAGGTTGTACTTATTGATAAACACAACTATCATACCTTTCAGCCCCTGTTGTACCAGGTGGCAACCGGTAGTTTGGAGGCCGAATCGATAGCCTTCTCGTTACGTAAGAATTTTGACGGGCAAAAAAACCTGCGGTTCAGGCATGCAGAGGTTAACCGGATAGATACAGACCGTAATACCGTGATTACCAGCGTAGGCGATATCCCGTACGATTACCTGGTAATAGCAACCGGATCTACCACCAACTTTTTTGGGAATAAAGAAATTGAGCATTACGCCATGCCCATGAAATCTATCCCCGAGGCATTAAACCTGCGCTACATGGTGCTACAGAACCTGGAGGAGGCTATTTTAAAGCCCTCTAAAGAAGAACGCGCGCCCTACCTGGCATTTGTACTGGTTGGTGCCGGCCCTACCGGCGTAGAGCTTGCAGGCGCTTTAGCCGAGTTACGCAACCACGTGCTGAATAAGGACTATCCCGAGTTATCAAAGGATGAGATGAAGGTTTACCTGGTAGATTTTTTACCAAAGGTTTTAGGCCCTTTCTCTGACGAAGGCTCAAAGGCTGCCGAAGATTTTCTGCATAAGATGGGCGTAGAGGTATTGCTGAATGTTAAAGTAGACAGCTACGATGGTAAAGAAATAAAATTTGAAGGCGGCAAAAGCATTTTAACCAAAAATGTGATCTGGTCGGCAGGGGTGATGGGCGTAGTACCCGATGGCGTATCAAAAGATGCCATTGAGCGCGGTAACCGCATTAAAACAGATACCATTTGCCGGGTTGTGGGCAGTTCCAATATATTCGCTATTGGCGATGTGGCCGCCATGATAACTGATGAAACACCAAAAGGCCACCCCGGCGTAGCACAAGTTGCCATACAAATGGGCGAAACAACAGGCAAAAACATTTCCCGGCTAATAAAAGGCGAGCCCACGGTGCCTTTTAAATACAATGATAAAGGCTCACTGGCAACTATAGGCCGCAATAAAGCCATTGCCGATTTGGGTAAACTTAAATTTCAGGGCTTTTTTGCCTGGTTAATATGGATGTTTGTACACCTGATATCGCTCATGGGGGGGCGTAACCGTGTTATTGTGTTTATAAACTGGGTTGCCAGCTATGTTACTTATAATGGCGGCAGCAGGCTTATAATCCGTAACTTTGAGCGCGAAGAACTTGTGGAAAAAGACACCCAGGTTTCTAAACCAGATTAACCAAATGGCCGAACATATCAGAATAACCGAATGCCCGCGCGATGCCATGCAGGGTCTGCATGATTTTGTACCTACAGATGTTAAAGCCGCATACATCAACCTGCTTTTGCAGGTGGGTTTTGATACCATTGACTTTGGCAGCTTTGTATCGCCAAAAGCCATCCCCCAAATTCGCGATACCGCCGAGGTTTTAAGCAAGCTCGATCTGAGCAACACCCGATCAAAACTGCTGGCTATTATAGCTAATTACCGTGGTGCAGAGGATGCCGTTAGCCATGCCGAGATCACTTACCTTGGGTATCCGTTTTCTATCTCGGAGACCTTTCAGCTACGTAATACCAACACCACTATTGGGCAGGCATTTGACAATGTAAAGCGGATCAATGAACTGTGCGTTGCCAAAAACAAGGAATTGCTTATATACCTGTCTATGGGTTTTGGCAACCCCTATGGCGATGAGTGGAGCAATGAAATTGTGCAGCACTGGGCACAAAAAATGATAGACGAGGGCATTGGGCATATTGCCCTCTCAGATACTGTTGGCGTTGCTACACCCGGGCAGATAACCAGCCTTTACCCTGCCCTTACCAGCCTATCAGAAATAACCGAATTTGGCGTCCACCTGCATTCAACACCCGATACCTGGCTTGAAAAAATAGCCGCAGCATACGAAAGCGGTTGTAAAAAGTTTGATGCAGCCTTAAAGGGATACGGCGGCTGCCCGATGGCCAAAGACGAGCTTACAGGCAACATCGCCACCGAAAACCTCATAGCATACCTGCTACACCAAAACATTGACCTTGGGCTTGATTTAGACAAACTAAGCGAAGCGATGGATTACTCGGGAAAAGTGTTTGGATGAGATCTATCGCTCAATACCATCTTATAATGCCTTATCCCGGCCTCCGTAAACTCGGGGCCGGTTTTCCCGAACCCAAATTTCTCATAAAGCGTAACCGCCGGTAGTTGTGAGTTAAGGTAAACGTAACTGGCATCAGCCGGCAGATCGGCCAGTACGGCTTTTACAAGTGCCTGCCCTACCCCATAGCCACGAAATTTTGACAGTACTGCAAAACGTTCCAGCTTATAACCGTCGGTGGTTTTGCGCCAGCGCGATGCACCCGCAGGTTCGCCATCAACGGTAGCTAAATAATGTGTAGCTTCTTCTTCATTGGCCCTTTCCAGTTCTGGTGGGCAATTTTGTTCGGCAACAAATACTTCGTGCCTTATGGCAAACACTTTCTCCAGGTCGGCAGGGCTACTTACTTGCTTTACTTCTATTTTTGAGGGCATGTTGGTAATGCGATTTTGATTTGTAGCCGGATTGCTTGGTTTCGTGGTTATCATCGGCAGCATCTATGGAATGCGTACAAGTCAAATCGTCCTCCTTTTCGGCCAGTTCAGACAAACGTACATAGAATTTATGCAGTTGGTCAAGCTCTTTTTCGGTTAAATTTTCAATATCAACCATACGGTTACTGGCGCCCTGGTGCGATGCCAATATCTCATTCAGTTTTAGATGAACGGCTTTTGAATCTTTGTTCTGCGATTTCTGGATCAGGAACACCATTAAAAAGGTAACAATAGTGGTACCTGTATTGATGATCAGTTGCCAGGTATCAGAATATTTAAACACGGGCCCGGTAACCAGCCATACCAAAATGGTACATATGGCAATAATAAAAGCTGCAGAGCTGCCTGTTGCGGCAGTTGCCCAGTTTGCGAAGTTCTCAAATAAGTTCTTTTTCTTTTGTGCCATGGTTGATAAATTTACATTACAACCTAAAAAAACCGCCAATGTTTATCACAAGGGCGGTTTTTTATTCCTGATAGTTTTGTTAACTATAGTTTGCTGTTTACGTCGATGCAATTCAGATCGCCAAAAGCTTCGGTTAGCCTTTTAACAAAGCTTTCTTCTGCCTTACGCAACCAAACGCGTGGGTCGTAATATTTTTTGTTCGGAGAATCGTCGCCATCAGGGCTGCCAATTTGTGTTTGCAAATAGCCTTCTTTTGCCTGGTAGTAATCTCTTATACCTTCCCAAAATGCAAACTGCATATCGGTATCAATGTTCATTTTTATAGCACCGTAAGATATTGCTTCGCGAATTTCTTCCTGGCTTGAGCCTGAACCACCGTGGAAAACAAAGTTGATAGGTTTTGCGGCAGTAAGGTTATGTTTTTGTTTTAAAAACTCTTGTGAGTTGTGCAAAATAACCGGCTGTAATTTAACATTACCCGGTTTGTACACACCATGCACGTTACCAAATGCAGCTGCAATGGTAAAGCGGTGGCTAACTTTTGAAAGTTCTTCATAAGCGTAAGCAACCTCTTCTGGCTGTGTGTATAAGCGTGAGCTGTCTACATCAGAGTTATCAACGCCGTCTTCTTCACCGCCGGTTACACCAAGCTCAATTTCAACGGTCATGCCCATTTTGGCCATGCGCGCTAAGTATTTAGCAGATATTTCAATATTTTCTTCGATAGGCTCTTCAGAAAGGTCAAGCATGTGTGATGAGAACAACGGTTTGCCGGTTTCAGCAAAAAATTTCTCGCCATGCTCTAATAAACCATCAATCCACGGCAATAATTTTTTTGCGGCGTGGTCGGTATGCAAAATTACAGCTACACCATAATGCTCGGCTAATAAATGCACGTGTTTAGCGGCAGATACACCACCTAAAATGCAGGCCTGTAGTTTTGAGTTATCTAATGATTTACCCGCATAAAACTGCGCGCCGCCATTTGATAGCTGAATAATAACAGGTGATTTAACAGCCGCAGCTGTTTCCATTACCGCGTTAATAGTGTTTGTGCCGATAACGTTAACGGCAGGTAAAGCAAACTGATGTTTTTTAGCTGCTTCAAATAGTTCCTGCACTTGGTCACCATGCAGAACACCTTTAATATTTTTTAAATCCATGAGCGTATGTTTGGGGCTCGAAGTTATAAAAATTATGGGTTTTACCTATAGCATTGTAAAAGTTTTAGCCGATAATGCTTAGCTAAATACCAATAAATGTGCATAAAAGCCATATTAAAGGCATCCAATGGTGTTAATTTAACACTTAGTTATCGTTATAATCACATCAGGCAACATCAACTTCTGTTAACATTTACAAACTTGTTGTGATATTTTTTGTTTCTTTGCAGTACTTGAAAGACTTAGAAATAGACATGGCGTGGTTTAAGCGAGAAATTAAAGGGATAATTACGACTACTGAGGAAAAGAAGGAAGCCCCCGATGGCATCTGGAATAAATGCCCCAACTGTAAAAAACCCTTACACTACTCTGAACAGGTTGAAAACCAATACGTTTGCCACTACTGTGGTTTCCATTTACGCATTGGTTCTAAAGAATATTTTTCTGTTTTGTTTGATGATAACCAGTTCACCGAACTGTTTACCACCCTGCATTCAGGCGATCCATTAGAATTTACAGACACCAAAAAATATACCGACAGGCTGAAAGAAACAAAAGCCAAAACCGGTTTAACCGATGCTATACGCGCCGCTCATGGTAAAATGAACGGACAAGAGCTGGTTATTGCCTGTATGGATTTTAACTTCATAGGCGGTTCGATGGGTTCTGTTGTGGGCGAGAAGATAGCGCGTTCTATCGATTTCAGTATCGCTAATAAGGTTCCTTTCCTGATGATCTCCAAATCGGGCGGTGCCCGGATGATGGAGGCTGCATTCTCGTTAATGCAAATGGCCAAAACATCAGCTAAACTGGCGTTATTGAGCCAGGCAAAAATACCTTACATATCATTATTAACCGACCCTACTACCGGTGGTGTAACCGCATCATACGCTATGCTGGGCGATATTAACATTGCCGAGCCGGGTTCACTGATTGGTTTTGCAGGCCCAAGGGTTATTAAAGAAACTATCAAAAAAGATCTTCCTAAAGGTTTCCAAACTGCAGAGTTTGTACAGGAACATGGTTTCCTTGACTTTATTGTTGACCGCCGCGAAATGAAAGAAAAACTGGCATCATTCCTTAAAATGCTTGCCCCGGTTAAAGAAGAGAAAAAAGAGCCGCAGGCTTAACTAAAACATATTCCAATAAAAAGGCCATTCGTTAGTTTTACGAATGGCCTTTTTTCTTTTTGTCATCCTGAGCGATAGCGAAGGATCTATTAATGAACTATGTAATCGCAGAGATGCATAACAGAATAGATGCTTCACATACGTTCAGCATGACAACTTGCTATTGGAGGGCTTTGCTTATATCCCTTCAGTACCCGGCTCGTGGCCTATCATACGGCCGGTTGTGCGGCCTTGATTACGGCTGGTAAAATCTGTTTTTGTTGCAGCACCCGTTGCCGGGAACTCATGCTGGTTTGGCGGGGTTACATCATTTTGTTCGCTGTATGATGCATCACTACCTTCCTGCTGTTGTTCCTGCTCGTTTTGCTTGCGGTATCCTGTGCCTTCATTATCAGACTGGCGTTCTTCAGGGTTTTCGTTTGGGTTATGGTTCGGAGTGTACTCCGGATTTTTTTCGTTGCTTTCCATGGTTTCTAGTTTTTAATTGTTAATTAATAAACAATCAAAAACAAGGCCATAATTTAATAAAGTAGAAACTTATTGAAATAAATCGCTTAATGGGTTGCTCCTATGGAGCAAAACGCGGGGCTAATTATTATTCTACAAAGCGGTAGTCCCCAACGGGACATTTTTTTTAATATGTAATAAATTTAAACGGCTCTTATTGCTATAGAAAAGCTGCCTCGTAGAGGCTGCCGCTTTGTATAAAAGCAATAGTCTACAAATAGGATATTTATAAAAGGCTGTGATGAAACTTTTACAATGTAACTACTGCTATAAAAAAGTTGCCTCGTAGAGGCTGCCGCTTTGTAGCAAGAAGCAAACAAACAGGTATGCTCCGTTAGGAGCTACCCAATCGTTGCAAGTTATGCACTCACCATGCAAAACTCTTTGAGCTTGGCTACGGTATAATCTACTTCTTCTTTTGTGTTGTATTTTGAGAAAGAGAACCTTACCGATGGCCTGTCCGGGTTAGCGCCTATGGCAGTTAACACGTGCGAGCCAATATCAGTACCCGAGCTGCATGCACTGCCGCCGGATGCCGAGATACCGGCAATGTCCAGGTTAAACAACAGCATATCGGCCATTTCCATTTCAGGGAAGGATACATTAAGCACAGTGTACAGGCTTTTAACCGGATCTGTTTCGCCATTAAATTCCACACCCGGAATATTTTGCTCCAGTTGTGCTTTCATATAGCTTTTTAAACCCTGAATGTACGCCTGGTGCGCATCCATATCAGCATAAGCCATCTCCAGCGCTTTGGCAAGGCCTACAATACCGTATACGTTTTCGGTACCGCCACGCATGTTGCGCTCCTGCGAACCTCCGTATATCATCGGGCTTATTTTAACCTTGTGGTTGATGTGCAAAAAGCCAATGCCTTTTGGCCCGTGCAGCTTATGCGCAGCGCAAACCATAAAGCTTAATTTAAGCTTGCTCAGGTCATGCTTGTAGTGCCCAACAGTTTGTACGGTATCGCTGTGGTACATAGCGTTGTAGGTTTCGCAAAGCTCACCTACGCGCTCAATATTGGTAAGCGTGCCTAATTCATTATTGGCATGCATTAATGATACAAAGCTACGCTCGTTGGTTTTTAATAAAGATTCCAGATGCTCATAATCAACATTGCCTTTACAGTCAACATCAGCATAGCTTAACTTGATGATGCCCGCTTTTTCCATAGCCTGCAGTGTATGCACAACCGCATGGTGCTCCAGTTTGGTTGTAATGGCATGCGTTAGCTTATGGTCAACAATACCGCAACGGATGGCCATATTATCGGCCTCGGTACCGCCGCTGGTAAAAAATATTTCGGCAGGCGAGGTATGCAGCAACCCGGCAATTGTTTTACGTGACCGCTCTATTAATGTACGCACTTCGCGCCCATGCGAATGTATAGATGAGGGGTTACCAAATTGGCCCTCCATCACTTTATACATTTCCTTTAAAACTTCAGGATCAAGCGCAGTAGTTGCAGCGTTATCGAAATAAACTCGCATCGTTTCTTTAAATAAATTTAGTCAGTAAAAATAACAGGCCAACCAGCAGGATTCCCCAACCCCAAAGGCTATGTCTGTTACTCGTTTAAATTCAATATTTCTTTTATATCTTTTATTATCTTATTAGCCAGGTTATCTGCCACTGTTTCTGAATCACCTTCAGAGTAAATGCGGATAATAGGCTCGGTGTTTGATCTGCGCAGGTGCACCCATTGTTTATCAAACTCAATTTTTAAACCATCAATGGTAGAGTGCGGCTGTTTCTGGTATTTTTCTTCAACCTTTAACAACAACGCGTCTATATCCATTTCAGGTGTAAGCGTTATTTTATTTTTTGAGATAAAGTAGCCCGGGTATGATGCCCTCAACACTGATACCGGCTTGCCATAGTTAGCCAAATGGGTTAAAAACAAGGCTATACCCGCCAAAGCATCGCGGCCATAGTGCAGTTCGGGATAAATAACCCCGCCGTTGCCTTCGCCGCCTATAATGGCGTTAACTTCCTTCATTTTATTCACAACATTCACCTCTCCTACTGCGGCTGCATGGTATTCGCCACCGGCACTTTCGGTAACATCGCGCAAGGCGCGGGTTGATGACAGGTTTGATACCGTATTACCTTTTGTATTCTTCAGCACATAATCGGCCACGGTAACCAGGGTGTATTCTTCGCCAAACATACTGCCATCCTCGCAAACAAAGCAAAGGCGGTCAACATCAGGGTCAACCGCAATACCCAGGTCGGCTTTGGTCTTTAAAACCTCTTGCGATAACGCTACCAGGTTTTCAGGCAAAGGCTCCGGGTTGTGTGGGAAATGGCCATCAGGCTCGCAATAAAGCTCGTGGATAACTTGTACACCAAGTGCTTTTAACAAAGCCGGTACAAATATGCCACCTGTTGAGTTAACGCAATCAATAGCTATTTTAAAGTTGGCTTTTTTAATAGCCTCTACATTCACTAAAGGCAGGGCCAGTATCTTGTCGATATGTTTTTGCAGGTAACTGTCGTCATTGGTAACCTTACCAAGGTCGTTCACATCGGCATATATAAAATCGCTGTTCTCGGCAATTTCTAAAACTTCTTTACCATCGGCATCGTTTATAAATTCGCCTTTTTCGTTCAGCAATTTTAAAGCGTTCCATTGTTTTGGGTTGTGGCTCGCGGTAAGGATAATACCACCGGCAGCCTTTTCATCAGGCACGGCAACTTCAACAGTTGGGGTGGTTGAAAGGCCTAAATCGACCACATCAATACCCAAACCCTGCAGTGTGCCTATAACCAGGTTGTTTACCATACTGCCTGACAGGCGGGCATCGCGGCCCAAAACTATCTTTTTGATACCTGTGCGTTTTACCGCCCAGCTACCGTATGCAGATGTAAATTTAACAATATCCAAAGGGGTTAGTCCGTCGCCGGCTGCACCACCTATGGTACCCCTGATGCCCGAAATTGATTTTATGAGTGTCAAAACGTATAGATGTTAAGCTGCAAAAATAAGAATATTTAAGCGATAGCATTGTAAAATTCACGTACTTTTGAGCGTTAATTTATTAGCTATATTTACTGCTATTGAGAACACTAAGCATTACCCTATAGAGCCAATGCCCGATTTCCTGTTAAATTTTGACCGGCATTTATTTTACTTCATCAATCACGACCTTTCGAACCCGTTTTTCGATTGGCTGATGCCCCTGATGCGCAACCCCAAATTCTGGATCCCGCTATACCTGTTCATCATCGCTTTCTGCCTCTGGCGTTATAAGAAGCAGGGAGCTATCCTTGTTGTTTTTTTGGCCCTGGCTGTTGGCTTTGCCGATTATAGCAGCGCCAGTATCATTAAACCATACGTGTACCGCCTGCGCCCCTGCCGCGACCCTGTAACCGCGCAAACCGATATCAGCCGTGTTGGCTGTGGCACCGGTTACAGTTTCCCATCTACCCACGCTACCGACCACTTTGCCATAGCCCTGTTTTTAAGCTGCCTGTTTTTTAAGCGATGGAAATGGGTTTTGCCTGCCACTGTACTTTGGGCCGCCATTATTTGCTTTGCACAGGTGTATGTTGGTGTACATTACCCGCTTGATGTTACCGGCGGGGCAATTTATGGCGCGTTAATAGGGATATTGTTTGCTGTTGGGTTTAGGAAAGCGGTGCCTGGGTTTAGGGCGTAGCTTGTTTCACGAAAGACGCTAAGACGCAAATTACAATGTCATGGTGAGCATGTCGAACCAATTGTCGCGGGGTATAAGTCTTCGACAAGCTCAGACTGACAACCCTTGCTTGCGAGGGAGGAATAACAGGCACAAAAAAGGCGCTTCAAAAGCGCCTCTGTATCATATATCTAAATCAAATTATCCTCTCATCTTATCTAGCAGGTCGCTTAACTGGCCGGCTTCTTCTTCGGTAAGGTTTTGTTTAAAAAGGTCTTTTGTTTTAAAGCAGGCATCCATTTTTTTAAGGATCTCTAAACCTTCATCGCTGATGCGGATATCAACAGCGCGGCGGTCGCGCGAGTTGGTACAGCGCGATACCAGGCCTTTTTGCACCAGGCGATCAACAATACGTGATGCGTCAGACATCTTATCGATCATCCTGTCCTTCAACAAGTTTACGGTTGCCGGCTTGGGGTATTGCCCGCGTAAAATCCTCAGGATGTTAAATTGCTGTTGGGTAAGCTTATAACGCTCAAACTCAGGGCGCATATAGTTGTTGATCCAACCGTACGTATAATTAAGATTAATTACCGCTTTATGGTAATTATCATCAAAATTCGTGCTTTTTATGTCTTCCTCTATTCCCATGATCTAATTATCCTGCAAATATAACCTATTTATTTTTTGTTTGTTTGTTCACTATCCTTCTCGCGTCCATAGTTCCAGGGGCAGTGCAGGCATTTGTTTTTACAGCAATAACCACGCTTTAGGTGATACTCTTTTGTAAAAACAAAATTACCGTCCTCATTTATATAATAATCAACGTTTTCCTGTAGCATCAGCTTAGCAGTTTCACAAAAATATCATTATTAAAATGTTTTTTTAAATGCGTGCCGTTGCCATGCAGTGTCCATACCTGTTGCGGTTGGGTTTGTTCAATAGTTTTGATAATGTCGTCCCAATCGGCATGGTCTGATATAAAAAGGGTATCCTGCGCATTTACCTGCAGGTTTTTCCATCCCGAGGCAAACAAACGTTTAACCCCGGTAGCACGCAAATAACTATCAAACGTAAAAGGCGGCACAATGTACACATACTCCTGCTGTTCTTTCATCAGTTTGCGGCCATACATTTGATGCGTGCCCAGCTCAAACCCCATTTTTTGATAGATGGCGTTGATGGGCATAATACGATGATGCACCAGAATCTTTTTTTGCGGCGCATAGTCGTTTATCATCCTGATGAGGCGCTGGCTTTTGCCCAGGCTGTAGGCCCCCAACAGGATGTTTATTTTGATATCGTTCAGCTTTTTGATCTCCTCAACCGGGTCGGGATGAGCGGTAGTTGGGTCGGCAAAGGTACTTTCGGTGATCAGCACATCGGCCTTTACAAACTCCATGGGTTCGCAGGTGGCGTCGGGCTGCAGCTTATAATCACCTGTGTACAGGTATTTTACTCCTTGGTATTCCATTAAAACCTGCGCAGAGCCCGGCATGTGCCCTGCCGGGATAAACGTTATCTGCACATCGCCAATGTTAAATGGGATGTTATAAGCAGCAATAAGGCTTACTTTTGAAGCGCTTTTGCCATACCGCAACTGCATAAAGGCGTAGGTGGCTTCGGTAGTATATACGTTAATATTGCCGCTTACGGCATGGTCGGCATGGGCGTGTGATATTACGGCATTGGTTACCGGCTGCTGGGGGTCCAGGTAAAAATCGGCATAACGGCAATACAGGCCATTGGCATTAAAAGCAATAAAATCGTCAAGTATCATTTTTTTGTGGCAAGCGACAGGTACAACTCGTGCAGTTTCAACACCTGCGGTATTACAAGCTGTGTATCGTTATTAATAATTACATCATTGGCCATGGCCAGTTTTTGCTCTTCGGTAAACTGGCGTTCGTTACGGTTTTTCACCTCATCGGCGGTTATGCCATCGCGTGTGGTAACACGCTTAATACGCAGCTCTAACGGGGCTGTAACGATAACCGTTCTGTCGCACATTTTATATGAACCGCTCTCAAATAATATAGCGGCTTCTTTTAATACATAGGGTGCATTTTTTTTGCCCAACACCCATTTATCAAAAGCCCTGAAAACCGCCGGATGTACCAGCGCATTCAGTTTTGCCAGTTCTTCTTTATTATTAAAAACAATGCCTGCTATATGTTTGCGGTTAAGGGTGCCATCCTCAAAGTAAGCTTCGTTTCCAAATGCCTGGTTTATCCCGGCAATCAGTTCCGCATCGGTTATCATTACATCTTTGGCTGCATCATCAGCATAAAAAACCGGGACACCCAATACTTCAAATATTTTGCAAACGGTTGTTTTACCACTCCCTATATTACCGGTGATGCCTACTTTAAACATTACTTTTTTATAATAAAATCAATATTCTGCGGTACAATCTTTACCACTTTACTGTACGATGGCTGGCGCGTTATTTTAACCGGTAAGGTACTGTAACCACTGTGCCGCCATAGCTCCAGATCAGCAACGGCTTCAAAATCATCCTCGTTCAGGTCGGGGTAGTTACCTAATGATGTGGTAAAGGTAAGCTTCACTTTTTGCGGGAAAACCTTTATATCATAGTAATTATGGTTGTTAATTAATTTAACGGGTACCTCTATGGTTTTTTCGGTATACTCGTCAATAGGGATATTTACCATAACGCTTTTGGGCAGCACAGTTAAATTACCCTCTTTTACACCCTGTACATTAACCCGGGCATTAAAATCTTCAGTAGCATGCTTCAGGATAACTGAATCTGTTCGCCATGAGGTTATTTTGGCAAGTATCTCTGCCGGGCCGCTTATGGTAACATAGCGGGGCTGTATGGTTATCTTGTCTGACTGGGCGAACTGCTTCTGATATTTTATTGCTGTTACCAGTTGCACAGGTACCTTTTTAATGGTGCGGTTACTAAAATCAAAAAACAGGGTATCGGGGTTTATGGCAATTATCTCGTGGTCGGTATCTTTATTAGCGTTTATTTGCTTTAACTGGTTGCTTAATACCACATAGTTCTTAGCCTCAAGGGTGTGCAGATCAACATTGATAACCTTCTTATCATTGTTGAATTTTGAGAACAGCATTTGCCAGCCATTACCCTGTACTATAGCATTAACGGTATCTGATTGCAATGGATGAAACGCACGCTTTTGTGGCACATTCTTAAAATTGATAACCTGCTTTATGGTAAACTTATACGGGTTGGATAAGGTGGTGAACAACCAGGCAAAAATGGCAAACACCAGGCAGGTAACAAAGGCTGATAACCGCCGGCGCTCAATTGCAGATAGTTTGATTATTGCCATGTTTTTTTCTTAAAGCACAAAGCGAAAAGCTGAAAGCAAAAGCATTAAGGATAACCTTTTTGCTTCAACTTAAGCCTTTCGCTTAATTATATTATAGCGCCTTAGGGCTTTAGCCTTAAAGCTTGCCGCTAAAATTAGCTCTTTGCAGCAGGTGGAGGTGTGTTCAATGCTTTTGAAGCATCTAATGACACTGCCGATTTATCAAAACGGATACGGCCACCACCTTCTGTTTCAATTAAGAAAGTGGTATCGGCAACTTCATATATTTTACCGTGTATACCGGCAGTAGTTATCACTTTATCGCCTTTTTTAAGCTCTTCTACGTATTTTTTCTGGTCTTTTTGTTTTTTAACCTGCGGGCGTATCATAAAAAAGTAAAACACCACGGCTATTAAACCAAACATTATTAATTGCTGGTATCCTAAGCCACCGCCGGCCTGTAATAAAATTGTTGCTATCATTAGTATTTAATTATTTTATGGGTATAAGTTTTGGGTGATGAGGTATTACTGCCTTTTTATCTGTTATGGCAGCATCTTTTTTATCAGTTGTAGCAGTTACTTCGCCAATAAGGTGCACCATTGATTGCGCGGGTACGGTGTTGGCTGTTACAGTAATTTGTTTATCCTGCAAGCCAGATTTGGCAGCGCTGTTAAACGTCACCTTTATTTCGCCGTCGGCACCGGGTTGTATAGGTGTTTTGGGCCATTCGGGTTTGGTACAGCCACAGGTAGCAACTGCATCTTTAATAATTAAAGGCGATTTGCCCGTGTTGGTAAACTTAAAAGCGTAAGTAACCTTATCGCCTTCTTTTATTTTACCAAAATCATGAGTTTCTTTTTCAAACTTCATTACCGGCGCGTTGGTTGCACTTACGTTACCGGTAGTATCGGCTACAGCTACGGTTGTCTTTTGGGCCTGTTGGTTGCAGGCTGTAAAAAGCAAACCGGCAACAATTGTACATAAAAACAGTTTTTTCATTTTTATAGTTATTCTATTAATCCCCTGCCTATTTTTTTAACTTTATTTTGGGCTTTAAGCTCAAATAAAATCTTGTCTAATATACCGTTTATAAACGAATTACTTTTAGGCGTGCTAAATTCCTTCGAGATCTCCAGGTACTCGTTAATGGTAACTTTAACCGGGATGGATGTAAAATTAAGAAATTCTACAATAGCCATTTTCATCAGCAGGGTATCCATCATGGCAATACGATCAGGCTCCCAGTTTTGGGTTTTTTGAGCTATCAGTTCCTGGTACTCGGCATCATGACGGATGCTTTGTTCAAACAGGTTCACCACAAATTCCCTATCCTCAACCCAGTTACCGCTAATATCTGCCAGTTGGTTTTTCTGCGGCTCATCATCGTACGAGAAGTTTTTGAAGGTTTTGGCAATTAAAGCCTGTAACACCTCACGGTCGGTTGGCCAGTAGATAAATTTATCCTCAAAAACCTGCTCGGCTAATGACGATTTAAGGATCACCTTTTTAAAGATGAACTTAATAATGTCTTTATCGGTTTGTATGTTATCATCCGTTTTTGCCAGGTAGTCGGCATACTCTGATGAGTTTTTTAGTGTGGTAAATAAAGATTTAGCCAGTTCAGGATCAAACGACCATTCAATCTTGTATTTTCTTACAGCAAGTAAATATTCTTTATTGTCTTGCAGGGAAGTATAGAACCTGTTGGTCAGGATTTTTTGATTAACGTTTTTGTCTTCGTCTGTTGGGCGGTGTTTATTAGCCCTTTCTTCCGCATCTCTTGCTGTATATTCAATCACTTCGCTTATGAGCGACAGCATCCATACATACATTTCAAAAACCTGGTCAATGCTATGCAGCAGGTGTTTTTCGTGCGCTTTAATATCTTTAGTATCTGACTGGTGGTAAGCGTACAACGATTGTAACACTTTTACCCTAAGGTGCCTTCTGTTTAACATTTGTAAGAACGATTTTATGCCCCGATCCTCTCGGGGAAATGATAAATTTTAATAGGTTGATTTTACTTTTTTAATATCAGCAATACGCTTTTCGGCAATTTTGTTTGCAGCCTCGGTAGTAGAAATGTTTTCGAGCTTAGAAAGTTTTAAAACATTACGGGTTGCGTCGTAAATATTTTCGGTAAGCTGCATGGTGCGTTTCTTGCTAAAGCCCATCAGTTCCGAATAGCAATTAATAATACCGCCTGCATTAATTACGTAATCGGGCGCAAAAAGGATGCCTTTTTCAAGCAGCATTTTGCCATTTTCCTGTTCATTTTGCAACTGGTTATTGGCCGAACCCGCTATTATGGCACACTTTAATTTTTTAATGGTTTCGGTATTAATGGTTGCCCCAAGCGCGCATGGCGAATAAATATCGGCATCAATATCAAATATCGAATTGTTGGATACTGCCTCGGCACCGTATTTTTTTGATACCTGGCGGGTACGCTCGTCATTAATATCGCTGATGTAAACTTTGGCGTTCTCGTCGCGCAGCAACTTTACCAGGTTTTCGCCCACGTGGCCTATACCCTGTACAATTACCGAACGGCCTGTTATGGTATCGTTACCGTAAAGTTCTTTTACAGCCGCCTTAATACCCATAAATACACCCTTTGCCGCAATGGGCGATGGGTCGCCGCTACCGCCCAAACTTTCGGGGATGCCGGTAACATGCTGGGTTTCCATACGAATGTACTCCATATCGCGCGGGCTGGTACCCACATCTTCAGATGTAATAAACTCGCCGTTAAGGTTTTTTATAAAGCGGCCAAATTTCCGCATCATCGCTTCGGTTTTATCCTTGCGCGAATCGCCAATGATCACCGAATAACCGCCCCCCATGTTAAGCCCTGCAATAGCACACTTATAGGTCATGCTTTTTGAAAGGCGCAAAACATCGTATAAAGCATCCGCTTCCGATTTGTAGCTCCACATACGGGTGCTGCCAAAAGCAGGCCCAAGCGTAGTATCATGTATAGCGATAATTCCTTTTAAACCGGTATCCGGGTCATTACAGAACACAACCTTTTTATGCCCAAAAGCATTAAGCTGGTCAAAAATACTATCGGATGGTTGTTGATCGGACATGTTAGAACGCGGCAAATCTTAGTTTTTTAGCACTGCAAAAGTATAGGTTTTTTTTATAGTGGCAAAGTTTAGTTGGCTATGCAGCGATAATGAACAAAAGATGAAAGCTATGTGACGGAGAGTTTTTCCATTTTTTTGAGCGGAGGCCGGGTGATGCCATTTATTTTTTTGATTTAATTAGGTAAGTAAGAAATGTTGAATGATAAAGACAAGGCTTATTTGGGTGTTGCCTGCGGCCCGGGCTCCACTAATACGCCTACAGGCTTTAGGCGCGGGGCCGGTATCCGCTTTTATCCCTAACACGGGTTGTGCATGATGGGAGACGCGCGGTATCGCGTCTCTACGGGATGCAACAATGTAGAGACGCGATACTTCGCGTCTTTGACAACTATCGTCAGTATCGGGTGAGTAAAGTAGTAAAGTGACAATTTGCCGACTTGAATTATAGGTTTCATTACCTTACTTTTGAAACTTCACCATGAAAGACCTCGCATACCTCAATAAATTCTTTATTAAATACCGCTGGCGCCTGGTGCCGGGTGTGCTGTTTGTAATTATATCAAACATTTTTGGGGTGCTGCCAGCGCAGGTTATCCGCGTAGCGTTTGATCTGGTTACCGATAATATTGGCGTTTACCAGCTGTTTTCGGGCTTTAACCGGCAGCAGATCATTTATGATATATTTGGCTCAAGCCTGTTACTTTTTGGTGTTTTAGTGCTGGTGCTGGCCCTGCTTAGGGGGTTGTTCTTGTTTTTTATGCGGCAAACCATCATCCTGATGTCGCGGCATATCGAGTACGATCTGAAAAACGAGATCTACGCGCATTATCAGATTTTATCGCTTGCCTTTTACCGCCGCCACAACACCGGCGATTTGATGAACCGTGTTACCGAAGATGTAAGCCGGGTGCGCATGTACCTTGGCCCGGGCATTATGTACACCATAAACACTATTGTATTATTTGTACTGGTTATATATGCCATGGTAACTGTAAACGTTAGGCTGGCTGTATTTTCGATATTACCGTTGCCTATCCTGGCCGTTATTATATTTTATGTAAATACCGTAATTGAGTTTCGCAGCGAGCAGATCCAGAAACGCCTGTCGGCCTTATCAAGCTTTGTACAGGAGAATTTCTCGGGCATTAGGGTCATCAAATCGTACGTACGCGAGGGCTTTGTGCGCGAAAAATTTGCCGAGGAAAGCGAAGATTATAAAACACAAAGCATGGCGCTGGCCAGGGTGCAGGCCTTGTTTTTCCCATCGATGCTGCTGCTGATAGGCCTTAGTAACGTAATTACCATTTACATAGGCGGCGTTGAAGTAATGAAGGGCAACATCACCGCCGGCAACATAGCCGAGTTTATTGTGTACTTAAATATGCTGGCTTTCCCGGTTATATCACTGGGTTGGGTAACCTCGCTCATACAGCGCGCTGCAGCATCGCAAAAACGCATCAATGAGTTTTTACATCAGCAGCCCGAGATCATATCGCCCATTGTGGCACCACATGCGGTGAACGGAAAAATAGAATTCAAAAATGTATCATTCAATTATCCCGATACGGGCATTACGGCGCTTAAACAAGTATCGTTCACTGTAAATCCCGGCGAAATGGTGGCTGTTATTGGGCGTACAGGGTCGGGCAAATCAACCATTGCCAATTTAATTATGCGGATGTACGATACCACAGGCGGCGAAATACTGGTGGATGGCAAACCCCTTACCGCGCTTAACCTGGATAACTACCGCTCGCAAATAGGCTTTGTACCGCAGGAGGTTTTCCTGTTCTCTGATAAAATATCGCACAACATTGCCTTCAGTGCAGATGTGCTGGATATGCCGCGCGTTGAACAGGCCGCAAAAGATGCTGCTGTTTACAACAACATTATGGAGCTGGAACATGGTTTTGAAACCCTGATTGGTGAACGTGGCGTAACCTTATCGGGCGGGCAAAAGCAGCGCGTAAGTATTGCAAGGGCTATTGTGAAACAACCGCAGGTATTGATATTTGATGATTGCCTTTCGGCTGTTGATACCCGTACCGAGGAAGAGATACTAAGCAACCTGGGCCGTATTATGCAGGGTAAAACCAGCATCATTATATCGCACCGCATATCTACCATCAAAAATGCCGATAATATACTGGTGCTTGATAACGGCGAAATTATAGAGCAGGGTACCCACCCCCAGCTAATGGACCTGAAAGGCCCTTATTTTGAGTTATACGAAAAACAACTACTGGAAGAAGAAGAGGAACAAGCCTAAAACGCAACCCTTTGCCCGCATAAGGCGTAAAAAAATCAATAAAGCTTTAATTATAATGCAATTAAATACTTGCAATTGAATTTTTATATATATTTAGGCCACCAAAACTATTACAATAAAAAAATTTATGGGAGATTTTGACAACAGAGAGCGTGAAGAGGTTTACTCGAAGAAGGTGAGGGCCGGGAAGAGGACTTATTTTTTTGATGTAAAAGCAACCAGGTCTAATGACTATTATGTAACCATTACAGAAAGTAAAAAACGTTTAGAGGACGGGGTTTTTATAAAACATAAGATCTTTTTATACAAAGAGGACTTTGAGAAATTTGCTGAAGGGTTAAAAGACGCTGTAGATTATATAAAAGACCACCAGGAAGTAGTAGAAAAACGCTACGAGTTTAGCGAAAACGCCGAAGTGGCAAAAGCCGACGAGGATTTTTCCTTTTAACGTAAAAGATACAAACAAACCTAAATTATACAAAAATACCCGCTCAAAAGGCGGGTATTTTTATTTTACAGGCTTGCGTTTTTACATGCGCGATGCGCCAAGGATGCTGGCTCCTATCGTAAATACAAATATGAGTACATAGAATAATATGATAACGATGGTAATAATACCCCATAGTTTAAAAAACGATTTTAGCTTACTGAATGCCAGCGTAGTTTCTTCGGCACTGTTTAAATACATGCCTTTTTTTATGCGGCTGCCAAACTGGTACAGGTAAAGCGAATAAAAGAAAAATAGCAGGGCTATTAAAAGGTACACTACGGTTAAAATAATGCCCATGCCTGCAGGAATCTGCACCAAAGGGTTTACAGTTGCCAGGTAAGTAAGAAGCGTACCTACAGATAGGGCGCCTATAACAATCAACCCGGTAAATATAAAGCCAACTATACCTAAAAATATGGCCCATTTACCGGCTTGCTGTAAAAACCCCTGTGCCTGTTGTGTTAAAAGTAATTGCGGTTCATTGCCCGGTTGTACGTAGTTTTCTTCTGTTTCCATTGTGTTAATAAGGTTTAATTATTTTTCTTTTAAAGATATAAACTAAACATTAAAAACAAAATAGCGGTTATCCACGGATGTGAAAATCCACCGGATGATTTACAAACCATTTGCATTTTACCTTACTGGTAGCCGTGTTAATGCACTGCCTTTACCGGCAAATGGTTTATTACCGTAGGATGCAAAGGAGCGGCCGGGTGCAAAATATCGTGCATAATGATAGATGCGATGCTGAAATAGATAATAAGGCCTGTAACATCAACCAGGGTAGCTACAAATGGTGCCGATGATGTAGCCGGGTCGGCGCCAAGCTTTTTCAGTAAAAGCGGCAGCATAGAGCCCGATAAAGACCCCCATAACACCACCCCTATAAGCGAGAAACCTACTGTAAAGGCTATCAGCAGCCAGTGCGGCCCGTAAACGGTGCTAAACTCGCTCCAGATGGTGATACGTAAAAAGCCAATTATACCTAAAATAACGCCCAGCATTAAGCCCGAAAGCAACTCGCGGCGCATAACCCGCCACCAGTCGGCAACGGTTACCTCTCCCAGCGCCATAGCCTGTATTATTAATGTTGATGCCTGCGAGCCGCTGTTGCCCCCGCTTGATATAATAAGCGGCAGGAAGAAGGCTAATGCTACTACAATGCCTATTTCATCGCCAAAGTAGCCCATGGCGGTAGCGGTGAGCATTTCGCCTAAAAACAGTACAATTAGCCAGCCCACACGTTTCTTAACCAGGCGAAACAGGTTGATATCCAGGTATGGCTCATCCAGTGCTTCGGTACCCCCAATTTTCTGGATATCCTCGGTATATTCTTCGTTTGCTATCCAAAGGATATCATCTACCGTTACAATACCGAGTAGGATATTTTCCGCATCCACAACGGGCAAAGCTGTCCGGTTATTCATCCTGAATATGTTAATGGCCTCCTCCTGTGGATCGTTGGCGTCAAGTGATATCAAACGGCCGTCCATCAGGGTGCTTATTTTTGTTTCCGGGTCTACCAGTAAGATCTCGCGGATGCGGATATCATCCAGCAAAATGCCATTATCGCCTATCACATAAATAACATCGATAGTTTCGGAATTTTTACCATAACGGCGGATATGTGAGAGCACACGGTTTACGTCCCAGCTTTTTTTAACAGCTATGTAATCGGGCGTCATTAAACGGCCAACGCTGTCTTCTTTATAGCCTAAAAGGGATAGCGCCTCTTTCCTGTCGGATGGTGAAAGGTGCAGTATCAGCGTTTTTACCGCGTCGCCATGCAACTCGCTGAACAGCGCGGTCCGGTCATCCGGCGGCAACTCGTTGATGATCTCGCCTACCTTTTGCCCCGAAAGTTTTTTAATGATCCGCTCCTGGGTCGGGAAATCAAGGATACGGAATACGTTTACCGCCCTGTTTATCGATAATATCTCGATAAACTTTGCCCCATGCTCGGGCAATTCATCTATAAGTTCCTCTACGTCAGAAATATTGAGGTTATTCAGGTATTCCTGCAGCTGCGTTGTATCTTCCTGCTTCAGTAATAATTCTATTTGCTCAACCATCTCTTCCATAAAAGCCCGTTTTTACATGTTTATACCTTATTTTGTTGCTTGTGGTAACGCTGGCAAAAGTCGTTTATTTTTTCAAATTACAAGGCAGTTTTTTCTGTTATCTTTGCGCCTTAATTTGAGTAGGCGGTTTACAGTTTGCTGTTGGCAGTTAGCGCGCTCATTTAGAGTTTATAATTTAGAAATTAGAGTTTAACAAATGGGTTTACAATGTGGTATAGTGGGTTTACCAAATGTGGGTAAGTCAACACTTTTTAACTGTTTATCAAATGCCAAGGCACAGGCGGCAAATTTTCCGTTCTGTACTATTGAGCCAAATGTGGGTGTAATTACCGTACCTGATGAGCGCCTTACAAAACTGACGGAAATTGTTAATCCGAAAAGCATAGTTCCGAATGTTATAGAGATAGTAGATATTGCCGGCCTTGTAAAAGGCGCCAGCAAAGGCGAAGGATTGGGTAACCAGTTTTTGGCAAACATACGTGCTACAAATGCTATTATACATGTGCTGCGTTGCTTTGATAACGATAACGTGATCCACGTTGACGGATCGGTTAATCCTATCCGCGATAAAGAGATCATTGATACCGAATTACAGCTAAAAGATCTGGATTCGGTAGAAAAGAAGATCCAGAAGGTAGAGAAGATGGCTAAAACCGGCGGCGACAAAGAGGCTAAAAAAACCTACGATGTGCTTACGGTTTACAAAAACCACCTGTTGGAAGGCAAAAGTGCACGTACCGCTCCGGTTGCCGAAGAGGACAAAGAATATATTGAAGATATCTGGCTGCTTACCGCCAAACCGGTAATGTATGTTTGTAATGTTGATGAAGGTTCTGTTACTACGGGCAACGCTTACGTAGAGCAGGTAAAAGCGGTTGCCAAAGAAGAAGGCGCGCAGGTATTGGTAATATCAGCACAAATTGAAGCTGAAATTGCCGAGCTGGAATCATTTGAAGAGCGCCAGGAGTTTTTGGGCGATCTTGGGTTAACCGAGTCGGGCGTAAACAAGCTTATTAAAGCCGCCTACAGCCTGCTTAACCTTGCTACATACTTTACCGCCGGCATACAGGAAGTACGCGCCTGGACCATCACCAAGGGCTTTACAGCCCCACAGGCGGCAGGTGTTATCCATACCGACTTTGAGAAAGGTTTTATCCGTGCCGAGGTTATTAAATACGACGATTTTGTAAAATACAACGGGTCAGAAGCGGCCATAAAAGAAGCCGGCAAAATGGGTATCGAAGGCAAAACATACATTGTAGCTGATGGCGATATAATGCACTTCAGGTTTAATGTGTAACCAATAAAAGATATTAAAACAAAAAGCCCCCGTTAGTTAACGGGGGCTTTTTGTTTCCGGATATTTTCATAAAACAAAAACGCCCGCAAAGTGCGGGCGTTAATGATTAAATTATACTCGTGAAAAAAGAACTCAGAACGCGTAGCGCAGGCCGAATTGCATTTGCCAGCGCGACGCGAAAAGATCAACAGAGTACGGTAATCCCGGGTCTGCAAACGTGTATTTAGGATACGTTGTTGCAGCATTCGGGAAAGTTGGGGTACCTGCTTTAACCGGAGTTAAGCCTACACTTGCTGTTGAGTTAAATGTATTGGCCGAGAAGTAATACTGGCCCCATTTTTTGTTCAACAGGTTGGTAAGGTTAACAATATCGTAAGTGAATGTTATTACTTGTTTGTGTTTACCGCTGCCAAACTTAAAGTCCTGCGCAAAGCGGAAATCAAGTTGGTTGTTCCATGGGGTAAAGGCAGCATTACGGGCTGTGAAATCGCCACGGCGGGATGAAAGGTATTTGCTCTTGTCTATGAAGGCATCAAAAGCTGCCGCCTGCTGCGCTGCTGTTTGGGCAGGCGCGGTAGCTGAGGCCGGGATATCAGAGAAGAAGTTAACCGTTTCGCCTTGTTTAGGGATATAAGCTAAGCTAAGCTGCTGACCTGTTCCGTCGATAGCACTTGGGTAGAAGCCATAAGTGTATGGGTTACCAGATTGCGCACTGAAGAAGAAGCTAAAGTTTGCGGTATAGTTTTGAGAAGCATCCCAATCATGTTTAAAATTAACGGTTGATACGATGCGGTTGCGGATATCAAAATTTGAATTAGCCAAACCCGGGTTGTTAGGGTTTAACGCCTGGTTTAACTGCCAGTTTGATTCCATTGAGTTACGGATACCGTTGGTAACATCTTTTGAGTGGCCGTAAGTATAAGCAACAGTAAAGTTTAATGAACTTACCGGGCTAAACTGGGTGTTTTTACCTACCTGTGCGGTAGCGCTATAACGGTATCCCTGGTTGGTGTTTGATAATTCGTAAGCGTTTTTGAATACAGGATTTATAGGCTGATTGATAAATATCGGCTGCTGGTGCTGGGTATCGTACGGATAGTAAGTTACCTGGTCAACAGTGTTTACCTGCTGGAATTTCAAATCATGGATAACTTTGGTATAAATGCCTTCTACGGTAAACTTCCACTGATCGGCAGTTGTATAATCAAACGCTAAGCTGCTTCTCCAAACCTGTGGCATTTTAAATTTATTGTCAATTAAGTCTACCTGGGTAGGGCCATTTGCATCATTGATGTTTACGCCACGCGCTTTTACATAATCGCCACCACCGTTGCTGCCTATGCCGTTTAATACATTTACACCGGCAGGGGCTGCCTTGTTATCATAAGCACCATAAGTTTGGCCGTTGTTGTAAAATGCGTAACCAAACCACGCAAACGGAACACGCCCCGTAAACAAGCCGCTACCACCACGTAAAATAGCGCTTTGGTCGCCGTTTATATCATAGTTGAATGACACACGCGGGTTAAACTCCACGTTGTTTAAATAGTTCTGTTTAATATCCTTTGGCTTGGTATAGTTAAAGGTGTTACCATAGTTAGGGTCAACCGGCGCGTTTGTAGTTTTATCGCTTAACGGTTGTTTGTTTGGCACACCGGCGTAATCTGCCCGTAATGCTACCGTTAATTTAAACTTATCTGATAGCTGGATCTCGTCCTGTCCATATAAACTTAGCAAGTTAACATTAAACTGTGCCGATGGGTTAGCTAAAATATAATCGCGGCTATCATTGGTAAAGTTATAGTTAGCACGCACCCTTGAAGGCTTATCGGCTAAGAAATCTGCAACACTTGCAAAGGCATCACGGCCATTCCAGGCATTAACAAAATTATAGGTGATGTTATAAAACTCGTTGTGTGTACCAAAAGTAAAGGTGTGTTTACCTTTTGTCCAGGTAAGGTTATCTGTAAATTCCGTTGTTTTTTGGTGCATATCAAAAATGGCAGCCTCGCGGTCGGTACCTACAAATATGGTTGTACCCGGGGTTTTACCTGTTATTTCTATCTGCGGTAAAGAAGGGTCTGAATTTGGATCGCGGAAATCGTGTACATTCGAGTAACCCAGCACCAAACTGTTGTTCACGCTGTTAGATAACTTTGATTTTAACTCGGCAACGGTTGATGTTGAGTTGTTGTGCGATGTATAATCGATACCGCCAAAACGGAAGTTCTGCGCATCACGCTCCAAATTGGTAGCTGTAGAGCTGATGGTATTGTTACGAATAGTTAACTGGTTATTATCATTGATATTCCAATCCAAACGGTTAAAAAACTTGTTCGAGTTTGAGAAGATGGTGGTATTATCATAAGTACCGGCATCGTACCCGGCGTCAGCAAATTTTTTGGTGATGGCCTGGGCATCCTGCAATGATAAAATTTGTGTTGAGCCTACCGTACCTGCACCACGGATAACCGGGTCCTGGCGGCGGGCGATCTCCTCATTGGTAAAGAAGAACAGTTTGTTTTTAATGATAGGTAAGCCTAAACGGATACCTGTTTGGTAATCATGAAAAGTATTCGGCAATTTTGAGCCATCGCCGCCGGCAGCTAAAGCCGCGTTGTTTGGCCCTACTAAAAATGCACCACGGCCATATCCGTATATAGCACCTGTAACATCATTGGTACCACTGCGGGTAACCGCATTAATACTACCACCCAATACGTTACCAATTTTAATATCATAAGGGGCAACTAATACCTGTATATCCTGTATCGCATCTAACGATATAGGGCTGGTACGTGTACTGCTACCCACCTGGCCCGATGCATTGTTCTGGCCGCCTAATGATGGGCTAAAGCCTATCGCATCGTTATTAATGGCCCCATCAAGCGTTACGTTATTGTAACGGTAGTTAGTACCCTGGAACGAGTTGTTATTGCTTTGCGGTGTTGTGCGGGTAAGGTCCTGCAAGCTGCGGTTAATGGTTGGCATGTTGCGGATCTGGCTTTGGCTTATACGGGTACTTGCACCTGTTTTTGAAGCGCCGCCGGTTGCTGTTATCCTTACCTCTTTAAGGCTTGTGGTTTCATCATTCAATACAATATTGAATGTTGTACTACCCAACGAAAGGTTGATATCGGTATGTTCGTCTTTTTTGTAACCTACAAAAGTAGCGCTTATCGTATAAGGGCCTCCCGGGTTAACATTGGGGATGGTGTAACGACCATCGGCATTGGTTTGCGAGCCGTAACGGGTACCTGTACTGGTGTTTACAACAGATACAGTTACTCCCGGCATAGTAACGCCTTTTTGATCTACAACCTTACCGCTTATTACGGATGTTGTGATCTGCGCGCTGGCTGCTGCCGCGAAGAAAAGTGTTAAGATGATCAGGTAAAACTTTTTCATTTTAAGGGATAAATTATTTCCCTCAAATGTGCCTCGGTAATGTTAACGCGCTGTTAACCACTTATTAGAATGGGATTAGAATTGCATTAATCAAATTACTTAATTACCAGTAAACAAGCAATTTAACAAACATCAATATTAAATAAATGTTAACAATTGATTATAAACAAAAAAGGCCGCGCTTAAATAAGCGCGGCCTTGTATAAATTTGTTTAATTATTTAGACGATGACACCTGCATTGGGTTGGTACCTACAGACTGGCCACGGGCCGGGCCGCCTGCCTTTTGTTTAAACAGTTGGAACTTAGATGGCTCGGGCATTTTACCCCAATAATTATTGCTTTCGTCAATATCCGCGGTTTCGCGCATTGGGTCAATTTTTATCGAAGCAACCTCTTTATCATGGATGTAGAATTTAGAAGCCGTTTTTTCATTCAGCCTCCAAATTTGAACCGGGATACGGTCTGTCCATTTGGTGCCATCCTTAAAGGTAAACTCAACTATTACAGGCATAACCAAACCACCTTTATTACTAAAGTTTAGTTCGTAAAAATACTTACTGTTATAGTTGGCTTTATCGGCATCCGTTAAAGGGTCGGTAGCAAAAGCTTGCGGTGCAGGCTGTGCCTTAACAATAGCATTGAATTTTATGGTATCAACTGTTACCACACCCCTATCGTATTTCCAGTAAAAATCCTGCGTAGCAGTATCCCTGTCTGTTTGGAATTTGATGCTCTTATCGGTACGGTTACGTACTTTAGAGATATCCTCAAAGCTGTTTACAGCAGGTGGCGCAACTTTTGGAGTAACGCGCTGCCTCATGGCCGGCATTTTACCATCCAGGTCGGCCTTAGCATATTTCACCGAATCTAAAGAGATATCAACCGGGTCGGTCCCGTAGAACCAGCCTCTCCAAAACCAATCCAGGTCCTCGCCGCTGGCATCTTCCATGGTGCGGAACAGGTCGGCAGGGGTTGGGTGTTTAAAGGCCCAACGGCGTGCATATTCTTTAAACGCATAATCAAACAGTTTACGGCCCATAATGGTTTCGCGCAGGATATTCAACGCCGTGGCCGGTTTTGAGTAAGCATTTGGCCCGAAACGAACGATGTTCTCAGAGTTGGTCATTACCGGCTCCAGTTCGTTCTTAGGTAGCTTCATATAATCAACTATGGTGTATGCCGCGCCTTTTTTGCTTGGGAATTTGTTATCCCAGAGCTCTTCGGTAAGGTACTCCACAAACGAGTTCAGGCCTTCGTCCATCCATGTCCACTGGCGCTCATCGCTGTTTACTATCATCGGGAAAAAATTGTGCCCAACCTCATGGATAATAACACCTATCATCCCGTTTTTGGTACTTTCGCTGTAGGTGCCGTCTTTTTCGGTACGGCCATAGTTAAAACATATCATCGGGTACTCCATACCGTTTGATGCCTCAACAGATTGCGCTACCGGGTATGGGTAAGGGAAAGTAAAATCTGAATAAGTTTTTACCGTGTGGGCTACCAAACGGGTTGAGTATTTGCTGTACAAGTTGTAAGCCTCTTTACCGTAATAGCTCATGCACATTACGTTTTTGCCGCTAACCTTTTGGCCCATGCCATCCCATATAAATTTACGTGATGATCCCCAGGCAAAGTCTCGTACGTTATTGGCAACAAAAACCCATGTTTTTTTACCGGATGCGGGTGCTTTTTCTGCCTTTTTTGCCTCGGCAAGGGTTACAATCTCAACAGGTGCAGCCGACGTTTTAGCACGATTGTAGCGGGCTAAACGCTCAGGACTAAGCACCGCGCTGTAGTTGATACATTCGCCGGTACCACCAACAACGTGGTCGGCAGGTACGGTCATTTGTACGCGGAAGTTACCGAAGGTAAGCGCAAACTCGCCACGGCCGGTAAACTGGTGGTTTTGCCACCCCTGGAAATCACTGTAAACGCAAAGGCGCGGGTACCACTGCGACATGGTGAACAGGTAGTTGCCATCCTCAGGGAAAAGCTCATAACCACCACGGCCGCCAACAGTCATACGGTCGGTAATTTTGTAGTTCCAGTCCAGGTTAAAAATAAACTGTGCGCCCGGTTTTAGCGGGGTAGGCAGGTCAATACGCATCATGGTTTTGTTGATGGTGTATTTTAAGTTTTTGCCCGTTGCATCAGTCAGCTTTGTGATCATATCGCCAAGGCCATTGTCAATATCACCATTGCGCGCCTCACTTTTATCAACATTTTGGGTAGTAGTAGCCTTTGGCATACCCGAACTGCTCTGGTAACCCGAATTTTTAAGGCTGTTGTGCTGGTTCTCATCCAGTTGCAGCCAGATGTAGGTAAGCGGATCTGGCGAGTTGTTGTAGTAGGTAACCGTTTCACTACCGGTTAGCTTCAGGTTTTTCTCATCAAGCTCGCACTTAATGTTATAGTCGGCACGTTGCTGCCAGTATTTAACACCGGGCGCACCGCTGGCTGTTCTTTGCTCGTTAGGGGTATTTAATATAGTACCTAACTGCTCAAACTTATTACCGTGGTTACTGCCGGGGTTGTTTTGTATATCCTGGGCAAAGGCAGCGCCCATTATACTTACCGAAAGAAGAAAGCTTGTAAAAATTCGCTTCATTATTGTTTATTTAAAGATCAAATTTAACTTAAAATGGCAATCTTTCAAATGCCATCTGTACGGATAATGCAAAAACACCTGCCGATATAAAAAACACCCAGTCGCGGCGGGTTACTTTCATCAAATTCATAAAAAGCATAGCCAGTGCCAGTATCATAGCTACAACAACTACCTGCCCCGCCTCTAACCCTGCGTTAAAGCCAAACAGGCCCCAGCCTATGGTTTGGTCGCGGGCAAGCATAATACGGATGGTATTGGCAAAGCCCATCCCGTGTATCAGCCCAAAGAAAAGCGCCAGCCAGTAATTCACATTTACGCTGCCGTTTTTTTTATTTACCCGCCACAGGTTATTTATAGCGGTTATAAAAATGGTACAGGGTATTAAAAACTCCACCCATTTACCGGGGAAACGGATCACATCCAACACGCTTAAAGCCAAGGTTAGCGAGTGCCCGATGGTAAAGGCGGTAACCAGTATCAGTACCTGTTTTATATTTTTAAATGTATAAACCGATGCCAGCGCCAGTATAAACAACTGGTGATCAAGTGCATCGGTACTGATAATGTGTTTCCATCCTAACCCGAAATAAAAACCAAAATCAGACATAATATTTCTTTGATGAAAGCGTAAATTTAACAGCTTTTATATATAAACAAACCGCATAGGCGCCATGACTGCTTTTTTAGGTAAATCTCTATTATATTGTTACATTTTAACAGGTTTGTTTTTTGTTAAAAAACCGGCGGAAACAAAATTCCACCCCCTGCATGTAAGCACTACCGATGTGAGCTTTAACGCAAAGGACAGCCAGTTAGAGATTATATGCACCATTTTTACCGATGATTTTGAACTAGCGCTTGAAAAACAATTCCACACTAAAGCCGACCTTGCCAAGCCCGACATGCATGCCGCTATGGATGCACTGGTAAAAAATTATATCAACAGCCATTTACAGCTAAAAACAACCGGTGCAGCTTTGCCTTTGTCATACATTGGGTTTGAGATAAACCGCGAAGCGGTGAACGTTTACCTTGAATCGGGCAAGATAGCTACCCCTAAAAAGATAGATGCGCAGGTAACCCTGCTACAAAGCCTGTATGACGACCAACTGAACATTATACACATGACTGTTAACGGCACCCGTAAAAGCACCCGCCTGGATGCACCGGATAAAACGGTTACACAAACTTTTTAGCAACAGCCACCACCAAAAATATTCTATATTTGCGCAAATATTGTTCTCGTAGTTCAATGGATAGAATTATGGCCTCCGAAGCCGTCGATATGAGTTCGAATCTCATCGAGAACACAAAAAAGCCTTTAACATAATGTTAAGGGCTTTTTTATTGGCTGGTGTACATTTGGTGTACACACTATGCCCTCTGCAAATTAACTAATTTGCTATCACGCTCTTTAATATCTGTTACAACCAGCAACTCCCATTCAGCAGCATACTTAAGGGCTTTTTTCAAAGTCATTTCGCTATCAGTAAATTGCCGGTAAAAAGGGATGCTGCTTATCAGCCTGCCATTCCTGTCCTGCAGTTCTAAACTTATTGAACGCACAGCGCGCCCATTCATTTTTTTTAGGGTATAGCATCGGCCAACACTATCAAGTTTTATATATTCAGGTCTATCCTCATCCAGCGCAAATAACAGCGCGGTGTTTTCCTTGTCCCAGCCTATCAAATTATTATTAATTGCTACATAACGGGTTAGCTTTAAACCATATTCCTGAGCAGCCTCGTTCAGCTTATTCAACATCCCTGCTTCCCGTTTTTTCTTTAGTTTTCGGCTAAGTATTATAAATGGCAATACAATTAATATAAATAGTGTGCCTGCTATCAGGCTGTTTTCAATAATTTGTTTCATAAGCTAAGGATTAAATATTCACAATTGGCAGCTTGTTTCAGGCGTGCTGCACTACTTCTAATATTTCAAAAGTCATTACCCCTCCGGGCATCTGCCAATCAACAAGCGCTCCTTTACGATAGCCCAACAAGGCAATAGATAAAGGCGCCAATGCCGACATTTTTTGTTGCCGGATATCTGCTTCATGAGGTTCCACAATACTAAAGGCGTAGTGCTTCCCACTATTTACCTCCCTGAATTTAATTGCAGCACTAAGGCATACCACATCATGCGGCAATTGGTTTTTGGGTATAATGCTGGCATTCTTAAGTTCGGTGGTAAGTTTGTTTAAGTTGTAATCGCAAAGGGTTGCATGGGCACAATGCTTTTTTAGCAGTTCATGCTCCCTTGCAGGCATTATTAAGGGTTGAGTTATCATATCAGATAGATAGGTTAAAAATTAATTTAATTCAGAATTTAGCAAGCCCTGTTTATTTGCCCTGGCTTGTTGAGCCGTGCAGGCATCTATCAACCTAAAGGTGGCAGCCAGTGTATTACGATGAAAGGCTGTAATAGCAGCTGCTTTTTTATTGGTTGTGGGTTTAACAAGCCCCCGGGCAGCACCAAGGGAAGCCTGGAAAGGGCGAACGCTATAGCAGGCATGCGCGCCGTGCCCAATGGCCTGTAGTATGTCACGTTCCTTGACCAGATCGCCCGAGGCAATGATCTTTGTGGGTAATTTATATTTAGCAACGGCAGACCGTACGGCATCAATTGCTGTAAATAAGGCTGTAACAGGCATATTATGGGATGCACTATCCACCGTCACAAAGTCCAGGTATACAACACTATCGGCCATAACGTGGCACAGCCTTGTAAATAAGTCATGATCGGCTACGGTCAAACAAACACCCGTAGGCTTCCCGCCCGATAGTACCTTGAGCCGCTCCATAAAATTGACGAAACATTTTAAAGAGATTTCTGAAGCATCAGGTAAAAAGTGGGCACTGCTTATCCTAACCTCAATCATTTTAATATAGGGCCGGTTAGCCGCCTTCTTAAACAAGGTTTCGTTAAATGATCCATCGGCATTTCGGTAAAAGGCTTCCAAACGGTCCATACGCCAAACCAGGTCACTCCCTCCTCTCAGCAATTCGGGCACAATGCCCAGCACGCCGGTGTTAAGGGCACAATCGCTCATTTTTGCCCCCCTCGAAAAAGCCAGTACCGACCCTTTATCAAAAGTAGTGGTGTTTAATGATGCTATATTTAACAGGTTCATGCGGTAGGGCATGCGGCAATTTCCGGCACCTATTTCTGTATAAAGCATATTGCCGGCCATTTGCAAAGTAGTGTCACAGCATTGCACATACCGGTAGCCTGAATCGAAATTACCCCCGTTATCAGTTAAGATATTTAAAGGTGTATTTGGTTGCGACCGACCGATAACCAGTTCCAGATCCCCTTCTGATAATAGGCTTTCTTGTAAAACCTGTTGCCTGCTAAATAACTGCCCATGCAACCAAAGCTGTACCGAAGCCAGTAAGATACCCAGGATAGTACACCAGATATAATTAAAGAAGAGGCCTGTGATAACAAGGCATGCATTTATTAAAAAAAGCAGTAAAAAACCGATACCTGCCCAGGTACGGGATACGGAAAAATTCATAAGTAAGCTTTAATGAGATAACAAAAACAACTGTTTTGTGACCGGCCCCAAAACCAACAATGGCTGGGGCTTACTTAATAAAGTCCTTACTTGTTTTAAGGAAAGCGTAGCTAAGTTTAGAGCCGGCTATCATAGCAACGGGCACACCATTCCCTGTCTGCAAATCAATTGCAGGAACAGGTTTTAATGTATGTGATGCCTGATGTATGGGCTCCATAAACGCGAGGGTTAAAAAGTATAAACGGTGCTATCAGCACTTTATTGCAAAAATAAAAAATAAATGACGTTTGCGCAGTAGTACCCAAACCGCCTTAATTAAATTCAAGGCGGTTTTTGTTTTAACTGTATTACTGACTATTATTGTAAAGTCGAATTCAGTTACCTAACGCTACACTATCATCATGAAAATTAAATTGATCCTGCAAGTGGCACTTGTGGCCAGTTCCCTAAATGTTTTAGCACAAACAAATAAGAACTCCATTGCTGCTTATACACAAGCCAAAGCCCCTTTACGCCAAAGCCCTTATATTGAACTGCCGCTTGGCGCTATAAAACCCCAGGGTTGGCTACGCGAGATGCTGATCCGTCAAAAAACCGGCGCTACGGGCAACCTGGATAAGCTATATCCGCTTGTGATGGGTAAACGCAACGGCTGGCTTGGCGGCGACGGCGACCTTTGGGAGCGCGGCCCTTATTGGATAGATGGATTGCTGCCCCTTGCCTATATTTTGCAGGATAAAGCCTTGATAGCAAAAGTAAAACCCTGGATAGAATGGAGCATAAAAAGCCAGCGGCCTGATGGCTACTTCGGCCCCGCGAATGACCTTGGGCCTGAACCCGGTATACAACGTGATAATGCGCAGGACTGGTGGCCAAAAATTGTGATGCTGAAGGTTTTACAGCAATATTACTCGGCAACCGGTGACAAAAGGGTTATTAATTTAATGACCAATTACTTTAAGTACCAGCTAAAAGAACTACCAACACACCCGCTTGACCATTGGACCTTTTGGGCGCGCTACCGCGGCGGCGATAACCTGGCTATGGTATTATGGCTATATAACCAAACCGGCGACAAGTTTTTACTAGACCTTGCCGACCTTGTACACAAGCAAACCTTCGATTTTACAAACGCTTTCCTGAATACCAACCTGCTATCAACAGATAACAGCATCCACGGTGTAAACCTTGCCGAAGGCATGAAAGAACCGGCCATTTATTATCAATACCACCCCGAAGCAAAATATACTGATGCCATGACAAAAGGGTTTAAAGACCTGCGCCGGTTTAATGAATCGGTACCGGGGATGTTTGGCGGTGACGAATCACTGCATGGCAATAACCCTACCCAGGGCTCGGAGCTTTGCAGCGCTGTGGAGATGATGTACACACTGGAAAACACACTGGCCATTACCGGTGATGTGAACTATGCCGATCACCTGGAAAAAATCGCCTTCAATGTGATGCCTACACAGATAGACGAAAATTTTATTGGCAGGCAGTATTTTCAGCAGGCCAACCAGGTTATGCTGACCCGGGCTGTCCGTAATTTCGACATCAACCACGATGGTACCGACGTTTGCTTTGGTTTGCTTACAGGTTATGCCTGCTGCACATCAAACATGCACCAGGGCTGGCCAAAATTCGCGCAGAACTTATGGTATGCTACGCCTGATAAAGGCATGGCGGCGCTGGTTTACTCGGCAAGCGAAGTGAAAGCTTTTGTGGGTAATAACACCGAAGTATCTTTTAAAGAAGAAACCAACTACCCGTTTGATGAAACTATCAAGTTCACCTTCGGCAGTAAAAAAAACGTTTCGTTCCCGCTTAGTTTACGTATCCCCGAGTGGTGCAGCAAGGCATCTATTAAAATAAATGGTGCAGAATACCAGCAACCCACCGGCAACCAGATTGTGAAAATAACCCGGGAATGGAAACAAGGCGACGTAGTTGAACTAACCCTGCCCATGCATGTATTTAAAAATACCGGTTATGAAAATTCCATATCTGTACAGCGCGGGCCAATAGTTTACGCCTTAAAAATTGGCGAAGAAGAAAAGGTTGTTAAAACCGGTAAGGACTCGATAGACTACGGCAACAGTTTTACCGAGATCCGCCCTACTACCCCATGGAACTATGGTTTAATAGGGGTTGATGATAAAAACCTGGCCGACAACTATAAAGTAGAGAACGTAAAAGTGGTAAGCGCCAACCCATGGACGCCCGACAACGCCCCTATCCAGATCAAAACAAAGGGCAGGCGCATCCCATCGTGGGGGTTGTATAATGAGTCGGCAGGGCCGTTACCATTCAGCACTATCTGGAATTTTGAGACAGCCAAAGAGGAAGAAGAACTTACTTTAATACCTTACGGATGCAGCCGTTTACGTATAACTCAGTTCCCGGTGATAGAGAAAAGGTAGAATAATTAGGGTAACCGATTAATTACCCTACCTTTACCCACACACATGGAAGAAAGAAAATATTTAACAACCTGGAGAAAATACATCCCGGTTATACGCCTGCATCTGAAAAGGAGCCTGAATGAGGATCAAACTTTTAAACTGAACATCACCGATTTTGAATCGGCCGGCGACAGGGGGAAATCGGGCTATACCTTTAGCCTGGCTATGGAGAATGGCAAGGTAACCAACAACATAAGCGGCTCGGCTGTAGCCCGCGACCTGTACGAAGCCCTTAAAACCGATGAAGCTATTAAAGAGCTGATACAGGATAAAAACATCAAAATAAGCGTTGGCAAAACCTTTATGCTGAGCATAAAAACCACAACCGTATCTTCTTATAAATAGGCTATAGTATGAAATAAGAAAAGCCGTTTACATTGCGTAAGCGGCTTTTTCTGTTCATGGTGTTCACGTTCACTACCGTGAACACCATGGATGTTTGTAAATCATTAACAATCAACAACTTGATGATTTTCTATTTACAAACAACCAGTCAAGTGCTTCAATATCAGTCACCTGAAAAATTATTTCTCCAATGCAGGTTGGAAGTGTGAGCTGATAGCTATCCTGTTCCATGCGTTTATGGTGATGATGGCTATAATTACCTGGCCTACATATTTTGCACCCAAAAGTTCAACCGCTTTGTTATAAGTATCGTCAGATACTCCCCCTTTGCTTATCAGTGTGGTTTCTTCTGTTAAAGCAAGTATAGCTTGTTCCTTTTCGTCAAAGAATGGGGTATCTCTCCAGGCACTTAAGGTGTATATACGTTGCTCGGTTTCACCTAACTTACGGGCATCTCTGCTATGCATATCAAGGCAATAAGCGCAACCGTTTATTTGTGATGAGCGGAGTTTGATCAGTTCTTTATGGATAGGTTCTAATTCGCTGCCGATTACAAAGTTTTCTAAAGCCATTATTGCTTTATATGCATCGGGTTGGGTCTGTAAGATGTTTGTCCTTTTCATGATTTGTCTTTGTTTTTGTTAAGACAAAGTTGCGGATAAACACTCCCTCAAAAAATGAACTGAGGTTAAGAAATTGGAAGAGATGAAAGAATCAAGAGCCAAGAATCAAGACGATGCGCGGTCTTGATTCTTGACTCTAATAGTCTTGACTCTCTTACTTCTCTTTCTTCGCCCTTATCCTGCTTAAAAACTGCGGGGTAAAGCCCAGGTATGATGCCAGCATGTATTGGGGCACACGCTGTACAAAATCGGGGAACATGGCGGTAAAGTAATGAAAGCGCTGTTCATCAGTTTGATTAAACAGGAACCCTATGCGGCGCTGCGAGGCTATGAATGCCCGTTGCATGGTTAGGCGGAAGTAGGTATCAAGCTTGGGGATCTGCTCCAGCAGGGGGCCTTTATCACGGTTATGCAGCAATAATATTTCTGATGCTTCGAGGGTTTGGATATAGGTACCTGCAGGCACATGGTTCACAATACTGTCGTGGTCGGCAATCCACCAGTTCTCTAAGGCAAACTGCACAATTTGCTCGTTCAGTTTAGCATTTACATAATATTGCCTCAGCAAACCGCTCAGTACAAAATATTCGCCTTTGCAATGCTGGCCGGGCTCCAGGATAATTTCTTTCTTTTTAAATTTCAGCAGCTCCACCCTATCGCAAAGCAATTGCTCTTCGGCAGGGGTAAGCTGCACAAGGCGTTTTATATGGGCAAGTAGTTGCGGATACATTGTAACGGCTAAATTAAATAATCCAGGGGTATTATTTATACTATCCCGTCAGCGCCTAAGCAAACATATTCATCTCTAAACTTACGCCAGAGATGTTTATGGCAACTTAAACTCAAACCGGTATTTTACGTTTTTACCTGTTTGTATCTGTTCTGATACAATTTCGCCGTCAACTTTTATAAAGGTACTAAGCTTGCTGGCCGGTGTGGTTTTAGGCAATTTTACATCTACAGTAAATTTTACGTCTTGGCCTGATGGAAGGGTAAAAACTTTATCCAGTTTGCCTTTATAAGCTTCTTCTATATATTTCACATTGTTTTCGCCACGATAAGTAATAGTAGCTGTAGTACCTGCGGGTATATCGGCCATATATTGAACCTGGTATGAATCTTTATGGGGAATTTTTAATTCGCCCCTGTTCATATCATAAATAGTATAAGTACAGCTACTGGTAACAATAGCAAGCAGAAAAAGGTAAAGGTATTTTTTCATATATGTATTGAATTTATTGTGTGCCCGGGATACAAAAACGGATCGGTGCATCTTCTATAAGGTAGACGTACCGATCCGTTAAAAGGTGTCAGATAAATATTATTTTATTTTAAAGCATCGGCTGCATAAGCACGGCATTTTTTCACTTCGGCCACAGCGTCAGATCCCTCGGGTATTTTATACTCCAGCTCAATAGTAGCCGGGAATTTATATTTGTTCTTTTTCATCAGTTGCAATACCTCTTTTATCGGTGTATCGCCTTCGCCCCAAGGCGCGTTTGGCCCGTCATGAAACTTGCGGTCTTTAATATGCATGCTGGTAATACGGTCGTGGTATTTTTCAATAAACGGCACAGGGCTGCTGCTGGTACCCGAGGCGTAATGGCCAATATCAAGGTTTACACCATTGTATTTTGATTGGCTTAAGGCAGTATCCCAAAGCGTTGGTGTTGCCTGTGTATGGGCATGGTAACCAACCATCATTTTATGTTTGGTGGCCAGGTCGCCAAGGCGTTTGGTTTGTGCCGCATCGGGCAGTTCAACCGTTACGTGGTTACAGCCAAGTGCCTTACCTGCATTAAAGGCATAGTCTATTTCGGCATCGGTATTTTTAGCGCCCAAAGCATTTGGTTTCCAGGCGTAAATGCTTACACCGGCGTCATTATACATTTTGCGTAGCTCTTTAAATTTATCCATGGCTACACCTGCGCGCCATTCGGCCATTTTTGGTGCAAAATCGGCCCAGCTTTGGTCGGCAGCACGCTTTGGTGCGCCGGCATAGGCTTCGGCAGCATCGCCCATTAGTTCAATGGCGTTTATATTACAGTCAATGCAGTATTTCAGCAAGTCTTCGGCAGTGCCGGGCATGCTACGGAACGAATAGGTTATCACCCCTATCTGTACGCCATTTATTACTGAGTTTGGTTTATTAGCAGCCCTTAAAAACGATGCCGCGAACGATGCTTTTGAAAGTAACAGCATGCCCGTGGCCGCAATTGCCCCGGCGCCAATAAACTGGCGCCTGCTTATGTTTTGTTTTTTCATAATACCGGTTTTGTTGATGTATTTGGTTGATAGTAAAGTTATCAATTTATTAATACCGGCAAATTGTGTATTAAAAGTTTTACTTGCTCAACTGGCGGGCGCCTTATAAAACAGAGGGCTCGTTTACACGAAGCCCTCTGCATTTATATATAAAAGATCAGTTAAGTTTTACTGTGTAACCACTACTGTTGCAGTAGCCATCATTGAATGTACAAGGCAATGATAACTATAGGTACCCGGGGTAGTAAATTTAAAGGAAAACTTATCGCCCTGCGCTAAATTACCACTGGTAAAAGCATTGTTAAGGTCTGTAGCGGTGTGGGGGGCGCTGTCTGAATTTGTCCACTGTACGGTGCCGCCTGCTTTTATAGTTACAGTTGCAGGTACAAAGGCAAAGTTTGATATATTCACGGTAGCATCAGGTGCCGGAGCGCTGGGGTCTGGTTTTGTTGGTGTTGGTGTGCTGCCGCTATCAGATTTTGAACAAGCTGCAATTGCAACCACAACTACCGCTATCATTAACGATATCCCTAAAATGTACTTTTTCATGTTAAAATGGTTTAAATGTTTATTAGGGTTACGGCGGTATTTGTACGATGGTTGCTTCATCCTCGAATAATTTTTTATTCCGGATACCAGCATAAACGGTCTGCAGATACTACGAAGGGCTATTCTGGCAAAATTGTAATATTCAATTAACCCTTACTTAATATTCAGGGTTTTCGTAAATTTGCGCTCCATAATTAATTTTTTATAGTGACGGAATTAGGTACCCCTTCTATTAAACGAGCCTGGATTGCTGCGCTTCAATCGCCAAAAAAACGTGATAAATTATTGATCGGCTCCTTCATTGTTGCCATCATATTATCCTCGTTACCCATATTTTTCAGCTACATACAAAACCGTCAGGGAGTTGTGTTAAATGATTGGGTATTAGCCCATTTACCTGCGTACGATGTATCCATTATAATTTTTACCATTATTTGGGGTATGGCTACCCTGATATTTGTAAGGGCGCTTTACAACCCTGTTATATACATCAACTACGTTTGGACGCTTATTTTCATCAATATAGCCCGGATGTTAACTATCACGTTTATAGCGCTCGATCCTCCACGTGGGCTGATACACCTTACCGACCCGCTTACCGGTGTATTTTACGGGCACAATGTAATCACCCGCGACTTGTTCTTCTCAGGCCATACATCAACCCTTGTGCTGATATTTTTATGCCTGGAGAAGCGCAACGATAAGATCCTGGGTTTTATTTCCATCATCGTTGTGATGGTGTTGTTACTGGTACAGCACATACATTACACCATTGATGTAGTAGCAGCCCCGGTTATTGTATACATGATATTTTTAATGGTACGTAAACTTTTAAAGCTCGATACTTTAAAAAACAACGAAAATTAAGGTTCTGTTACCTATATTTAGGTGTTTGTTATTATCCCCTAAATACATGAAAAAGAACCTGATTGTGGCAGCTTTAATGCTTTGTACCCTTGTTGCAGGCGCGCAGCAAAAAACACCCCGCCAATTATTTCCGGGCCTTTTTGAGTCGGTGCAATCGTCAGATATATTTCCGGATAATAAAACCTTTGTAGACTGTACGCCCAAATATGCCCCGGCCCTTATTATGAAGGCCTATAACGAGCAGTTAGGCAAAGCGGGGTTCGACCTGAAAGAGTTTGTGCTGACCAACTTTACCGTGCCTGCCGGTACGCATGCCTTTCAGACTGATATTGAGGACGGGATCCGTAAGCATATAGATACCTTGTGGCAGGTGTTGCAACGCAAGCCCGACTCAGCCTCAAAGCTGTCATCATTAGCTGCATTGCCTAATCCATATATTGTGCCCGGTGGCCGTTTCCGCGAGATCTATTACTGGGACAGCTATTTTACCATGCTGGGCCTGCAGGAAAGCAAGCAAACAAAAGTGATCAGCAATATGATAGATAACTTTGCTTACCTGATAGATACCTACGGCTTTATCCCTAATGGCAACCGGGCGTACTACCTTACCCGTTCGCAGCCACCATTTTTCTCGCTAATGGTAAACCTGCTTGCCAAAAGCCAGGGCAACGCTATCCTAAGCAAATATCAACCGCAACTGATCAAAGAATACAATTACTGGATGCTGGGGGGCGGCGGTTTAACTAATAATAAGGCAAGCCATCGTGCGGTGCGTATGGCAGATGGCACCCTGCTTAACCGCTACTGGGACGAGAGCGACGAGCCGCGCGAAGAAAGCTACATTAAAGACGTAGATGCAGCCAAAACCACCACACAAGCGCTGCCCGTTTTTTACCATCATATCCGCGCTGCGGCGGCTTCGGGTTGGGATTTTAGCAGCCGCTGGTTTGATGACCCCAACAAGTTAGGCACTATTAAAACTACCGACCTGGTACCTGTAGACTTAAACTGCCTGCTGTATAACCTGGAGCTAACCATTGCCCACACTTACCAGCTTAAAGGCAACCAAAAGCTTTATGCACTTTATACGGGCAAAGCCATGGCACGCAAAAAGGCTATACTGAAATACTTTTGGGATGAAAAAACCGGCTGGTTTGGCGATTATAACTGGGCCAGCAAACAATTTTCACCCGTACAAACCTTGGCTGCTGTTTTTCCGCTGGAATTTAAGATAGCTACACCCGCGCAGGCACAAAAAATAGCCGATGGCCTGAAGCAAAACTTTTTAAAACCCGGCGGACTGGTAACCACCTTAAACTTTAGCGGCCAGCAATGGGATGCACCAAATGGCTGGGCTCCCCTGCAATACATGGCTGTTGACGGGTTGGAAAACTACGGCCACAGCGAGCTGGCCAAAGATATTGCCACCCGCTGGCTACAGCTCAATATCCGTGTGTTTAAGAAGACCGGTAAATTGCTCGAAAAATATAATGTGGTTGATACCAGCCTAACCGCAGGCGGCGGCGAATACCCTTTGCAAGATGGCTTCGGCTGGACGAACGGGGTGTTGCTGAAACTGATGAACAGGTATCATTATGATGAAAAGCAGGGGGAATAATTACGCATTATTGGCATAGCTTATTATATTTGAATGCCCCAATCATTCAATCCGACATATCAACCAATGGAAAATTCAAGAAGGAACTTTATAAAGAATACCGCCATAGCATCTATAGCAGCAGCTACTGTACCTGCAAAAAGCTTTGCCATACTGCACAAGGATATACAACCCGACGAGCAAACCATTGGCCACAACGGTTTTACCTATAAAGTTGATAAAAACTGGGCTAAAATAAGCGTAACCAACACCCCGCTGGCCAACTGCCACGAGATGGTGCAGGACAGCAAAGGCCGCCTCATCATGCTGGGCGACCATACACACAATAACATCCTCATTTTCGACAAATCGGGCAAGTTGCTTGATTATTGGGGAACTGCATTACCCGGCGGGCATGGCCTCAGCATTAGTAAAGAGGGCGGCGAAGATTTTTTGCTACTGACCGATTGCGGCTGGGCATTAGACCGTACCGGCAACACCTACGGCCAATCGGGCCAGGTGCTAAAAACCACTGTTGATGGTAAACTGATCTTTGCCATCGGCCACCCGCGCACCATAGGCATCTATAAAGACACTGAACCTTTTAAACCTACTGAAACGGCTGTAGCACCTAATGGGGATATTTATGTAGCAGATGGTTACGGGTCGGATTACGTCATTCAGTACAACAGTAAGGGGCAGTATATCCGTCACTTTGGCGGGCATAACAACACCAACCCCGATCATAACCTGCACAACGCACATGGCATTACAGTTGATACCCGCGATAGCAACAACCCAGTTTTAATCTGTACCTCTCGCGAAGAAAACTGCTTTAAGATCTTCACCATGGATGGCAAATTCATCAGGCGTATTGATATGCCCGGCATGTTCGTTTGCAGGGCGGTTATAAACGAAAATAATATCTATGCAGGCGTTTGCTGGTCTAAAAATGCCCAGGGGAAGCAGTTTGACGGCTCGGGCTTCGTCACTATTCTGGATAAGGACAACAAGGTAATATCTAACCCCGGCGGCGAAGCGCCGGTTTACAAGAATGGTGTTTTACAACAAACCCTGCAAGCCAAAAACGCCACCTTTATGCACGGGCATGATGTATGTATCGACGAAGATAAAAGCATTTATGTATGCCAGTGGAACGCTAACCATACGGCCCCTGTTAAGTTAACAAGAGTATAGGGTTTTCCCGTAAGAATTGCCAACACACATAATTCCCTCCTTTGGGAGGGGTGCGGTTGAATGTGTTGTGGCAGGGAGGGGTTATATGCTTTATTAACCCCTCCCTGCACCCTCCCGTTAGGAGGGAATCGCACAATCCCACCACTATTGTAAATTTACCTTACCGGTTTGGGGAACACCGGCAAACTTTCGTGGCCGTCGGCATCCACGGATTGCACGGCAAACAGGTAATTATCTTTCGAGTAACCGATATTAGCGTTGGTGCCGGTCACATAAAATTTCTTTTCCCAAAACGGGCTGATGGTTTCGCGCATCAGTACGTAGTAGCCTGCGGGCGCTTTGCCTTTGGGAGCATCCCATTTCAATTGGGTTTTATTGGTTAATCCGCTGGTTAAAATACCAACATTTTGCGGCTCGGATGGCGCAAGGGAAAGGTTGGCCAGCACCGTAAGGTTCATGCGGGCAACTTTTTGGATGTAGTCGTAATCGGCAAAATCGGGCAGATCGCCATAATCTACACCGTTTTCCTTGCGGATATCCTGATGCTGGCGGTTAAAATCCTCGTTCATTTCGGTGATACGGATAGCGGTATAACCTTGTTGCGAAAATGGCGTATGGTCGCCGCCACGCAGGTAACGGTCGCGGCGATAGATGAGTTTCACATCCAGTTGTTCCACATATCGCTCTGCAATCTCTTTGGTGTAGCGGGCCAGTTCTCGCGCCGGGCTGTCATTCTCTCCCCCTACCGAATTGCGGGTAGCAGCCTGCTTTTCGTTTTCAACTGCGGGTACACCCTCGCTAAAAACACGCACGCTGCGGTTATCTTTCAGCCCGGTTTCCATTCCGTAGGTGTTGCCAACAATATCGTTATTCAACATGGCATCAATCTGCCAGCCTTCCGCTTTAGCGCGTTTAGCTACGTTTGTTGAGCCGTAAAGCCCCTGCTCCTCGCCCACCACGGCCATAAATATGATGGTTGCCGGGAACGAGCGCTTAGCCATCACCCTTGCCAGTTCCATTGATACCGCGGTACCTGATGCATCATCAACCGCGCCCGGCGCAAAATCTTTTATGTTCATCACATCCGTCACCCTCGAATCGTAATGGCCCGATATGATGTAGATGCGTTTATCAGCCGTGTCTGTCCCTTTTAAAATGGCCAGCACGTTTTTCATGGGCGTTGGTTTATCTACCCGGTTGCCTTGCGGCTGAATAAACGCGTCGAACTCCACCTTCATACGGCCGTTTGATGCGGCGGCGTATCGCTCATATTCTGCCTTTATCCAGTTACGCGCCGCGCCTACTCCTTCGGTTTTGCTTACGGTATCGCTTAAGGTATGCCTGGTTTTAAAGCTCACCAGTTTACGCACAATGGCTTCAATGTTTTTGGAGGATACCTCATCAACCATTTGCTTAATGCGGGCATCCTGCTTTATTGTAGTTTGTGCAGATGCAGAAATGGTTATAAGGGAAATGATAAAGAGGCTGAAACGTTTCATAAAGCAATTTATAAAATACCTTCGCTGTAGAGAAACGAATTATGTATTATCTGCGTTACTTTGAACTTCACTGTAAACAAAAAGAGACGCGAAGTATCGCGTCTCTACAGTATTTTATTTTACCGTGTAGGTTGCCTTACTAACCCCGACCCCGGTAATTTTTAACGATTTCCAGTTGGCCGGCAGCTTGCTTTTTATCTGTGTGATACCCGTTGGTGTGATATCCAACCCACCGAAACCCATCAGTATGGCTTGGATAATACCACCTGCGCCTGTAGCAAAGTATGGGTTGGTACCACCTTTTGTTTCGGCAATCACCCTGAACGGTGGGTTCAGGTTTGGTTCGTATGCTTCCTTAAACCAATGGTAAGCCTTTTGCCCATCGCCAAGGCGGGCGTAAAGCAAAGCAAATACGCCCTGGGTCATGGCCGGGGTACCTTCGTTAGGTACACGGGTTTCGTAATATTCCAGGTCTTTTCTGATCTGTGCCGGGTCGGTTATGGTTTTAAGCGGGTATGCCAATAGGTTAACATCAGCTTGTTTAATGCCTTCGCCTTTATACTGGGCATGTTCCTGCGTTACACCGTTTGCCATTTTCAGGATGGGGATATTATTAGCCACATTCACCCAATCGGTATCGGCCTGCATACCTAATATTTTAGCGGCAGCGGTGGCATTCATCAGGTTTGCCTGCGCGGCGGCGTTAGTGAAAGCGTTGTTATCAATATTCTCCGCCCATTCATCGGCAGCAACAACATTCTTAATATCATAATGCCCTGGGCCGTTGCGCTCTACACGGCTCGCCCAAAAATCAGCAGTGGCAGATAAGATGGGCCAACCCCTATCTCGCAGCCATTGTTTATCCTGCGTTACGCAGTAGTAGGCCCATGCCGCATTGGCTACATCGGCGCTGATATGATGCTCAAACGGGCCGCTTAGCGCCCAAACAGGGGTTTCTTCTATCCCGCTATCGGCACTCTCCCATGGGTACATAGCACCTTTGTAACCGTGCGAGAAAGCATTTTTACGTGCATTCTCCAACCTTTCAAACCTATATTCCACCATCGATTTAGCTATCTCGGGGTGCATCACCAGCATGGCCGGGAACATCCACAGGTCGGTATCCCAAAACACGTGGCCATTATAACCTAAGCCCGATAAGCCCATAGGCGACGGCGATAACGCCGTACCCGCCCGCGAGAACGAATAAAGGTGATACAACATGCTGTGTACATCCTGCTGGGCCTGCGCGTCGCCTTCTATCTGTATATCACTTTTCCAAAGTTCGTCCCATGCTTTATTGTGGAACTGGATCAGCCTGTCGCGGCCTTCCAGCTTTGCAAAGATGGTCAGGCGCTCCGCTTCGTTCAATGGGTCGGCGTGGTGTGCCGACGTAATGGACGAGCCGGTAACGCCATATTTATACGTTTGCCCGGCCGCGATAGCACGGCTGAACTTCATGAGGTGCATATTATTATCCCACATTTCGTGGATAACACGGGGCTCTTTGCCGTGTTCCTCGTTAAACAAAAACGAGGTTGATGCGCATAATTGCAGCTTGCCTGTAGGGCTTTTAGCAGTTGAGGTTAGCAGGCTAATGGTTATATGCGGCCTGTCAATCTCGTTATAATAATTCTGTACTTCCTTTAAAGCATCTGGCGCTTCCATTACACTGGCGGCAGTTACGTTGATGGTTTTTTTAGCAGTAACGGCTACATCCATCAAAACCGTAAAAGGCAGCTGGCGCAATGAGTAATAGGTGTATTTGATACTTGCCTTGTCGCCATAATCAAACGTGGTGGTAAAGGCGGCGTGTTGCATATCAAGCTCCTGTTTAAAGTTGCTTACCATTTTGGCGTCGATGCGCTTGCCATCAACTTCAAGATACATGTTAAGCAGGTTAAAGCTGTTCAAAAAATTGCTCACCCGACCCCGGCCATACAGGTCATAAGCACCGGCAAGTACCACGTTTTTCACCTTAAACGGCTCGGGCGACGATACAATACCAATCATACCGTTAGCCGCGGTTATGCCATAGTAGTTGTTAGGGTCTATCTTATCGGCTTTTATTAACCAGGAGTTTTGTGCCGATGCGCTTTTGGCAATAACCAGGCTTATCAATGTTATAATTGATACAATTCTTCTCATAAAAGTATCCTTACTTTATTTTTAATTGCAGTTTTTTATTCACTAAATCTCCTATTTGGCGGCCATTTGCGTTGCCAATATCGCAGGCAATTTTATAGTGTATGCCTCCATATACACGTGATATGGCAGCCTCTTGAGCAGCAGCGCGGAATGATTTGAACGACCGTGCCGGAATACCAAACTCACTTTCGGATGAATCTGTGTAGGCTTTATTATCGCCATAACTATCCGTAAGGGTTTCCGCAGCAGCGGCAGATATTACAGCATGCCCACTGATATATTCGGGGAATGGTGGTGTTTGAATATGCGGTTTCCAATCCGGATCTATCAGTTTATTAATAACTGTTTCGGGGCGAACGCTGTTTGCTTTGTATTTAACGTACCAGCAGTTAATAAAGGCATCAAACAATGCTATTGAAGCCTTGGTATATGCTGCCACTGTTGTATTGAAATCGGCTTTAGTCATTGCCGACCCTATGCCGGCAATATTCATCCAGTGCCCGGCCGGGCCAAACTTTTTTGTAGCGAACGAAGCGTGGCCAATTACGTTCAGTTTAAAGGCGTTGTCGTCCCAAAAATCGGCCATGTGGGTCTGATCCTCTGTAAGGCTGTCAACCTTACCTTTTACATACATTACGCTCTTGTAGAATACGCTGTTCTTATCGGTCATGTTATAAGGCGGTGGCTCAGGTGCGGGTATCTGCGAAGCAGAATCTAACACCATTGTGCGAATTTCACCCCAATGCGGCTCAAGTGCCTGCGCATACATGGGTGGCGTAGGTATCCAGCGGCCATCCTTACGCACAACGGTATATTTGCTTGCCGAACGGGTTTGCGCATAATGGTCCTTTTTGCTCCATTTCATAATAGATTTAGCCACCGTATCTGAATAAGCAACCGTATTTTTAAATACATCCGATGGCATACCGGCATCTTTGGCTTTTTGCTTTAGCTCATCAACATAAACAGACATGCTGCCCTCGGGGAAAGTAACGGCATTGCCTACAATACAAAACGACAGTAATGATGCAAACTGAAAATCTATCTCCTTGCCCTTATCGGGTTGGGGCATGGCCGGCAAGTGTTTTATTTGCCCTGCTAATGAACGGTAATGAGTTGGGTCGCCGGCGGCAATTACCTCGTAGGCGGCAATGTTGGCATAAACATAATTACGGGATGCAATAACCGGTGGGAAATTGTTTTCGAGAACAATATCATTTAGTTTTTTTACGGTAACACGGTAAAGTTCGGGGTCGTGGGTAACTTTTTGGTAATCGGCTTTTTTACAAGATGTAAATACAAAAATTACACCTGCAATTAAAAACAGGAAACGTTTCATAACAGCTTATTGGGTTTAGAAAAAAGATGGCTCGCGCCATCAAACTTATATTGGCTTTTTGTGAGATTATGGGCTAATATAAGGTTTTTTAGCAAATTGCCGGGCACATAAATTGTTTGATTTTAACCGGCTTAAATAAGTACTTTTATGTTTTAAAATGGGCAAAAACATTAGTTTTGTTTTGCTGTAAATTGTTGCTGTACTTGTATGAAAAAACCCGTTCTGTTTGTTTTTGGTTTCCTTTTTTTAGCCTTTATAAGTATTTACTTTATTATCCCGCAAAAAATACAGACAACCCGTGTTGTTGAAGTAGATGCTACAGATATAAACGTATCAAAATTCATTGTTAACAAAAGGCCATGGCCTAAATGGTGGCCGGGCAAACATGTAGCTACCGATAGTTCGTCTTACAGTTATAAAAACATCAGCTTTACCCTGCAAAAAAACACCAATAGCGAGATGCATGTGCTTATAAAGCAAGGCGACATTGAACTAAATAGTGTAATAACCTACGCTACAACGGGCGAAGGGATGTGTGATGTAACCTGGTTTGCCGAAATGCAGAGCAGCCTTAACCCTTTTGAACGCGTTGCCGAATACTTTAAAATTAAACGAATAGGCAAAGATATTGATGAGGTGTTAGCCGATTTTAAGAAATTTATTCAGGCCGATATCAATGTTTATGGCATGACCTTCACGATATCAAAAATACAACACCCTATTGTGCTTGCAACTACATTAACAACAACTGATTACCCTGCCGCGGGGGTTATTTACAATAAGATAGCCGAGTTAAAAAAGCAGATCAGCGCAGAGCATGCAGCAGTGGTCGATTCGCCTATTATGAATGTACACCCGGCAGAAACCGGTGGCTATTTTGTAACCGTTGCTGTACCTATTAATACAGTAATTACCCCAGGCAAAAATGCCATGATAAACAAGTTGGTTAAGGATGCAAACGCTTTAGAAACCCAGGTTAAAGGCGGTAAAAACACTATTTTAAATGGCTTTACGCAGTTAAAAAACTACCAAAAGGCACATCGTTTAATATCACCCGCAATGCCATTTGAATCGTTAATTACCAACAGGCTTGCCGAAAAAGATACGGCTAAATGGGTCACTAAAATTTACTGCCCAATTTTTTAAGCTAACTTATTTGGTTAGCAGCATCAGCTTACCATCGTACGTGGTGATAATAAAACCTGTACCCGTAGCGGTTTTGTATGGGTAAAGATGGGTTATCTCCTGCGAGTTCAGCATAGCATTCAACCAGTATTCGGGCATTGCTAATTGTTTGGTGCGTTTATCATAATGTGTGGTTACCAGGCCTAAAGCATCGTACTTACCTTCGTAAGGTACTACACCCCAAAAGTTACCATTCAGCAAAATATCGCCCTGCTGATTATTAAGCGGGGTGATAGAACGGATCGGCGCCTGTTGATACAAGTATGGCAGTTCTGTAATTTTTTTGGCATTTAAAATATCACTCACAAAAATGCTCCTGAACTGGTTAGCCTCTAAACGGCCACTATCGCTCAGTTTGCCTTTAAAAATTTCGGTGGTAGTTTTATCGGCCATTTTCTGGTAGCTCAAAAATTCCTTTTTCAAGAAAGGGAGTTCCTGCTCCAAATCATTCTTTGGGCGAAACGGATAGTACTTTCCTTTATAAAAATAGGATAGTATCAGATCATTTTTCCCGTCGTTATCAACATCATTATTATAGGCATAAAGCGGCTGGGTGCCTGTTACGTTGTATTTATTATTATCGCCCCAGTTACCTGCTATGAGGTCGGCCTTACCATCACCGTCGGCATCGGTTATAATGGCCGATTGCCACCAACCCTTTTCATTATCAAGCAGGGCCGATGAGAATTTAACCAGCTTTTTATTCTTGTTCATAAATATTTGCACCGGCTGCCATTCTGCGCTCACAATTATATCTGCAGCGCCATTATGGTCTATATCTGCTGTTGAAATATTTGTTATATACCGGATGCTGGTCAGCGCTGCATATTGATTAGCAGGTGCGGCAGCAAAATTACCGTTCCCTTTATTGAGTAATATAATTGATGATGCTGGCTTGGTGTAATCCCTAAAGTTTACGCTGCTACTCAAAAATAAATCTTTAAGGCCATCGCCATCAAAATCATACGCCAGTATTTTTGATGTTAAAGCCCCCATAAACGGCAATGCTTTATACTCAAATTTATAATTGCCTTTATTTATATAAAGGCGCGGTTGTACGGTTTTTTGTGCTTCAAAAAATGGGTGACTGGCGCTTAATACAACCAGATCTGGCAGGCCATCATTATTTACATCCACCCATTGGGCTTCGGTATCAGATCGATCTTTGAACGAGGTAAAGGCATCAACCGTTACTTTGGTAAAACCGCCAGCCTTATTACCTGCTAAAATATATTTATCCTCTCCTGCTATTCCGCCCACATAAATATCTTCAATACCATCCTTGTTTACATCGGCAACGGCAATGGCCGGTGTGTGTGGCAAATAGGTGTGCGGTAATAAATTATAGTAGTTAAAATCGGGGGTTTCAAACGGCTGCATACTGGCCAAAACAGTTGCCTTTACATCTACATAAGTAAACTCCTTTTTATCGCTGATGTAGTTATTAACCAATGCGGGTACATCGGTAGTGGTTTGGGTTTTACCCTTATCGTAAGTAATAACAGTTTTTTTGTTCAGGCTAAAATCTTTTATCACCTGGTAGGAGTTATCAGGCCAAAGCACCATCAGTTCTACCGGTTTATCACCGGGTAAAAAGGTAAACAGCAGGTTATTCCCCTGCGTGCTCTCATAAGCGGTACTGGTTTGAATCTCCTGATGATCTACCTGTTGGGTTGAGCGCAGGAAAAGTTTGGTACCAATACCATCCAAATTAGCTTTAGTGTATTTAACACTCAGTTTAAGATACGATGGCTTGTTATCCTTATGGTTTTCCATCGTCATGTTTTGGTATACAAAAGCCGGCGCATCCATATTATTAGTAACCAGTTCCAGGTCGCCGTCGTTATCCAGATCAACCGCTACCGAACCGGCAGAGATGGATGGATCGCGCATATCATTCCCGGCCGATACATCGCTAAACTTTAGTTTATCTTCGCCACGGTAAAGGTAATTGTGCACATCGCCATCGGGCATCAGGTTAATTTTTTCCTTGTCGAAAAACCGGCTGGTCTTAAAATCTTTTATCACGTTAGGGTCCCCCAGGTATTTCAGGTAATCCATATCGTTTAACCGTTTTTTGATGCCGTTTGAAAAGAACATATCCTTACGGCCATCCATATCAAAATCCTGCACCAGAGGCGACCAGGTCCAGTCGGTAGCCGAGACGCCCGAATACAAACTGATATCAACAAACTTTTTACCATTGCCCACATTTAACTGCAGGCTATTTTTTGAGTACTGATAATAATAACCGGCGTTTACCTCCTGGTTATAAATATCAAGCGGTTCATCATTGATGGTTGATTTTAGTGCCTTTATTTCTTCGGGCAACATATCGGTACTTATTACATCCAGGTGCCCATCTTTATTCACATCGGCAATAGTGTTCCCCATTGAGAATAAACTGGTGTGCCCGAAAGCGCTTTTCAATTGTTCTTTAAATGTACCGTTCCGTTGGCTTATGTAGTAGTAATCCTGTTCAAAAAAATCGTTGCTTACGTAGATATCGTCCCAGCCATCGTTATTAAGGTCACCAACACTTAAGCCAAGGCCATACCCTATTGGTGCCGAATAAATGCCTGAGTTTGCAGTTACATCAACAAATTTGTTGTTATCATTCCTAAACAGATGGTCGCCTGCATCATGGCTGGTTTTAAAGCGCAGGGTAGAGTCGCCGTAGGTATCGTTACTGTGTACCGATGAAGTTAGCAGGAACATATCCAGATCGCCATCTTTATCATAATCAAAAAACGACGCCTGGGTGGAGAAGCCTGCAAAATCCAACCCGTATTTAGCAGCCGATTCGGTGAACGTCAGATCGCCGTTATTGATATACAGTTGGTTTTTGCCTTTAAAACCCTTGTAGCCAGATACTACACATACGTAAATATCCTTATAACCATCGCCGTTTATATCAACAACGGTTACGCCGGTTTTCCAGTTGCCGGTACCGGCAACACCTGCTTTGGCGGTAATGTCTTCAAATTTAAGGCCGCCTTTGTTGAGGTATAATTTATTGGGGCCCTGGTTTGATACGAAGTACAGATCTTCTAACCCATCATTATTAAAATCGGCCGATGCTACGCCTGCCCCGTTATAAAAATACAGGTAATCTAATATATTCACCGAGTCTGAAACGGTGTTTTTGTTTACAAAGTCGATATGCGTATTATCAGCAGATAAAAGCTTAAAAATACCATCGCCACTTTTTTTGGTGTGGCATGATGTGTACATAGCAATGCCCGCCAGTATTACAAAACAGAAAAATAATATTTGTTTGTATGGCTTAACTCTGGGCTTAATTGGCTTAGCTGCTGGCATATTTGCTTAACGTAATTTATAGGCTTTAAGCTTATCGTCGTTTATTCCGAATAAATAGTATTTATCTCCCTGGCTGTTTTTCATCATTAATGATGAGCGTACCTGCCCGTTAAGTTTAATACCGCTTTTGGCTGGTGAAATATAAACAAATCCGTTTTTAGTATACTTATAAATTTGTCCATAACTTGCATCTAAACGGCCAACCTCGGGCTTAAAGCCGTAAAAATTACCGCCAAGTATAATGGATGGCGTACCGCTGTTATCAATATCATCGCACAAAATGGTTCCTACGTTTGATAGCTGCGCATTGTAAGGCAATGGTTTACAGGTAAATTTACCATTGCCATCATTTATAAATGCGGCCGATGCCAGGTAGTTCATTTCATGCTCTTCGGCACCTTCTAACATTTTATCGGTAAAAACTTGGTTAAACGGTTTGCCAGCGTAATCCTTATATTTTAAGTACTGTTTCTTGAGGATAGGCATTTGCCCCACCAGATCGGGCTTCATGTGAAATACATAAGCTGCCCCCTGCCTGTAAATAGATGTTACACATTCTTTAGTGCCGTTACCATCAAAATCTTTTACATAAATTTTCATTGGCTCGGTAGTGGATGCCTTAAATTTTGAGTTAAGGCCCAGGTTGCCGGCTATGATATCCAATTTGCCATCATTATTAATATCGGCAATTTGCAGGCTGCCCCACCAGCCTTTATAGCCATCAAGCTGTTTATCCTGCGTAAATACCCCTTTATTATTCTTGTATATTTTTATACCCATCCAGTTACCCGTTATTATCAGATCGGGGTAGCCGTTATTATCAATATCGGCCCATTGCGCTGCCGTAACCATCCCGGGTTTTATATCGGCGCCTAAAACCTGCTTAGTAACATCGGTAAAGTTGCCCTTACCATCGTTATGCAGTACGTATGAGTTTGGCGATGCACCATAAGTACCGGGTACGCTGCGCCCGCCAATAAACAGATCAAGGTGGCCGTCCTTATCATAATCGCAGGCGGTTATTAAAGATACGTTTACCGCTACCTGGATAGCTTTTTGCGCGTTACGGTGCAGGTTACCTTTTCCGTTGTTTTCATAAAAGCGCGGGTAATATATGTTTGTACCCGCTTCTTCGGCATTGCCGCCTACACCTATAATGAGGTCTTCATCGCCATCGCCATCAAAATCGCCAAATACAGCGCCGGCGTTTTCCAGGTAACTTTGTTTGGCCAAATCATCAGGAATGTATTGTTTAAACCTGCCATTTTTTTGCTGTACGTATATAGCGGCTGGGCTATCTTTTGAAGCGCCGAAATAAAAATCGGTAAGCCCATCTTTATTGATATCGCCTTTTGCCATGTAAGGGTTTTCGGTTGATAACATTTGCAGCATCAGGCGCTCATTATCAAAATCAATAAAGCCGTCTTCGATATGTTTAGGTACCGAGTCAAACAGGGTTTTCTCTGCTTCTACAAATAAGGTTTTTACCGGCGGCTTTGTAAAATTGTACTGCAATTTAGCATCGGCAATTTTGTAGGTATAAACCTTATTGGGTTGTACATTTTTGGCAACCTGGTATTTGCCACCCGGCCATATCACCATTACAGAGTCGATCTGTTTAACTTTACCCAGGCCTATAGTGATCAGGTTTGGCGGCGTGCTGCTTTCAAAACCACGCGTTGGCTGGTGGTATTGTAGTATTGATGAGTTTTTTGAGAAAACTTTTATAGTAGTGCCTACGCCAAAGCGGTTAAGCCCCTCGCCCTGCAATTTTAACTGGATGTAATTATTGTGCAGCTTTTCTGCATTGTTTTTATAAATAAACAGCGGCATGTTTACGTTGTTTACCACAAGATCGTTATCTCCATCTCCATCCAGGTCGCCATAGGCCGCGCCATTGCTAAACGATAATTGGTCCAGCCCATACTCGTGTGCTTTATTGGTAAAAGTAAGGTTACCGTTATTTTTAAAAGCATAGCTGCTAACCGGGGTTGAAACCATTTTATCGGCAAAGTTTTTATAATCAAATTTCTTCTTTTCGGCAATCTTGTCCATGTTTTCACGGTTGCCCAAAAACTCGATGTAATCCTGGTCGGTAAGATCTTTATAGATGCCGTTAGATACGAATATGTCTTTCCAGCCATCGTTATCCATATCAAAGAATAAAGCGCCCCAGCTCCAATCTGTAGCGCTAACCCCAGCGTTAAATGCAATTTCAGAGAAGGTACCGTCGCCATTGTTCAGTTGCAGGCAGTTTTGCATAAACTGGTTGTAATACCCATCGTGCTGCTTAAGCTTAATCACATCAAATGATTCGAACGAGGTTATTTGTTTCATCCGTTTATCGCTTTCGGGCAACATTTCTGTAGTAAAAATATCCAGGTTACCATCGTTATTGATATCCGCAATATCCGACCCCATCGACGCCAGGCTCAGGTGGCCTGCTTCTGATTGTATATCTTCTTTAAAGGTGCCGTTATGCTGATTGAGGTACAGATAGTCGCGCTCAAAAAAATCGTTAGATACGTAAATATCCGGGTAGCCATCCTGGTTTACATCAGCAACAGATACGCCTAGCCCAAAACCAATATCGCTAGAGAAGATACCTGCCTCTTTAGTAACATTTGTAAAATGCCCACCATCGTTACGATACAGCCGGGCGCCGCCCAATGGATCAAAAACGGCACGCAGGTTTTGGCTAAAATCAAACGAGCCAATTGGCCGGAAAGAATTGTTGAGTATAAAACAATCCAGGTCACCATCGTTATCCATATCAAAAAATATAGATTGTGTTGACAGCCCATTATCTACCAACCCATATTTTTCGGCTTCTTCTTTAAAAGTACCATCGTGCTGGTTTATAAAAAGCTCGTTCCCTTTTTTATCAATAATATTCCCGCTATGGCAAACGTAAATATCAAGCCAGCCATCTCCGTTTATATCAACCATGGTAGCGCCGGTACTCCAATATTTAGTGCCTTTTACACCTGCTTTATCGGTAGCATCCTCAAATTTCCAGTTGCCTTTATTCAGGTATAATTTATTGCTTCCCTGGTTTGATGTAAGGTAAATATCATTTAACCCATCGTTATTCACATCGCCAATGGCAACACCGCCTCCATTGTAATAATTACGGAAAGTAAATACATTGGTTTGATTTTTATCAACCAACTGGTTAATGAAGTTAACCCCCAGCTCATCATTTGATTGCAGGGAGAAAAGTGGGTTCTTTACATCACTGTTATGGCAGGATGATAAGGCAATTAGAAGTCCGATAAGGGGTAAAAGGTTGCTTTTTTTTAACATCGTGAAGATTATAAAAAACAAACGTAGCGAATTACTTCGCTACGTTTAAAAAATCAAATCAAATATAACTAATTGTAAACTGGTTTCAACTGTTATTAATAACCTGGGTTTTGTTTCAGGTTAGGGTTAGTATCAACCGCACGTTGTGGTATTGGATATAACGTACGTGTTTTATCAGTTTGTGCAGGGCGCTGATCAACCGGATCGTTAAATTTACCGAAACGGATCAGGTCATTTCTTCTCCAACCTTCCCAGTATAATTCACGGCCACGCTCTGCAAGCATATCGGCTTCTGTAACAGCAGTATAAGTTTTACCACCGCGTGGTGTGCTTATCTGGTTTACGATCTCTAAAACAGTTTGGCCGTTTGGATCAGTACCACCGCGCATAATAGCTTCGGCTTTTTCTAACAACACATCGGCGTAACGTAAAAATATATAATCGTTATCTTCTCCGCTATCTGTAACAGTACCATCAGCATTTGGATGCGGGAAATATTTAAATACGCGTATACCTTGTGCTTCTGTAGAATAGTTTAAGTTCACCTCTCTGGTAAAAATAAGCGGTTTACCACTACGTTGAGTTAAAGCCTTATTATTAGGCCCGTATTGCTGGCCAACTGCAAAACCTGCCCTTAAACCAACCTTATCGGTTAAGCCGGGATATGCAACTCCTTTACGCTCATCACCATCCTGGAATGAGTCATAAAAATCTGCAAGGGTGGTAAAGCCGTTCCATCCATCTGGTGTTTGGTTGTAATGCAGGCCCATTTTCCAACGGTTTTTGGCAGAGCCGGGAACGTTGGTTGGTGTGTTATAGATACCAAAAATATTACCGTGAGATTGCTCAGAGTTGTCCCAGGCAAAATCCTGGAAGTATTTACCAGCAGGCTCAAGTGTGTAGCCTGCAGCTGTAATTTTGTTAGCGTACTCAATAACCTTATCCATATCTGCTTTTGCAAATGTGAAAGGGCCGCCAACAGTTGCTGATGTATATACTGCCTTGTTTAAATATATTTTTGCTAATAAGGCTTGTGCTGCTGCTTTACTTGCTTTACCAACATTAGGTGCTGTACCTAAATTAGCTTCAGCAAATTCCAGGTCTTTAATAATGAAAGCTGTAGCATCAGTACGGTTATAAACAATTGGAATGGAAGAGTTTGGTGCTGCTGGGTCACGGAATGGTGCTTGGCCGTATAAATCGACAACCTGGAACATAAAGTAAGCGCGTAAGAAACTTGCCTCTGCTTTGATTTGGTTATCAGTTGCACGGCTTATAACTTGCGATGCACGGAAAACCCCTATGTTTAACTGATCCCAGGTATCGTTGATCTGGCCGTGAGATGCATTCCAGGTATGGGTATGCAATTTACGCCAGGTACCAAAATCGCCCCAGTCGGTACCACGTGTTGGGCCCATCATTTCATCGGTTGAGTGCTCTTGTAATGCGTAGGTGTTTGCCTGATCAGATTGGCCGTTTAGCTGGGCATAAACCCCATTAAGATCGGATACTGATGCAGCGCCTCCATTATCTACAGAAACCGTTCCGTATGTCTTTTCATTTAGTTTAGCACAACCTGCAGCAGATAAAAGAACAATACTGCAAATTGCTATTTTTAATGTTATTTTTTTCATACTAATATTTTTTTTAGAAACTTGCATTTAAACCTAATGTGAATGTACGTGCACTTGGATAAGCAGTATAATCTATACCCCTTGAAGGCACGCCATTTCTTTCTTTATTGGTGTTAATTTCCGGATCAAGACCACTGTAACCTGTGATAAGGAAAATATTTTGCCCCGTTAATGATACACGGAACGTTTTAAACACACTATTCTTAACAGGGAAAGTATAACCTATATTGGCGTTGCTTAATCTTAAGAAATCTCCTTTTTCTAAGAAACGGGTTGATACCTCGCCAGAGTTAAGCGGGTTTTCGTTGGTTGCTGCAACTGCTTTAGTTACGTTACGACCGCTCACTAGGTTGCCTTTGTAGAAAAATGCATTCGCTGTGTTGTTGTATATATAAAATCCTGTAGCACCATTCAAGAAAAAGCTCAAGCTCCAGTTTTTGTACGTAAAGTTATTGGTTAAGCCTGCTGTGAATGTTGGAAGAGGGCTCCCCTGTTTTGATGAAACATCTATACCTTGTGGGTACCTGCCGAAACCATTTACGTCAAGACCGGTATAATTTGGCAAATCAAAGCTATATAATGGGTAGCCATTACCAAAGAATTGAGAGTATGCACCTGACAAGCCCTGGCCATCAATATTACCGGTTATTACGTTACGGTTGCCAAAGTTTTCAACCCTGTTTTTAATAAACGTCATATTGTAAGCAATATCCCAGGTAAATGCGCTACCCTGTACTGCTGCAAAGTTTAAACCAACCTCAACACCTGTGTTCCTAACGTTACCCGGTAAATTTACCCAATACCTGTTAAATGCAGCTGGTTGCGCCAAATCTTGCAGGAATAATAGATCTGCTTGCGATTTATTAAAGTAATCTACAGTACCACTCAATCTGCCTCCGGCAATGGTGAAATCTATCCCTGCGCCATAAGCTGTTTGTGTTTCCCATTTCAAATCCGGGTTAGCGGCATTTAATGCAGAACTTGCAGTTTGTAAATAGTTAAGTTGCTTTAAAGCCTTTGATGCATATGATGGGTAATCCTGGTTACCTGTTTTACCATAGTTTAACCTCAAGCCCAAATCATCAAACACTCCTTTTGGCGCCCATGTTTCGTTACTTATACGCCATTTAAACCCTAAAGCCGGGAAATTAGCGTATTGGTGGTTTTCACCAAATTTTGAAGATCCGTCTCTTCTGATTGTACCATTCAAAATATAGCGGTCTTTATAAGAGTAGTTAACACGAACAAAATACGATTGTAATTGAGAACTGTTACTATCTATACCGTTGCGGTTACTGAAATCATATGGCATATGATTTTTAAAATCGTCGTAGTTTTTTACAAACTGGCCTACTGTTGGTGTACCCCAACCGATATTGGCACGATTAAAGTTTTTAAAGTTTTGATAAGAGTAACCAACCAAAGCTGTTAAAGAGCTGTTATCTTTCCACTTTTTATCATAGTTTAAAGTATGCTCTGTAGTTAAGTTGGTTATTTCGTTATGGATTAATATACCACGGCCATTGCCTGTTGCAGATGGCACTTTAAAATCGCCTATGTTAGTTTCGTCAGTAAAACCAACAATTGTAGGGTCATAAAATGTTTTTCTTTGTCCTCTGGATATATCTGCACCAAAATTGCCCCTGTATGATATTCCTTCAAATAATCTAACGGTCATTGTTAAGTTATTCAAAAACCTGTTGATGTTATCAGTATCATCAATTTGATTTAGCATTGATACCGGGTTTCTGAAAGTATTCCCTTTAGGGAAACCGTTCTCATACCCGTTTAAAGAAAAATATCTGCCTTGATTATCATACACAGGTATAGTTGGGTTTGTTTGTATTGCAGCACCAATTAAGCTACCGTTAAAACCCGCATTGTTTGTAATAGGTGCAAACCTGTCTTTTACGTTTGAGTATAATGATTGCAAATCAAATTTCAACCTTTCGCCTAAGAATGATTGCGACGCGTTAACACGTGCTGTTAACCTTTTCAAATTGGTACTTTTAACAATACCTTGTTGATCATCATAGCCTAAAGATGCACGATAGCTACCGGTGTTGCTTGCTCCACCAAAAGCCAGGTTATAGTTTTGTGATACAGCTGTACGCAAAATTTCTTTTTGCCAATCGGTATTTGAACCGTAATCAATCCCGCCTTCTGCTACCGGTGTTGCGTTTGAACCAACGCCTTGTACTGCTTGCAAAAAAGCCTGAGGGCCTAACAAATCATAGGTTTTGGCGGCATTAGCAATACTTGTGCTGGCGCCAAATTGTATGCCTTGCCCTTTACGGCCTTTACGTGTTGTAATTAATATTACACCGTTAGCACCGCGCGAACCGTAAATAGCAGATGCAGATGCATCTTTTAATATCGAAATATTTTCAATATCAGCAGGGTTAATAAATGCTAAAGGATTACGTGCCGATGAACCACCCGCGCCGCTGTCAAAACCACCTGATGTACCGCCGTTATCCAAAGGCACACCATCCACTACATATAATGGGCTTGAACCTGAACGGATTGAACTAGCACCACGGATGTTGATGGAAGCACCTGCGCCAGGTTCGCCGCTTGAAGGCGTTACCTGAACACCGGCTATCCTGCCTTGTAGTAACTGCTCGGGCGTTGCAATAACACCCTTATTAAAATCCTTAGGGCTTAAAGACGCTACTGAACCTGTTGCGTCTTTTACTCTTTGTGTACCATAACCAATTACTACAACCTCGTTTAATGCAGTACTGGATGATTCCAGGCTTACGCTAATTGATGATTGTGTACCAAGGGTTACAGCTAAAGTTTTGTACCCGATGTAAGTAAAGTTTAAGCTTGTAGTGCTTCCCGGAACTGAAAGCCTGAACGTTCCGTCAACACTTGTTAGTGTGCCTACGCCGCCGGTTGCGCCTACAGATACACCGATAAGCGGAGAACCGTCTTTTTTGTCAGTTACTTTACCTGTTATAATTTTGTTCTGTGCCAGGGCAGGCTGAACAAACAGGCAGGTTAAAGCAAAAAAACATAATGTGAGTAAGTGTTTAAATTGCATAGTTTGTGGTTTAATTGATAATTGGTTATATAAATTTTAGTACTTGGTTTGCTTTTCATCATAAAAACATCGTTACAGGCAAAGCCGGTAAATCAATTTCCATTGGTCGTGTGAGATAATATCGCCCGACAAAAAACTTCAGTAAAATTGGTACAGTTTATATTGGTTTATAATTGTGCTTTTTAAAGCTTCGGATACAATTTCAACAAGCTTATCACTTATTAAAATACTTTATCCCTATACAAAGATGTGTGTCCTGATCCTTATTCCCTACTACTTTATATTAATTGTAAAAAAATATAAACTTTATAACAATTAAATAATTGTAAATCAAATAGTTAATTAACAAAAATGATTTAAAAATATAACACTTTTTAACGCTTTTCAAACCATTATTTGATAAAAAAGTATCCTATATAGTTTTTAAAGTATCAATAATGATACAATTTGCACGCAGCGTTATTCTATTATATCAACGGCCTTAATGTCCATAATACACTGTTCAAATTGTTCGGGGTTTTTTGCCTTTGCTTTTACACGCATTTTGTAAACATAAATGGTGTTTACTGAGTATTCTAGAATTTTGGCGATGGTTTCGTTATCGTCTATACCCATACGGATGAGGGCGAAGATACGCAGGTCGGTATTCAGCACTTCGTGCTCGTGTGGCCATATCTGGTCTTTTTCATCAAACTGCGAATTGAATACCGAAATAAAATTGGGGAATATTTTCAGGAAGATATGGTCAAAACTATAGTATAGCGCCTCGCGTTCTTTTTTTATATTGATATTGTTAACAATCAGCCTGATATCGTCATATTTCTTTATCGACAGCTTGGTATCGATAGACATTTTTAGCTTCTCCAGCTTAAGTATATAACTGGATATGATCTTAAAAAACTGCCCGATGTACTCTTCCTTAATATGCGCATCCTCGCCCAATTTATGATTGATATCTTTTAGTTGGATGTTCTGATCTTCAATAATACGTTCTTTATGCTTAAGCTTCCCTAACTGCTTATATATCATTATCAAAAACAAAATAACCAGCGATGCCAGAGCCGTTATGGCCAGCAGGTACTTCAGTATAGTTTGTTTTTCCTTTTCCGAATGGTTCAGCTCCTCGGCGGCTACCAGTGGCAAAATAGCGCCTATTTGTATTTTACGCTGCCTTGCGCCATAAAAATCGGCATCGGCTTTGGCTAATTGTATAAAAGCGTAAGCATCTTTTATATTGCCGTTTTTATATAACTGCTCGGCCAGGGTAAAAAGCGCTACCGTTTCTTTTGTAGATGATTTAATATCGGCAATAGCCGATTGTATAAGCAGATTAACCCCCTCTTCTCTCCGGTTGGTACTGATATAGATCTGCCCAAGCGAACAGGTGATCATGGCACGCAAATGCATAGATATAGGGGCGCTGGGTGTTATAAGCTTATTCAGCTCCCATGATCCGTTCTTGTTATCATTTTCGGCCACGTGCTTTAGGCCCATATAATAAGTACGGTCAACAGAGCCGGGTTTGCTTAGTTTAATGGCCGAATCAATGTAGGCGTAACCTTTCCGGATATACTCCGGGGTGAAATATTTATCGTTGTTGTACTTGGCGAGGTCGCTGTTACAGCGGTACATAATAAAGTAATACTCAACCTTCATCGAATCATTAAGCACCTTGGGGTCAACCTTATGCATACTGTCAAAGGTTTCTTTAAACATGCCCGAGGATAGCAGGATAAAACCAAGTTTTATCTGGCTGTAGTATGCCCTCGACATATCGTTCATGGCTATGCTGATATCCTTCAGCTTATTCACATACACGTATGCCGAATCGTACTGGTACGATTTATACTCGTCATACAACTTCAAACAAAGGTCGTACTGCTTCGAATAATCGAGCTTGCTGGTAATATGCTGCAGCTTTTTCAGGTGGTTTATCCTGTCCTGCTTTTCTTCGTCGTAAGTATTTTTTCTGCCAATCTCTTTTTTTAATGTTATCAGCAAACTATCAGTACCGGCACCTATAGACATGGCGGGGTACGCAAACAGCATCGCGAAAAAAAACCTCAGAAAAAATCTCATATACTGGTTTACAAAAGGGCTTAAAAGTTAATAACTTATAGCTTTTTAATTAAAAACTTAACTCATAAATCTTTCAAACGTAATATTAACAATTATCCCCCAAACTTATACCAATAGGCACATTTTTATAAAAACCCTAATAAAAAAGCCTGCATCTTATCAATAAGATGCAGGCCAACATATGAATTAAATAAATCTCTCAAAAACTAATAGCTGATGGTAAACTGGTCGCCGGTATTTTTAACCAATACTGTTTTTACCTTCTCGCCTTCTACCGGGTTTGATAAACCCGTTGGGTCGAACCTGGAGATGGGTACCATCAAAGCTTCAAAACTGCTTTCGGCTTTGCCTTGCTTGCCGTTTAGTTTAACAGCTACATTGTCGCCAAAGCCGTGCAGCAAAAGCTTTATATTGTTGAATTTTGACTTTGCCGATCCTTCTGCTTTTGCAAAACTGATGGTTTTTTTAGCCGGATCATAAGCTATAGTACGTTTGTAAAATGCCCCGCCTTCGTAATCAAAGCTTTCGCCATCATCTTCGTAATACAAAAATTTGTTATTTACATCGCCTTTATATACATGCACATAAAGGGTATCGGTTGGTTTTTCAACCGTGGTTTGTATTTGCGATTGCATTGGGATAATGCTGCTCTCTTTAACGTAAACCGGCAACTGAGAGATGCCCAGGTCTATCGCTATTTTTTGGTTACCCTGTTGCACCTGCCCATTGTATAAGTTATACCATTTACCTGCCGGGAAGTAAAGCTTACCGTAATTGGTTACCCCATCAAACGGGAACACCAAAAATGCTTTTCCAAACATGTATTGGTTTTCATATAACCCGTTATACACGTTCTCATCATGCGTATAATCAATGGTTAACGAACGCATAATAGGGCTGCCGCTTTGTGTTGCCTCATAAAAACTGGAGTACAAATATGGCAGCAAACGGTAACGCAGGTTAATATAGTTGCGGGTTATCTCTAACACCTCCTCGCCATAAGCCCAGGGCTCTGATGCTTTTGAATTGATGCCCGAGTGGTTACGCATATATGGGTTAAATGCGCCTATTTGCATCCAGCGGGCGTATAACGATGGCGATGCGCCGCCTGTAAACCCGCCTACGTCCATCCCTGAAAACGGCACGCCGCTTAGGCCAAGGCTGTTCATTAGCCTAACACCTAACAGCATATGGTCATTCTCGGCACGGTTATCTCCTGTCCAGATGGCTGCATATCGTTGCAGGCCCGCATAGCCCGACCGGGTTAAAATGAATGGACGTTTGTTATCACGTGCTGCTTTGTACCCCTCATAACTTGCGCGGATCATCTCTAAACCATAAGCGTTATGGATCTGCATGTGCGATGCACCCTTACCTTCGTAACTGAACAATATGTTATCGGGCGCTTTCTGGCCCCAGGTGCTAAACTCGTTCATATCATTCCAAATGCCGCTTACACCTTCATTGGCATACTTTTTAAGCTCGCTGCCCCACCATGCACGGCCTTTGGGGTCTGTGAAATCGGGAAAATGGCACCAGCCCGGCCAAACCTGGCCGGTGTAGTAGCTGCCATCGGGGTATTTGGCGAAAATATCTTCTTTTACACCACGGTCGTAAACGCCGTAGCCTTTTTCAACTTTTATACCCGGGTCAACAATCAGGGTTACTTTAAAACCCGTATTATTCAACTTTTTGATCATGGTTGCGGGGTCGGGGAAACGGGTGGCATCCCAGCTAAACACCTTGTATTTATCCATGTAGTGGATATCAAGCGTAATACCATCCGCAGGGATCTTTTTCTCGCGCAGGGTTTCGGCTATGCGGAGAACTTCTGCTTCCGGGTAATAACTGTAACGGTTTTGCTGATAACCCAGGCTCCACAGCGGCGGCATTTTCATGCGGCCGGTAAGCGAGGTGTACGAGGTAATAATATCAGCAATGTGGGTGTTGTAAATAAAATAGTAGTTCATCTCGCCACCCTTAGCACCGAACGAGGAGAACCTATTGTTGCTGGCGCCGAAGTTAAAATCGCTTTGCCAGGTATTATCAAAAAATATCCCGTACTGCACGTTGTGGTGCACGCCTATATAAAAGGGGATGGTGGAGTAGATGGGGTCCTGCCCGGTTGTATAAGCATAGGTATCGCTGTTCCAGTGTGTGTAGGCATTGCCCTTACGATCAAGCGGACCTGTTTTTTCGCCCAGACCTATAAAGTGCTCGTTATCCTGCATGTGTTTGTAGGTGGTAACAGATTCATTTACCCATGAGGTGGCCAAACCCGCCTCATCCTGGTTGATCACCTCGCCTGCAGGGGTAGTAAAAGTTATTTGATAGGGGTTTTTGCGGATGTTTACCTTTAATGAATCGGTTGTAAGGTTAATCTCATCATTGGTTTGGGTGATGTTCACCCTGGTTTTAACCGGCTCGCTCACTACCGCGTACGAAAAATCGGCCGCCAGCTTTTGCTTATCCATACGCACCCTGATGATGTTAGGGCTATACACCGTTACTTTAACAAAGGCGTTCTCTGTTGTGATATCTACTTCCTGGTTATTTACGGTTACGGCGGTTATCTTGCCAACCTGTTTTACAGGGCTCTGGGCAAATAAGAGTTGCGCGCAGGCCGTAAATAGTACAGCAAGGGCAATGCAGCGGTTTAGTTTCATGTTAATTTTTGTACGGTTTAGCAATGGTTTATTAAACAGTTTAAGGGCTGTTTAACATCGGCAGCCTTGGCATACTGCTACCGATTAATTGCTGAAATTAGAACAGATTTATGGCATGGCGTACACAATATCAATCAACGTGATTTTTTTATAAAGCAAAAACCCGCTAATTATTAAAATTAGCGGGTTTTTAGTGTTTTGCTAAACCAAAAATATAAGGTGGAATATTAATGTGTATAAATGGCAAAAATCAATAATCGGCCAGTACAATAATGTTATTGCTAATAGGGGCTATTTTTTCTATCCCGTTTAAAAAGCTTAAACCAACCACAAAACTAAAGCCGGCAACAATGCCGCCCATGTCCTGTATCAGTTCGCTGGTGGCGGTTACGGTACCCCCTGTTGCCAGTAAGTCGTCATGAATAAATATCCTGTCGCCCGGGTTAAAGGCATCGGTATGGATCTCTATAGTGGCGGTACCATACTCCAGTTCGTAAACCTTTTGGTTAACGGTATGCGGTAGTTTGCCCGCTTTACGCACCGGTATAAACGGTACGCCCAGTTTGGTAGCCAATGAAAGCCCGAACAGAAAGCCGCGGCTCTCAACCCCCGCAATGGCATCTATCTGCATGCCCTTTATCTTTTCTAAAAAGGCATCGTTTATTCTGGTACAAAGTTCGGGGTCTTTCAATATCGGGGTGATATCTTTAAAGATAATGCCCGGCTTGGGGAAGTCGTGAATATCGCGGATAGCGGTCTTTATTTGCTGCTCAATCATTTAAAAACTAAATAAGGCTCAATTTTACGCAAAATATTGTCATCTATAATGGCAATATTTTTCAGGTCGCTGATGGAAGCGTAATCGCCGTGCTGTTTACGGTATTCAACAATGGCATTCACCTGTTTATAATTCAGATATGGCATCAGCCTCAGTTTATCAAAAGTAACGGTGTTGATATTAATTTTGCGGATGCGGGCGGCATTAACCTTAACCTGTTTTTTTATCTCGTCGTACTTCAGCTCATCAATCCCAAAAACCTCTTTCAGTTGTTCTTTAGCTATAAAGCCGCCAAGCCGCTCGCGATAGTAAATAATGCGTTTGGCAAATGCTCCGCCTATCCCATCAATGGCCGTTAAACCTGCGGAATCCGCAGCGTTTAATTCTACTACAATATTCCCTTTTGTGTTCTCCTTAGGGATGACGATGAACGGGGCCAGCCTGGCATAATCAATTTTGGTAAGGCCGTATATTTTTTGCAGGTCCTCCGCCTTGCGGAACCGGCCCCCCTTTGCCGTATATTTTTTGATGATGGCCGCTTGTTTTGCCGTGATGCCCAGCTTTTGCCAGTCATCGGCCGATGCGGTATTCGGATCGAACTTATGCTGGGCGTTATTTGACGATCTGTTGCCGTTTAACAGCTGCGGATTGGCGTTATTAAGCGCTGTAGCGGCTGTGTTAAACGCTGTAACATTTATTGTATTATCTTTGCGTAACCATTGATAAACGTAAGGGGCAATTAAAACCAGTGCGATCAATACGATCAGCACCACCATACCATTCCATTCTTTTTTGGTAAGGGACAGGTAATTTTTGATCTGCGCTTTCATTTATCAAAGGTATTGAGCCGTTAAATTAGTAATTTCCCCTAACTATTATTGCGTTAATAACAGCATGAAAATAATAACCACCGAAGAGTTTGCCAAAGCCACTAAACTGGATACCCTAAAATTGCCGGGACTGGCATCTTTCCTGATGGAACTGATGAAGATAAACCAGGTGAACGATCTGTTTGCCCAGGCCCAGCCCAAGCAAGGCCCCGAGTTTGTTGACGCTATTTTAAAAGGCTGTGGTATTGAGATAGAATTTGATGAACGTGAGTTAAGGCATATTCCCAAAGAGGGTGCATTTATAGCCATTGCCAACCACCCCTACGGTGGTATTGAGGGATTGATACTATTGAAAATATTAACCATTGCCAGACCCGATGCTAAGCTGATGGCCAACTTCCTGCTTAAAAAGATCCCTAACCTGAGCGATTACTTTATTGCCGTAAACCCTTTTGAGAACGTAGAACACTCATCCAGCATCAGCGGGCTGAAGAACACACTTGAATTACTGAATAACGGTACCCCTATAGGCATTTTCCCCGCCGGCGAGGTATCTACCTTTAAACTGGATAAACAAGAGATCACAGACCGCCTTTGGCACCCTGTTGTGGGCAAGATAATTGCAAGGGCAAAGGTGCCGGTAGTACCTATATACTTTGATGGCAATAACGGCCTGCTATTTAACCTGCTGAGCCTGATACACCCTGCCCTGCGCACGGCCAAGCTACCGTCGGAATTATTTAATAAGCAAGGGCAAACCATCAAACTACGTATTGGCAAGCCTATTAAGGTTGAGGATATCCCCGATAATAACAACAGCGCCAAATTACTGAACTTTCTGCGTGCTAAAACCTACGCCCTTGGTGCCGGTTTAGATGAGGAGAAAAAGCTTTTTAACCCGCGTAACCTGTTCAAAATAAAAAAACTGCCAGAAGCTATAGTCCCCGAAACCCAGGCTGATAAACTGGAAGCAGAGGTTGACAAGCTGCGCGACAATTACAAGGTTTGGACTGAGAAAAACTACGAGGTGTACATTACCCCAACATCGCAGATCCCATCCATCATTCGCGAGATAGGCCGTTTGCGTGAGATCACCTTCCGCGAAGTGGGCGAAGGCACTAACAAAGCTACCGACCTGGACGAATACGATATTTACTACCATCACCTGTTCATCTGGGATACCGAAGCTAAACGGATAGTAGGCGCCTACCGAATTGGCCTTGGCGATGAGATATTTTACGGTGTTGGTAAAAAGGGTTTCTACATCAACGAACTGTTTAAGCTAAAAGAGCAGTTTACCCCGGTATTAAAGAAAAGCCTTGAGCTTGGCCGCTCATGGATCCGTAAGGAATACCAAACCAAACCCCTGCCCCTGTTCCTGCTGTGGAAGGGCATCCTGAAGTTTGTGATAGATAACCCGCGTTACCGTTACCTGATAGGCCCGGTGAGCATCAGTAATTCGTTCTCGCAGTTCAGTAAATCGCTTATTGTTGACTACATCAACCGTAACCACTTTGACCACGAGATGGCACAATATGTAAAGCCACGTAAAAAATTCAAGGTAAATTTTGAGAATATTGATACCGACCTGCTTTTATCTGCCGGTGACAGTTTCAAAGGCCTTGATAACCTGATATCGGAAGTGGAAACGCATAATATGAAAGTACCGGTATTATTACGTCAGTACCTTGCCCTAAACGCCCATATCATCAGCTTTAACATCGACCCTAAGTTTGCCGATTGCCTGGATGGTTTCCTGGTGCTTGACCTGGAGAAAGTTCCGCAGGATATATTGGAGAAATTGGGGAAGAACCTTTAACCGCGATTAAACCGATTTTTCTGATTAAGGGATTTTTATTTGCACTTTTCAACGACCCTGTCATCCTGAGCGAGAGCGAAGGATCTATTCGTGAACTTTATGGCGGCGATTAGATGCTTCACTACGTTCAGCATGACAATCAGTTATCCGCAGGTGCGACAGTGCATGGACAACAATAACGAACAGTCCCATCATTGCCGTTGGCTTCAGCCAACGGATTACCAGTAAATTCAATTGGCTTTAGCCGAAATAGCAGTTGAGTTTGGCTGAAGCTGATGGCAATAAAGAATAAAACAGCTACTAATTATCGTCCCAAAAAGATTAACCCAAAGGCACATGCCATGTATATAACAAATAATACATAGTCTAACCAATTAACATATCTTTCATTGAATATATCGGTTGTACCTCCACGAGTTGGGGCAACAAGTTCCTGATGCTGGACATTAAGGCTTATAATCCTTAATATTTGAAACACAATAAGCAAAATAAATATATTTCGCAAACCTAACGCGGCACTTCCTCCTTGTGCCATTATTAATGAATCGTCATCTTTTGAATAGAGATAAGCGCCAAACTGGCCAATCGCAAAAAGTAACCAAACCAAGTAAACTGATAGGTTTCTTAAAGATTTATAATTAAATAGATATATAAAAATGCAAGTTACAATAGTATAAAACGATAAGATATCTTTATAAAAAAACACGCAAACACTAATGATAGCATAAATTACTATCGTCCAGATATCCCAGGGTTTAAACTTTTCAAAATAGAATATTGGACGTTTCATTACTAACTTTTAATATCTCAACCCAAACCTCTGCGTAAGCTTATACATTACCCATAGCGGGGTTATAGCCGCCAGTTTGGTATCGTCATTAAAAGAGGCTTCCTTGCCTTCTATTTTGCCGCCTATGTACTGGCCTGCAAGAGATATTAACAGGATAGCTACGCTGATAACGCTTAACTCCGCCCCACCGGCTTTTTCATAAAGTTCCAGCTGCATAATGCCGTAGCTAAGGCCGAAGAATAAAAACAGTGCGAAGTAGGATAACAACGGCGACATTTTCAGGTAGTAATAAATAGCAAAGGCGATAATGAACGACGCCCAGTTAAAGTAACCGTTATACTTGCCTATAAAGGAAATATGCGGAAACGGGATAGCCCAGGCCATACCCAATATGCCAAATACCATTAGCGGTACAAAAAAGTAATGCAGCAACTGATTGGTTGGGTTTTGGTGACTGGCATCTAAACGGTCGAAGTAAACTTCGATCTTGCGTTTATCGCCCGGTTTGGCGGGTTGGGTTTTAGGTTGCGGATGTTGTTTTCCCATTATGAATTCCTATAAAACAAAAAAGCCCCCTCTGTTAAAAGAGAGGGCTTGTGCAAAGCTATAAATTATTTTGCAAACGCTACCGAACGGGTTTCCCTGATAACGGTAACTTTGATCTGGCCCGGATAGGTCATTTCTGTTTGTATACGGTTTGAGATATCTGCCGCCAATACTTCCGATTGTGCGTCTGAGATCTTTTCGCTCTCTACCACAACACGCAATTCGCGGCCTGCCTGTATAGCGAATGTTTTTTCGACCCCTGGATACGACAAAGCAAGCTCCTCAAGCTCTTTTAAGCGCTTGATGTAACTTTCTACCACTTCGCGGCGTGCGCCCGGCCTTGCGCCCGAAATGGCGTCACATACCTGTATGATCGGCGATAGCATTGATGTCATTTCTACCTCGTCGTGGTGAGCGCCAATGGCGTTGCACACTTCTGGGTGTTCTTTATATTTTTCGGCAAGCTGCATACCCAAAATTGCGTGTGGCAGTTCGGGGTTATCATCAGGCACTTTACCAATATCGTGCAGTAAGCCTGCGCGTTTAGCCAGCTTTACGTTCAGGCCAAGTTCTGCTGCCATGGTAGCGCAGAAATTAGCTACCTCGCGCGAGTGCTGCAACAGGTTTTGCCCGTATGATGACCGGTAACGCATACGCCCTACCATCCTGATCAGTTCGGGGTGCAAACCGGTGATACCCAAATCAATTACGGTACGCTCGCCTATCTCAACAATTTCTTCTTCAATCTGCTTTTTGGTTTTGGCAACAACCTCTTCAATACGTGCCGGGTGGATACGTCCGTCTGTCACCAGGCGGTGCATAGCCAAACGGGCAATCTCGCGGCGAACCGGGTCAAAGCCTGAAAGGATAATGGCCTCGGGGGTATCATCCACAATAATTTCAATACCGGTTGCTGCTTCCAGCGCACGGATGTTACGGCCTTCGCGGCCAATAATGCGGCCCTTTATCTCATCATTCTCGATGTTGAAGATTGATACCGTGTTCTCAATAGCACTTTCGGTAGCGGTACGCTGTATGGTTTGGATAACAATTTTCTTAGCCTCTTTGGTAGCGGTTAGCTTGGCTTCGTCAACAATATCTTTTATCTGTGCCATAGCCTTGCTGCGTGCTTCTTCGCGCAGGTTGTCTATCAGTTGGTTCTTGGCATCTTCGGCGCTTAAGCCTGCAATGGTTTCTAACTGGGCTACATGCTGGTTTTTAAGGTGCTCAACGTCTTCCTGTTTCTTAATCAGGATATCGGTTTGGGTTTCCAGCTTTTTACGCGCGTTATCAAGTTCCGTTTCTTTACGGTTCATGTTTTCCAGCTTCTGGTTAAAAGATTGCTCTTTTTGTTTGATGCCGTTCTCGCGCTGGTTTAATACGTTGTTTTTGGAGTTTACTTCCTGCTCATGCTCGGCCTTCATTTGCAAGAACTTCTCTTTTGCTTCCAAAAGACGGTTCTTTTTTAAGATCTCAGCATTATTTTCAGCATCCTTCAGGATCTTTTTTACTTTGTTCTGGGCGCCAACCTCCTGGTCTTTAAAGAGCTTGCGCAGCAGGAATCGCCCTATGACTATCCCTGTCGGGACCCCTGCAAGGAGCCCGATAATTACATATAATATACTATTCATTGGTTATTTAGGTTATATAAAATAAAAAAACCGCAACTAAACTTCTAAGTGTTCATGTATTGTTAAACTTCTTGTCGGATGGAGTGGATCACGGGTTCCCGTTAAATACACGATCAACGCATGCCTCTTTGTAATCCGAAGATATTGAAGCGTTAAGTTTTTAATAGTGAAACTTAAAATTTAACTGCGGTTAAATCTTAAAATGCTCTGTTATGTGTAAGAACGTTATTGTTTCGAAAAAAAATCAGTCAGCAAATGATCCAGTTGATAAACCTTTTCGGCCACTTCGGTATCATCCGTAGTAACTTTCTTATCCGCCTTTAATGACGATGTTGCATAATGCAGCACACACATTGAAAGCAAATCCTGTTTATCCCTAACCGCGTAATTTTCCTGGTATTCCTTTATACGGTCATTGATCAGCTTAGCTGCCCTTCTTATTATTTCCTCTTCTTCCATGTTTACCTTTAAGGGGTAAACTCTGTCAGCAATATTTATTTTTATTGAGATTTCTCCCATTTGAGCTTTTCACTTTCTGTACTACTTTTTAAGCAATACAATACACTTATCTATTTCCTGCACAAAGTCGTTAATTTTTTGCTTAATGTCAACACTTTTTTCATTTGTTTCTGAAAACGACTTTGCCAGCTTTAACACACGAAGTTTTTCTTCGAGGTCTTTTGTTTTGTTTGTACTGGCTTTTAGGGCCACATTTAATGCTTCACTTTCCAGTTTAAGCAGATCATTCTCTTCCTGCAACGCAGCACAAAGCTCAATTAACCTTTCGGTTTTTTCTACAACTTTATTTAATTGTTCTGCTACTGAGGCCATTTGTTAGTTATTGGTTGATTGGGTTGAATGGTGAGTGGTTCTTGTATGCAACTACTTAACTACACACTTAATCAACCACTCACTATTTACGTATCTCTGCTCCCGCTTCCTTGCCTAAATTATAAATTAATTTCTGCATCACGGCATCAACCGCTTTATCGGTTAAAGTTTTTTCGGTATCCTGGAAAACAAAGCTCAGCGCGTACGATTTTTTACCCGCAGGCAGCTTATCGCCCTGGTAAACATCAAACACGTTCACTTCTTTCAGCAGTTTTTTATCGGTACGGGTTGCTATCTGTTTTAACTGCCCGAAAGTAACGGCCGTATCTACCAGCATGCTCAAATCCCTGCGCACCGCCGGAAATTTTGATACCTCCTGGTAAACGATCACATTTTTGCGCACGGCGTTCAGCACCAAATCAAAGTTAAAATCGGCGTAGAAAACATCTTTATCTACATCAACTTTCTTCAATGCTGTTGCACCCACCAGTCCAAATTTAACCAGTTGCTTACCGTTAAGCGTGTACTGTAAACCAAAAGCCAGCTTGCTGCAAGTAGCATCTTCGGTAACCACATCGGTTATTTTGAGGCGCTGCAGTACGCCATCAACAATAGCTTTTAAATTGTAGAAGGTTACGGGCTTTTGCTTTAGGTTCCACTGCTCGTTGGTATTAGCACCGGTAATGAATACACTGAAACGTTGTGTTTCAATGTACTTATCTTCCTTAGTGCTGTACACCTTGCCAAATTCGTAGAACTTCAAATCGGCGCTGCGGCGGTTCTGGTTGTAGGCAATGGCTTCCAAACCCGAGTATAGCAGGGTTTGGCGCATGGCATCCAGGTCGCTGCTTAGCGGGTTCACTATCTTTACGGCAGCATCGGGGTTATCCGAGTAAGCCAGTTTGGTGAGCGAATTGGCCAGCATCTCGTTAAAGCCGTTTGCGCTCAGCAGGTCGGCAATTACGTTTTGCACAGTATCTTTTTCGGGGCGAACCGAATTATTAAGCGATGCCCTGATCTGCGTTGGGATCTCGATATTGTTATAGCCGTAAATACGCAGTATCTCTTCTACCACATCCACATCGCGGGTTACATCCACACGGTATGGGGGCACTTTCAGGGACAGGCCTTCGGCGGTTTCGTTCTCTATTTTGATATCTAAAGCGGTGATGATGTTTTTGATGGTATCGTTACCGATGGCTTTGCCTATCAGCCTGTCGATAGTGTTATAAGTGATCTCAACCGCAAATGGCGCTACCGGTGCAGGGTAGTGGTCAAATATCTCTGAGGTTACCTTACCGCCTGCTACCTGCTGAATGAGCAAAGCTGCGCGTTTAAGGGCAAATACGGTCATATCCGGGTCGGTGCCGCGCTCAAAACGGAACGAAGCATCTGTTTTTAACCCAAACCTTTTTGATGTTTTACGCACCACTACCGAGTTGAAGTAAGCGCTCTCTAAAAAGATTTCCGTAGTGCTTTCGCTCACGCCGCTTTTTACACCGCCAAATACACCGGCAATACACATGGCCTCGTCGGCATTGCATATCATCAGGTCATCGGCGCTTAGTTTGCGGTCAACATCATCCAGCGTTTTAAATACGGTGCCTTCGGCTACGTTTTTTACAATAACCTTGTTACCGGTTATGGCAGCGGCATCAAAGGCGTGCAGGGGCTGCCCCAGTTCGTGCAGTACATAGTTGGTAACATCAACCACATTGTTAATGCTGCGTACGCCTATAACGGCCAAACGCTCTTTTAACCAGGCCGGCGATTCGCCAACCTTGATACCCGATATAGTTAAACCACTATACCTTGGCGCGGCAGCTTCATTCTCTACCACAACCCGGATAGGGCTGGTGTTGCTATCAACCTTAAACGCGCTTACATCAGGTTTTTTGATGGCCAGTTTCAGGAAAGCGGCTATATCCCTTGCCGTACCCAAATGCGAAGCCGCATCGGCACGGTTTGGTGTAAGGCCAATCTCGTACATATAATCATCGTTCAGCTTAAAATGGTCTTTAGCCAGTGTACCTACAGGGGTATCGGCATCAAGCACCATAATACCGGCATGGTCGTGCCCCAAACCTATCTCGTCCTCGGCGCAGATCATCCCTTCGGATACCTCGCCCCTTATTTTTGATTTTTTGATGCTGAACGGCTCGCCAACGGTTGGGTAAATGGTTGTACCAACGGTTGCTACCACTACCTTTTGGCCTGCGGCAACATTATGCGCCCCGCAAACAATCTGCAGGTCTTCGCCGGCACCTACATCTACTTTGGTAACATGCAGGTGGTCGGAGTTGGCGTGACGGGCACACTCTTTAACATAGCCTATCACCAGGCCTTCTAAGCCGCCGGGGATGGCCTGCACCTTCTCAAGGCTCTCCACCTCTAAGCCGGTACCTGTAAGTATGGTAGATAATTCCGCAGGGGGTTTATCTGTATCAATAAATTCTTTAAGCCAGTTGTACGATATCTTCATTATAGGAGAATGATAATCGGCAAAGATACGATTTAGGCAGAAAGGAGAAAGCTGAAAGGTAAAAGGTTTTAAAACAAAAAAAGCGTAATTGCGAAGTACGAAGCAATCACCGAAATGCCTGTCGCCAACTTTTCTATCGAAGATTGCTTCGTACCTCGCAACGACGCGGGTGCAAAGAGCCGCTGGCTCTAAATATTATTCATCGTCACCTGTACTATCATCATCATCCAGGTTAAGGGTGTATGATGGTTCGGCAGCATCATAGGCGCGTTGAGCCTGGCTGCTTTCATCGGTTTCGCCAATATCTTCGTTGGTATCGTCGAAGCCGTTACCGTGCACATCCTGCTGGCTCATCTGGTCTTCGTTCTCGGTTTGTTCCAACTGGTCGTCTTGTTGCAATTGATCGTCCTGGTTTTCTGGTTGCTCTATCATGGTTTATCGTTTTTAAGTTTTGTTTACATAGAACATCACATCTGATGGGATGTTTGGATAAAATAGATTTTCTCGCAAAGACGCTAAGACGCACAAACTGGAGCCCGAAGAATCAAACGTTAGTTCAAAATGCGGCATAGCGTAACACACGGGTAGCACCACAATTGATAAAGCACTGGCTTACAAAGTGCGTATGCTATGTATCTAACGTGCGTAAAGGCCCGACAAAAAACCGGGCCAAAAGGTAAAGGCCACGTGCGGGAAAGGATTTTTTTGTCTTGATTTTTTGCTACTTTTTGATCAAGCAAAAAGTAGTAGCCTCCGCGGCAATGAGCGGACGATTAATTATAGTATTACACCAATCATAAGAGATGCTGAAACAAGTTCAGCATGACTGGCATATTACTTATCATAAAGAGATTGCCACGCTATCGCTCGCAATGACGCGTGGAGAATGGCGAAAACACATCACAACAACCCCTCATCCCCAAAGCTAAAATACCCGCTATCGGTAATAATCAGGTGATCCAGCACATTAATATCCAGCATGCGGCCTGCATCGGCAATTTTTTTGGTGAGTACAAGGTCTTCCCTGCTTGGTTTCAAGTTTCCTGAAGGGTGGTTATGCACCATAATGAGGGCGCTTGCCTGGTGCTGCAACGCCATGTGGAAGATGATCTTAGGGTCGGCAACGGTACCGCTCAGGCCGCCTTTGCTCACCAGTTCTTTAGCCAGCACCTTGCTTGACCGGCCTATCAACATGATCCAAAACTCCTCGTGGTTCAGATCCATTAAGTGGCGGCGCATAATATTGTACCCATCGCGGCTGCTCTTTACCTCATCCAGTGCTTTAATTTCGGTATCGCCCCTACGTCGGCCTATTTCAAGGGCGGCTATAATAGATATCGCCTTAGCCTCGCCTATGCCTTTAAACTTACTTAATTCGCTAATACCGGCCTTGCCAAGCTTATTCAGATCGTTATCATAATGGTGTAATATGCGCTTGCTCAGTTCCACGGCGCTTTCCTCACGGCTGCCGCTGCCAATGAGTATGGCGATCAGCTCGGCATCGGTTAAGGCGCGGCGGCCCTGCCCGCTTAACTTCTCGCGGGGGCGGTCTTCTTCGGCCCAGGCCTTTATGCTTATTTTATTGTGGTAATCTTCCACGGGGTGCGGGTTTATAAGCACCTAAAATAGAAAAATATTTTAACTCTCCCCGCGGCACTACGTGCGCGACCCTCTCTTCGCCTGCGGTGGAGGGTTTAACTCCCTTTTCTCTCCCCCTCATTCCGAGAGAGCGGGGCGACAAGCGTAGCAATGTCGGGGTGAGTAACTCGCCCATCCAGAAAATATAAAACAACAAAAAAGGGATAATGCGCAATGCACTATCCCTTTTTTAATATTATAGATTAAGCTATTAGCTTAAAGCATTAACAAATTTGGTAAGCTTTGATTTATTGTTCGAAGCTTTGTTTTTGTGAATAACGTTCTTTTTAGCCAAACGGTCTAACATAGAGATCACTTTAGACAATAAAGGAGTAGCATCAACTTTAGTAGTGGTACCTCTTAATTTCTTGATAGCGTTTCTGGTGGTTTTTGCCTGATACCTGTTACGCAGACGCTTCGCAGCGTTTGACCTGATTCTTTTTATGGATGATTTATGATTTGCCATCTTAAGCTTGTTATTCTTTTCTTTATTTTTAGAGGATGCAAATATAGGCTGATAAATTTTAATTTGCAAGAGTGTTTATGTTATTTTTTGCATTGTGGATAAATTAGTTAATGTTCAGTTCTCCCGATAGCTATCGGGAAGTTCATTAGTTTACTAGTTTTTTGTCCGTTTTGTCGCAAAGTTTCGGGATATAAAACGGACGGACGAAGCGATTTGTTCATTAGTTTATTGGTGAATGGTTATTTATGGCGTTCCCTTCGGGCGGGCTATCCGCTCATGCATGTCGGCGATTGCACAGTTCGCGAATAGATCCGTCGCGATGCTCAGGATGACAAAGGGGTATTTAGCTTACCTTGATTTAGGATGGTAACGAACGAGCGGTGGCCTGACGGAAAAGCGGGCCAAAAGGTAAAGGCCTGTGGGGAGAAGCTTTTTTCTGTCTTGATTTTTTGCTTCCTTTTGTATCAAGACAAAAGAAGTAGCCCTCCCGCGGCAATGAGCGGGTGGATGTTGATAATGGTATACTTAGCATAAGAAATGCTTATCGGGAGATTGCTTCGTAATGTATGAGATTACCCCTGGCCCACCAACACCGGCACTCCGGGACGGACGACAAAATAACGCCCCCTAATCCTGCGTTCAATGTACATGACCACCAACAGCACCACCCGCTTCAGCAACCGTGTAAACGATTATGTAAAATACCGCCCGGGCTACCCTGCCCAGATCATCGGCTACCTGCAACAGCAATACAACCTTACTACCGATAAGCTTATAGCAGATATTGGCGCGGGCACAGGTATATCTACCCAATTGTTTTTAGAGGCCGGCTACCGCGTAATTGCCGTAGAACCGAATGCCCCCATGCGCGATAAAGCCATTGAACTACTGGGCAACTGGCCGGGCTTTAAAGCCCAGAACGGCACCGCCGAAGATACCGGACTGGCCACCGAAAGCATAGATGCCGTTATTGCCGGGCAGGCCTTCCATTGGTTTGATGCCCAAAAAACCAGGCTGGAGTTTGAGCGCATCCTTAAACCAAACGGATTAATAGCCCTGATATGGAACGAACGCCGCACAGGCTCGGCCTTTGAAAAAGACTACGATCAACTGATCATTAAACACGGCAAAGATTACGTGCAGGTTGACCACCGTAACATCGATGCCGAACATATCGGGGCATTTTTTAACCCACAGCCCTATCAGCTTAAAACCTTTTATAACGAGCAGATATTTAATTTTGATGGTCTAAAAGGACGCTTATCCTCCTCATCATACATGCCAACAATAGATGATGAGGGTTATCAGGCTATGATAGCCGACCTGCAAGCCTTGTTTGATCAATACCAGCAAAACGGCAGCATCACCATTCAATACGATACCAATGTGTACGCAGGCACTGTAAAGCCTGCTTAATTTACTGAATATTTAAGCATATTTACCCCATGAAACGCCTTGTTGCTTTGGTTTTATCGGGTATAGTTGTGCTTACGCTTTGCTCATCATGGGGTTTCTTCGCGCATTACCGCATTAACAGGCTGGCGGTTTTTACGCTGCCTAAGGGCATGGCGGGTTTTTACAGGGCCAATATCAACTTTATTACAGAACACGCCGTAAGCGCCGATAAAAAGCGCTATGTAGATAGCACCGAAGCCCACCACCACTTTTTTGATGCCGACCATTACGGCAAACAACCTTTTAAGGCTATACCCCAGCACTGGGTTGATGCTGCCGCCAAATACTCGACAGACACGCTCAACAAATATGGTACCGTACCCTGGGCCATAACCTCCAACTATTACTGGCTGGTAAAGGCATTTAAGGCGCATGATACTACCTCGATATTAATTACATCGGCTAACCTCGCGCATTATATCTCGGACGCCCACACGCCCCTGCACCTTACCCAAAATTACGATGGGCAGCTAACTAACCAGCAGGGCATCCATTCGCTTTGGGAAAGCCGCCTGCCCGAGCTGTTCAGCAACAATTACAACTATAATGTGGGCAAGGCTAAATACATCAGCAACCCTTTGGCAGAGGCCTTTAAAATAAGCCGTAATTCGTTTAAATGTGTGGATACCGTGTTACGGGCAGAGCGTGCGCTGAACAAATCATTCCCGGCGGCAAATAAGTACGCTATGGAACAGCGGGGCAGCCGCAAGGTAAAGGTGTATTCGGTAGCCTACAGCAGGGCTTACCATAAACTGTTGCGGGGTATGGTGCAAAGGCAAATGCGGGCATCTATCCTCAGCGTGGGCAGCTTTTGGTTTTCGGCATGGGTTGATGCCGGGCAGCCCGACCTGGATAAGCTGATCGTGAAACCTTTAACAAAGGAAGAAAGGCATAAAATAGCTCAGGAGGAGGCGATGTATAAAGCGGGGAAAGTATATAGCCAATAAAACTACTGAGTAGGCTGATTTTTTTTGCCCAACTTACTTTTAACAATAGCAAATACCGGTGGTATCACTGATACCAGGATAATGATAATAGCCACCAGCGAAAAATTCTTTTCGATAAATGGCACCTTACCAAACCAAAACCCGCAAAACAGGAAGATAAAGATCCATGATACCCCGCCAATAACATTGTACAGGCTGTAACGGGCAAATGGCATATGCCCCACTCCTGCCACAAAAGGGGCCACGGTACGTATAATAGGTACATAGCGGCTAAATATTACAGCCTTGCCGCCATGCTTATCAAAAAATGCTTTGGTTTGCAGGTAGTAGCTTAGTTTAAGTATCTTGTTCTCTTCTTTAAACACCCTTGCGCCTAAAAATTTGCCTAACAGGTAATTCACCGTGTTGCCACTAATAGCTGCTATAATAAGTATCACTGTAAGCAAATAGATATCCAGGCCCGATTTACCACCCGCAATTAATGCACCTGCAGCAAATAGCAACGAATCGCCGGGGAGGAACGGCGTTACCACAAAACCGGTTTCGGCAAATATGATGATAAACAGGATCAGGTAGGTCCACCCCTGGTATTCGCTGGTTATTTGTACCAGGTGTTTATCAATGTGTAAAATAAAATCGATGATGGTGTGTATGAATTCCAATGCTTTAAAATTTTAGCAAAAATAGAAAGATAAAACACATACCCAACCTTTAATATGTTGTGCCGGGTGGTAACGAGTTTAAAATAATGTTTGTACCATAGGCTGCGGAATCTGTTTTACTGGCCAAACCATAAAAATACATGGTATAAAGTTTACCATCAAGCACCGTAAAGTTCTGCTGGCTCGCCAGCACAGTAGTTGGTGCATTTGTAGCAGCAACATTTAAGTTATAACTACCGGCAGTTAGCTCAACATAACCGGTTACTTTTGTATATTTTACATTGGTAAAAGCAATGGTGCCGTTTGCTGTTAAATCTAACCCGGTTGTGCTCGGCGATGCATTTACAAACCTTACTTTACCCCTGCCGGAAGCTGGAACGCTGCCCGTATCAACAGTAAAAATGGATGTTAACGAACTATCGGCCTTTAAGCCGGTAACAAACCAGGTATACGGTATCTTTGGCCTTAGCGTATCCCGCAGCGTTAGCAGGTTTGTTGGGTTTACACCGTTTACGGTTTGCGCAGTCCTGATCTGGTAAGGGGTGTCAACAACATTTACCAGGAAGTAGCCGGAAGCGTACGGATAAGAGTATGAACTTGTACTTTGTTTTACAAAAGAAGCATACAGGTTAAACGGCTGTATATCCTGGCTTAAATTTACAATTTGCAGGCGGGCATTTGAATTACTGCCAGCGCTTACCCCGCTTTTACCGCATGAAACAAGCGACGGGATGATCATGACACCTATAATACATAAGCACAAATAAAGGAGTACGCTGCTTTTATGATGATTAACCATGGTATTATTTAGTTATAATTAGCCCTGTACCTGTTGTTGCCTTACTGGCTGTGGCTGTTAACCCTCCTCTTGTAAAAAGGGTGTATGCGCGGCCTACCTGCAATGTGCGGGTTTCATTAATAAGTGTATCGCCTGTTGCTGCATCAATAACTTTTACCTGTTTTATACCGGGCCTGATATGTTCATATTTAGAAACAGATTTGAAACTGCTGCTCGCAAACTTAACCGTATCGCCAACCTCAACCTTAATATTGGCAAGTTTGGGTGATGTATGTACAAAACGTATTAAACTAAGCGTATCAACCTTTGATAATGTATCAACAATTGTAAAGGTATTTTCGGAGGTATTATCAGTAACAAAAAAAGAATATACTTTACCCGTGTCTACAGGCAATACCAAATTAAATAAAGTGTTGGGGTTACGGTCTTTTTTCACCTGGTAGTTTTGTTCGCCCAACGGGGTGGTCAAATACCCGGTTGACGCCAATGGGTATGACGCGGCCGTGCTATTTAACCGTGTACCGTTAACATAAAAGTTAATGGTATCTGAACTGGCATTTATAAAGTTAATACTGGTTTTCAAGGGTGTTGCAGGCGCATCATCATTACCCTTTTTGCAGGATACAATGGCTATAACACCAATAAAAACAATAAAAACGAACAACTTAAATTTCATCATATATAAGCAGATGCTATATAACTCAATTATAACAGGTTTTGTTATAAGGTGAACAAAAAAGTCCGGCTGAAGCCAGACTTTTTTGGGGGTGAATAGTGAGCAGTTGATTTGTGAATGGTTAAATAAACAAGCGGCAACCACTCCCTATTCAACAATTCACCACTCACTAACCTATGCGTAGCTGTTAAGCATTACTGGCATTACCAGCATCAGTACGTCTTCGTTCTCATCGCCTCCCTGTGGCAACAGTAAACCTGCACGGTTAGGGGTCGACATCTCTAACGATACCTCTTCGCAGCTTAAATTCTTTAACATTTCTATCAGGAAACGGGCGTTAAAACCTATCTCCATATCTTCACCTTCGTATTGGCAGTTAAGGCGCTCGTGCGCTTCGTTAGCAAAATCAATATCTTCTGATGATATGTTTAGCTCGCTGCCGTTTATTTTCAGTCTAACCTGGTGGGTAGTTTTGTTAGCATAAATAGCTACACGGTTAAGTGAGCCCAGGAACGCCAAACGATCAATAGCTAATTTGTTAGGGTTTTCTTTAGGGATAACCGCTTCGTAATCAGGGTAACGCTCATCAATAAGGCGGCACACCAGGTTAATGTTACCAAATTTAAAGAAAGCGCTTGTGCTGTTATATTCTACAGATACGTTAACATCATCGGCCGGTAAAGCAGATTTAAGCAGTGTTAACGCCTTTTTAGGCAATATAAATGAGGTGGTGCTGTCTGCCTTGGCATCCTTACGGCGGTAACGTACCAGCTTGTGGGCATCAGTAGCTACAAAGGTAAGGTGTTGGCTGCTTAACTGGCAAAATACGCCTGTCATGGCAGGGCGCAGTTCATCGTTACTAACAGCAAATATGGTTTTATTGATAGCCTCGCCCAGTACAGATGCAGGCAGGTTTACCGACGATGCGTTCTCAACAACGGGGATCTTCGGGAAATCTTCGCCGTTTTCGCCGCTAAGCTTGTATTTACCGTCGCCGGCGCTTATTTCAATAGCAAAGGTGCTGTCGTCAACAGAGAAAGCCACCGGTTGCTCCGGTAACGATTTTAGGGTATCTAACAAGATACGCGATGGTATAGCAATACGGCCATTCTCTTTGGCCTCAACAGCCAGCGATGTTGTCATGCTGGTTTGCAGGTCGGTAGCAGAAATGGTTAAGTTCCCGTCTTTAATCTCGAACAAAAAGTTTTCCAGTATGGGCAATACGGTGCTGTTGCTTAACGCGCCACTTACCGACTGTAATTGCTTGAGTAGTGTTGATGTGGAAACAATAAATCTCATGATGTTATTAACGTTTATCTACCAAAAGTATAAAATTTAATGAGCATACTTTCGCTTGCGGTTATAATGTTGAAAAATAGCAAATATTAACACTATCCCTATCGGCGCAATATTATTAACCAGTTGCCAAAACAGCTTCTCCTGGCGTATGCGGGCACGGTTAAGCAGGCGTATCTGGATCTCTTTTGAACGCAGCGATATCAGGCCCGAATCGTCGGTCATGTAATCGGCAATGTTGAGCAGCAGGTTTTTGTTGCCATAGCTTTGCTGCGTGTACCTGTCGTACCCCAGCGGGAACGGTGAACCGTCCGATCCTACCTGGTTACGCAAAATATCGCCATCGCTCAGTACAACCATTTTTGTGGGTTTGCTTTGGGCCAGCACATCTATCTTTTCGGTTAAACCTTCGGGCAGGGGCCTGTTCCTGAAATCGGATATGAAATTCCCTTCAAGCAATACCCCGGTTATTTTGGGGTTGCTTTGAAAATCCTTTGGCTTGGGCTCGTCCTGCAGGGCTTGTAACGACAGCATATGCGGGGCCGACAGCTTTTTGTTATAGGGCGATGATGTAAGCAGGATGGTTTTCTCAATATTTTTGGTCTCCAGCAAATCGATAGTGCTGGCAAACTGGCTGGTAATGCCATCCAGGTTTTTTACAATGGGGTGCTTGGATAACGGCAGGTAAACCGGGTTATACAGCCATTGCAGCAACTGGATCTGCGCCTGCCCGCCTGCGTTGCCCGTAGTAACGGGTATGGCGGAGCAGTTCATATCGGCTATCAGGTCGTAATTGATGCGCACTCCGTAGCGGAACAGCTGGTCATCAAGGTTAAGCTGTTTGTTAAAGGCTAGTTGCTCGCCGCCATGCCCGCGCAGGCTATCCAGTTCGGCACTTACCTGGTCAATAGCCCAAAGCACGCGGCCGCCACGCATAATATATTGGTCGAGCTTAAATTTTTCCAGTTCGGTAAAGGCCTTATCGGGCTTAGGTATTACCAGCAGGCTCACTTTAGTTAGGCTATCAAATGGGATGCTGGTTAAATTAACGCGCCCCACCAGGTAGCCATCACTTAATGATCGCATAGCGTCGTTCAATTGCAGATCGGTTAATTCGTTATGGCCCTCGGTAAAGCCAATACGCTGTTTACCGCCACTGGTTATTTTTTTGATGGCCGATGTAAAAGCATATTCCAGGTTTTGGATGGAGTTATTCAGTACTTCATCGGGCGAGAGGCTCATGCTGCTTTGCGATTGCAGCAATTTAACCGCGATGCTTTTGCCCCCATAAGTTACCAGCGCAAACGGGAAGATCACTTTTTGCGAAACGCCATCATCGGTTTTAACGCTCAGGTTTTGCGCCTCTATCCCTTTGGCTTCCAGGTCGTCATACACTTGCTTTTGCTGATCTTCGGCAATGCCTTTAAGCGGGTCGGTAAATGCAAATTGCAGTTTGCTATGGCTGTAGGCCTGCAAGTCGGCCAGCATATCTTTAACCGATGTTTGCAGCCTTTTCATCCCCCCGGGGAAGTTATCGCCCTGCAGGTAAACGGTTATATTAACCGTTTGTGGCAGGCCATCCATCACCTTACGACTAATGGGCGATATGGTAAAGCGTTTTTCTGTGGTAAAATCAAACCGGGTGAAGACCCTGCCAGACCATACGGTTACCGCAGTCAGCGAAAACAGGATCCCCAGGGTGCTTAAAAAAGCTGTATTGACAAATTTGCGGCCATTTTGCTTATACAGTACAAAAAGTGTAACCCATATAAAAAAGGCATCCAGCACCAGGAAGTACATCAAATCGCGGGTATCCAGCACGCCCCTGCTGATGGACTGATAATGTTCTGTTATCCCCAAGCCCTGTAAACCGAGGTCTTGCAGGGACAAGATGGTGCTCAACGAATCGAAACCACTATAAAAAAAGAAGCTTAAAAAAACGGCTATAGTAAACGCAATTACCTGGTTTTTACTTACCGAGGAGGCAAACAAACCAATGGCTGTGAACAACGAACCTAAAAGGAACAGGCCAATATAAGAACCTATAACCGCGCCGGTATCAATATTACCCTGCGGTGTGCCCAAAGTGTACACGCTGAAATAGTACACCAGCGTTGGCAACAACGCAAAAAGCACAATTACTACACCTGCAAAATATTTACCCAATACTATTTGCAGGCTGGTTAAGGGCCGGGTAAGCAATAACTCAAAAGTGCCCTCCCGGCGTTCTTCGGCAAGCGAGCGCATGGTAATGGCCGGCACTAAAAACATAAACAGGTATGGCGCAGTACTAAACAGGCTGTCTAAACCGGCGTAACCATAGGCCAGTATGCTGGTATTGGGGAATACCCACAAAAACAAACCTAAAACAAGCAAAAAAACACTAATGGTTATATAGGCCACCAGCGAACTAAGGTATGTTGTGATCTCTTTTTTGAGGATATGAAGCACGTTGTTGTTTGTTATGTATTGCTACGGCCGAAAATACAATAATAATAAAGCAATGTAAAGCGCCGCAGATGAAAAGTATTGGCATAAAAAAGCCCGGGATATATATCCCGGGCTTTTAAGAAGTTTTCTTTTTTTTTAATTAAAAGCTATATGCTAAACGCGCAGCAACCTGGCTGATGGTACCGTTTTTTGACCAGGCTTCGTAACGTACGCCAAGGTCTACGCCTCCACCAAATGCATAACCAATACCTGGTGAATAGGCAAAAGATGTACCAGTACCGCTTTTGGTGCCAAAAGCAGCACCAACCTGTGCTTCACCATAAAAACTTTCGGCAAGGAAGTATTTAACACCCACTTTTACCGGTGCAAAACCTAATGAACCGCCGCCATATGTATCTTTAAAGGAAAGACTTGTATAACCGGCAGAAAATGTAACAAAGGTACCAGTAGCTATCGGCTGATCATATTTTAACGAACCACCGATAAATAGTTTTCCGCCGGCATCTTTAATATCACCAACCGGCAACCCTGCTTCAAGGCCGATGCTGAATTTACCTGACTCTGATGATGTTTGTGCAAATGAACTGAATGCTGCCCCTGATAACAGGACTAACGCAAGTAAGAATTTTTTCATGTTTCTAAAATTTAAGTTGTTTATTTTATAAAGTTGACAACCTTATAATTATTTCACGCTAAAAAGATATCCACATATTAACATATAATACATGAAATAGCTATTCGTAATACGGTAATATTTATAATTTGTCTGGTATTATAGACGAGGGAAATAAATAAACGTTACACCAATCTTTGAAAAAACATTCAAAACATTGATAACCAAATAAAAAAAATCTAATTGGTAAGGCTTATAAAAATATTTTCGAGCGTATTGCCTTTATTATTTTCGCGCAGGTTAGTCAGGGAATCGTTAGCTACTATAGTGCCTTTATTGATGATGATCACCTGGTTACAAACCGCCTCAACCTCCTGCATAATATGGGTGGACAGGATGATGGTTTTTGTTTTACCCAGCTCGGTAATTAACTGCCTGATGCCAACCAGTTGGTTCGGGTCCAGGCCCGAGGTGGGCTCGTCAAGTATCAGTACCTGCGGGTTGTGCAGTATAGCCTGCGCAAGGCCTACCCTTTGGCGGTAGCCCTTTGAGAGCTGGCCTATCTTTTTATGCTGCTCGGGCCCAAGGCCGGTTTGTTCTATCACTTCGGCAATCCGTTTAGCTGGTTCGTGCAGGCCGTGTATGCCTGCCACAAATGCCATCGATTCTTTTACGTACATATCCGTGTACAGCGGGTTACTCTCTGGCAGGTAACCAATATTGCGCTTTACATCCAGCGGGTGCGTACCAATATCAAACCCGCAAACGCTTGCCGTGCCGGCCGTTGGCGGTAAAAAACAGGTGAGCATTTTCATGGTGGTGCTTTTACCTGCACCGTTTGGGCCTAAAAAACCCAATACACCGGTACCTGCCGTAAAGCTAATACCATCAACAGCTTTTTGCTGCCCGTAAATTTTTGTTAATGCCTCTACCCGGATGCTCATGGGGTAAAAATAGATTTTAGATGTGAGATTTGGGATATTAGATGTGAGATTTGCAATGAAATTGCGGGGATCAGCCGATTGGAAATGTCACTGTTTTTTAATCTTTATTTTTCTCATAGTGTTGAAACGATCTTCTTCTGTTGGGGAGGGCATAAAAAGAGGGGTTTTAAATATATTATTGCAATACCCGCATTTAAAGCCGTCCTCGCTTATCAACACCCCTTTGATAAGCCAATAAAAACCCCTGATCAGTATAAATAGAAAACCCAGGAAAATAAAGGGCAGCGCCCATGACGTCGGCGGCTCAAAATCCATATTTTTTATATCCCTAAACATCAAACAAATTAACAATACAATTGCAAAGCATACAGCTGCATTAATTAAAAATCGCTTTCTGGTTCGTAGTTCAACATTGCCGCTCTTGCATTTTGGGCAATGGGCTTTAAGGTTATTCATATATAAAACTAACTAAAATCCTTGTTTTTACATACATTTTTCATGCTCCGCAAAATTCGAAATCGAAAATCCGAAATTCGAAATCAAAAAATATATCTTTGCCGTATTATGAGCAATTCGAACGACGATCTTTTTAAAAATGTAATATCGCACAGTAAGGAATATGGTTTTGTTTTCCAGTCGAGCGAGATCTATGATGGCTTAAGCGCTGTTTACGATTACGGCCAAAACGGCTCGGAATTAAAAAACAACATCAAAACCTATTGGTGGAAAGCCATGGTGCAAATGCATGATAACATAGTGGGGATCGATTCGGCCATATTTATGCACCCAACCATCTGGAAAGCAAGCGGCCACGTTGACGGCTTCAGCGACCCTATGATTGATAATAAAGACAGCAACAAGCGATACCGCGCCGATCAGTTACTGGAAGACCGCATTGCCAAACTGGACGAAGAAGGCAAAACCAGCGAAGCCGAGGAACTGCAGATAGAAATGGACAACGCCCTAAAGGCCGAAGACCTGCCCCGCCTGCGCGAACTGATCATTGAACAAAATATAAAATGCCCGGTAAGCGGTACCGCCAACTGGACGGAAGTACGCCAGTTTAACCTGATGTTCAGCACCCAGGTTGGCGCCATTGCTGATGAATCTGAAACCATTTACCTGCGCCCGGAAACTGCCCAGGGTATTTTTGTGAACTACCTGAACGTACAAAAATCGGGCAGGATGAAAATCCCGTTTGGGATTGCGCAGATTGGTAAGGCTTTCCGTAACGAGGTTATTGCCCGCCAGTTTATTATCCGCATGCGCGAGTTTGAGCAAATGGAGATGCAATTCTTCGTTCGCCCCGGCACACAAAAAGAATGGTTTAATAAATGGAAAGAAACACGCCTTAAATGGCACCTTGCCCTGGGTACTGATGCTGCCAAATACCGCTACCACGAGCACACCAAATTAGCACACTACGCTGATGCGGCTTACGATATTGAGTTTGATTTCCCGTTCGGTTTTAAAGAGGTGGAAGGCATTCACAGCCGTACCGATTTTGACCTGAGCCAGCACGAGAAGTTCTCGCGCAAAAAAATGCAGTATTTTGATCCCGAACTGGGCGAAGATGGCAAACCATACGGTAACTATATCCCTTACGTGATTGAAACATCGATTGGTTTAGACAGGATGTTCCTGCTAACCATGATCAACGCGTACGAGGAAGAAGACCTGAGCACCGAAGAAAGACAGGACAGCCGTACCGTACTGCGCCTGCACCCTTGCCTTGCCCCTGTTAAAGCCGCTATTTTCCCGCTGACCAAAAAAGATGGCCTGCCAGAGAAAGCACGCGAAATAATGGACAAGCTTAAGCTTGATTTCAACATCCAGTACGAGGAGAAAGATGCTATTGGCAAGCGTTACCGCCGCCAGGATGCCATTGGTACACCTTTCTGTATCACAGTAGACCACCAGACTTTAGAAGATAACACCGTAACCATCCGCCACCGCGATACCATGGCGCAGGAACGCGTGGATGCTGACCAACTGGATAAAATAATTGGCGATAAGGTGAGCTGGAAAAATTTGTTAGGATAATTTAGTCCGGAAGTAGGGTAAGTCCGCAAGATATAAGCGCTGGTTTTTAACCGGCGCTTTTTGTTTGCAAACAATTTTCCCCTACGCTCCTTTTGTGTTATATATGAAAACACAAGTACATGTCTATCAAAATTAAAGACCAGCCCTTTTACATCCAGAGTACGGCAGTGCTGTTTGGCCTTATCCTGTTGGTGTATGTGATGATACAGCTGGCAGATATTTTAGTACCGCTGGCCTTCGCGGCATTTTTGGCTATCCTGCTAAACCCGCTTGTTAACCGTTTACAACGCCATAATGTGCCTAAAGTGTTATCCATAATCATAGCTATGCTGGTGATGATAATAGGCGTAGCCACGGTATTTTACTTTCTGAGCACACAGATCATCCAATTTGGCGACTCGCTGCCCATGCTGCAAAAAAAGTTTGAATCTATCACCGTCGACCTCAAAAACTGGATCCAGGCCACCTTTGGTGTTGAGATAACCAAGCAGGAAAAAATGCTGAAAGATGCCCTTAACAACAGCCAGGCCATGGTTGGCAAAACTGTAAATGGCTTACTGGGTACGCTGGCTATCATATTCCTGCTGCCGGTATATATTTTCCTGATGCTGTTGTACAAAACACTCATCCTTAATTTTTTATACGAAGTATTCTCTGAAGAAAATTCCAAAAAGGTAAGCGATGTACTCAGCGAAACCAAAACAGCTATACAAAGCTATATTGTAGGTTTGCTGATAGAAATGATCATTGTTGCTGCCATGAACTCTGCCGCGCTGGTATTGCTTGGCGTAAAGTACGGGATCCTGATTGGTTGCATAGGCGCAATACTTAACCTTATACCCTACCTGGGCGGCATTATAGCCATTGCACTGCCGGTATTAATGGCTACGGTTACTAAAGACGGTTACTCTACACAATTGGGTGTTATTATAGCCTACATCGTTATCCAGTTTATTGATAACAACATACTGGTGCCCCGTATCGTATCATCAAAGGTGCAGATCAATGCACTCATGTCTATCATTGTGGTGCTGCTGGGTAACGCGCTGTGGGGGGTATCTGGTATGTTTTTGTCTATCCCCTTTGTGGCGGTATTAAAAATAATTTTCGACCGGATTGATGACCTTAAACCATGGGGCAAACTGTTGGGCGATAATATCCCCACCCACCACATGGGTGATACCTGGCGAAGCCGCCAACGGCGCAAAGCAGTGTTACCGAAGAAAGCGGATAGTTAATTATTAGTCCATGGTCGATAGTCTATAGATATTAGATTACAAAAAGGGTCTGAAGCTTACACTTCAGACCCTTTTTCGCTATGGCCTATTAACCATGGACTATGGACCTTATTAATGGCTCACCGGGTTATCGGCTTTATTAAGCGTACCGTTTGTAAACAATATGGGGTTTACCTTTTTGGTATCGCCCTGGTAAACCCAAACAATATTTCCAATGTATTTACGGAAGGCATCGCTTACTTGTGTTGGTGTTAATTTTTTAACATCATCAGCAAGGGTTAAAGAACGTTTCCAGTTGTTATGCAACACTTCGTTAGCTACAATTGACCCTGCCTGCGCGGTGTTGGTTTCGTTCTTGTAGTAAAAACCGGTTAAATAAGTAACCTTCATATCGGCAACTTCGGCATTATTAAAACCCTCCCGTTTTATCCTGTCAACCAGTTTATCAAATACAGCAATGTACTTATTAGGTTCGGTGGTTGATACCGAGAATTTTGCTACCGAAGTAGAACCCACACTAAACCACGCAGCCGGAGCATATGATAAACCATTATTGGTACGGATATCTAAAAAGTGCTTATCATAAAAAATACGCATGGCTACATTGAAGGCATCAAAATCGGGCGTGCCTGGTGCTGGGCCGCTGGTTATCCCTTCAACATAATTTGTGGCCAGCTGGCGGTTCTCGCCAGAGAAAGTATTTTTATACGCCCTGAAGAACGATTTTTTCAGTTCGAACGGTGCACCTTGTTTAATGGTGCCCAGCAAACCTTTTACTTTAGCTTCTATATCGGCGCGGTCAAGATCGGCCACTACTACGATCAGCATGCGCGATCTGGTTAGTACCGAATGGTAATAGTTTTTGGTTTCCTCTGCGGTAAGCGCTGTGATGGTTTCGGCCGTACCGTCAGGGTCTTTGGCGTAATCGCGTCCGTTAAAGGCAATTTTATCGGCATATTTATCAATAGCGTTATCCGGGTCAGAATCCGAAGCTTTTATCTGTGTTAGCTGGTCCTGCTTAATACGTGCAAATTCCTTTGGGTCAAACTTAGGGATGGTTATGGCTTCCACATATAAAGGCCATGCAATATCCATGTCGGTTTTTATACAGTTTAGTTTTACTACCGAATAGTTTTTAGTGGCAACGCCATAAACGGCAGCACTAATTTTATCCAGCTGATTTTTAAAAGCGTTTTTATCGTGCTTTAAGGTACCGCATTCGTTAAGGGCGTTCATGGCCATAGCTTCGATACCTGCTTTGTTAGCCGGGTAATTTTGCACGCCGCCTTTTATAACGGTTTGTATCTCTACAATATCGTTACCGCTTGGTTGTACAATAACTTTTACGCCATCAACCATCATTTCGTACGCTTTTTGCTGCGCCGAGGCCGTGTTGGCGCCCGTGGTTGCTGCAGCAATAAGCAATAGATATATATATTTCTTCATTGTGATTAGTGTTAAATTATTTTGCTACAAAAAACGAAGCCACGTTTAACTGCTTGCTCAACTCGGGTGTTAAAATAATGCCCGATACTACCGGCTTGCCAACTATATAAGAATTCAGATACTTCGCAATATCGTTGCGGCTAACTTTCTGGTAATTGTTGTTAAGATCGGTGTAATAATTAAGCGAGGTACTGCACCACATGAAACTCACCTGCGATGGCAGCGACGATGGTTTCTCCAGCTCGCGGCTGTGGTTACGCAATAAAATGGCTTTGGCATCAGCCAGTTGCTCGTCGGTATAATAATCGGCTTTGCCCCACTGGCTTATCTGGTTGTTTAGCTCGTCATAACATTCTTTTATTTTGGTTGGGTTTGGCACAACAAATAACGATATCATGCCGGTATAATGGCTTGTACCGTAGTTTATACCTGCCGATGATGCCAGGCCTTTATCAACAAGCGCTTGCTGTAGTTTTGAGGAGTTAAGCCCTAATATGGTCGAATGAACATCGGCAGCCACGGTTGATGCCGAATCTGTCATATAAGCCGGGCCCTGCCATGCATACATGATGAATGGTGTTTGCGCTATGCTCATTTCTTTTACAAACGCTACGCTTTTTTCAACCGGTTTAAAGGCAGGTATAGGGTATTTTTCGTGCGGATTGAAACCACTGTTTGCCCAATCGCCAAAAATAGCTTCTGCCTGCTTAAAGCTGTCTTCATGCTTTACATCACCGCAAATAATAAGCAGGCTGTTATTAGGGAAATAATATTTGTTTTTGATAACCATCATCTTCTCGGGCGTGGCGGTATTGATCACCTCGTGGATACCGATAGGCATTTTGCGGGTGATGAGGTCGCCCCAAAGGTTTTTGCTGATATCATAATACAACTGGAAACCCGGGCTACTCTCGTTACGCTGAAACTCGCCATCAACCACAGGGCGCTCTTTCTGCATATCCTCTTCGCGGTAAATAGGGAAGCGTATAGATGCGTTGATGAGCTTCAGGCCGGCATTAAGGCTATCCTTACCAATGGTAAAATAATAGTTTACGCGTTCGTTACCGGTAGTACCGTTCCAGATAGCGCCAAGCTCCTGCGTGCGTTTCAGAAATTTCTCCTGTGTAGGGTAATCTTTGTTGGCCTTAAAAAACATATGCTCAAAAAGGTGCGACAAGCCGCTATACTCGGGGCCTTCGGTATAGGCGCCGTTCTTTACAGCAATTTCAATGGTAGTTAAGGGGACTTTGCTGTTTTCAATAACAACAACTTCCAAACCGTTTGGCAATTTTTTCCAGAAGTAACCTTCAGGCAGCCTCGGCTGGGCAACCGCGCAAAAGGAGCATACCATGCCCAACGCAGTAAGGGTTAATAGTTTGGTAAATTTCAGGGTCATAAAAACTTTAGAATTTTATGGTTTAGATTACGATACCCTAAATATATTACATATTATTAAAAATTTAGTTACACGAAGTTACTTAAACTTCACCACCACTTTTTTGCCCGATACATTCTCCAGGAAAGGTTTAAATATGAGCCCGGCATTCTCACGTGCTTTGCCAAGCAGGTTCATTTCGGTGGCGGTGGCCAGCATTTTCTTTTCTGCAATTTTGTAAACATCCTCTACCATCTCCTTGCTTTTATCGGCAAACCAAACGCCAGACACATCATACACGCGCGATTTTTGATGATCCAATTTTACATAACAGATCTCGGGCTGCGGCAGGGTAACTGTTACGGTATCCTTACTTTGGCCGATATCGGCTTTTGTTACTTTAGTCAGGTCTATACAGGCGGTTACCTCTCCTACCGCTACAAACAGCACCCGCGAATCGGGCATTATCATGTGCAGTTCCTTCTTCTCCACCACATCCTTCATACTGTATTTAACCAGTTCAAGCTTGCCCATAGCTATTACTTTGGTTACCATGGCGTCTTCGGTAACCTGGGTGCGGGTGGTGTTAAATTCGTGCTTAATGTAAAAAAACAGGAATATTAAAAACCCGGTAATAACCAGTGCAAACAACAGCGTAAGCGAAATACGGGAACGGGAGGTACTAAACATGGGTATATATTTACAATAGGTACAAATTAAAACAGCGATGGTTTTTGACCAGCGCTGTTCAATTAAAGTTGTTTTTTTATTTAACCACAGAGTACTGAGGGAAAACACAGGGAGCACGGAGATTTTTATTAAAATGTAAGATTATTAAGACGCGAAGTATCGCGTCTCTACATTATCGCATTTCAACAACCCGTTGTGTCCTCTGTGCAAACCTCTGCTAACGCTGTGGTTAATTTTACACCTGCTTATGCGTAGGTAACGTTTAAGGTAATAGGCACGCTCAATGCTTTTGATACGATACAGCCGGCTTTAGCGCCTTCGGCAACTTCTTTAAATTTAGCCTCGTCAACACCATCAATTACAGATGCTTTCAGTTCCAGGTGAATGCCTTTAATTTCTAAGGCCTGCATATCCAGGTCAAGGATAGCGTCAGTGGTGAGGTCGCCCGGGGTGATACCCGCCTGTGATAAAGCCGCGCCAACAGCCATAGTAAAACAGCCTGCGTGTGCAGCAGCTATCAGTTCTTCGGGATTGGTGCCCACGCCATCGGCAAAACGGGTTTTAAACGAATATTGTGTTTTGTTAAGAATGGTGCTTTGGGTGGTTATTTCGCCTTTACCCTCTTGCAGGGTGCCATTCCAGTGTGCATTTGCTGTACGTTTCATAGTTAATGTTGTTTTGGTGAGTTTTTGCTAAAATAGCGATATGTTGGGTTGAATAAAAATATTAGATGTTAAGTAAATAATAAATTGTTGATAGTATTGCGGCGATCTTACTCACCCGGTAATTGCTTCGCCCGACCATCCTTTCTTCGCCTGCGGCGGAAAGAGGGCTAAATTTATTCTCATTATTCTCACCTATCTGCTACCGCAAGCGGCCCGCTTGTGGCCGCATGCCTGGTAGACACATTTGCAATATATTATGCAAGAGCAACGTTCCTAAGCCACAAGCGGGTGCTTGCGGTAGCATGGGGAATCGCACTATCTTACCATTTTGCCCGCTCGTACTGCACCGGCCATTTAACCTCCTGCCCCAGTTCATGAGCGGCACGCAGCGGGAAATGTGGATCGCGCAGAAACTCTCGGGCCATTACCACCATATCGGCTTGCCCGGTTCTAATAATCGCGTCGGCCTGTTTGGCTTCGGTTATTAAACCAACCGCGCCGGTAAGTATATCTGTATGTTTCTTAATGGCTTCGGCAAACTCCACCTGGTAACCCGGTTTAAGCGGGATCTGCGCGCCGGCAACATTACCACCGGTAGAACTGTCTACCAGGTCAACACCCTTAGTTTTCAATATTTTTGCTAACGCGATAGAATCATCTATCGTCCACGCGCCTTCAGTCCACTCGGTGGTAGATAAACGAACGAACAGCGGGAGGTCTGCCGGCCAAACCTCGTTTACGGCATCAATCACCTCCAGCAAAAAGCGGCTGCGGTTCTCGAACGAGCCACCGTACTCATCAGTACGCGTATTGCTATGCGGCGACAGAAATTCGTTAATCAGGTAACCATGCGCGCCATGCAATTCAATCACCTTAAAACCTGCTGCTAATGCGCGCACGGCTGCCGCCTTAAAATCGGCAATTACTTTGGCTATGCCCGCCTTGTCGAGTTCAAGCGGGGCGGTTTCGCTGCGGCTAAAGGCTATAGCGCTTGGGGCAACCGCCAACCAGCCATTCGCTTCATCGGGCTGTATTTGCTTGCCGCCGTTCCATGGTTCGGCGTGGCTGGCCTTGCGGCCGGCATGTGCAAGCTGTACACCTGCGTAGGCACCGTGCTCTTCAATAAAAGTTGTTATTTCTTTTAGCTTCGCGATGTGCTCATCTTTCCAGATGCCCAGGTCGGCGGGGCTAATGCGGCCCTCGGGCGATACCGCTGTAGCTTCGGTAATGATCAGCGCAGCACCGCCCACGGCACGTGCACCCAAATGCACCAGGTGCCAGTTATTGGCAAAACCATCTGCGCTCGAGTATTCGCACATGGGCGATACCACAATACGGTTCTTAAATTCGATGCTTTTTATTTTGAGAGGAGAAAACAGATGCGGCATATTTTAATTATTTGTTACACAAATATGAACAAGTAACAGCCATGGCGTTTCATGGTTTTGTCATTTACCTTATTTAAGGGTTAAATTACTTAAATATGAACAATCAGTAACTTTTTGCGTTGATGCCAGTGAAAGTTAAACTGTATGTTTACCCCAATAAAAATATAATTTGACTACATACGCTACCCTTATTATACTTAGCGGGCTGGTAATATTCAGTTACCTGTTCGATCTGATAGCCGGTAAAACCAAAGTGCCGTCTGTAATACTGCTGCTTTTTTTGGGGATAGGCATCCGTTTAGGGGTTGATTATTTTGGCCTGCATACCATTAATTTCACATCCATATTACCGGCTTTGGGCACTTTAGGGCTTATCCTTATTGTATTTGAAGGTGCGCTTGAGCTTAAGTACAGCAAAAATAAAAATGCGGTTATCCGCAAATCGTTCCTTTCGGCATTATCCATCCTGCTGCTTACTTCCTGCCTTATTACTTACGCTTTTTATTACATCAGCGGCGAAAGTATTTACAGGTGCTTTGTAAATGCTATTCCCTTTTGCGTAGTAAGCTCGGCTATCGCCATACCCTCAGCATCGGGTATCAGTAAAGAGAAAAAGGAATTTATCATCTATGAATCGTCTTTTTCAGATATCCTTACGGTTGTGCTGTTTAACTTTATGATCAGTAACGATCATATCAACGTATCGGCCTTCGCCAAATTAGGTGCCGAGCTTGGTATCATTTTACTGGTAGCCATTGGCTCTTGCCTGCTGTTGCTTTATCTGATAGGCAGGCTTACGCACCACATCAAATCGTTCCTGATCATATCTATCCTCATACTGGTTTACAGTATTGGGCAATCGTTTCATTTATCATCATTGATCATCGTACTGGCGCTTGGGTTATTCCTTAACAACGCAGGGCAGATCAGGCTTGGCTGGTTTCGCAAATACTTTATTTACCCTACGTTGGGTTATGATATTAAACAGCTTTTTCAGCTATCTGCCGAGAGCGCTTTTATTATGCGCACTTTCTTTTTCATCATTTTTGGGTACACTATGGATGTTTACCAACTGCAAAGCTGGTCGGTAATTATAAATGGCGGCCTGGTTCTATTACTGATTTACCTGGTGCGGTTCCTGTACCTGAAATTGGTTTTAAAAAGTGGATTAATGCCCGAGCTGGTTATCATCCCCCGGGGGCTGATTAGCGTGCTGCTTTTTTACAACATCCCGGCAAACATTAAAATACCGATGCTTGGTACCGGCTTATTATTTGTGGTGATACTTGGTACCAGCATTATTATGAGCCTTGGGCTGTTGGGGACCAAAAAGCAGTCAACCCAGAAGTTTGAAGACGTTTAAAAGACGATTGAAAGTCAGTTAAGTCCGTTTGAGGGGCACTTAATTCCGCTGTAAATCGTCATTAAATTTACCACTTTCTTTTTTGCTTTTCACCAGCAGTACCTCATCATTATCAAGTGGCAGGTAGCCATATTCGTAACAGAAAAAGTAACGCGCGCCGGCCTGGGTTTTATAACTGCTTGTAAAGTAATCAAAATCGAACCCTTTTTGCAGCATCTTTTCGCGGCTTACTTTGATCTTGCCGGTTGGATTCAGCTCTTCAATAATACGGCGGTTGCGGCGCAATATGTTATTGATATTACGCACCAGGTTATAGCTATTGCTATTAAGTTGATTATTGAAGTTATTGCGGCACAGGTCATTACAAAACTTTTTATCGGCACGGCCATGCAATAGGGTACCACAATCCAGGCATTTTCTTTCCGCTATCATACCTTAAAGATACGCAATAAGTTATCCGTTTGCAAACGCTTGCAAACGGATACAATCGTTTATAACTGCTTACTAACCGACTAGCCTCCGCTACCTGCCACACCTTTGTGCTATTCATAATTATCTAATATAAAACATATTACAAAATGGCAACTATTAAAAACAGCGTAAGATTAATTGGCAACGTAGGCATGGACCCTGATGTGCGGACATTTGAAAACAACCGTAAAATGGTGCGCTTATCTATCGCTACCAACGACAGCTACAAAAACGACAAAGGCGAAAAGGTTACTGATACCCAATGGCACAATATTGTGTTATGGGGTGCACAGGCAACCATTGCCGAAACCTACCTAAAAAAAGGCGATTCGGTGATCATAGAAGGTAAACTGGCATCCCGTAATTATAACGATAAGGATGGCGTAAAACGATACGTAACCGAAGTTGTAGTAAATGAATTTATAAAAATGGGCGGTAAGGAATAAGGCCCTCCTGTTCTTATATCTGAAGAAATCAAAATACATTATTTATTTACCTGCTGATATAGTATATCGGCATAATCATTTACCTATGAAAAAAATACCATCTATTGCTCTGATAATTATACTGTTATCATCCTCTTGCAAAAAAGAAGAGAGGTCTTGCTGGAAATGCGCCTTGTTTAAATAGAATAAAGCTGGTTACCTGGATACCAGGAATCCGAAGATAAGTATAGAGTGTAATAAGACCGAAAAACAAATAAGGGCTTATGAAACAGAAAACACCAAAACTATGCAAACCTATAACGGTAATAATTATCAAACCACAACCGTACAAGCCATGAACTGCAAATTAGACCAATAACTTGGCTTGCCCATTTAAGCAGTAGCGCTTAAATGGGCGATATTTAGGTTAACAATTTAAGGCGTTGACACCGCCACAGGCAATACTTTTCCGTTAAAAAACCTGTGCCCTGTAACCGCAAAATCGGCTATATATTTACCCATTTCAAACGCCATTACCGGTGATTCGTATCCGGGGAAGGCTTGCTCCAGCATTTCGGTTTGTGCCGAACCCAAGGCCAGGCAGTTTACCTTGATGCCTTGCTCAACAAATTCCTGCGCCAGGCATTCGGTAAGCGTATGTAGCGCCGCCTTACTTGCCGAGTATGCGGATAAACCATTAAACTTAGCGCTGCCCTGGAAACCGCCCATACTGCCAATATTGAGGATATGCGAACCATCGCCCATAAATTGGAGCAGGCTTTGTATAATACGTACATGGCCTATGTAGTTGCTTTGCAGCATTTCTACAACGTCCATTTCCTTTAAATCTGCAAATGGTTTGTTAATAAGCACGCCCGCGTTGTTTACCAGCACATCTACCCTTCCATCAAAGTTAGCGGTAATAAATTGCTGCAGGCCTGCATAATCATCGTGCACAATATCAAAAGCAATGGCAAATATCTCGCAATCAGGGTTTAGCCCTTTGGCTATTTCAAGTAAACGGGTAAGCTTATCCTGCGAGCGGGCCAGGGCCATCACTTTATGCTTGCCCGATAATATCAGTTCTAATACAGCTTCAAACCCTACACCGCTGCTGGCGCCTGTTATAATGATATTCATATACCCTCTGTAGATGTGTGTTACCGCAAATTTAGTATTGTTAATTAAACTATCAACTTCTCCTCTACCGGGTGTTTGATAAGATATAGCCCATCGCTTATTAATTTCTTATACGCCGGTTCGCTAGCGGCTTTCTGCTTAAGGAATTGCCTTATTTCGGCCGCTAAGACGGGTTCTGCTTCTTCATGATCTAAAAGTTCCAGTATCTCTAAGGCACACAGCCAATCATCATGATGATGCTTTTGCAGCATCATCCATACGTTACCTAAAAAGCCCAGGTCGCCGCCGGTATGCCTGCGGTTGCGTACCTGCTGGTACAGTTTATGCAATTCTTTGGTATTATGATCATACTCGGCGTGATGCGTACCGGTATTAGATTTGTAAGCGATCTCCAGAAAGGCATCCTTATCTGCCGCGCCGCAAAATACTGAGGTTATTTTTTCGCCGACGGCCATATCATAAACACCCCATGCTGGATCGAACAAAATGCGTTTTTTTTCGTCCAAAACGGTACATTTTTCGACTTTCAAAAGGATAATTTTACCTTTTACTGTACTCAATTCGCCCAATTTACCCGAAACGGTTATCCCGCTCTCAAAAGTCAGGGAAATCTCTTTACCCGTTTCAATTCCGGCGCTTTTCAGATCATCCGGCGTAAAATCTTCCAACGGTTTGTCATGACCTTTTAGCCTGCCAACCGGCGAACTAAACCCATCCTTATGATAATTTTTACCATGCCCTTTCAACTGTTTGTTACCAACAGCCAAAGCCGTTTCGCCGATGGTTTTAATGAAGGTTGGTTCGACGTTTTTATCCACGGCAAATTCAGTAAACGTACCCGACACCTGCAGGCCCGAACTGTAAACAACGGTACAGGTATTTTTACTGTCGATAGCTTTTTGCAGGCCGTAAGCCCCGCCACGGCGGAACGACATGGTATCGGCAAATTGCTCCAATACATCTATCAGGTTTTGGAAGGTTGGCGTTACAAAAAGCTGCGGCTGTGTTTTGGTGATATCGTAACTGTACTTAACTGCATCAATGGTATAAGGCAGCTTTTTAACCGCATCCATCATACAGCTGGCGCTTTCGCCGATGGACGAGAGCAGGCCCGCACCATAGATCTTCGGGTTATCCAGCGTTCCTATCAGCCCGTACTCTACTGTCCACCAGTGCAGGCGGCTTAGCAAGGCCATTTCAGATGGTTCGCCCATATTATCCTGGTGCCAGGCAACCAGTTCATCGGCTTTTTTTATTTCGGCTTCGTTGGCATCGGGCATTTCTTTTAATATGGATAAAGCACGTATGGCCTCATATAATTCAAAATCCTGCGCGCTGAACATGGCTTTGGCTCCTATCGACCCAAAATAACTCAGGTATTCGTGGTAGTCCTTATCGGCAATAATAGGCGCATGCCCGGCAGATTCATGGATGATATCCGGCGCGGGGGTGTATTCAATATGCTTTAACTGGCGGATATCGGCAGCGATGACCAATACGCGGTAGGCCTGGTACTCCATAAAAGCGGCAGGTGGTATAAACCCATCAACCGTAACAGCACCCCAGCCAATTTTGGCCAGCGCGTTGTTCATATCCTGCAGGTCGGGGATCTTCTCGATAGTCAACCCTGCTTTTTGTAGCCCCGGGATATACGGGTAATAAGCTACATCCTTAAGATAGCTGTAATTCTGGCGCATTACGTAACGCCACACGGCATGGTCTACCGGGGTGTAATGTTCGTAATGCTGGCTAACAATAAATTGCTTTAAATGGCGGGGTAATGCCGCAACCTGCGGGTTATTAAAATCATTAAAATCGCTCATTCCGTATCTTTCGGGTTTATAACATACAAACGCGAAATTAGGAAATATGGTTTAGTAAAATAAAGATTGTATCAGCAAAATTGCAGAATTATTACCTTTTATTGGGATACTAAAATTAGCAAAAGAATTAAATATTTTAAATATTTGAATTTTCAAAATTATCTTCTGTTTTAGGCAAACCCTCCTCCAATCGGCTTGGGCGAAGCACATAGTAAATGCCCGATAAGGCCACAATGATAGAGATGAGGTAAAAAGAGATCGGCAGGAAAACCGCCAGGTCAATATCCATAGGGAACACCCTTGATAGCTGCTGAAAAACAGTTTCGCGGATGCCCGCGCCACCAACACTGATAGGGATGATGGTTGCCAGTGCCGAAATAAGGAACGATAGTAAATATGGCGAGAACTTCCCGGTAAAATCTTGTCCGAAAAGGATAAACACAATCGCCGTAACCTGTAAAGATTGTACCGCCAATGCCTTTAAATGTGCCTGCCAAAAGTAATGGGTGTACTCCCTGAAAAACTTATAGGCCACAAAATAGTAGATCAATGAAGCACCCACAAAAATACTCAGCGGGATACCGATGTGGATATCGATCTGCGGAATTAAAAATATCAGCGCAACGGTTATCAGGCCAATTGCCCAAAGACCGCTCAACCTGTCGAACATGATGGCCCAGAATACTTTTTTAGCCGGAAGCTTATACGTTTTGTTCAACAGGTATATCTTATACCCATCGCCGCCAATACCACCCGGAAGCAGGAAATTGTAGAACAGGCCCAGCAGATATAAACGAAAGTTAAAGCGCGGATCGAGCTTTAATTTGATAGATTTAAAGAAACTTGACAACCGCCATGACGACATCACCATGGAAGCAAAGAAACACAGCAGGGCGGCAAACATCCACCAGTAATTGGCGTGTATTAGCCTTAGTTTTACCTTTTGCAAGGGCACTTTACTAAACACATAGTAAAGCAGCGCCGATGTAACAGCGAATTTAAGCACCAATTTGGTAATGCTCCATAACCGTTGTTTCCAGGTTTTTGGGGCTACCAGCTCCTGTGCTTCGTCCTCTTCGGCTTGTGCTAAATCTTTCATTCGGGTGCAAAGGTAATAAATTAGTGATTAGTTGATTTGTGGGGGTTATTTAGTTAACAAATCTTAACAGTAGTGTTACAAAGCTTGTTTAATTATAGGGTAAAAAAGTTTACAATCAGATGAGCTCATGAACTTAACTAACCTCCAATCTCTATTCTGTAATCTCTAAAAAAAGGGTAAATTTGCGCAAATTTTGTATCAAATGGGTAAGGTAAAAGTTGGTATAGTGCAAATGACCTGCACAGCAAATAAACAGGAAAACCTGGATAAGGCTATTGTTAAAGTACGCGAAGCTGCTGCCAAAGGTGCGCAGATAGTTTGCCTGCAGGAGCTTTTTACATCGCTGTATTTTTGCGATGTGGAAGATTACGATAATTTTAAACTGGCTGAGCCCATCCCCGGCCCATCAACAGATGCTTTGCAAAAAATAGCTGGCGAACTGGGTGTGGTGATCATCGCCTCGCTATTTGAGAAACGCGCGCAAGGCGTTTACCACAATACTACCGCCGTTTTAGATGCCGATGGCAGCTACCTTGGCAAATACCGCAAAATGCATATCCCGGACGACCCGGGCTTTTACGAAAAATTCTACTTCACCCCCGGCGATCTGGGCTACAAGGTTTTCAAAACCAAATTTGCTACCATAGGTGTACTCATCTGCTGGGACCAATGGTATCCCGAGGCAGCACGCATTACCGCTTTAATGGGTGCCGAGATACTGTTTTATCCTACCGCCATTGGATGGGCAACCACGCAGGACGAAGCTACCAACGTTAAACAATACAATGCCTGGCAAACCATACAGCGCAGCCATGCTGTTGCCAATGGTGTACACGTGGTAAGTGTTAACCGTGTTGGTGAAGAAGCGGGTGTTAAATTCTGGGGAGGATCGTTCTTCGCCGATCCGTTTGGCGAGGTTTTGCACCAAACCACAGTTGAGCAGGAAGAGGTGATTGTAAAAGAACTGGACCTTGATCAATCTGATTACTACCGCAGTCACTGGCCGTTCCTCAGAGATCGCCGCATAGACTCATATCAACCGATAACAAAACGTTTAATAGATAACGACTAATAACCGCCCTCTCCACGCGTCATTGCGAGGTACGAAGCAATCTTCGATAGAAAAGTCGACAACAAGCATGTCGAAGATTGCCACGCTATCGCTCGCAATGACGTTCTGATAGATAACGACACCATGAGCCAACCATCAAACCTACCTACCGGATTTCATTTCCCTGCCGAATGGGCAAAGCATACCGCCACCTGGCTAAGCTGGCCGCATAAGGAGGCTTCGTGGCCGGGTAAACTGGGCATGATATACGGTAAATATGCCGAGTTTATCAAAGTGCTTACCGAAGGCGAGATCGTGCGTATCAACGTAGTTGACGAGCAAATGACGGCTTTTGCCAAACAGCAATTACAAGCCGTTGGCACCGACCTGAGCAAGGTTGAGTTTTTTGAATTTGGCACAAATGATGCCTGGTGCCGTGATCATGGCCCCGCGTTTTTGGTGAATTATGAAACCAAAGAAAAAGTAATTGTAGACTGGGGCTATAATGCATGGGGCGATAAATACCCTCCGTATGATCTGGATGATATCATCCCTACAAAAATAGGCAAGCAGTTTAACCTGCCGGTTTACCACCCGGGCATTGTGATGGAAGGTGGTTCGGTTGATTTTAACGGGGCGGGCACATTGCTAACCACTACGGCCTGCCTGCTCAACAAAAACCGCAACCCGCATTTAAACCAGCAGCAGATTGAAAGTTACCTGCAAAACTACTACGGTGTTGAGCAGATACTTTGGCTGGGCGATGGCATCATCGGCGATGATACCGACGGACATATTGATGATATTACCCGTTTTGTAAATACCAATACCGTTGTTACCGTAGTTGAGCACAACAAAAACGACGAGAATTATCACCTGCTGCAGGAGAACCTGCAAGCCCTTAAAACCATGCGCCTGCTAAACGGCAAGCAACTCAACATTGTTGAACTGCCTATGCCCGAGCCGGTGATATACGACGATCAGCGCCTGCCTGCATCATACGCAAACTTCTACATCGGTAACGCGGCTGTGGTAGTGCCTACCTTTCGCTCGCACCATGACGACAAAGCGCTCGATCTGATACAAGGCTGCTTCCCCGACAGGAAAGTGATCGGTATCGATTCAACAGATATTATCTGGGGCCTGGGGAGTTTCCACTGCCTGAGCCAGCAGGAACCGGCGGTGTAGCACATTACCGTAGAGACGCGATACTTCGCGTCTCCTTTAGGATGGTAATGGATTGTTCATTAGACAAACAATCGTAGAGATACGATACTTCGCGTCTCCTTTAGGACGGTAATAAATTGTTCATTAATGCATATTCATTAGAGACGCGAAGTATCGCGTCTCTACAGCAAAAAATGGATTATATTGTGTCCTTATTGCAAATGGAAGACAAATACAAAGACAAATATCGAGTACCGCCAGCCAGGCTAAAGGGTTGGGACTATGGCTCACATGCTTTATACTTTATTACAATTTGCACAAAAGACCGCATCCCACATTTCGGAGAAATTAAAACTGACATTGAGGGTATTACATCTTTACAGAAAACGGCTATTGCCGATGTGGCTTATGCCAATTGGTTGAGAATTCCCGAATATCACCCCTATGTAGCTTTAGATGAATTTATAATTATGCCTGATCATATTCATGGGATATTATTCATCAATAAGCCAGATAAAATAACCTGGGAAGTAAACAAGGCTGGTTCTCAATCAAAAAATTTAGCTTCTATAATTAGAGGGTACAAATCATCGGTAAAACAATATGCCATGCTTAAGGATATCGATTTTACCTGGCAACCCCGTTATTTTGACAGGGTTATCAGAGATCAGAAAGAATACATAAATGTACAAGAGTATATCTACGACAATCCCGATAAGTGGGAACAGGATGGCAGAAGCTTTGAAAACCTTTACAAATCGTAGAAACGCGATGCTTCGGGTTTCCTTTAGGACGGTGGTGAACTGTTTATTAATCCACTATCCATTAGAGACGCGAAGTATCGCGTCTCTACAAATGCCATAATTCTAAAAAAATCGATTAAACAGATATTATCTGGGGGCCGGGGAGTTTTCACTAACCGAGCCAGCAGTGTAATATATTACCGTAGAGACGCGATACTTCGCGTCTCCCTTAGGACGGTGGTGAACCTTACATTATAATGCATCTTCATTAGAGACGCGAAGTATCGCGTCTCTACAATTCTGCCCTCAAACTTTATAAATTCCCCCAACCCTAATTTTTCACCGACAATTTACACCCCCTTACCGACTTGTTTAATGCTATTGCCAATAATACATTTGCAGTTCTGTAATCTTAAGTTAGTTTTGGTTAAGATTTAAATAGAAGAATACCATGTCCAATCATATAAACGATTTAAACCGCACCCCAAAAAACAAGGTTTTCGCCGGGGTAATCCTATTGGCAGTAGGCGGTGTACTGCTGGTTAAACAATTTAACCTGTTCTTTTTCCCACACTGGTTATTCAGTTGGCCAATACTGCTGATCATTTGGGGCCTTTATTACGGCGCCAAGCATAACTTCCGTAAGCCCTTCTGGTTTATACTGGTCATAGTTGGCTTTGGTAATTTACTTGATGATGCCATCCCCAGTTTTGATGTGAGCGACATTATATGGCCGGTAATGCTTATTGCTTTCGGTATATGGATAATAATGCGGAAAAAGAACGAACCCATAATACAAAACGCCGACTACTGGGATAAAAAATATAAAGCCAACCCATACAGCGGCGATAAGCCTTTGGCAAATTTTGATACCGAGGGCACAGAGCAAGCAGCAACCGAGCCGATAGGCAACATGCCCCCGCCACCATCAGAGGATGATTACCTTAATGCTACCGCGATATTTGGCGGGGTTAATAAAACCATCCTTTCCAAAAACTTCCAGGGTGGCGATATCACCAACGTATTTGGTGGTACCGAGCTTGATTTTACCCAGGCCGACATACACGGGCGTGTTATTATAGATATTACGCAGATGTTTGGTGGCACCAAGCTTATTGTACCGGCCAACTGGCATGTAGTGCCCGATCTGGCAGCCGTATTTGCCGGGGTTGACGATAAGCGTATAAAAACTACTCTTGCAAATACTACCGATAAAGTACTGGTACTAAAAGGTGTATCAATGTTTGCCGGGGTTGATATCCGCAGTTATTAATAACAAGCATCCATTTCAATTACCAATAATATAATTAAAAGGAGACATACGTTATGAACTGGTACGTAGCAAAATTAGTATTCAGGGTGATAAGCGGCAATGGCGACCACAACGCACAGTTTGATGAGCAGTTACGCCTTATAAACGCCGAAACCGAAATACAGGCTTACGAAAAAGCAAGCATCATTGGCCATGCCAACCAGGATAGCTTTTTAAACGTACAAAAGCAAACCGTTAAATGGCAGTTTATTGATGTTGCCGAACTTAACGCTATAAGCGGCCTGGCCGATGGCACCGAATTATATTATAACATACATGAAGCAGAGAACCCGGACCTTTATATAGCCTGGGCACATCATAAAAGCGCCCTGTTGGGTGCAAAAAACTAAACATCACCTTAAATAAAAAGCTTTGGCTGCATCGCAATTATCACATTCAAAACTAATTGGGGCCTTCCTGGTTTGCGGGCTGGTTTGGGCCGCCCTGCAAGCCTATATTATACACAGCTTTGGCTTTGTATGGTCTACCGCTGTTACAGACAGCGCCATGAGCGCCGTACTGCTATCTGGCGCATGCTGGCTTATTAACAATAACCTGCGCTATTATCAGCCCGATAAAGAGAGCTACGTTTACCTGCTGATATGGTGCGCCGCGCTTGCCGCTGCCTGTATTGCCGGTTGCCGCTATATTTTACCGCTGTTTAATATGGGGCAGGTGTATTTTAACTTCCTGCAACAATCGTTGGTTATCCGCTTTTTTACGCTGTTCCTGGCTATCGGCTGGATGGGTATGATCAGCGCGCTATGGTACACGCAGCTTGATCATAAAAGAACCGAGCAACGCAAAACAGAAGCCGAAAAGCTGGCCCGCGATGCCGAGCTTTACAACCTGCGCCAGCAACTGCAGCCGCACTTTTTGTTCAACAGCTTAAACTCCATAAACGCGCTGATTGGCTTTAAGCCCGATGAAGCCAGGAGGATGATACACCAGTTATCAGACTTTTTACGCGGCACCTTAAAAAAGGACGACCAGCTTTTGGTACCCTTAACTGATGAACTTACACACCTTAATTTATACCTGGATATTGAGAAGGTACGCTTTGGCCACCGCCTGCAAACAGAAATTAGCTGTGACGATAAATGCGGCGAATCTATGCTGCCATCACTGCTGTTGCAGCCCCTGGTAGAGAACGCCATTAAGTTTGGCTTATATGATACTACCGAGGATGTTACCATAAGCGTACGTGCCGAAACGGAAGACCAGTACCTTGTTATTATGATACAAAACCCTTACGACCCCAAAACCAGCAGGCGCAGCAAAGGCACCGGTTTTGGCTTAAGCGGGGTACAACGCAGGCTTTATTTGATATTTGCACGTAATGATTTGATGGAAACTCACGCAAATGATAATATATTTACAACCATAATAAAAATACCGCAGTTATGATCAGCGCTTTAATTATTGACGACGAGCCTTTAGCCCGTATGGTTGTACAAGAATATTTGTTGGATTTTCCCCTGATAGAAGTATTGCAGGAATGTGGCGACGGCTTTGAAGGCCTGAAAGCCATACAAACGCACCAACCCGACCTGATATTCCTGGATGTGCAAATGCCAAAAATAAACGGCTTTGAAATGCTTGAACTGGTTGATAACCCACCAGCCGTAATATTTGCCACCGCTTTTGATGAATACGCCATTAAAGCATTTGAAGCCCACGCGGTTGATTATCTTTTAAAACCCTTTAGTAAGGAGCGCTTTACCAAGGCCATAGAAAAGCTGTTGGCCCAGGCCCCTGCCGGCCCTACTCCGGTAACCAAAACCAACCCATTGCTTGAAGAGGCGGCACAATCGCCGGCGCAAAACGAACGTATTGTGGTTAAAACAGGTACTAAAGTAAAAATCATAGCGGTACAGGATGTTGAATACCTGCAAGCTGATGATGACTACGTAAGCGTAATTACCGCCGAAGGTGCTTTCCTGAAAAACAAGACCATGGCGTTTTTTGAGAAAACCCTAGACCCACGCTACTTTGTGCGCGTGCACCGCTCATATATTATTGCCATACAACAAATAACCCGTTTAGACCCATACGAGAAAGACAGCCACCTGGCCATCCTAAAATCGGGTGCCAAAATCCCGGTAAGTAAAACGGGTTATGTGAAATTGAAACAGGTATTGGGGATATAAAACACCAAAATATTTTCTTGTAGAGACGCAATACATTGCGTCTCTTTTTATATAACTAATTTTTTAGGTATATTTATCTCGTTAATTATTAGATAGATGCCTAAGCTATTTTTCATCCTGCTGTTATTATTATCTGCGATAGCAAAACCTATTGACCTACCCGACAGCAAACGCGCGAGCGACGCCCGCATGGCTACCTGGCCAAAATTGCAGCAAGAACTAACGGAGCAAAAATTCGACAGCAAATACCGCATATACATCCGCATCATCAAACAACTCAACCTGATGGAAGTATGGGCAAAAAAGGGCACTACATACGCTTTATTTAAACGCTATAACATCTGCTACTACTCGGGTGGGTTGGGTACCAAAATAAGCAGGGGCGATGGCAAAAGCCCCGAAGGGTTTTATACAATTGGCGCAAAACAGCTTAACCCGGTAAGCAGTTACCACCTGGCTATAAACATTGGCTACCCAAACAAACTCGAAAGGTTAAAGGGTTATACCGGCGATGCTATTATGATACACGGCAACTGCGCATCCATTGGCTGCTACGCCATGACAAACCCTACTATTGAAGAAATATACACCCTGGTATACAAAGCGCTTGGGGCGGGCCAGCCCGGCATCAACGTGGATGTTTTCCCTTTCCGGATGACGGATGAACATATGAAAGAGTTTGAAAAATCGCCCTACATGCCCTTCTGGAAAACCATGAAACCCGGATACGACCAGTTTGAAAAGAACCACCTGCCGCCGGTAGTTAGCGTTGTAAATAAACAATATACGTTTGGGAAGTAGGGCTGTCAGTCTGAGCCTGTCGAAGACCTAAACGCCCAGGCCAACTTGCTAATGGTTCGACAAGCTCACCATGACATTTCTAAATTACTCCGCCAACAGCACCATCCACGCCTCTTCTACCCTGTCCTCGTCCAGTAAATGTTTAGCTTTTAAATGCAGCTGCAGTTCGCGGGTTTGGCTGTCGCCGATGGTGGCATCAAATAGTTCTTTCAGTTCATCGCTTTGCGCATAGGCTTCAATGGCTTCATCGGCAGGTAATTCTTCTACATTACCCAGTTGCCCCAGGTTATTCCCTGTAAGCACTTTTGAGTTGCGGATAGCATAAGGAATAGCATCAACCCCGATGCCAATGGTACGTACAGGCTTGGCTACTTTAAACAGACTGTCCGCCGTAACGCGGCAGTACCAGTCGCCGCCGAGGCGGCCTACCTGGTCAGTTCTATATTGGTCAATTGCACCATCCTCACCTAAAACAGCCTCGCTAATGTGGATCATCTTTATTTCGGCTATCACCAAGTTACCCGCACCGGGTGTTTCACCCAGGCTGATGATCTCTTTCACCACACATTCCAACTGTATGGGCGATTCGGCCACGCGAGGCGGTTTTACCAGTTCAGATGGCAGCTCGGTTAACCCCGCTTTTATAAATTCGTTTACTCCGGCCGGGTATTCCACGCTGGAAAGCGACACCTGCTGCACCATATCATAATTCACAATATTAATCACACACTCGGGTACCTGCTGCAAATTCTCCAGCGTATGTTTGGTGGTATTATCCCTCACCCTGCGCGATGGCGAGAACACACACACCGGCGGGTTTACGCTAAACAGGTTAAAAAAACTAAAGGGGCTTAAGTTAACATTTCCCTCCGCATCTACAGTTGAAGCCAGGCAAATAGGCCTTGGCGCTACCGCGTGGTTCAGGTATGCCTGGATTTGTAGCGGGGTAAGGTTTTTTGTTTCGAGGGTTAGCATATTTTCTCCACGCGTCATTGCGAGGTACGAAGCAATCTTCGATAAGCAGATCGGCTACTTTTCTATCGAAGATTGCCACGCTACGCTCGCAATGACGGTTCTTTTACTTCTTCAATCCTAAAATTGAAAAATCATCATTACTCTTTTTAATAATATTACCCAGCATACCCAGGCCTGTTATCTCCATTTCAACCAGATCATTTGGTTGCAGCCATTGGGGCTGGTAATTGGGGTCGTTTAATAAGCCGGTGCCGTTTAGTTCTAAAAAGCAGCCGGTACCAACCGTACCTGATCCAATCACATCCCCGGGCAATACATCACACCCGTAGGCGCAGCGCTCAATGATCTCGGCGAAGGTCCAGTCCATATCGGCCATGTTGCCGCTGCTCACCTGTTTGCCGTTCACCACACATTTCATTTCCAGGTTATAAGTAACGCCGGTATGCCCTGTTTTTGGCGATGTTTTGTATTGCTCCAATTCATCGGGTGTAACCAGCCATGGGCCAATCACGGTCGAAAAATCCTTTCCCTTAGCCGGGCCAAGGTTGAGCAGCATTTCTTCCATTTGCAGGGTGCGGGCGCTCATATCATTCATGATCATGTACCCGGCAATATAGCTATCTGCTTCGGCGGCACGTATGTTGCGGCCTTTTTTGTTCAGCACAACAGCCACTTCCAGTTCAAAATCAAGCTTCTGGAAATGATCGGGCATACACTCAATTTCGCCGGGGCCTTGTATGGCGTTATGGTTAGTAAAATAAAAAATCGGGTACTGGTCAAACTCGGCAATCATATCCACCTTACGGTTGCGGCGGGCAGCAGCTACATGCTGGCGAAAGGCGTACCCATCGCGGCATGATGTTGGGTGCGGCACCGGGGCCGTTAACTCATAAAACAGCTCCTCTTTAGCCTCTATCTTGCCACTTTTAATATCAGCATTCACCTTTTTAGCGTGCTCCATCAACTCATCGCCACCCCACAAAAATTCATTCATGTTATCGGGTATTAGCTTATCGCACGAGTTGAGGTTGTAAATGTGGCCGTTTATGTAAATTCCCAGGTGTTCCCGGTCTTCGGTTTTGTAGGATACTAATTTCATAAATGAGTTTGTTGGTCAGTCAAAACTAAACATTTTTGCATTTGTTGTATAAACTATTATGCTTGCATATTAAATTTATTACGCTTAATTTTGATACCAATGATGAGCATTAAAAAACAGTTTTACTTTTCCCTCGGGCTTACTTCTATGAGTAATTCCTCTTCTTTCAGGGATGCTGTGCTCTCCAAGATCGCGTTGGCGCAATTCTAATTTCATTTCGTTTTTTATAAGTAATTGGCGGTATCGTATTATTTCGATTCGCAGCCCTGTATACTGTAATTTAAACTTTTTGAATGCTTAAAACGTTCTTAATAAACTAATTAATTAAATCATGCCTGTTTACCACACTTTAGGGACTATCCCGCATAAGCGGCATACGCAATTCCGTAAGCCCGACGGTAGTTTATACGCCGAAGAACTGGTATCAACCGAAGGTTTTTCCAGCTTGTACTCACTGGTTTACCATGCTTACCCGCCTACCATTGTAAAAGAACTGGGCGAACCGTATTCGGTTGAGCCCAAAATAGCGCGCGAAAAACACCTGAAACATACCAGCCTGATAGGTTTTAATATAAAGCCTGAAGACGATTACCTGAAAAGCCGTAAGCCGGTGCTGGTTAACGCCGATCTGCATATCTCGCTGGCCGCGCCGCGCAAAAGCATGACCGACTATTTTTATAAGAACAGCCAGGCCGATGAGGTGATTTTTATTCACGTAGGCTCGGGTATTTTAAAAACAGGTTTTGGTAAGATTAAATTTGAGTACGGCGATTACCTGGTTATCCCCCGTGGCACCATTTACCAGCTGGAGTTTGATAATGAAGATAACCGCCTGTTTATTGTAGAAAGTTTTAGCCCTATCCGTGCGCCGAAACGCTACCGGAACGAATATGGCCAATTGATGGAGCATTCGCCCTATTGCGAGCGCGATATTAAACGCCCTACCGACCTGGAAACCATCGACCAGAAAGGCGACTTTAAGATCCTGATCAAAAAACAGGGGCTGATATACCCATACACTTATGGCACCCACCCGTTTGATTTTATTGGCTGGGACGGCTTCCATTACCCGTGGGCATTTTCTATCCATGATTTTGAACCGATAACCGGCCGCGTGCACCAACCGCCACCAGTACACCAAACTTTTGAAGGCCATAACTTTGTGATCTGCTCGTTTGTGCCCCGCAAGTTCGATTATCACCCCTTATCTATCCCTGCGCCGTATAACCACAGCAATGTGGATAGCGATGAGGTATTGTACTACGTAGACGGCGATTTTATGAGCCGCAAAAGCGTGGTAAAAGGGCAGATAACCCTGCACCCTGGTGGTATACCGCATGGCCCTGCGCCGGGTTCGGTCGAGAAATCAATCGGTAAGGAATTTACAGACGAACTGGCCGTGATGATTGACCCTTTTCGCCCACTGATGCTAACCGAAGACGCAGTAAATATTGAAGACGGCAATTATTATAAAAGCTGGGTGATTTAAGAGAACCAGGACAGTAAGACATAAGAATCAAGACACCATTTTATTGCGAGAAACGATGCAATCTCATAGGACATGCGTATATACTAAGATTGCCGAGCTACGCTCGCAATAACACAATTAAATAAAGAAATACAAAATGGAAACATTAACATTAGATAAAAAACCAACCACAACAGATTTTTTGCCGCTTAACGGTACCGACTATGTTGAATTTTACGTAGGTAACGCCAAGCAGGCCGCCCATTATTATAAAACCGCTTTCGGTTTTCAGGACCTGGCTTACTCAGGCCCCGAAACAGGCGTGCGCGACCGCGCCTCATACGTTTTACAACAAGGTAAGATCCGCCTGGTGCTAACCACACCGCTGCACTCTGACCACCCCATTGCCGAGCATATTAAAAAACATGGCGATGGTGTAAAAGTATTAGCCCTTTGGGTTGATGATGCCTACGACGCTTTTGAGCAAACTACAAAACGTGGTGCCGAACCATACCAACAGCCGCAAACCATTACAGATGAGCATGGCGAAGTACGTACAAGCGGTATTAAACTTTATGGCGAAACGGTCCACTTGTTCATCGAACGTAAAAACTACAGCGGGCCTTTTCTGCCGGGTTATAAAACCCTGCAAACCACCTACCAGCCGCCAGTTGCAGGTTTGCTGTATGTAGACCATTGCGTGGGTAATGTAGGCTGGCATAAAATGGACCAGTGGGTTAACTTTTATGAGGACATTATGGGTTTCCGCAACATCCTGACCTTTGATGATAAAATGATATCTACCGAATACTCGGCCCTGATGAGTAAGGTAATGAGTAACGGCAATGGCTATGTAAAGTTCCCGATAAACGAGCCGGCCGAGGGTAAAAAGAAAAGCCAGATTGAAGAATACCTGGAGTTTTACGAAGGCGAAGGCGTACAGCACCTGGCATTGGCCACAGCTGATATTGTTAAAACCGTTACGGACCTGCAAAGCCGGGGTGTGGAATTTTTAACCGTGCCCACTACTTATTATGACGAGCTTACCGCACGTGTAGGTAAGATAGACGAAGACCTTGAACCATTGAAAAAACTGGGCATCCTTGTAGACCGCGATGACGAGGGTTACCTGTTACAGATTTTTACCAAACCGGTGGAAGACCGCCCTACCCTGTTCTTCGAGATCATACAGCGCAAGGGTGCAAAATCATTCGGTGCAGGTAACTTTAAAGCCCTGTTTGAAGCCATTGAGCGCGAACAGGAATTAAGGGGCAATTTGTAAGATAAATTTGTGATTTTAAAGGATACGATGGGATCTCTTATTTTAATAGCCGGGACATTTGTCCCGGCTATTTTTTGTACCTTTAATAAATCCCCCATCATATCTTAGTTAAACATTTTAGGAATAAAAGGAGTTATAACGGATCATGAGAACCAATTACGCCAATACTAAATTTCAACCGGCTGCATTTATGCTTAGCCTTGCAATTACGCTGGCTATTGGTGTAGTAGCGTCTACCTTTACCCGGCCCGAAATAACAAGCTGGTACAGCACCTTAAATAAGCCGCCATTTACACCCCCTAACTGGCTTTTCCCCGTAGCATGGACAATCATTTACATCATGATAGCTACCGCAGCCTACATGGTTTGGAAACTTAGGGATACATCGGCAACCTACAAAACAGCTGTAATTATTTATGTAGTGCAACTGGCGCTTAATTTTTCGTGGTCGATAGTTTTTTTTGGCCTGCATCAAATATTGTATGCATTAATCATCATTATTGCATTGCTGGTAACTATCATACTAAATATATCGTGGTTTAACCGGTTCAGCAAAACTGCTGCATGGCTGTTAATACCGTACCTTTTGTGGGTTAGCTACGCTACTTTGTTAAACATTAGTATTTGTATACTTAACAATTAAGAAAAACACTATTTTTATTGCACGCTTACGTGCCTCCATGAAAAAACTATTACTTGCCTGTTTCTGTATTTTTTTTGCAACCGGCTTTGCCTTTGCAGATACCATCTCCATCAATCACTTTGTGGTAAAAGAAAACCCCTTTGCAAAAGATGAGATTGCTATTGTAGCGGTTGATACGGCCAAAAACATACAGGAAAATGTAAACGGCATTTTTACTTTTAGCGTAAATGGCTTTACCGAGCAGCTAACGTTTGATAAAGGCACCGCTTTTTACAGGCATAAGCTTGATAAATCGATGTTTGTATATGCCCGCCACGAAAATGATAACGGCACACACTCTATGCTGTATTATGTATACAGGCACGATAGCAAGCTGACACCCGTGAAAATAAGCTGGATACTGCTGATATCAATACCGTTAGGCTTAATACTGCTGGGCTACCTGTTTAAGCGGTTTATTATTATAGCGCTCATTATCTTCTGCATATTCCTGTACTTTAACCACAGTAACGGCTTAAGCATCCCTACGTTCTTCCAGAGTATTATTGACGGGTTAAAGGGAATGTTTGCTTCGTAGAAAAAACGGCGGAAGGGTAAATAAATCTTTGTTGCTGGTGTCCTCAGCAACAACATTTAAATAAGTTGACTACAAGCATGTGGTTTATTGGTGTCAACAACCACAAGGGGCGGCAAAATAGATTCCTTCGTCCTCCGGACTTTTCAGACTTCGGACTTAGAAAGGCAACCCTATACCAAAGTTAAGCTGCATAAAGCTGTAACCATCACCTACTGCTTTACCGTTTGCATCAATACCTGTTTTATTATTCCTCAGGTAAGCTTCTTTAAAGCTGCCATTACCAAATACTTCGTTAAAGTGCTTAATGAACACCCATTGGTCTGACCCACTAAACTGCGGGTCCTTAAATTTAAAGGCGGCATCCAGCCTAAAGATAAAGAAGCCCAGATCGAACCTTAAACCGGTACCTATGCCTATAGCTGTAGATTGCAGGATGTTATTAAACCTGAACTCGCCGTTCGGGTTATCGGTTGTTTTGTGCAGGCGCCAAACGTTACCGGCATCAATAAACATGGCGCCCTTCAATTTCGACCCGAAGAAATTATCAACCAGTTTATATCGATATTCCAAATTGGCCACCATTTTTATCTCGCCAAACTGATCGAGATACTTTAAGCGGGCACGTGTAGTATCCGCTCGGCCGTCTGTACCATAGCTTGCACGGTTAAACTGGCCCGGGCCAAGGGTTCGCGGCAACCAAGCGCGGATATCATTAGCACCACCGGTATAAAAGTTTTTCTCAAATATCAGTTGGTCGCTGTTACCATAAGGGATACCTATACCGGGGTTAAAGCGAAATATGAATTGTTTTTCGCCGCCAAGGCTGCGGTACCAGCGGTAATCAATCTCGGTTTTTACATATTGCGCAAAGGCAAAACCAAATAAGGTGCGCTGCCCAAGGGTATCTTTAGGGGCATTAAAGGCCTTGCTCAGCAGGCTAAGTACGCCGCCCCCAAGGTCTAAACCTCCTCTGAAATAGATAAAGTTTTTGTAAGAGTTTAACTCTTGCGCATTGTATTGAAAGGTGTATTGGCTACCTAACGTAAAAGTTTTGCGGCCAATAAGGTATACATACGAGTAACGGTTTTGCTTTAAAAGCTCATCCTTAGCTGCAGGATCTATACTACCGCTGGAGAACTCGATGTTAATGGGCGTTATAGAGTGCTGCTTACGGGCTGTTTCAAAAAAATCATAGGTAATGGAGTTGATAAAACTCTTGCGTTCCACCAATCCCTTTTGGTAAAACAGCTGATAGTTGGTTGAGAACGTAGTATGCGGCACACCAAATTTGGCTAAATTAGGGAAACTAAAAGGCAACAACAAGCGCGGATAAATAAGGCTTACTCCCGCTCTAAAATCCTGGTTCTGTATCCCGTCGTTTACAGCCGAGTTGCCATTGTCGAACAATATACTCCAGTTTAGTTTAACCTGTAAAATAGCTGCCTGCTTAAAAATATTACGGTTGGTAAAAGTATTGCCCAGGTTATAACCAAAGCGCCCCTGGTTAAACAAAAATTCTGCCTCAACCCGGTCGCTCATACGCTTAAGGGGCACAATATCTATTTTGGTGTTCAGGCGGTTGGTACTGTCTGATAGCTTCTCGTAAGTTGGGTTAGGCACGTTCCTGAACACGTTTAACTCCGACAGGCGGGTGGTGGTTAGGGTTTGTTTATCCAGGTCATACAGTTCGCCCTTGCGTTGAAAAATGTAATCAGTGGTTGTGCGGGGCTTAAACCTACCCGAAAAATCAACAAACCTGAATTGTGTATCTACCTGTATAGTGTCGGCCTTACCTGGGGTGCGGCCGTTACTGCGCGCAATGGTAATTAAGGTATTATTAATGGTATAAATGGGGTGTTCTTTTTTACCTTCGGGGTTATCAATGGTCATGACCACATCAACCACACTTTTGTTAAAGCTGGAATCGGGCAGGTAATTGATATACTGGCGGTAAAAATCAAAATAACCGTTACGTTTCATCACCTGGTAAAACTGGTCGCGGTCGTAAGCAAGGCTGTCGGTATCAAAACGGCTGCCATTATTAACATGCGAGTATTGCTTACGTGTTTTCCGGTATAATTCTTTTACTTTTCCGTCGGCAATGCTATCTCTAAAATTGCGTACTTTAAAAAGCGGGCCTTCGGTAGCTGTAAATATCAGCTGAGCTTTTTTCTTTTTTATTACTATCGAGTCGGCTACTTTTGCTTTCAGAAAACCTTTATTAACCAAGTACTTTTGTATTTGAAGTCGCGAAAACTCAACCAGGTTACTATCCAGCAGTGCGGGAGCCTCGCCTATATTACGTTTACCTTTTCGGCTAAACAGATAATAAAATTGCAGGTTGAGCCAGTTATTTGGCTGCTGTTCTTTATCAATATAATTCAGGGATTCATCCGCAAATTCTTTATCAACACCTTTAATCGTAACTTTGCGCACAATGGCCTGGTTATCTTTTAGCCCGCGTGTAACACTACAGCCGGCACTAATAATAACCACCAAAATACTTAATATTGCAAGACGGTAATGCCCGGGTATATGATATGCTTTCAAAATCACAGATAAGTTTACTAACGTCCTTACAACATAAAAAGTTTCGCAGGGAACATGGTTTATTTATGGTAGAGGGACACAAATCGATAACTGAATTTATTGATTCTGATTACCGTGTCCATACCATATATCACACACCTGATATTGCCCCAAAATTGCTTAAATTATCTCAAAAAATAAACTTTCAGGAAATTTCTTTAAACGACCTGCAAAAGATAAGCACTTTAAAAAACCCTGCCGATGCCATTGCCACGGTTAATATACCGCAATGGAACCACCTAAACCACATAACACTAAAAAATAAGTTTAGTTTGGTGCTTGATGGTGTGCAGGACCCAGGCAACCTGGGTACCATTATCCGCACGGCCGACTGGTTTGGCATCACCAATATCATCTGCTCAGAAGATACGGTTGACGCGTACAACCCCAAAGTGGTACAGGCAACCATGGGCTCGTTAGCGCGGGTAAACATTACTTATACCCACCTTGCGGGCATAATATCGGCTGCAAAACTGCCTGTTTTTGGCACTTTATTAAATGGCGATAATATTTATTCCACAAATTTTGGCACCGAGGGTTTGCTGGTTATGGGCAACGAGGGGAACGGCATACGCCCTGATATTCAGGCCTTAGTGACCAAAGCCATCACCATTCCGCGTGTTGGCAAGGCCGAATCTTTGAACGTGGCCATAGCTACCGCCATATGTTGTTCAGAACTTACTGCAAAAAGCTACAAATAAAATTGATTGCCAAAAAATAATTACTATTTTTGCAATCCTTTAAAAAGGTCGGATGGCCGAGTGGCTAGGCAGAGGTCTGCAAAACCTCCTACAGCGGTTCGAATCCGCTTCCGACCTCAGGGTTAAAAACATTTAAAATAAAAAGTCATGGGCGTTACTCGTTTAAAAAGAAAAGATAGAAGGAACAAAACTACTTCACGTTTAGAAGTTCAGTTTTTGAAATTAGCTACTAACATTGAGTTAGGCAGCCGTTCTGCAGAGAAAAAAGATAGCCAGATAGCAAAAAATAATGCTGTTTTAGCTATTGCTGCTTCAGGCAAATAATCCTTCTTTTTTAAAAAGAAATTTAAAGGCGTACCGATAGGTGTGCCTTTTTTTGTTTGATTTTTCATTGTGGAGAGACGGTGACACTTCGCGTCTCTGATAAATATGCATTAATAAACATTTCATCACCTCCCTAAAGAAGATGCGAAGTATCGCGTCTCTACGATTGCAAAATCCTTTTGTTTATCCTTCCTATCAATCCTGGCCCCTCATAAATAAAACCGGTATATAATTGTACTAATGATGCGCCGGCTGCTAATTTCTCCATCGCATCCTCTGCCGAATGGATACCGCCCACGCCTATTATAGGGAATGCCCCGCCCGATGCCTGGTGCAAATAAGCAATAACTTCTGTTGACCGTTTGGTTAAAGGCTTGCCGCTTAACCCACCTGTCTCGTCTTTATGGGTGGATGTAAGCCCCTCTCTACTTATGGTTGTATTTGTGGCAATGATACCGGCTATGCCGGTTTGTTTTACAATATCGGCAATGTCGTCCAATTGCTCGCTGGTAAGGTCTGGCGCTATTTTTAACAGAATGGGTCTGCTTACCCCACTCTTACTATTACGTTGCTGCAGTGTGTTTAAAAGGCTCATCAGGGGCTCTTTTTCCTGCAGCTCGCGCAGGCCGGGGGTATTGGGCGAACTTACGTTCACTACAAAGTAATCAACCACATCAAAAAGCCTGTCGAAACATTTGATATAATCGCTTACGGCGTCCTCATTAGGTGTAACTTTATTTTTACCGATGTTCCCCCCTACTATTAGCGCCTGTTGCCCTGGTTTAAGACTTTTGCGATAAGCAGCAATACGCTCGGCAGCTACATCAACGCCCAAATTATTAAAGCCCATGCGGTTTATCAGCGCGGCATCTGCCGGCAGGCGAAACATTCTTGGTTTTGGGTTACCCGGTTGTGGCAAGGGGGTTACTGTACCAACCTCAACAAAGCCAAAACCCAGGTTGCCCATTTCGCTTATCAGTTCGGCATTTTTATCAAAACCGGCGGCAAGGCCAACAGGATTTGTGAATTTAAGGCCAAAAACTTCGCGCTCCAGGCGCTTATCGTTGGTACCCCAAATAGCCTTACTTAATGATGCCCCACCGGGGAAACGGTTAAACCGTTTAAGGTTGCGGGTCACAAAATAATGTACGTTCTCCGGGTCGAACTGAAACAGCAGGGGTTTAAGCAATTGATACATGGCGCGAATTTACCGTTTTTAACAATTACGCATCAACTTTTAACAATTAAGCATCATGCTAATTTACAATTTGTACTTTAGGCACAGGCAATAACCTGCATCTGCAATAATCAATACAAATATGACCAATAATACCTCCCGCCGTAATTTTATAAAGACCACCGCCGCAGGCGCTGCGGCGGCTATCAGCATCCCGCAAATCGTATCGGCTTCGGCTGGCAGCTACGGAAGCAAAAAGGTGCAATTGAAAGACAATGACGTGATCCTGTTCCAGGGCGATTCCATCACCGACTGGGGGCGCGACCGCAATAAAACCACCCCTAATGACAACAGCGCGCTGGGCAACAGCTATGTTTTATTGACCGCTGCCGAATTACTGGAAAAACACGCCACAAAAAACCTGCAGATATACAATAAGGGCGTGGGAGGCAACAAAGTGTATCAACTGGCCGACAGGTGGGATACGGACACCCTTGCCCTAAAGCCTACTGTACTAAGCATCCATATTGGCGTAAACGATTTTTGGCATACGCTTGGCGGCGGCTACACCGGTACTATTGAAACTTATATAACCGATTACAAAAAGCTTTTAGACCGCACAAAAACCGCCTTGCCGGGTATAAAGGTCATCATAGGCGAACCCTTTGCCATGATAGGCACAAAATCTGTTGATGCCAAATGGTACCCAACTTTTGACTTGTTCCGTAAAGCCGCCCGCGATATTGCAGCGGAGTATGACCTGCCGTTTATCCCCTATCAAACCATATTTAATAACGCACTTAAACAAGCACCCGCAACCTATTGGACACTTGATGGCGTGCACCCAAGCCTTGCCGGTGCAAAACTAATGGCGCAGGGCTGGCTGGAAACGGTAAAAGGTTAGTGATTAGTTAATTGGTGATCAGATATTAGTAATTGGCATAATAGCGTCACAAACGCCAGTCTATGATCCCTAAACGCTAATCTCGCTTTTGAGGCTTCATCTCAAAAGCGTATCTTTGCGCCGAAATGATAGCTATAAATGACCTTACGTTCGAGATTGGTGCGCGCGCCTTATATGATGAAGCCAACTGGCATATTAAACCCGGTGAAAAAATTGGGTTAATTGGTGCTAACGGCACCGGTAAAACTACGCTGTTAAAGATCATCGTTGGCGATTATAAGCCTACATCGGGCACCATATCAATGGCTAAGGACCTTACCATGGGTTATCTTAACCAGGATCTGCTATCCTACTCATCTGATAAAAACATTGTGCATGTTGCCATGGAGGCCTTTGAGCGCCAAAACCAGCTGCACGACGAGATAGAGGCATTGCTTAAAAAACTGGAAACAGATTACAGCGAAGACCTGCTGCATAAACTAAGCGACAAACAGCACGAATTTGAACTGCTGGATGGGTATAACATTGAATACAAAGCACACGAAATTTTAGCCGGCCTTGGTTTTAGCGAAGCCGATTGCCAACGCAAACTAAGCACCTTTAGCGGTGGGTGGCGTATGCGTGTAATGCTTGCCAAAATACTTTTACAGGCCCCGGATATATTGTTACTGGATGAGCCTACCAACCACCTGGACTTACCATCAATCCAATGGCTGGAAGATTACCTGAAGGCATTTAACGGCGCTATCATCATCGTATCGCACGATAGGTGGTTCCTTGACAAAGTGATTAACCGTACGGTTGAATCGCGCAAAGGGAAATTAACGGTATATGCAGGTAACTACTCATTCTATCTGGAAGAAAAAGCCCTAAGGGCCGAAGTTCAGCGTGGCGAGTTCAAGAACCAGCAATCAAAAATTAAACAGGAGGAGCGCTTAATTGAGCGTTTCCGGGCTAAGGCATCTAAAGCAAAAATGGCACAATCGCGTATCAAGATGCTCGATAAACTGGAGCGTGTGGATGATGTTGATGATGACAACCCCGAAGTTAACTTTAGCTTCCGTTTCAGCAAGCAATCGGGTAGGCACGTATCTACCCTGGAGCATATCACCAAAAAATATCCTGCAATTGATATTTTAGATGATGCTGAAGCAATTATTGAAAAAGGTGATAAAATAGCGTTGATAGGTGCCAACGGTAAAGGTAAATCAACCTTATTACGCATTGTAGCAGGTGCCGATAAAGAGTATAGCGGCACAGCGGTTACCGGCCACAATGTAACCCAGACTTTCTTTGCGCAACACCAGTTAGAGAGCTTACATTTAGAACACCAGATACTACAGGAGCTGCAATCTTTTGCCCCAAAGCATACCGATACTGAACTGCGCTCCATATTAGGTTCGTTTTTGTTTACCGGCGATGATGTTTTTAAAAAGATCAAGGTACTGTCGGGTGGTGAAAAATCGCGTGTGGCGCTGGCAAAAGCACTAACCGCCGATGCCAACTTCCTGGTACTGGATGAGCCTACCAACCACCTGGACATGGCTTCGGTAAACATATTGATCCAGGCGTTGCAGCAGTACGAAGGTACGGTTATCGTAGTATCTCACGACAGGTACTTTCTTGATAATGTGGCCAATAAGATCTGGTTTATTGAGGATCAAAAAATAAAACAATACCCGGGCACCTACGCCGAGTATGATGAGTGGAACGCTAAACGCAAGCTAGACCCTAAAGCAGCTGCACCTGCTCCTCAGCCAAAAAAGGAAGAGAAAAAGCCGGAGCCTGTTAAACAGCCACAAAGCAATAACAAAACCCAGCAACTAAAAAAGCTTAACCAGGACCTAACCAAAATGGAAGAGCATATAGCAGCTTTAGAAAAAGAAGTAAAACAGCTGGAAGCCCAATTGGCCGACAACAGCATTTATAACCAGGCCGAAAAGCTGAAGCAGATAAGTAACAGCCATCAGCTTAAAAAATTGGAGCTGAGGGAAAACCAAAGCCGCTGGGAGGCACTTGCCGAACAGATTATGGAACTGGAAGCATAAAAAACTTTTAAATAACCAGGGCAGTTGCTAAGCAACTGCCTTTTTTGTTTGCCGCCAATATGAAAATACACATTATGGGTGCCTCCTGCGCCGGCTCAACCACATTGGGTAAGGCATTGGCACAACACCTCAACTACCCCTATTTTGATACTGACGAATACTTCTGGCTGCCATCTGCCGTACCCTATACTGTAAAACGCGAGGCTGGCGACAGAATAGGGATGCTTAAAAAAGATTGCCTGGCTACACCCAATGCCATAGTGGGTGGCTCGCTGGTTAGCTGGGGAGAAGAGTGGCTTACAATGTTTGACCTTGTTGTATTTTTATACGTGCCTCATTACATAAGAATGCAACGGCTGCACAGCCGCGAAGTTGAGCGTTACGGCGACCTGATATTTACCAATCCTTTCAGGGCTGATCAGTATAAAAAATTTACAGATTGGGCTGAAGGTTATGATGACAATACAACTAATGGCCGCAACCTTGCCGTGCACCAGCTTTGGTTAAGTAAAGTAACTAGCCCTATACTTAAAATTGAAGGCGATACTACCGTACCTGAAAGGATCAAACTGATTGTAGCTAAATTACAGGATATAAGATAGTTGCTACAATACTGCTACGGTGTTGGGATATAGCTTGGCTCCTGCTTTAAGCTGAAGACAAGCGTAATATTTTAAATATACAAAAGCGACTGCTAAAACAACTGCCTTTTTTATTTAATTTTAGTGCATAACCTGCCATCAATGAAACCACTCTCCCTGCTCTGCTGTTTATTATTTGCGTACATATTTGCCCATTCACAATCTATCTCGTTAAACCAGGGAGGCCCCACAACAAGTAAATACTATACCGAGATACCCTATGAAATAATCTACGGTAAAATGTTTGTACAGGTCGAGATCAAGGGAAAACTGCACAAATTTCTTTTTGATACCGGGGCGCCTGTTGCATTAAGCGATAAGCTGGTGGCCGAACTGCAGTTAACCCAATTAGATAAAGGCCGTTTGATAGATGCAAATGGCAACTCAAACACCACCACCACGGTGCGGCTGGATAGCATAAAACTTGGCGATGTTACTTTTACCGGCATCCCGGCCCTAACACTCTTCCCCGACTGGTACAACTGTTGGAATATTGATGGCGTTATTGGCAGTAACATGCTTCGTAAATCGGTTGTGAAACTGGTAAGCGATAAACACCTGATTGTTATTACTGATCAGCCCGATAAATTAACGCTGAATAAAAAACATAGTGTGCCGCTTATTACCAACGCCAAGGGCAATCAGCAAAGCGACCCGCAAATAGAAATTTTGTTAAATGGCAAAGTTAGGTTAACCCTGGGTTTTGATACTGGTGATAATACTTTTTTAAGGTTTACCGACGACTTAATGGACCAACTGGGAAAGTATAAGGCATACGAAACCATAGCGAACGGATTTGGTGCAACCCTTATGGGCGAAAACGGCTTGCAGGCAAATGCAGAAAAACACTTGTTAAAGATTCCTTTGATTAATATTGGCAGTGCACGGTTTAACAACGTAGTTACCCAAACAAATAAAGGGGGCATCCCGGGCGTTGGTACCAAACTACTGGATTACGGCGATATAACGCTCGACTTTATCAACGGTAAATTTTATTTCGATGCTAAAAATGAGGTTAATGTAATAGATGAAAAACAATGGCCATTACAAGCAACTTTTTCAAATGGCAAACTTATAATTGGCCTGGTATGGCAAAAAGGCATGGATAAAGTTAAACCCGGCGAACAGATTATTGCTGTTGATGATAAAGACACCTCCCATTTAACACTCTGCGACCTGATAGGAATAGGCCCCATACTTGGCGATAAGCAAACTGCGGTGTTAACTATTAAATCAGCCGATGGGCAACACCGCAAGCTAAAGATTGATAAAGAGTAGTACCTTGTTTTTAAGCACAATTGTTTATTATCTTGCACAGATGAAAAAAGCAGCATGCCTTTTTATTGTTTGTTTTTTAGCCGGCATTAATTGTTTTGCCCAAACCCCACCGTTTGACAACAGCGTTTACCGGCACGAGATAAAAAGCGTGGAGTTTTTCAATTCAAAAAAACAGGCCTCGTTCCCAGTTATAGATCTGGGTAGCGGCGAAACCATAACACTTGGTTTTGATGACCTGAGCGGCGGCAGCCGCACTTTTAATTATACCCTTCAGCACTGCGATGCTACCTGGCGCCCTTCTAATTTATCGCCCACCGAATACCTGGAAAGCTTTACTGACGATCGTATTAATGATTATTACTACTCATCAGCCACATTCCAAAAATATACGCACTACGAAGTTAAACTCCCTAATCGCAATATCATCCCCAAAATATCGGGCAACTACATCCTGAAGGTATATGAAGACGGCGACCCTGCAAAACTGATCTTAACCCGCAGGTTGTATGTAGTTGGCAAACGCGTATCGGTTAGTGCCAATATCATCACTTCAAACAACGTAGCAACAAGGCGCACCAACCAAAAGGTGAACTTTACTATTGATTATACGGGCCTGCCGGTGCAAAACCCCAATACCGATATCCGCGCTTTTTTGATGCAAAACGCCAGGCCGGAAACCGGCATTATGAATAATAAACCAACTTACATCCGCGGTACGCAGTTGGTTTATAACGATGTAAGCATTAACGATTTTGCCGGCCATAACGAGTTCAGGCACTTTGATACACGTACCCTAAAGCTAAATTCTGAACGGATAGCTAAAATTTATAAAGACACCGCTAACACGGTTATGCTGCTGGGCGACCCTAACCGCAACCTGCCCAACTACACGTTGTTGTATGATCTTGATGGTAAATTTTATATCCTGAACCAGGACGGCAGCGATCCGCGCCGCGATGCCGATTACGCGCATATGTATTTTAGCCTGGCATCCAACAAATCTGAAGCCGAAGGCACCCCCTACATTGTTGGCCAGTTTAATGATTATAAGCTGGATGAGCGCAGCAAACTCACTTTTGATAGCCGCGGCCGCTGGTATACCGATTTACTGCTTAAGCAAGGCGTATACGATTACCAGTATATATGGGTAAGCAATGCTACCAAACAGCCCGATGATATTATTTTAGAGGGCAATTACTTTGAAACCGAAAATGAATACCAGTTACTGGTTTACTACCGCCAAACCGGCTCACGATACGAGCAATTGGTGGGTTATAGCCTGCTAAGTTCGGCAAAACAGTAATTTGTAACAAAAAAAACATACCACAATCTAATTGATTTTAAAATATGAGCAGAACAGCAAAAAAAATCTCCACAGGTGCTATTATAGCCATCACCTTTTTGGCCTACCAGTTTGGAAAGGATATCATAAAAATTGGCATTAAAGACGGCAAGGCTACTAAAATGGCCATGGCTAAGAAATAGTTTTAGGGCGTAAGGAGGCTCCGCTGGAGCTAACACGTCATTATCTTCCTTTCTAAAAACAGGGCATTCCTACGGAATGAACTGCACTTATGGGTGGCCAAACCGCTCCGGAGGAGCATCCTATTTATAGAAAACGCAATCCATACTTACCGGCTCCATAGGAGCATACTACCTGCACCCAAACTTCAAACGTACAAAACGTTTGTATACAGGCTTTTTGAGGCGATACTTTCCGCGTAAAGTTTATCTTTGCAGCATGAAAGGAAAATCGCCCCAGGAATCATTTACGATCATGAACGAACTGGTATTACCCAATGATACCAACACCCTGAATAACTTAATGGGGGGCCGTTTACTGCACTGGATGGATATTGCCGCAGCTATATCGGCACAAAAACATTGCAACCGTATTGTAGTAACTGCATCTGTAGATAATGTATCCTTTCAGCACCCTATAAAACTGGGCGATGTAATTACCATCGAAGCCAAAGTATCACGCGCTTTTACTACCTCTGTTGAGGTTAGGCTTGATGTTTACGCCCAAAACATACCATCGGGTACCAAGGTAAAAAGTAACGAGGCTTATTACACCTTTGTAGCTTTAGACCAAAACGGCCGCACCATCCCAGTGCCGCCTATGTTGCCGGAAACCGACCAGGAAATTGAGCTTTACGAAGGTGCGTTGCGCCGCCGCCAGCTAAGGCTGATATTGGGCGGTAAAATGAAACCTGATGATGCTACCGAACTGAAAGCCTTGTTTTTTGGCGAACAGAAATAGTTCTTGTTTGGATAATCTTTATGAAAAATTATTACATTTATAAAGATTTAACCTTATCATAAATGAAAAGATTTTTGTTGGCGTTAATTGTTCTTGTAGTAATATTAACATCATGTGCGGGTAAAAAGCAACTCAATCGTACAAATAATAATTTGCAGGATGGCTTATCTTTCCAAACAGCCGTAATAATACAGGAGCAATCAGAAAAAACTGGTATAAACGCAGAATACGCTTGGGTAAAAGCAAATCACCCGGGGGCAAGTAGCCGGGGTCAGTCCCTGATTTATCATGATAAAAAGCCTTACGATATCCTCAAAATAAAAACAGCCGACGGCAAAGACCTGGATGTGTATTTTGATATATCTAACTTTTACGGAAAGCTTTAAGGAGGCAATTAACTACCTGCCAGTTCCAGTATCCTGTCAAACTCTTCGCGCTTTAAGGCCATTACCGAAAGGCGGCCCTGCCTCACCAGCCCTATATCTTTCAGGCGTTCGTCGGCTTTTATTTGCTCAAGGGTTATCGGTTTTTTCAGGCTCTCCACAGGTTCCAGGTCAACCACTACCCAGTTTGGGTCTTCGGTTGTAGGGTCCTGGTAAAACTCTTCTACAACACGGGCAATACCTACAATTTCTTTACCCTCGTTGCTATGGTACCACATCACCAGGTCGCCGGCTTTCATTAACTTTAAATTATTACGTGCCTGGTAGTTACGCACGCCATCCCAAAAGGTGCGCCCCTCTTTATTGAATTTTTCCCAGCTATATTTTACAGGTTCTGATTTTACTAACCAATGGTTCATAGAATGTGTTGTTCAAATAGTGCCGCAAATTATAAATTATCAGCGAAACGCGGGCAAGATAAACGCTCATTCAAACGCGCTCTTATCCTAAAACGAAAATATCTAATTTATAGCTAATCTTTACGCCATATTATATATAATTGTAGTACCAACATTTATCTTTGAATATAACAAGTATGCCTTTACATATCAGTAATGATGATGCAAGCTTTAGTGTGTTGTTTCACAACAACCCCAACCCCATGTGGGTTGTTGAAGTGGATACCCTGCAATTTAAAGAAGTAAACAAGGCTGCGATTAAGCATTATGGTTATAGCCGGGATGAATTCCTGAACACAATAAAGCTCTCCAACATTCGCCCGGTACATGAGCAGCAGGATATGCTTAACCTTATCAGGCGGATAAAGCATAAGCAAACCATCAAAAAAGAGCTTACGCATATCAAAAAAAATGGCGGTCTTATCCATGTTAACATTACCTCCTACAATGTTATTTACAACGGCTTTCGCTGCCGTATGGTTATAATAAACGATATTACGCAGCATAAGCTAAAAGATATTAAGCTTATTGAGGCTTTAGAACGGATAAACCAAACGCTTGAAAGCATTACCGATGGCTTTATAACCCTCGACCGTAAACTGCGCATAACCTACTGGAACAAGGAAGCGGCGAGGATACTATCTATAAGTAAAGAAAACGTACTGCACAGAAAGCTTTGGGAACTATACCCGTACTACCGTGAGCTTGATGTTTATAAACAATTCAAATACTCGTTAGAGCATAAAGAGACTGTAAAGTTTGAAGAGTATATTGCCCAATTAAAAAAATGGGTTTGCTTTACCGTTTACCCGGGGGTTGAAGGCCTTGCCGTGTATTTCCAGGATATTACCAGCCAAAAACATGGCGAAGAGCAGATAAATCTGAAAAACCAAAGCCTTGACCAGATAGCCTACATCAATTCGCACATTATACGTAAACCCCTTGCCAATATATTGGGCATCATCAATTCGTTGGAGGGATTGCCCTGCACTGAAGAACATATGGATCACCCCATAAAAATGCTGAAACAAAGTGCTACAGAACTGGACAACCGAATAAAAGAGATTAACACCCGGGTTGAGAAAACTCTGAAATAGGTATGGGCGTTTTTTAATGGAGTATCTTAAACATCAGCTCCTTCATCAAACCACCGTGATCGGTGTTTGATTCCACCCCTTTGCTTTTCAGGTCGTACTCGCGCAGGTAACTGATCACCTGGAAGGTTTTGCCCAAATTGTAACCGCGTGCGGCCTGTTCATAATCCTTTAAAAAATACGGGCTAACACCAAGCTCCCTCGCCAGGTTTTGCGGCGTTTTATCTTTCACATAATGATAGGCAAGCACCTTGCTGAAAAAATTATTAAGGTTGCCTAAAACAAGCACAATGGGGTTGGCTTTGGGGTTAGCCTCAAAGTAGTTTACTATTTGGTTAACCTTGTAGGCATCCTTTTTGGTAATGGCGGCCTGCAATTCAAAAACATTATATTCTTTACTGATGCCGATATTATCCTGTATCAGTTGCAGGGTTATTTCCTGCCCGGCACTGATGTTGAGCATCAACTTATCAAGTTCGTTGGCTATTTTAGACAGATCGTTACCCAAGTACTCTGATAACATGGCGGCAGCCTGTGGGTTTATCTTATACTTTTTATCGGCCACGTAACCTTCAATCCACCCGGGGATCTTGCTATCATACAAAGCGGCCGATTCAAATATAAGCCCGTTTTTTTCAATGGCCTTGTATGTTTTTTTACGCTTATCAAACTTGCCGTATTTATAACAAAAAACCAGTATAGTACTTGGCAGCGGGTTTTCGAGATAGCTTAATATAGGGTTGATGCTTTTTTTATCGTCATCATCACGGCCCCATTTCATATCCTGGGCTTCTTTTACCATCACCACCTGGTAATCGCTCATCATAGGATAGCGCTTAGAGGCGTTTATAGCAGCCATCACATCTGTATCCTTACCGTATAGCACCGTTTGGTTAAACCCCTTCTCCGCTTCTGATAACAGGTTATGTTCAATGTAATCGCTTACCAGGTCAATATAGTAAGGCTCTTCACCGTGCAGCAGGTATATGGGTTTATACTTGCGGTTTTTTAGATCTTTTATAATGTCAGGAGCAGTAACGGCCATTAAGTCAAAAGTAAAAAAGTTAGGAGTAAAAAGTACTGTTTGTGGAATAATAAACTTCAAGATAATTACAGATGCGCCTTGTTTTGACTTTTAACTTTTTACTTTTGATTTTCTAAAAAAATGGACTTACTACTTCCGCTTAACTTACCGCCATACCCTTTTAAACTGACCGAACAAAACGGGCAGTTTACCGTGTTTGACGAATTGCGGAAAAAGAACATTGTTATTACCCCCGAAGAATGGGTACGCCAGCATTTTGTGCAATACCTTATCGGCCACAAGCAATATCCAAAAACTTTAATAAAACTGGAGGGGGGGCTTAAGCTAAATGGGATGGCTAAACGTACTGATATTGTTGTTTTCAACTCAATGGGCCAGCGCATTTTACTGGTGGAGTGTAAAGCGCCATCTGTTGCTATTACACAGGCCACCTTTGATCAGGCTGCGCGGTACAACATGGTACATAAGGTGCAGCTAATGGCGGTAAGCAATGGCTTACAGCATTACTATTGCAGTATAGATCACGAAACGGGGAGCTATAAATTTATTGAGGAATTACCGGGCTACAAAGAACTTTAGTTCTTAAACAGTAGCTATCAGGTTTTGGATCTTCTCCATTAGTTCATCCGGTTTAAACGGCTTGGCAACATAATCATTCATGCCGGCATTTGTCACCTGGTCGCGAATATCAAATAAAGCCGATGCCGTTAAAGCGATGATAGGGATATTGGCTTTAGCCGGATCGGGCATTTTCCTTATTTCCATTGATGCATCAAAGCCATTCATTACCGGCATTTGCAGGTCCATCAAAATAATATCAAAATTGCCGTACTGCACAATTTCAACCGCGCGTTCGCCATTTTCGGCTATGGTTGGTACAATCTTCCACTTAGAAAATAGCTTTTTCATCAGCATAACGTTAACCGGGTTATCTTCGGCTATTAAAACACGCAGGTTGCTGCCAGGGTCTTCAATTTCAGATACAACCGGTTGCTGTTTTTGTTGCTCGGGTATTACAGCACGTTCTTTAGGCTGGGCAATAACCTCTGTTGATACCGGGAACTCCATATTGAAAGAGAACTCAGACCCCTCACCAACGTTACTGCTTACATACATCTGGATGGCTTGCAACTCTAAAAGGCGTTTAACAATGGCCAAACCCAGGCCCGTACCACCATACTGGCGTGTTGTGGTGATAGATTCCTGGGTAAAGGGTTCAAAAATAGTCTCCAGGTTTTCTTTTTTGATACCAATACCGCTATCCTTTACAGAAAAGCCCACGGTAATATTGTTGTGGCGGTCTTCCAGGCATGTTACCCTCACCCATACATTGCCCTGCGCTGTAAACTTAATAGCGTTGCTAACCAGGTTAAATATAATTTGTGTTAGGCGCGTTGGGTCGCCAAATATTACTTTTTTGCGCAGTGTGCTGTCAATATCAAGTTTAAACAGCAAGCCTTTCTCTTCGGCTTTAATGATCTGGCCGCCGCAAATATTTTGCATCAGGTCAACCAGGTTAAATTTGATCTTTTCGAACACAACCTTGCCCGATTCTATCTTATTAAAATCCAGTACATCATTGACAATGGCCAGCAGGTTATTTGCCGAAAACTTCAGTATCTCCAGGTTCTCGCTCTGATCCTGCCGGGGGTTATTCATCAGTAACAGGTTACTCATACCAATAACCGCGTTTAACGGCGTCCGTATCTCGTGCGACATGGTTGACAGAAACTCGGATTGTACCTGCGATGATTTTTCGGCCTTTTCTATCGCCCGTTCAAATTTGATATTTAACGCGGCCTGTTCCTCGCCGTTATCCTTAAGCTGTTTTATATTCTTTAAAAACGCGCTGTAAAAGTGGCTATGGATGAATATAATCAGGATGAAGTTGGCAAATACAGCTATAATAGTGGTAGACTCATCGGCCTTCTCCGGCTTGAAGTCGATAAAATAATTATGGTCATACTGCATCACCATAAATATTAAAATAGGCAACAAGTTAAGCAGGGAATAAAACATACCCCAGTTTTGCCCAAGCATGTAAAAGCTAAATACAATTACCAATATGATAAGTTGTATGGTAATAATATTTACATCCTGCAGTATAACAAATACGGTGGCCATGTTAACCATAGTACCAATTACCAGCAGCAAATGCGATATGGTATGCCAATGCGGTTTGTAGGTAAGGTATTTGAAAAGTGCCAGCAATGTTATTAATACAGTGCTGCAGGTAATGGTCATTACCTTAAGGTTTTGCATGTAAACACTTAAAAACAAAGCGCTTAAACCTACAATTGCAAGCAGTAAACCATAATATAGCAAACGGATGCGCGCCTGATCAAGTATTGACAGGTCGCGCCGGAGTATTTTAGTAACAGAGAAATTAAAAAAATTCACTTCCTACTTGCCATATTAATATTAGGTTAAATTAAAAAAATAAATAGTGGTATAATATACACTTTATACTACTTATTGGCCATTAAGTTACCCTAATATTATACAATTAGCCTGCCAACCCGCGCAAGTTATCTTCAACTATTTTTAATCGGGCCTCTGCGTCGGCTTTCTTTTTTAATTCGTTCTCTATTATCTCGGGCTTAGCGTTTGCCATAAAGCGTTCGTTCCCTAATTTGGCGTTTACCGATTTTAAGAACCCAATCAAATAATCGAGTTCCTTTTTAAGGCGCTCGCGTTCGGCGTCTTTATCTACCGCAATATTAAGCGTAACAAAAAACTCGTCAGTACCCGCAATAAAGCTGTTTGCACCGCTTACAGCATCATCAACCTTACTTAGTTCGGTAACATTACCCAATTGTTTTATAATGGGTTCGTACTGGTTATAATTAATGGCAGAGTTTGCTTTTACGGCCAGCGGCAATGCCTCTTTTGGCGATAGCTGGTTATTATTGCGTGTATTACGAATTTGTGTTACCACTTGCTGAACGATCTCGATCTCGGCAACAAGTTGGGAATTTATTTTCCCGATGGTAGGCAATTGTGCAACAATACAGCAATCTAATTCGGTACGGATGCCGAACAGTTCGTCATGCCAAAGCTCCTCAGTAAGGAACGGCATATACGGATGCAGTACTTTCAAAATATCTTCAAAAAATGCAACGGTTGCGTTATAGGTTTCGGCGTCTATCTTTTGCTTTTCAACCCCTTGCTGGTAGGCAGGTTTTACCATTTCCAGATACCAGGCGCAAAAATCGTCCCATACCAGTTTATAGGTGGTCATTAATGCCTCAGATAAACGGTATTGTGCAAAGTCGCTGTCTATTTCAACCAAAGCCTGGCTAAAGCGGCTCGCAAACCACTCAATAGCTACGCCATTTTTGGGGGCAATGTTATTATCAATTTCCCAGCCTTTTACCAGTTTAAACGCGTTCCATATTTTATTGGCGAAACCGCTCCCCTGTTCGCAGTATTTTTCGTCGAACATCAGATCGTTCCCCGCGGGCGAGCAAAGCAGCATGCCCACACGTACACCATCGGCGCCGTATTTTGCGATCAGGTCTAAAGGGTCGGGCGAGTTACCTAACGATTTCGACATCTTGCGGCCCAGCTTATCCCTAACAATACCGGTAAGGTAAACGTTGGTGAATGGCTTGGTCTCACGCAGCTCGTGCCCTGCCATGATCATCCTGGCCACCCAGAAGAATAAGATCTCCGGTGCAGTCACCAGATCATTTGTTGGGTAATAATAGTTTATCTCGGCATTATCCGGGTTACGCACCCCGTCAAAAACCGATATAGGCCACAGGCCCGACGAGAACCACGTATCCAATACGTCTTCGTCCTGCGTAAGCTGGTCTATAGTAAGCGATGCATCAATTTTATGCGCCTCGCTTAATGCCTCTTCTTTCGTTTTGGCAACTACAAACTCGCCGTTTGGCAGGTAGTACGCCGGGATTTGCTGGCCCCACCAAAGCTGGCGGCTGATGTTCCAGTCCCTAACGTTCTCCATCCAGTGGCGGTAGGTATTAATGAATTTTTCGGGAATCAGTTTTACATCACCATTAAGCACATACTCTAAAGCAGGCTTGGCTAATTCAGGCATTTTGCAAAACCATTGCATGCTCAGCTTTGGTTCGATAGCGGCGTTGGTACGTTCGCTGTAACCTATTTGCGAGGTATAATCCTCTGTTTTTTCGAGCGCACCAGCTTCTTCTAAAAGCACCGCTATTTTTTTACGGGCTATGAAACGGTCTTCGCCAACCAGTATCTGAGCCTTTTCGTTCAGTGTGGCATCATCATTTAGTATATCGATGATCTGCAGCTTGTGTTTTTGGCCAAGCTCATAGTCATTTAAATCGTGTGCCGGGGTAACTTTTAAGCAACCGGTACCAAAATCCATGGTAACGTACTCATCCAGTATCACCGGGATCTCGCGGTTTATCAATGGGATAAAAACCGATTTGCCATGCAGGTGCGTGTACCTTTCGTCATGAGGGTTAATACAGATAGCCGCATCAGCCATAATGGTTTCGGGGCGGGTGGTAGCAATGGTTAGGTGGCCTGGGGTGCGTTGTGCGTTGTGTGAAGCGCGTCCTTCATTCGCTCCCCGCTCCTCCTCACCCGCAACCTCATACTTAATATAATAAAGTTTCTGATTTACCTCCTTACGGATAACTTCCTCGTCGCTTACGGCGGTTTTACCTTGCGGGTCCCAGTTAACCATGCGTACGCCACGGTATATCCAGCCTTTTTTGTGCAGATGAACAAAGTAATCGATAACAGATTCGCTCATATCCTCGTCCATGGTGAACCTGGTGCGTTCCCAATCGCACGATGCGCCAAGTTTTTTTAACTGCTCCAGGATAATACCTCCGTATTTTTCCTTCCACTCCCAGGCGTAGCTTAAAAACTCTTCGCGGCTCAGATCTTTTTTATTGATACCGCGCTCTTTCAGCATGGCCACAACCTTCGCTTCAGTAGCTATACTGGCATGGTCGGTACCGGGTACCCAACAGGCGTTTTTGCCTTTCATGCGGGCACGGCGTATCAGTACATCCTGTATGGTATTGTTTAGCATATGGCCCATATGCAGCACACCTGTTACGTTTGGCGGCGGGATAACGATAGTATATGGTTCGCGATGATCTGGTACCGATCTGAAAAAATTGTGTTTTAACCAGTAACTGTACCATTTTTCTTCGGCTGCCGTGGGCGAATAGGTTTTTGCAATACTCATAGCCTGCAAAAATAACTATTTGGCGCTAATTGGGAATAGCTAACTGCCGGTACTTACATTATGTGGAACAATTATAAATTACGCCGCACCAAATATTAGCAACAATATTTTTACATATGGCCGTTTATATAGTATAAATAACGCGCCGAGGATGAAAACAATGCCTGTAAATCGTTTTTTAGCCGCTTTTATCAGATTGTCGAGGTTATCCGTTGTTATCAACTGGTTCAACAAATAGGCCCGGCCCCGCCTTATTATTTGCTATACGGCAGATAAAAAATTACCTTGATCTTTTTACTGACTAAATCATGAAATTAAAGTACACCAACTTAATGCTGATGGGTGCATTGTGCCTGTCGGCTACCGCATTTGCTGCTAATGGCGATAAACCCGTTAAAGGAAAAGCCCAAAGCAAAACCCAAAGCGCCCCACCCCGCAAATTCATCGACCCGGCCAATATGGACCTTTCCGTAAAACCCGGCGACGATTTTTTTGATTACGCCAACGGCAACTGGATAAAACAGAATGCCATACCGGCAAAAGAGACCCGCTGGGGTAGCTTCAACATCTTAAGACAAGAAAACACCGACCGCCTCTTAGGTTTGCTTAATGAAGTAAGCAAAACACCCGGCCAGCCAAAAGGCAGCCTTAAACAACGCGTTGGCGACCTTTACGCCAGCGGTATGGATAGCCTTACTATCGAGAAAAAGGGTTACACCCCTATCACCGCCGACCTGGCCCGCATTAACAAAATAACCGACCTTAACGGCATTATTAACGAGCTGGTTTACGAACGTGTAAACGGCATAGGCAGCCCATTATTTGGCTTTGGCGTAGGCCAGGACGATAAACATGTAGATAAATACATTGTAAACCTTAGGCAGGGCGGCACCAGCTTGCCTGACAGGGACAACTATTTAAAAGACGATGCACGCTCAAAAAAGATACAGGATGCGTTAAAAACGTATATCACTACCTTGTTTACGCTTACAGGCACCAATGCCGATGAAGCAGCAAAAAACGCCGCAACTATCTTCGATCTTGAAAAATCACTGGCAAATTCACAATTGAGCCGTGTTGCACAACGCGACCCTAATGTTACCTACAACAAGTTTTCGGTAGCTGATTTTGCCAAGACCACCCCTCACCTAAACTGGGTACAATTATTACCCATGCTAAAAGTTACCGGCCAGGATACCATTATAGTTGGCCAGCCAACCTTTTTTAAAGATGCTGATGCCTTATTGGCAGCTACACCTGTAAACGATTGGAAAACGTATTTGAAATGGAATATCCTGCGCGGTTCGGCAGGGTCGTTAAGCTCGCCTTTTGTGAATGCAAGTTTTACCTACAGCAGTGCTTTAAGCGGCCAAAAAACACAAACCCCGCGTAACGAACGCATGAGCGGCCTTGTTGATGGCAGCATTGGCGAACTATTGGGCCAGCTTTACGTAGAGAAATACTTTACCCCGGCCGCCAAAAAATACATGATAGACCTGGTTAACAATCTTAAAGTAACCCTTGGCGACCGCATAAAACGCCTCGATTGGATGAGCGCCGAAACAAAAGAACGCGCGCTTAAAAAGCTGAACGCCTTTACCGTAAAAATAGGCTACCCTGATAAATGGGAAGGATACAACGGCCTGGCGATAGACCGTAGCGATTATGCGGGCAATTTAAGGCGCATATCAGTATGGCGTTATAATTTTAACGTGAGCCGCCTTGGTAAACCGGTTGATAAAACCCGTTGGGGGATGACGCCGCCAACCGTTAACGCTTATTATAACCCAACCAATAACGAGATAGCCTTCCCTGCCGGGATACTGCAATTCCCTTTCTTTGATTTTGGGGCCGATGATGCCATTAATTATGGCGGTATTGGCGCAGTTATTGGCCACGAAATGACCCACGGTTTTGACGACCAGGGCCGCCAATACGATGCCGATGGTACCCTGCGCGATTGGTGGACTAAAGACGATGCTGATAAATTTAAAGGCCGTGCCGACCAGGTGGTTAACCAGTACAACAGCTTTACCGTGCTGGATACCATGCACGTAAACGGCAAACTTACCCTTGGCGAAAACCTCGCCGATTTAGGTGGCTTAAACGTTGCTTATGAGGCTTACAAGAAAACCAAACAAGGGCAATCAAATACAAAAATTGATGGTTTTACGCCCGATCAGCGTTTCTTCCTTTCATGGGCGCAGGTTTGGAGAGGCTCGCAACGGCCCGAGGCTGCAGCGCAACGTATCCTAACCGACCCACACTCGCCCGAGCAATACCGTACCAACGCCCCTATCAGTAATATGGACGCCTGGTACAACGCCTTTGATATTAAACCCGGCGATAAAATGTACAAGAAGCCCGAGGACAGAATAAAAGTGTGGTAGATAAGTAGCAAGTACTTAGTAGCAAATATATAGCCAGAGCCCGGTTGAGAGACCGGGCTTTTGTTGTTTACAATAATCTTTACCCGCCGCCCACATTTCAAGCTTTTAACACTCATAACCAAAAGCTATCTTTGCGGCACTGACACATTATATGATAGTTCATCAATTTTACGATAAGGGATTGGCGCATGCTTCGTACGCCATAATACGCTCGGGCAAAATGGTTGTTATTGACCCTGCCCGTAACCCGCAGCCTTACTATGATTTTGCCCAATTGCATAATGCTGATGTCACCGGCGTTATTGAAACCCACCCACATGCCGATTTTGTGAGCTCTCATCTGGAGATCCATCAAACTACAGGTGCGGTTATCTATGTAAGCCAGCTTGCAGGTGCCGAATACCCGCACGAAAGTTTTGATGATGGCGATGTTATAAAACTGGATGATATTAAACTGAAGGCTATCAATACCCCGGGCCACTCGCCCGATTCTATTTGTATTTTACTGGAGGATGAAAAAGGTAAGGATTGTGCCATATTTACCGGCGACACCCTGTTTGCCGGCGATGTGGGCCGGCCGGACCTGCGTGAGAGCGTGGGCAACATCACCGCCAAAAAAGAAGAGCTTGCCCGCCAGATGTACCACAGCACCCGCGAAAAGCTGATGGTTTTACCTGCCGATGTAACCGTTTACCCGGCACACGGCCCCGGCTCGTTATGCGGTAAAAGCATGAGCCCCGATCTGCAAAGCAGCATAGGCAAAGAGCTGCGTGATAATTATGCCTTACAACTGATGGACGAGTTGGCCTTTGTTAACACCCTGATGGCCGATCAACCCTTTATGCCCAAGTACTTTGGTTACGATGTGGAGCTAAATAAAACCGGTGCGCCAAACTATACCGAAAGTATTAAAACCGTATCAAGGCCATCGCAGGATATTGTTTTAGAAAAAGGTGTTTTAATAATTGATACCCGCGTAAAGGAGGCTTACCGTAACGGCCACGTAAAAGGTGCCATAAATTTACAGGATGCCGAAAAATTTGAAACCTGGCTGGGCTCTGTAATTGGCCCCGATGAGCCATTTTATTTATTGGCGGCAACCAAAGATGAATTAGAAACCGTTATTAAAAAAACGGCTAAAATAGGCTACGAGAAAAATATAAAAGCAGCTGTTTTGATCCCTGCGGATGCCAATGAGCAATCGCCGGTGCTTAACTATGGCGACTTTAAAAACCACCCCGCCAACTATACCATTATTGATGTACGCAACTGGGCCGAAATAAAAACAGGCAAGCTGTTTAAAGATGCTTTAACCATACCACTGCCCGAGCTAAGGGAGCGTGTAGGCGAAATTCCCGCCGATAAACCCATCGTGGTGCATTGCGCTGCGGGTTACCGTTCGGCAGCCGCAGCAGGCATTATACAAGCTGCTTTTAATGCCGTGCCTGTTTATGATTTGGGCGAGGCTATTAATGATTGGAAGTAATTACATGTCAGTCTGAACATAGAATCTATTATTTACAAGCGGTTAGATACCTTACGCTCGTTCGGCATGACAATTCAAACCCTTTATGCTGCCAATAGTGGCGCAATCTTGCCAGTATCGAATAATAGGAAAATTCTGATTATCAGTACATTGTCAGCGTCAACGGGTGTTCACGGCAGTGAACGTGAACACTTCGGGGTTTTGAGGGGCGTTTTGGGGCGTTTCAAGGGCGGTTTTAGGTAATATTGATGTAGTGTTCAACAAGCTCACCATGATATGCATTTAATATAGCTAAATTTCACACCTCCCCCTTTTTTAACGCATCGGCAGCATAATTTGCAGCACGGGCCGTTAAGGCCATAAAAGTTAATGATGGGTTTTGGGTGCTTGTTGATGTCATACAGGCGCCGTCGGTTACAAAAACATTGGGGCAGTTGTGCAACTGGTTCCATTTATTAAGCAGCGAGGTTTTAGGATCGTGCCCCATACGGATGCCGCCAACTTCGTGTATATCCAGTCCGGGAGCTTGTTTACTATCGTTAGTAACTATATTTTTGCAGCCCGCCTTATCCAGCATTTCGGCCCCCTGCACCAAAAAATCTTTTAGCAGTCTTTCGTCGTTATCATCATAATCCACCGAGATACGTAATTGCGGTATGCCCCATTTGTCTTTTGCATCTTTACTAAGTGCTACAAAATTGCTCTCCTTGGGGATGGTTTCTCCCTGCATCATCATATGAATAGCCCATGGCCCGGGTTCGGATATGGCATCTTTGTACCCGGAGCCAATTTGCTGCCCCTCGGTAAAGTGCCTCCAGCCCGGGCGGGCGGCGGTATAAAAGGTCATGTATCCGCGTAAAAAATCGGTTTCCTGTTTATGAACGTTCCTAAAGTTAGGCATCATAACAGCAGTTGGCCTGCGGCCATAGTAGTAGCTATCCATCGGCCCGTCAAAACTGGCGGCTATTGATCCGCGATAGTTATGAAAAGCCACGAATTTACCCAACAGGCCATTATCGTTACCCAAACCATTGGGGAAACGGTTTGATGTTGAATTAAGCAGGATAAGGTTACTGTTTAACGCCGCAGCGTTCACAAATATAATTTTGGCAAAATATTCAATGGCCTTATTGGTATGCGCATCTATCACCCTTACGCCAACTGCTTTTTGTTTCTTTTCATCGTAGATTATAGAGTGCACCACAGCATCAGGCCTCAGGGTAAGTTTACCCGTTTTGGCTGCCCATGGCAGGGTTGACGAGTTTGAACTAAAGTAACCGCCAAACGGGCACCCCCTTTCGCACAGGCTGCGTGCCTGGCACTGCCCGCGCCCCTGCTGCAAATGAATCTCTTTTGGTTTAGTGAGATGTGCGCAACGGCCAATAATCACATCACGGTCTTTATAATGGCCCATAATACGCTTCTGTATCTCCTTTTCCACTACGTTCATCTCCCATGGCGGCAAAAAGTCGCCATCGGGCAGGGTTTCCAGGCCATCGTGGTTACCGCTTATGCCGGCAAATTGCTCAACGTAAGTGTACCAAGGCGCCAGGTCATTGTACCGAATGGGCCAATCCACTGCGAAACCATCGCGTGCGGGGCCTTCAAAATCAAACTTGCTCCAGCGTTGGGTTTGCCTTGCCCAAAGCAGCGATTTACCGCCAACCTGATACCCGCGGATCCAGTCGAAGGGTTTATCCTGCACATAGGGGTGTTCCTTATCCTTCACAAAAAAATGTTTGGATGCTTCGCCGAAGGCATAACAGCGCTCTACAATTGGGTTCTCTTGTTTAACAGCTAAAGGCATTTGGCCGCGATGCGGAAAATCCCATGGGTTTTTGGTTGCTGTGGGGTAATCTTTTAAATGTACTACATCCTTGCCACGTTCAAGTATCAGGGTTTTAAGGCCATTGCCGCAAAGTTCTTTAGCCGCCCAGCCGCCGCTGATACCCGATCCTATCACAATAGCATCAAAAGTATTAGCCGCAAACTCGTTTGAATTTACATATGCCATTATATATAATTGGTTTTGGAAATTGAATTTAGTAATTACCGCCGACAACAACAATAGCGGCACATACAATAAAGGTGAGTATTACCTAAAAAGTTGATCCCGGCAAAAGAACCGGGCCACGGGTATTAACCAGCCTCAAATATCAAAACAAATAGTTTTGGGATATAAATGTTATTCCTAATTTTAGGTTTCAACCAGGCTTTATGGAAACTATCAAACTGAACGACAACCTATTACTAACATTTGAGCCCGATAATAAAAAGTTGCGGCTTGTTATTACAGATGGCATTACCGAACTGGCCTGTCGTAAAGAAACACCCGGTAACCTGAGGCGCTTTTTGGCAAACGGGCAAAACACCTTGTTTAAAGGGCGGCTGCAACTGCATAAGAGCGCCGGCGATATAGCAGTGCTGCTAAAAGGCACCCCGGTTGGAATGGCACCAATAAGCAACTTTACCGGGGTTTTAAATACTACTGCTGCTAACAAATAGTTTATAAACCTTATACACCAATTTACATGACTACTACCACTGCCGAGCCCATTCATTGGTCTGCCGGGCGAAAGATCGCATTGCGTTTTTTCCTGTTGTTTTTTGTGCTTTATGTTGTTTTAAACCCTAACGGGGTGCTGCCTTATATTGATGTAGCATACAGTGCTTATATACAGCCCTTTCAAAAACTAATTGTTTGGCTGGCTGCCCATGTACTGCGCTTAAGTAAACCCATTACCACCTTTACCAATGGCAGCGGCGACACTACTTATGACTACCTCGCGCTGCTTTTTGCCGGTGTAGTATCTGTTATTGGGGCTATTATATGGAGCCTGGCCGACCGCAAGGCCCGTAACTATAATAACTTGTTTTACTGGCTTACGGTTATTGTACGGTACTATGTAGCCATTACCATGGTTACTTACGGCTGTGTTAAGATCATTAAACTACAGTTCCCCGCGCCTTCGCCGGACAGGCTGCTCCAGCCTTTTGGCAACGCATCGCCCATGGGCCTGGCCTGGACTTATATGGGCTACTCAACCGGGTTTAATTATTTTACCGGCATAGCCGAACTAAGCTGCGGCTTGTTACTCTTCTTCCGTAAAACGGCCACCCTGGGGGCAATTGTTGGGTTGGTTGTTGCAGGTAATATTATGGCTATAAATTATGCGTTTGATGTACCGGTTAAGTTGCTATCTACCATGCTGGTAGTAATGTGTATCTATCTGCTGAGTAAGGATGCCATCAGGCTTATCAATTTTTTCTTTTTAAATAAACCTGCACAGCCTGCAAACCTGGGCCGGCACCAGTTTAAAAAACGCTGGAAAAACATCACCCTAACTACTGTGAAATATTTACTGGTTGCTTACACCTTAATATTAACCTTTTACGGTGATATACAAGCCATGAGCCAGTATGGCGACGCTGCCAAAAAACCACCATTGTATGGCATATATAATGTACAAAACTTTGTACGCAATAAGGATACCATTGCCCCTTTAAAAACCGATACTGCCCGCTGGGATAAACTAAGCATAAGCTATGCCGGGGCAGCCCGGGTTATACTGATGACCGATAGCAGCAAACGTTATAATTTTGTGATAGATACGGTTAAGCACACCATTGTAATGAACACTTATGCCGATACCGTTAACAAAGCTCATTATACTTATAGCCAGCCCCAAAAAGATGTGTTGTTGCTTAAGGGCAAATTCAAAAATGATTCGCTTAGTATCAGCCTGAAAAAATACGACCTGAATAAGTTTTTACTTTTAAGGCGCGGGTTCCATTGGGTTAATGAGTACCCTTTTAACAGGTAAAATAGTACAAAAGCTTTAATAATAAGAGCGGCTACCCTTTTGGGGTAGCCGCTCTTATTATTAAATGTGTAAAATGTGTTGTATTATTTTACTGCACCAGGAACATCATATGGTAATATCTGTGGGTTAAAGTTAGCCCAACCTGCAGCCCAATTTTCAGTACCGAAAGCACCTTTATAAGCAACTTTATCAAAGAAAGCATCGGTAACTTTAGCATGGGTAAATGCAGCGCCTGTTAATGCTGGCGATGAACTAATTTGTGTAAAGTTAGGGATACCAGCCCTTGCAGCCGGGGCAATATCAGAACCAAATTTGTATGGATCGGTATAGATACCAGCAGCAAACAAGTCAGGAGAGAAAGTATTAGCTGCATTAAGCAGTGGTGAAATAAGAGCCAAAGTAGTTGGATTTGATGCTTTTATCTGGTTGTTTTTGCTGTTGCTTGCTGCAACAATGTTATTAGCAAATACAGAGCGGCCTGCAATTAAGTTGCTTGAAGAATTCGCAGTTGAGTTTTCAGGCAAACCGTCATCATAAAAAACACCTTCGGTATAACCGGCAATTACCGAGTTAAGTATGCTGATAGATGAATTACGACGGATCTGTGCACCATGCTGGAAGTTAGCATTAATGGTTGGGCCTTTTGTAGCTACTTCACGTGGACCTAAGATAGTCATGTTTGAGAAAACAGCACTTGTTTGAGGTGTTGTATTTTCACCTAAAGCATTGTTATCAGACTCGAAACCGTTTGAACCCGATACGTCGGCAGTTGCAGCTAAACGCTGAGCTAAACCAAACTGGATTTTACCAGAGAAACCGTTATCAGTATCAAAATCATCATCCCAGGTATCGATAGCTAATAAGTGTTTAGCATTTACAGTACCACCAAACCATTCGTAAGCATCGTCGCCAGAGCGGTAAACTTCTATAAAATCAATAGTAGTACCAGAACCAACGCTACCAAATGTTAAACCGTTAATCTCGTTATCAGGGCTCAATGGGATGCCTGCGTACTCAATACGCACATATTTCATGATACCTGAGTTATCGGTAGCATCAGTACCACCATGCTTACCTTTATCAGTAGCATCAGAGATACCTTCGATTTGAACAGAAGTACCACCGTTGTTTGGAGCTTTACCTAAAAGGATAACACCACCCCAGTCGCCCTGTGCACGGCCGCCTGCAGCTACGTTTGATGTAAATACAATTGGTTTATCAACTGTACCTTGTGCATCTATTTTTGAACCGCGGGTAATGATTAAAGCACCTTTAGTTGATTTGTCACCTTTGATAAGGGTACCTGGTTGAATAGTTAAAGTAACATTACCGGTTACAAAAACATTACCTTTTAACAGGTAAATTTTGTCTGCGCTCCAGGTAGTGTTTGCTGTGATGTCGCCGGTTACGGTAACCACGTTTGAATTATCACCGCCGGTAGGTGGTGTAATCCCCCCACCATTGTCAACTGTATTTTTTGAACAGCTGGTTATTAAAATGCTTGCACTTAGTGCAGCAAATAATAGAATTTTTTTCATTTTTCTCGAGTTTAATTTATATGATCAAAGGAACACTTGCAGTTTGAACTTAACATTACGATCCATTTAAATCTGTGTTAAATAACATTCGCCAGTGTTAAGTACGCATTAACTTATAAGGTATATGTAAATGCCAATGAGTAATTAGCTCCCGGCTTGTAGCTGCTCTGCGTGTAATCGCCGGCATCAAACTTTTTGTTATTATTTTGGTCGTAGTAAAATGATATGCGTTGGTTTAGGATATCGCCGGCATTAACTTTAAGTTCGCCTTTACCCTTTAGCACTTTTAAGCCTAATTGGGCGTCTATTACGCTACGCGGAACTTCATATACATTTTTATATATGGTACCTGCAGCAAGGCTTAGCCTTTGCCCAACGCGGTTAAACAATGTATTAAATGTTAATTTATTATTAAAGAAGCTATGTTGTAAACCTGCGTTGATTACATAAGGTGCCTGGCCTATTAACGGGCGTTGGTCAAACTGTAAATTTAAGCCGGAATTTACCGGGTTATGCGCTTCCGATTTAGCTAATGAAACGTTTGCATAAACAGTAGTGTTCTTTAAAAAATCGGTTGGCCTGATAAAATCAAGTGATTTACGCGCTTCAAGCTCTATGCCATATACCTTAGCATTGTCACTATTAAAATATGTGATAGTACGTGTAGAGGTAACATCGTTGTTATAGGCTTCAATAGCGTTGGTGAATTTCTTATAGAAACCCGAAATCGATAAGATTTGACCTGCCGAAGGGAATAACTCAAAACGAACATCAAAGTTATCAATGTTTGTGCGTTTCAAGGTTGGTGTACCTTGCTGGAAAGCCAAAAGCTCATAATCAAAATAAGATGATGTTGCTAATTCCCTGAATTCGGGCCTTGCCAGCGTACGTGAATAAGATGCACGCAGGTTTATCTTTTCGGTAAGGCTATATGTAAGGTTTGCAGACGGTAAAACATCAATGTAATTCTGATGAACTTTATCTATTGGGTTAGTGTAAGCTATAGGAGTAACATTTACATTAAACTGTTCTACACGGGCGCCCCAAACTAAACGCAGTTTTTCTGTAAGCTTATTATCAAGCATTAAATAACCAGAATTGGTAAGCGAATTAGCGGTATAAGAATCTGAAGGGTTAAGGGTGATTTCGGTAAGCTTGTAAACACCGGCATCGATCAGGTCTCTGGCGAATAAAGTATTAAGCGGGCGCCTTGATATTTCGTTAACCCGGTCAGGATCATTCAAAACGTCCTGGCTAAATACCGGGCCAATAAAGCGTACATCATAGTTCCTGTCGCGGTAAAGGCTCCCTAAACCGGCTTTAAATATCGACTGGGTAAACATTTTTACCGGCATGGTAAAGTTTACACCACCTGAGTAAGAGTTTTCTTTTAATTTACCAAATAACGTAGAGTTCTCTTTTGAAAGAGAGGAAAGTGCTGCCTGATAAGGATTATCGGTATTTTCAGCGCGGGTATAAAGTGCCTTGCGCTGATCTGGCTGATCATTTAACACATTACCATAGCTTAATTCCCAGTTTATCTTGGTCCCCTTGTCGCCAAGAGGGTGGTTACCTTCCAGCGTTGATTTTAACAGGGCTTTTTGTTGCAAATCGAACGCGTAATAGTTTACATCAAAACCAGAGTTATTATGGCCAGTACGACCAAGGTACTGATCATCAAAAATCCTGTTATACACATTCTTGAACGTGATTTTATTTTTCCCAAATGTATAGCCAAGGTTTAATAAGGCACCTACATTAGTGCTAAACTTATATATATCATCGCTATACGTATTTTTATAAAAATCGCGTGTTACATCGCTGTAGATATTCTGCTGGTTACGATAAGTAAGCGACAGGATGGCACCAAAACGGTTTCCGCTTTTTTCATAGTCTTTTATCCGCCCTATTGAGAATTGATAGTTTTGTGTTGGTAAAGCGGTGTTAACATACCTGTTCCAATCGTTAGGTAATGCACGTAAATTGTTAATATTCTGTTGTTCTGTAAGGCCATTATTAATCTGGCTTGATGATGCAAAACCGTTTGGCAACTGGCGGCCACCGTTATCAAAGCCAAGATAATCGGTAGCTTTACGCGGGCCGCTTATAAAATCTTTAAAAGTTGAAGCTGTATTATACCCTTCAGATATACCGACTGATATAAAATTCTGGTCAGGGATGTCTTTGGTTGTTATATGGATCAAACCACCGGCAAAGTCGCCGGGAAGGTCTGGCGAGGCTGTTTTGGTAACGGTAAGGTTTTCAACCAGGTTAGATGGCACAATATCAAATGAAAATGCCTTCCGGTTATTTTCAGTACTGGGTAACGATGCGCCATCAAGCATAGCGGTGTTATACCTGTCGCTTAACCCGCGTATAACTACAAACTTGTTATCCTGTACGGTGGCGCCGCTTACACGTTTTAAAACGTCGGCAGTATTTTTGTCAGGCGATTTCCTGATCGTCTCTGATGAGATACCGTCAGATATAGATACGGCATTTTTTTGCATGGCATACAACGATGCTGTAGATGCCTGCCTGTAAGTTGCCTTGATCACAACCTCGTTTAACGATGCTGTAGAAGCAGACGATAAAGCAACATCAAGATTGGTAACCTCGCCGGCCTTAACTACTATATCAGAGATGGATTTTGGCTGGTAGCCTATGTACCTGATCAATACAGTGTATTTACCGGGTTCGAGGCCGCTTAGGTTGTAATAACCGTCAACATTTGTGGCGGCACCTTTTGTGGTGCCCTGGATGGTTACTGTTGCACCAATTAACGTTTCGGTGTTTTTTTGGTCAATTACCTTACCCGATATACGGCCGGTAGTTTGCGCTAACAATTTACCCGCTACTAAGGTAAAAACCATTAGCACGGTGAGTGAGAATAAAAGTTTTTTCACGTGTATTAATTTAATACAGCAAAACTATTACCCCGATGTTAGTTGAATGTTATGCATGCATTACCATAACAGCTACTTAATATTAATACAATGTTAAGCGCCGGGCAAAGCTGTTGTTAGCCAGCTTTTTGCTGCCCGCCTTCGGCCTGCTGCTGTATTTCCTGCAATTGCAGCTCGTAAGCGCGCATACGGGCATGTAAAATATCTACCTCGGTACGTAGCATCTGAATCTCGGTGATGAGTTTGGCCGAGTCCTGCTTATGGATCATTTTATCGCCTGTGCCCAGTATAAGCCACTCGGGCGAGTACTTTAGCTGGAAACATAATTTACGGATAAGATAGTAGCTGATGTCTTGCTTTTTGTTTATCACCTTGCTGATGAAGCCTTGGTCTACACTAATAGCGTTAGCCAGCGCCAGCTGACCGCCATGCTCCTTCACTATAATCTTTATCCGCTTTAGTACTGCATCGTCAGACATGTTGCAATTATAAACATTTTTGATAAAGTTGAAACTATTGAATACAACTTGTTAGCATATTTCCCCGTTCTGTTCCACTCAGAAATGGAACAAGCGGAACAAATGGAACATGTTGACTATCAGATATTTGTAGTTTTATTTCTATCGCTCTATCTAAAGTATTACTTCGTGATTTTCATGTTAATTAACTTATATACACCTGGTTATGATTTTAGCGTTTTTGTTCCACTTTATTGGAAATGGAACAAAAACGGGCACAGAAAAAATTGGTTTTTTTATGCTTTTTTTCGCCTTTTTTCGACCCTAATTCGGCCTTGGGGGTTGTTTATACACTCCTATAGAATACATAACCAATAAAACACAAATAATTGATTTATAGATAATTAACCATTTAATGCTTGTTCCATTTTGTTCAGTTTTGTCTCGAATGGAACAAGCTTTTTCGGGAGATGTTAGCTGAAAATTCACCAGGTTTCAGGTTGATTTACACGGCACTTAACTTAGACCAGTTGGGACGGCTTGTTTAAAATCAGCATTTTTTATTGTAGCTTACCATCCATTAGCAAATTCGTTTTATGCCCCTAAAACACAACTCCAGATTCAGAATAAGAAAGGTCCGTAAATTTTTCGGTCTCTTAGGTCCAGGCCTAACCACTGGTGCTGCTGATGACGACCCTTCGGGCATTGCAACTTATTCGCAAACCGGTGCACAGTTTGGGTATGGGCAGTTATGGACGGCCTTATACATGCTGCCGTTTATGACAGCAGTACAAGAGGCTTGTGCAAGGATAGGGCTTGTAACAGGCAAAGGCATAGCAGCAGTAGTTAAAGAGCATTACAGCCGCAAAGTTCTTTACGCCGTTGTAGGCCTTGTAGTGGTAGCTAATATTATAAACATTGGTGCTGATATTGGGGCTATGGCTGCGGCAGCACAGCTCCTGGTTCCTGTTCATTTTGTTGTACTTACCCTGCTTTTTACCATCACCATACTCTTGCTTGAAATTTTTACCAGTTACAGGGTTTATTCTAAAATATTAAAATGGCTAGCGCTGGCATTGCTGGCCTACCCTATTACAGTGTTTATTGTTGACCAGCCATGGGCAACTGTTTTAAGGGCATCAGTAATCCCTCACTTTGAATTTTCTTTTGCTTTTCTGTTCATCATAACCGGTGTATTCGGTACTACCATTACGCCTTATATGTTTTTCTGGCAGGCATCGCAGGAGGTTGAGGAAGAACAAGCCAAAGGATTGGTAAGGGACGGGAAACCAAGAATTGGCTGGCCACACATCCACGCCATGCGTAAGGATAACAATATAGGTATGGTTATCTCTGAGTTTACAACCTGGTGTATCCTTTTAGTTGGCGCAACGGTTTTGCACAACAGCGGCGTTACCGACGTAAAAAATGCGGCCGATGCCGCAAAAGCCCTCGAACCTTTAGTGCATTCCTTCCCTAACGCGGGCTACCTGGCTAAACTAATTTTCTCTGTAGGTATTATAGGGCTTGGGTTACTTGCCGTCCCTGTGCTTTCAGGCTCAGCAGCCTATGCCGTGGCCGAAGCCTTTGCGTGGAACGCCAGCCTGAATCTTAAACTCAAAAAAGCACATGGCTTTTATGGCGTAATTATCATCTCTACGCTGATAGGTTTAACCATCAACTTTGTGGGCATCGACCCTGTAAAGGCATTAATTTATACCGCTGTAATAAATGGAGTAGCAGCAGTTCCCTTATTGTTTCTCATCATCAGGATTGCTGCAAGCGATAAAATAATGGGCGAGTATAAAAGCAGGTGGTTATCTAAAACTTTATTATGGGTTACATTTTTCATTATGGGGGCTGCTGCTGTCGCCTTATTCTTTACCATATAAATGTGTAGATACCAAGGCGCGGGCTAAGACTACCGCAAGCGTCCTGCTTGTGGGGTTAGGAGCTTTTTCAACTACGATTTCCGCCTTGCAGCGTTACCTCCTCCACCAATACCCCCTAATCCAATTATAAAACCTATCCAGTAAAGAAAACCGGAGTTATTTTCAGCATATAAACCGAAATCCATGCCAAATAATTTTGATAATAATGCAAATGGAAAAAAAACAAGTCCATGAATAATCCCACCGAAAAATCCATATTCGTGACGGGTAGAATGATTGGGCGCGCAAGAAGTAATAGATAGCGCAATCAAACCAAATAACATTATTGTAAAAAGTTGTTTAATTTTCATTGTGATTTTAAATAAGGTTATTTGCTAATTTAATAATAATAACCAAATCATCCCTCTGTAAATTCCCTACTACAATTCCTACTTCCAACCCAAAACCCCTATCTTTGCGGCACTAAATTAAACACCTATGTTAAAAGGATTTTTTAACGTTCCTGTACCTGTAAACGAGCCTGTATTAAACTACGGCCCGCGCAGTGTAGAACGTGCAGCGCTTAAAGCCGCTTTAGATGAAGCCCGCTCAAAACAAATTGATATACCGATGTATATTGGTGGTAAGGAAGTTCGTACAGGTAAACTGGTAGAACTGCGCCCGCCTCATGATCATAAACACCTTTTAGGTACTTTCCATTATGGCGATAAAAGCCATGTGAACGCCGCTATTGATGCCGCCCTGGCTGCAAAAGCCGATTGGGAAAACCTGCCATGGGAGCAGCGCGCTGCTATATTTTTAAAAGCCGCTGATCTTGTTGCCGGCCCTTACCGCTATAAAATAAATGCGGCTACCATGCTTGGCCAAAGCAAAAACGCTTACCAGGCCGAAATTGATGCCGCCTGCGAGTTCATCGACTTTTTGCGCTTTAACGTGCAATACATGACCGAGATCTACCAGCAGCAGCCGCCTGTATCAGGCAAAGGTGTTTGGAACCGTTTGGAACAACGCCCGCTTGAAGGTTTCGTTTTTGCGCTTACGCCATTTAACTTTACGGCTATTGCCGGTAACCTGCCTGCATCAGCCGCTATGATGGGTAACGTTGTGGTTTGGAAACCTGCAGATACGCAGGTTTACGCCGCCAATGTTATTATGCAGATTTTTAAAGAAGCCGGTTTACCTGATGGCGTGATCAATCTGATCTATGCCGATGGCCCCGAGGTTGGTAATGTGGTATTTAACCATCCCGATTTTGCGGGTATCCACTTCACGGGTTCAACTAAAGTTTTCCAGCACATTTGGCAGGAAATTGGCACCAACATACACAAATACAAAACCTACCCGCGCATTGTGGGCGAAACCGGTGGTAAAGACTTTGTACTTGCCCACCCAAGCGCCAATGCCGATGCGGTTGCCGTAGCCTTATTACGCGGCGCTTTTGAATACCAGGGGCAAAAATGCTCGGCGGCTTCACGTGCCTACATCCCGGCAAGCCTTTGGCCTGCGGTTAAGGAACACATGCAGCGCGAAATGGCTACCTTTAAAATGGGCCCTACCGAAGATTTTGGCAATTTTATTAATGCTGTTATCAGCGAGGTATCGTTTGATAAACTGGCTAAATATATTGATGCTGCCAGGGCTGATAAAAGCGTTGAGCTTGTGGCCGGTGGTAATTACGATAAAAGCCACGGCTGGTTTGTAGAACCAACCGTTTTACGTGTAGACGACCCTTACTATGTAACCATGTGCGAAGAGTTGTTTGGCCCGGTATTAACCATTTATGTTTATGAAGACAGCGAATGGGATAAGATACTGGATATTGTAGATAAAACATCCATCTACGCGTTAACAGGCGCTATCCTGTCGCAGGATCGTTACGCCATTGCCGAGGCTACCCAACGCCTGCGCAATGCTGCCGGTAACTTCTACATTAATGATAAACCAACCGGTGCCGTTGTAGGCCAGCAGCCATTTGGCGGCGCCCGCGGCTCGGGTACAAACGATAAAGCCGGTTCAATGATCAACCTGCTGCGCTGGGTATCTCCACGTACCATCAAAGAAACCTTTGATTCGCCTAAGGATTACAGGTACCCGTTTTTAGAAAAAGAAAGCTAAGATTTAGATTCAAGAGCCAGTACAGCAGAAATACCTGCATAAATGTAAAGGGCCGGAATAAATATCCCGGCCCTTTTTATTTCCACTTGCCATTATTAACGTAGTGAAGAATCTAATAACGAACTATATACGCAAATTTGAATTGCGGCGAATAGATCCTTCGTTCCTCAGGATGACAGGCTGTATATGTCTTGTCGCCTTATTCTTGCTGTCCTACCTCTCTCTTCTCTCTACCTGGCAAACCTAAACACCTCATCCATTTTGGAGTTGTTACTGGTGCTTACCTTCATATCGTTAATAACGCCGGTAGCAAGGCTATACACCCAACCATGTACGTTCAGTTCCTGCCCGTTTGCCCAGGCATTTTGCACAATGGAGGTTTTGCAAAGGTTGCTCACGTTCTCTATCACGTTCAGTTCAACCAGGCGGTCGCCGCGTTTGGTTTCGTCGGCAATGGCATCAAGCTCCCTGGCATGTACCCGGTAAACATCCTTAATATGGCGCAGCCAGTTATCTATCAAACCAAATTGTTTATTGCTCATAGATGCCAGTACCCCGCCGCAACCATAATGGCCGGTTACAATAACATGTTTTACCTGTAATACATTTACGGCATAATCTAAAACCGATAGCATGTTCATATCAGTATGGATCACCATATTGGCAATGTTACGATGCACAAATATCTCGCCGGGGTTAGTGTTGGTTATCTGGTTGGCAGGTACGCGGCTATCGGCGCAGCCAATCCATAAAACAGGGGGCTTTTGCCCATTGGCCAGTTTTTCAAAATACTGCGGGTCTTCTGTTAAAGCATCTTCAATAAACTGGCGGTTGCCATCCAGCAAGCCCTGGTAAGTGATATGGCTGGTATCGTGAATTAATTTTGTTGCACACATAGGTATATTAGTCTTTAATATTTTTTGTTTTTAGGGGATATATAACCTGGAACACTTTATGGAAAAACACGGGTAACATATCATAATACAATATAGTAAGTAGTATAACAGGCACAAAATAAAACACCTTAAACTCGTACAGGTTAAAAAAGTAACCGCCTGCTAACCCTCCAAAAATAAAAAAAGCAAGTATAGTTACCCGCACATAAATTTTATTCTTTACATCTTCGCTTTTGCGGGTAAGGGGGTGTAGCCAGTCGGCCAGTTCGCTGCCCAGGTCTGTAAATAAACCCGTTAGGTGGGTTGATTTAATGAGCCCGCCCGATATGTTAGAAACCAGGCCGTTTTGTAAACCCATAGCAAACAGCAACGCCCCTATAACTATTTCGCGCTCCTGTTTCGTTTCGTTATAAAAATTATGTCCATATATTGCCACAAAAAGCAGTATAACTATCTCCAGTATAATGGGTGCCGAATGCGCCCTGTAAATGCTTTTGTGTTTTAGCGATTGCACAATAAAATTTGATACAAAGGCGCCTATCATAAACATCACCAGCCAAACCGCAAATAATATAATAGATTGAAAATTTTGCTGTAGTATATTTTTAGCAAGGTTGGCCACATGCCCTGTTATATTGGATGTAAAGGCCAAAAAGGCAAGCAGCCCCACCACATCTGTAATGCCTGCCACAAATGCCGACGATGATGCCAGCATCAGGTTATGCTTTAGGGTTCGTTTTTCTTTTAGTTGGCGCAGCATACAGGTTGTTTTGCAGCTTAAACATATACAATTTATGCTGTTTTAAATATAATAAAAAACCCCGGCAGCATAAAGCAACCGGGGAGATTATATATACATAGAATATAGGGCTTATTAATGCGCAGCTACGGCTTCAACATTGTCAAACTCGTACACATAACCCAGGTTATGCGGGTTACTGCTACTTACACCAAGGTCTTTTATAAAACCGGTGCCAATATCAACTACCCAGCCATGCACCTGCAGGTCGCTGCGGTTCATCCAGGCGTTTTGTATAATAGATGTTTTGCAAATGTTATATACCTGCTCAGTAACGTTAAGCTCAACCAGGCGGTTCACTTTTGCTTTTTCGTCGGTTATGCGGTCAAGTTCTGAGGCATGGATACGATACACATCTTTAATATGGCGCAGCCAGTTATCAATAATACCAAACTGCTTATTGCTTAAAGCCGCGGCAACACCGCCGCAACCATAATGGCCGGCAACAATAACATGTTTTACTTTTAATACGTTAACGGCATAATCAAGCACGCTAAGCATATTCATATCAGAGTGTACACAAACATTTGCAATGTTACGGTGTACAAATACTTCGCCAGGGCGGGTGCCGGTAACTTCATTTGCGGGTACGCGGCTGTCTGAGCAGCCTATCCACAATACTTCGGGTTGCTGGCCTTGTGATAGTTTTGTAAAATATTCAGGGTCTTCTTTTACGCGCTCGGCTACCCAGTTGCTATTGCCCTTAATTAATTTTTTATAGCTCTGGGCCTGGTCCAGTTTGATGGTTCCTGCGTTGATAGCAGGTGTATTTCCATTTTTTTTATTTTCTATAGTCGACATGATACTTTTCTTTTTTTAATGTTAATTATGATTTGTAAACTAAATCTTTCAATGGCGGTGTTTCGTACCGCTCTTTTATATCCTGTAATTGCACAATAATGCCTTTGGTATAAGCATTATGCTTGTAATTATTAATGATCTCCAGCACATCCGGGTCTATATAGCGCGAGTTTGAGCCGTCAATAACCACATCGCTGCCTTTTGGCAAACTGGTTAGCGTTATTTGTATAGCGGCTTTGTTCAGGAAAGAAACCTCCTCGGCCAGTTTAATGCGGATGGTGTTTTTTTCGCCGTTTGGCGCAATGGTGTAGAAGTAAGGGTTACGCATGTTAGTACGTAATATATAAAACACCCCTACCAGCATACCAATACCCACGCCAATAAGCAGATCGGTAAATACAACAGCCACAATGGTTATAACAAATGGCACAAACTGATCCAGCCCTTTATGCCACATATGCTTAAACAAGCCTATCCTGGCCAGCTTGTAACCTACTGTTAAAAGTATAGCCGCAAGGCACGATAGCGGGATCTTGTTCAGCAACGATGGGATAGCCAGTAAACATACCAGCAGTAAAACACCGTGGAAGATGGCGCTCATTTTTGTACGGGCACCGGCATTTACGTTGGCCGATGAACGTACGATAACGGCTGTCATGGGTAAACCGCCTAATAAACCGCTCACCAAATTCCCCGCACCCTGGGCAACCAGCTCGCGGTTTGTAGGCGATATACGCTTAATAGGGTCAATTTTATCAACCGCCTCAAGGCTCAGCAAAGTTTCTAAACTGGCTACAATGGCAATAGTAGCCGCGGTTATCCAAACCTGCTTGTTGCCTATCCCACTAAAATCCGGTGATTTAAACAGGCCGAAAAACTCGCCGGTGCTGTTTACTAAAGGTATTTGCACATACTGTTTATCTAACAAAGCCAGGCCCGTTCCGGAGAATACCGTGGCCAGCACCACACCGGCTACAACAACCATTAATGGCGCAGGCACAACGGCCAGCTTTTTAAACTTTGGCCAGTATATCATCAGCAATAATGAAACGCCAGCAATAATAACCGCGCCATAGTTTATCTTGGCAAAGGCACTTAATATGCCCGAAAAGGTATTTTCGGAACCCAGGTGGCTAAAACCTTCATCGCCCTCATAATCTTTATCATACCCCACCGCGTGCGGAAACTGTTTCATGATAAGGATGATACCTATGGCAGCCAGCATCCCTTCAATAACCGATGAAGGGAAGTAGTTGGCAATGGTACCCGCTTTAACTAAACCAAAAATAATCTGGAGGGCACCGGCCAGCACCAGGGCCAGTAAAAACGCATCGAACGAGCCCAGGCTGGTTATAGAGTTTAGCACAATAACGGTTAACCCCGCTGCCGGCCCGGCCACGCTTAACTGCGAGCCGCTCAGTGCACCTATTACGATACCGCCAATAATACCCGCCAAAATTCCGGAGAATAACGGCGCACCCGATGCCAGGGCTATACCCAAACATAATGGCAACGCTACCAGGAATACAACCAGCCCGGCGGGCAGGTCTTTCTTTAAGTTTTTGGCCAGGAAATATTTCTTCAGGTTAAGGTCGCCGGCGGAAACGCCGCCTTGCTTGATTTGCATAACAATAATTTTATAATGAAAATTTTTAAATAAACAGCATGTTAAACAACACCGTTTAGGGGTTGAAAACAGCACATAGTTTTTCGGCCTGTGTTAAAAAAACAGGGGTGTGTTGCGGCTCACCGGATATGAAAATATCCGGTCATCATGGTTATGCGTTGGGAGGCGGCGTGGGCACCACAGGATGATACACCTGCTTGTAAAGGGATTTTTCTAAGTTGTGCAGTATGTTGTTTTCAACAACCATTGGCCTGTAAACAGTAAGATTATTTACATTCTCATCAAAAAACTTCTTCTCTTTAAAGGCGGCCTTTTCAGGATCTTCCTTCTCGTTTTTTGATTCGTGCTCAAGCTGCATAATAACCGCGCGAACGGTTTTGTTATCCATACATAAAAAAACAGGCGCAATGGATATGATCATCTTTACAATAAAGATGCCCATAAACAATGCAGCTATTGAATTTTTGAAAATTCTGTTTTTCATGCGTTACAAAGATAACGTTTTTTAGAAACGGAAAGTATCATTGAGGCGTTTAAAGCTAATCTTACAATATAATTACTAATTTTATCGCTTTACCAATAAACCACATCGTGAACAAAAAGCTGGAAATTTTACAAAAAAAGCGCGATCAGGCGCTTGAGGGTGGAGGCGCTGTACGTATTGAAAGTCAGCACAAAAAGGGGAAATTAACTGCACGCGAAAGGCTGCATTTTTTGTTGGATGATGGGTCGTTCCAGGAGATAGGGATGCTGGTTTCGCACCGCTCTACCGATTTTGGGATGGAGAAAGAAAAATACCCCGGCGATGGTGTGGTTACCGGTTATGGAACCGTAAACGGCCGCTTGGTGTATGTTTTTTCGCAGGATTTTACCGTTTTTGGCGGTTCGCTGTCAGAAACCCATGCCGAAAAGATCTGCAAGATAATGGACCTGGCCATGAAGAATGGCGCGCCCGTAGTTGGGCTGAATGATTCGGGCGGTGCACGTATCCAGGAAGGCGTTGTATCCCTTGGCGGTTATGCCGATATATTTTACCGTAATACCATGGCAAGCGGTGTGGTACCGCAAATTTCGGCCATTATGGGCCCTTGCGCGGGCGGCGCGGTGTATTCGCCCGCCATTACTGATTTCATTTTGATGGTTGAGCATACCAGCTACATGTTTGTAACCGGCCCCAATGTGGTAAAAACCGTAACGCACGAGCAGGTAACCTCCGAAGAACTGGGCGGTGCCAATACCCATGCCACCAAAAGCGGTGTTACCCATTTTGCCTGTGCTAACGAGATTGAAGCCATCAACCATGTAAAAAAACTACTGAGCTACATGCCGCAGAATTGCGAGGACCGCGCCCCTGCCCTGCCTTACGAGGTAAAAAATGAGGACCGCCCCGCATTAACAGATATCCTGCCCGAGAATGTGTCGCAGCCTTATGATATCCGTGAGGTGATTGAGCAGGTTATTGATGACGCATCGTTCCTGGAGGTGCATAAAGATTTTGCCGAGAACATTGTGGTTGGCTTTGCCCGTTTAGCAGGCCGCAGCATTGGTATAGTGGCCAATCAACCGGCGTTTTTAGCGGGTGTGCTTGATATTAACTCATCAACCAAGGGCGCGCGTTTTGTACGCTTTTGCGATAGCTTTAACATACCCTTACTGGTGTTTGAAGATGTACCTGGCTTTTTACCGGGCACCGACCAGGAGTGGAACGCTATTATCACCAATGGTGCAAAACTGCTTTACGCTTTCTGCGAAGCTACCGTACCGCGTATTACCGTTATTACCCGCAAGGCGTATGGCGGCGCGTACGATGTAATGAACTCCAAACACATTGGCGCCGATATGAACTACGCCTGGCCAAGTGCCGAGATTGCCGTAATGGGTGCTAAAGGCGCTGCCGAGATCATCTTTAAACGTGAGATAACCACCGCCGAAGACCCGGAAGCCAAATGGCGCGAGAAGGAAGAGCAGTATGCCACCATCTTCGCTAACCCATACCGCGCCGCCGAGCGTGGTTTTATCGACGAGGTAATTACCCCCGCCGAAACCCGCATTAAGCTGATCCACGCCTTTAAAATGCTGGAGAATAAAGTGGTGAATAACCCTAAGAAAAAGCATGGGAACATTCCGTTGTAAGGGAATTTAGATGCAGAGGCCTGTGCGATTTCCTCCCAACGGGAGGGTGCAGGGAGGGGTTTAACCACCGCTACCGCAAGCGTCCCGCTTGTGGATTTAGGACGTAATAAAGCTGCCAAGGATTGCATAAAGCATTACCAAGCATGCGGCCACAAGCGGGACGCTTACGTAGCGAAGATTTTTTACCAGTTAGCTAAGCGAACGACAATGATGTTCTCTTCGATGTTCAAAATTCAACATTCGGTGTTCGATATTAAAAAACCTTTTACTTTTACCTCATGCTCTCCATCGAACAAATAACCCCTCGCCTCACCTGGCGCCTGCGCAAGGAAATATTGTACCCGGGCCAGTACCTGCACGATATGGAAATGGAGGAGGATAACCATGGTTATCACTTTGGTGCTTTTAATGATAATGTTTTGGTTGGTGTGGTATCGCTGTTCCAAAACGGTACCGACTGGCAGTTCCGCAAATTCGCGGTGATCAGCGATGTGCAGAAACAAGGCATCGGCACGCAATTACTAAATTATATAACCGGCTTTGCCGAACGCGAAAACGGCACAAAGCTTTGGTGTAATGCGCGGCTGTCGGCTACCGGGTTTTATGCTAAAAATGGCTTTGCCGAAACGGGTGGTGAGTTTCATAGAAACGGCTTTGACTACATTATTATGCAGAAAAGCCTCCCCTCAAAATAAAAAAAGGTCAGCCTGCCTTGCGCAAACTGACCTTTATTAACTAACTAAATTAACTGATCTTATTATTACGCCGCAAAGGTGGCGTTACACTGTAAAGTGAATGTTAAGTAATAAATAAGGTTTTACTGCTTTACACAGATATTCCTTCATTATCAACAGCTTTATTATATTTGCCCACGGCTACCGTTCCCCCTGGTAGTGTTATTATATACAACATATGGCAAAAAAGAAACCTGAGGCCGAACAAAAACCGGCTATAGTAAACGAAGCATCATTAGCATTTTTTGAAAAATATATCAATAACCCTTCTCCAACCGGTTTTGAGTGGAAAGGCCAGCAGCTTTGGCTGGATTATTTAAAACCTTATATCGACGATCATTTTGTAGATAACTACGGCACAGCGGTTGGTGTTATTAACCCAAAAGCCGAATACAAAGTGGTTATTGAGGCACATGCCGATGAGATCTCTTGGTTTGTAAACTATATTACCAACGATGGTTTGATCTATGTTATCCGTAATGGCGGCAGCGACCACCAGATAGCCCCATCAAAACGGGTTGATATCCATACCGATAACGGCATTGTAAAAGCCGTATTTGGCTGGCCTGCTATCCACACCCGCTTAGGCGGCGAAAAGGAAGAAGCACCAACCCTTAAAAACATTTTTTTAGATTGCGGCTGCATCAGTAAAGAAGAGGTTGAGGCCCTGGGCATCCACGTAGGTTGCGTTATAACTTATGAGGATGAGTTTATGGTGCTGAACAACCGCTACTATGTTGGCCGTGCCTTAGATAACCGTGCAGGCGGCTTTATGATTGCCGAGGTTGCGCGTTTATTAAAAGAAAATAAGGTTAATTTACCATTTGGGTTATACATCGTAAACGCCGTACAGGAAGAGATTGGTTTGCGTGGTGCCGAGATGATTGCCCACCGCATTAAACCAAACGTAGCCATTGTTACCGATGTTACGCATGATACCGGCACTCCAATGATCAATAAAATAACCCAGGGCGACCTTGCCTGCGGTAAAGGCCCGGTTATATCATACGCCCCGGCTGTACAAAATAACCTGAATAAACTGCTGATAGAATCGGCACAGAAAGCGGGCATACCGTTTCAGCGCCAGGCATCATCGCGCTCAACAGGTACCGATACCGATGCTTTTGCGTACTCGAACGATGGCGTACCATCGGCCCTGATATCATTACCGCTGCGCTATATGCACACCACGGTTGAGATGATCCACAAAGAGGATGTAGACAATGTTATCCGTTTAATATACGAATCATTACTTAATATTAAGAACGGGCAGGATTTTAGGTACATTAAATAATTTTTAAAACTTTTATACACAATAAGCCTTTGTGTATTTACATCATACACCTATACCCCAAATTTTTAGAATGAAACCTACATTATTAATTTTGGCCGCAGGAATGGCCAGCCGCTATGGCAGCATGAAACAAGTAGATGGCTTTGGCCCCAACGGCGAAACCATTATCGACTATTCTATTTACGATGCTATTAAAGCGGGTTTTGGAAAAGTTAGCTTTATCATCCGCGAGGAGTTTGCCGAGCCATTTAAAGCCATATTTGAGCCAAAATTAAAAGGCCGTATCGAAATCGATTACGTTTTTCAAAATTTTGACCTGGAGCCTTTTGGTATCACCGAAAAAATTGAACGTGCAAAACCATGGGGTACTGCGCATGCTGTTTTAGCTGCACGCAACCAGGTACATGAGCCTTTCTGTGTTATAAACGCTGATGATTTTTATGGGTTTGATGCTTTTGATAAAATGGCCAAGTTCCTGAACACCGAAGTGGCTGACGACCAATATGCTATAATTGGTTACCAGATAGATAAAACTTTATCAGATTACGGCACTGTATCTCGCGGTGTTTGCGCTGTTGATGCAGATGGTAACATGACAGAGGTAACCGAACGTACCGAAGTTTACTTTAAAGAAGATGGCAGCGTTGCTTATAAAGACGCTACAGGCGAGCATGGTTTACCAAACGACACGCGGGTATCTATGAACTTCTGGGGTTTCACCCCGGCAGTTTTTAAACAAAGCGAAGACCTGTTCAAACAGTTTGTTGAGGCTAACAAAACTAACCCAAAATCTGAGTTTTTTATCCCGCTTGTAGCCGATCAGCTGATCAAAACAAATACAGCGGCTTTTAAAGTTATCCCTACTGCCAACAAATGGTTTGGCGTTACTTATAAAGAAGATAAGCCCATTGTTCAAAAATCAATTTCAGAACTGGTAGAGAATGGTACTTATCCAAGCAACCTTTGGGTATAATACTTATTATAACTAAGCTAAGCCCCGCTTCCTAAGCGGGGCTTTTTTGTTTTATCCTACCCGGCTTTTCGTAACTTTCTTGTTAAAGCAACTATTTATCGCCATACCTAAGTAAATAGTTAACGGGCTTACCTATATTTATATCATAAACTATTAACATGAAACTAAAATTATCACTCATTTTACTGCTGATTGGTGGCTATGCAAGCCAATCGGCAGCGCAACCTACCAATGCCTGGAAAACGGCTACCGCTGGTGGTTATACCTATAAATACGTAACCGGCGACCCTACCCACTCGCGTTTTTACACTTTAAAAAACGGGCTTACGGTTATACTTAGCCCTACCGCAAAACAACCGCGTATACAAGCTTATATAGCGGTTAAAGCGGGTAGTAAAACAGACCCGGCCGACCATACCGGCCTTGCCCACTACCTGGAACACATGATGTTTAAAGGCACCAACAAGTTTGGTTCGCTTAACTGGGCTAAAGAGAAACCCCTGCTTGACCAGATTGATGAGCTCTACGAGCAATACAACTCTACCAAAGATGAGGCTAAGCGTAAAGAGATCTACAAACAGATAGATAAAACATCGGGCGAGGCGGCAAAATTTGCCATCGCTAACGAGTATGATAAAATGATGGCAGGGATGGGTGGGCAAAACAGCAACGCCTTTACCTCTTTTGAGCAAACGGTTTATACCGAGGATATCCCAAGCTCATCAATCGATAAATTTTTAACCATGCAAGGCGAGCGTTTCCGCATGCCGGTACTGCGCATTTTCCATACCGAGCTGGAAGCCGTTTACGAAGAAAAGAACCGTGGCCTGGATAGCGACCCCAACAAAGTGCAGGAAGCGATGTTCGAAGCCCTGTTCCCGAACAACAACTATGGTAAACAAACCACTATCGGCACCATCGAGCATTTAAAAAACCCATCGTTAAAGGCCATCCGCAAATATTACTACAACTATTATGTACCAAACAATATGGGCGTTATCCTGTCGGGCGATTTTAACCCCGATGTGATGATCAAAAAAGTGGCGCAGCATTTCAATTACATGAAACCTACCACCGTGCCGCCATATAAGTTTGCACCGGAGGTGCCTATCGCGGCCCCTATCCAGCGCGACGTTTATGGCCCTAACCCGGAAAGCCTGACCATTGCTTACCGTTTCCCGGGGGCAAGCACCCGCGATGCCCGTTTGCTAAGCCTCATGGGATCGTTATTAACCAACGGCAAGGCCGGTTTATTTGATCTGGACCTTACCAAAAAACAAAAGCTACTTAGCGCTTTCGCATCGGCAAATACTTTAAAAGATTACAGCGTACTTGTTTTACGCGGTACGCCGGTTAAAGGGCAATCGTTAGATGATGTAAAGGCCTTAATGCTGGGCGAGATTGATAAACTGCGTAAAGGTGAGTTTTCTGACGACCTGATCCAATCTATCGTAAACAACTATAAGAAAAGCAAAATAGAGCAGGACGAAAGCTATAACCAGCGGGCAAGCAACCTGATGGACGATTTCACATCGGGTGTTGACTGGCGTACGGATGTTGCCTCTATCAGCGAACTATCAAAGGTTACCAAACCGCAGATCATTGCCTTTGCTAACAAATACTTAAAGGACAACAACTTTGTAATTATTTACAAACACCAGGGTGCCGATAAAAACATTATCAAGGTTGATAAACCACCTATTACCCCGGTTGAGGTAAACGCAGGCGAGCAATCTGCCTACGTTAAAATGATCAGTGCCATACCTGCCACCCCGGTACAACCCGTATGGCTTGATTATAATAAGGATATACAGCGCGCAAAAGCGGGCCCGGTTGATTTGTTAGCTGTACAAAATAAGGATAACAGCATCTTTAGGTTATATTACCGCTATGATATGGGGAGCTGGAATAATAAAATGTTACCTGTTGCGGCCCAGTACCTGCAGTTTTTAGGTACCGATAAACTAAGCGCCGAAGATATCAGCAAGGCGTTTTATAAATTGGCGTCGGCATTTAACTTTAGCGCCGCTGCCGAAAATTCAACCATCAGTATTAACGGCTTACAGGAAAACTTTGCCGCATCAGTAACCCTGTTTGAGAATTTACTGGCTAATTGTAAGGCCGACGATAAGGCACTGGCAGGTTTAAAAGCCCGCCTGAAAAGATCGAGAGAGAACCTTAAGTTAAACAAAGGCGCTATTATGCAGGGACTGGTAAGTTATGCGCAATACGGCCCGCAAAACCCGTTTAACAATGTACTTACAGACGAAGAAATTGATAACCTAAAAGCTGACGACCTTGTAGCTATATTACACAGCCTGGTTAATTACAAACACACCCTATTGTATTACGGGCCGCAAACGGCTGTACAGGCGGGCGCTGTTTTAGCCAAGCTGCATAAAACCCCGGCTAATTTTGCGCCTTATCCGGCTGCAAAAACCTTTACCCGTGTAAAAGTCGATAAAAACACCGTATTGTTTGGCAACTTTGATATGGTACAGGCCGAGATTCAATGGATACGTAACGAAGATGCTTACGACCCGGCCAAAGCGCCAACCATTGAGTTATTTAACAACTACTTTGGCGGTGGAATCAGCTCAATAGTTTTCCAGAACATCCGCGAATCAAAAGCCCTGGCCTACTCAACCTACGCGTATTATATAGAGCCGCAAAAGAAAGAAGACAGTAACAGCTTTGTAGCTTATGTAGGTACGCAGGCCGATAAAATGAACGAAGCCATACCTGCTATGAACGAACTGTTGAACAAGATGCCTGAATCTGCCGAAGCGTTTAAATCTGCTCGCGAAAACATCCATAAATCAATAGAAACAGACCGTATTACACAAGACGGTATCCTATTCAATTATTTAACCGCACAACGTAAAGGGTTAAATTACGATATCCGTAAAAACGTTTTTGAAGCAGTTGGCAAAATCAATTTTACAGATCTTAACGTTTTTCATGATAACGAACTGAAAGCAAAACCATATACCTACTGTATAGTGGCGTCAGACAAGCGCGTAACCGAAGATGACCTTAAAAAATATGGCGAACTTATTAAGCCGGATATGAAGCAAATATTTGGGTATTAATTGTTACTAAATAAAACGCAGATTGAAATTTCCTTTCAATCTGCGTTTTTAATTAATAGGAATATTTAATTTATAAATTTCTCATTATCATTTTTTTAACATTAATTTAATCCCACAAAAGATCAGATTTATACAGATATGGTCTTTAGTATTTATGAATAACAAAATGCTAAATGAAAATTTATGAACTGATCAATTAACTTAACAGGTTAAGCATCCCTTCTTAACCGTAAGTGTAACATTCAACAGTATATTAAAGTCACATAAACTAAACATGCGGCAAACTATTTATTAATACAACCCGTATGTTATAAAACATCTGTACATATATTAGCACATAACCCTTGAGTCATTCCACGAAAATCTCCAGCACGCATTGCCCAAAATGCGGCAATTTATTTCATCACCAGTTGCACAGAAGCTGGTTCATAAAAAGAATATTGTTCTTCTTGCCATTAAAACGATACTTCTGCGCCAATTGCAAAAAATCGATATACATCTTTAAAAAAACAGAATAACGTAAGCATCGCGTTTTTTGGTATAAGTATTGCTGTTACAAGTAATTATAATATATATTCAGATACCTATTGATACACACATGAGACGGATTTTAGCTGTAGACGATGATCACGATATATTGGAAGTACTACAATTTATCCTGGAAGATTCGGGTTATAAAGTAGACACTCTTTCTGATGGACGACAATTAATGGATACTATACGGGACAAACACCCCGACCTGATACTACTTGATATTATGTTGGGCAATATGGATGGCCGCGAACTTTGTAAAGAAGTTAAAAAGCAGGCAACCACTCATAATATACCCGTTATTATGATCTCGGCAAGCCATAATATAGCAGCCACATTAAACCAGGAGAATGGCCCCAATGATTTTGTTGCAAAACCATTTGACATTAATGTACTGCTCGATTCGATAAAAAGACAACTTAATAGTTCATCAGCCGCAGCTTAAAGTGCGGCTTTTTTCTTTCCCCAAGCGCAGATGGTTCATCATCTATCCGAACCTGCTGACCCACTCTTTTAAGCCAAACGTTTGGCCTTGCTTATTTTTACCACACCAATAACCTAATAATTATGGCAACGTGGTAAGTTAGCACAGTTATTTAAAGTTTTCCACAAGCATACCATCCATATATTCAGCTTCGTTTAAAAAAAGTGTTTATTCACATTTGTTAATTACTAATGTGGAATGCATTTTTGCGTTTAGCTAATTTAGCACCATCATTAATGCGCTTTATGATCAAACTTAAATACATTACCTTAATTGCACCGGTATTTTTAGCCTTGCCAACACTGGCGCAGCAAAACCCATCATTCCAGACTAATCGCACTTATCAAAATGCGAATAACCTGATGGCTATGGGTAAATACGCCGCCGCTGCCGAGCAGTATCGTTTGGTTGAACAAACCAGGTTAAAAACCGGACAGCAATCAAAATTCGAATCTGAGCTATCCCTGCTAAAAGAGAATGCGCAATATTACGAAGCCGTTTGCGCGCTCGAACTGGGAAATGATGATGCCGAAAGCATGCTTACCCGTTTTATAAAAGAACACCCCGAAAATCCGCTTGCAAAACAAGCATATTTCCAGGTGGGTAAATCATACTTTAAACAGGGTAAGTATGACGAAGCCTTAGTTTGGTTTAATAAAGTTGATGCGGTTGACCTGAACGGCGCACAAAACACGGAATACAAATTCAGAAAAGGGTACGCCTATTTTGTTACCAACGACTATAAAAAAGCGCAGTTATTATTCGGCGAGGTAAAAAACAAACGGTCGCCGTTTACTGATGATGCTACTTATTATTTTGCCTACATCGCCTATTTAAATAAGGATTACCACCTGGCGCTTGTAAATTTTGAAAAGCTAAAAAATTCAAAAAAATACGAGAACAGCTATCCATACTATATTACCGCTGTTTACTTTTTAGACAAACGGTATGATGATGTAATCAACTACGCCATCCCTATCATTAACAGCACTAAGCAACAAAACGAAACCGAAATGCTGCGCATTATTGGGGCATCGTACTTTGCCAAGGCCAATTATGATAAAGCTGTTGAATATTACAGCCGGTTTGAAGACCAGGACCAGGGCCGTACCCAAAACACACAGGACAGCTACCAAATGGGTTATGCCTATTATAAAGTTGGCAATAACGGTAAAGCAGCCAGTGTGTTAGAGAAGCTGGTTGCCCAGAATGATAATTATAGCCAGAGCGGTAGTTACACCTTAGGCGATGTGTTCCTGAAAATGGGCAACAAGCAAAGTGCCCGTAACGCCTTCTTCACTGCATCGCGCTTAAACTACGATAAGCAATTACAGGAGGACGCCCTTTACCAATACGCCAAACTATCGTACGAGCTTGATTTTAATAACGAGGCGCTTGTTGCTACCCGCGCTTACCTTAAAAATTATCCGCGTGCTACCCGTACCGATGAAGTGAAGATATTGCTGGGCGAAGCGTTGCTAAACTCAAAAAACTATAAAGAAGCGGTTGAGATACTGGAGCCGATACCCAATAAATCTGAAAGCGCGCAGATAGCCTATCAAAAGGTAACCTATTACCGCGGATTAGAATTTTACAACGAGCGCGCGTTTGAGAATGCTATCGGTATCTTCCTGCGATCGTTGCGTAACCCGGTTGATACCAAGGTACAGGCCTTAACCCTTTACTGGATGGCCGAATCGATGTATGAGGTACGTAAGTACACCGAATCTGTTGAAACTTTTGAGCAGTTTTTAGCCATGCCGGAAGCTAAAGAGACCGATGTTGCCAACTTTGCTAACTATGCCCTTGCATACGCCGCATTTTATGATGAGCAATACAGCAAGGCTGCCAAATATTTCGAGAAATTTTTACGTGGCGATGTAAAAGACAAGGCTACCGAGAACGATGCAATAAGCCGCCTTGGTGACAGTTACTTTGGAATGAAGAGCTACGGCAGCGCTTTAGAAAATTATAACCGCATTATTGAGCGCCACAGCCAGGGGCAGGAGTATGCCTTGTTTCAGCGTGGTATTATCCAGGGCTTACAGGGTAACCCTGATGCCAAAATAGCAACGCTGAATAGCTTGCTAAGCCAGTTCCCAAATTCAGATTATGCGGATGATTCTGCTTTTGAAATAGCTTACGCCTACTTCCTGAAGAACGATGGCGAACGCGCAAAATCAGACCTGACCGCTATGATACAAAAGTATCCCCACAGCAGTTATGTGCCGCGCGCCTACACCACTATCGGTTTAATTGACTATAATGCGGGTAATGATGACCTAGCTACCGAATCGTTTAAAAAGGTAGTATCAGATTACTCCTCTTCTGACGAAGCCAAACAGGCATTGAAACAGGTTGAAAAGATCTATACTGATAAAGGGGATGCAGGTTCGTTCTTAAATTATGCCAACTCAACCGCTATTGGTAATTACAGTACATCCGAGCAGGAAAACATTATGATAACTGCCGCCAACAACCTGTATCAAAAAGGCGACTGGCAGGGAACTGTTAATGCTGTTAACGCTTATTTCGATAAATTCCCAACCAAACAGATCTACGAGAAACAAGCCAGGTTTATACGTGCGCAAGGTTTAGCTAACCTGGGCAAAGCAGATGAAGCTATTATTGACTACAATGTTATACTAAACGACTGGACAAGCACCTATAGCGAAAAAGCGTTGATCAGCATGGCTAAACTTTACATGAGCCAGAAGAAGTATAACGATGCCATCGTGTTCCTGAAAAGGCTGGAAACCAACTCGGAGTATAAAGCCGATTATACCTATGCGGTAAACAGCCTGCTGGTGTGCTACTCGCAAATTAACATGGCCGATGATGTGCTTAAATATGTTAAGCTGGTTCGCGATAACGAGAAAACATCACAGGAGGATAAATTTAAAACCGGGCTTTATGCCGGTAAAGCTTACCTGCAAAGGGGCGATACTACAGCCGGTGTAAAAGAGTTGAACTATACGGTTACCAATACAAAAACCATTGCGGCAGCCGAGGCTAAATACAATATTGCAAATGTAGAGTATTTGCAGGGCAAGTATAAAACATCGCAAAAAACCTGTTTCGATTTGGTTAAGGATTTGCCTAACTATGATTACTGGGTGGCCAAAACCTACATATTACTGGCCGATAACTACGTTGGTTTAAAAGATAATTTCCAGGCCAAGGCAACACTGCAAAGTATTATAGACAACTATAAAGGCGATGATGATATATTAACCATTGCCCGCCAGAAAATGAATGTGCTTGAGCCGCAGAAAGCCAAACAACAGGAAAAACCGGCAGATACGAAACCGGCCGAAGAAACCAAACCTGCAGAACAGGAAAAGCCGGCCACAACCGAGCCTGCTAAAACAGAACCAACTACACAGGAAAACAAAGAACAATAGAACAAGACAAGCAATGAATTTAAAATACACCATAGCACTGCTTACCTTATTAACGGTATTTTACTTTGTTCCTGCCAGCGCACAAACAAAGAAAGCAACAGATAAGAAACAACCGGCTAAAACTGCAAAGAAAACTGCAGCCAAACCTATAAGCCAGCAAAAAGCCAACGCAAAAACGCTGGGCGAAGCGGCATCTAAAGTACCTGCTGCCGATACTACCAAAAAAGGCGGGCAAAACAACGCGCCAAATAATAATAGCAGCCTTGCCGAAGAGATTGTGGTAACTACATCATACAAGCCGGTATTGGCCGAGGCTGTAAAAATTCGCCGTAACCCCGATCTGGAAGACAAAATGCCTTACAAAGCACCTTTAAGCTACACCCCGCTTGATAAAAGATTAAACCAGGATAATAACATCCGCCAGCTGGATGCCATGAAAAGGCCTCCAGAGCAGGATTCGGCACAATATAACAACTACGCAAAAGCCGGTTTCGGTAATATGAAAACCACTTTTGGCGAAGCTTATTTTGGTAACGGTAAAGACGAAGCCCTGCAGGTTGGCGGCTATGTAAAGCACCTGGCACAATCCGGCAGCTCGTTAAACAAACAGAACGATAGCCGCCAGGAAGTTGGTGTTTTTGGTAAAAGCATAGGTGCCGACAACACCCTTACCGGCCGTATTACTTACAAGCGCCATCAAACGTATTTCTATGGGCTTGATCAGGACCTTACTCCTCCCCCGGTTTTTGACCCGGCTAAACAAACCTTTAACACTATTGGTGCCGAAGGCGAGATAGCCAAAAACTTTAAGGACGAGGAAAACGCATTTACCTATGCGGCTAAGTTTAACGGTTACATATTTAACAATGCTTACAGCGCCAAGGAAAGCAACATTGTTTTAAGCGGCTTTTTAAACAAAACCGTTAAACAGTTTTATGCAGGCTTAAGCGCGTCGTTAGATCTGGGTTCGCAAAAGGACCTTGCCTATTCTAACAACAATAGCATCATCAGGGCTAACCCTTACATCAAGTTTCAGGGCGATAATTATAAGATTGACGCGGGCGTAAACATCGCTAAAGAGTTTGGCATGTCCGATCGTTTTTACATCTTCCCCGCAGCAAAGCTGGAGTTACAGGTAATACCAAAATACGTACGTTTATTTGCCGAAGCAAAAGGCGATATCAATAAAGCATCTATCAGGGATTATACCGATGCCAACCCCTTCCTGGGCGAGAACATCAGTCTGATCAACTCTGTAGATAAGCTGGATATCACCCTGGGCTTAAAAGGCACCCTGGCACCGGGCCTTGGCTTTAAAGCATCTATTTATCGCAACAGCATCAAAAACCTGCCGTTATTTGTAAACAACTTTGCTGCTACAACTAATAAATACCAGGTAATATATGACAATGGCGACGCCCGTGTAAGCGGCTTTAACGGCGAACTTGATTTTAAAGCAAGCGAAGACGTAAACGTTTACGGCCGTATTGAAATTAAAGATTATAAAATGGCCAGCGAAGCGCAACCCTGGAACCTGCCTAAATTTATCCTTACTGCGGGTGCAAGCATCCATGTAAATGATAAGGTTGATATCAACGGTTCGTTAATGTTCCGCGGTTCAACGCAGGATCCATTACAGTTGGCTACCAGTACGCCAACAGCCCCTGCTTATACCAATATTAAATCATTTGCCGACGTAAGCGGCGGTGTTACCTATAAAATAAACAAACAGTTCTCGGTATTTGCACAGGCAAATAACATCCTGAATGCAACCAGCAAAACATGGGTTTATTACCCAAATTATGGGTTTAATATATTCGGTGGCGTAGGCTATGCGTTTTAAGCTTTTTGATGTTTTATAATTATCCGTACTTTTAGCGAATGGATGTAGGCTACTTTATAAGCGAACTGCTGGCGCAACATGGCGACGTAAGTGTACCGGGTTTGGGTTATTTTGCCCGCACACGCATAAACGGTCACTATAACGAAAAGGAGGGTAAATTATACCCGCCAAGCTATAGCGTGCAGTTTGATCCGCAAGCTATTGAGGATGAAACACTGGCGCAATATATAGTTGATCAGAAAAACATATCGCTGGCATCATCCAAGTACTTTACCGAAAAATTCATCACTAATATAAAACTGCAGGCACAATCTGCTGAAACCGCACTGGGCAACCTGGGCTGGTTTTATACCGAAGATTCGCAATTGTTTTTCAGGCCAAATACCGGCTTGGGCACCGATCCCGACTTTTTTGGTTACCGGCCTGTTAATCTGCATAAATTAGGCAGCGCGCCTGTATTAACTCAAGCCGATACTACACCTGTTGAAGAAAAATATACAGCACCTGTAGCTGTACCCCAACAACAGGAAGAAACAGACGGCTACCGGTTTGAAACCGATGAAGAGTATGAGGCTTACCTGGTTGATCTGGCCCGTAAAAGAAGCAGACGATCTACCATCCTGTTTGTAGTACTGGCATTGTTATTCACGGGCCTGGTTGTATACCTGGTAAACAGGTATGATCCATCTGTATTTAATCTGGAGGCCAAAAAACCTAAGGTAATCAAAACCGAAGCGGTAATTAACGCCAAGGTTGAACAACCTGCCGATAGTGACAGCACTATCACCTCAAAAGATACAGCCAAAACGAGTATTAAACCGGATAGTATTACTACTACAAAAACAGTTAAAGATACTACGGCAAAAACACCTGTTACTGCAAACAATAATATCGCAGGGCCACGTTATGAAATATTAGGAGGTTCGTTTGCTACTATTGAAGAAGCCAACAAGGCAATTAAAAATTATAAGACTTTAGGCATCGAGGCAAAAATATTAGAAAATGTGCCGGGCAGGAAACGCAAAGTTACTTTAGGCACCTACGCTACAAGAGCAGAAGCAATTGCCGCACAGGAGAAAATTTTAAGTACAAAAAAAGTAAAAGCTGCTGATACTTATATTCAGCCTTACAATATTAAATAACAAATAACAGGTCTTTTAAACCGGAGGCCTGCCAAATTACACACTACGATTTATATAGAAACTATGACGTTATTAATGCAGGTTACAGATACCGCCGCAAAACTAATTGATACCGCACACCAGGCCGGCCAGCAGCTGGCAAAAATACCGGAAGAAGAATTACGCTTTGGCGATTTGCTGATAAAAGGTGGCTGGGTAATGGTGCCTATCGGTATACTGGCAGTATTAGGCCTTGTAATATTTTTCGAACGTTTCTTTACGATCCGCAAGGCATCGAAAGACGAATCGCACCTGATGAGCCAGGTACGCAGCAGCATCCACTCCGGCGATCTGCAATCGGCTATTGCTATTTGCCGTAACAGTAATTCGCCTTTGGGCCGCATGCTGCAAAAAGGTTTATTACGTATCGGTCGCCCCATAAAAGATATTGAAGGCGCTATAGAGAACATAGGTAAACTGGAAGTATCAAAACTGGAGAAGAACATCGGCATCATCGGTATAGTAGCCGGTATAGCTCCCATGTTTGGTTTCCTGGGTACCATTGCCGGGGTAATCAAAATCTTTTACGATATCTCAAAAACCGATAACATCAGCATGGGTGTAATATCCGGTGGTTTATATGTAAAAATGGTAACATCGGCAGCAGGTTTATTTGTGGGTATTATTGCCTATATCTGCTACCATATTTTAAATATGATGGTTGATAAAGTGATCCTGAAACTGGAAACCGATGCCATTGAATTTATTGACCTGTTAGAGGAGCCAAGCAAATGAATTTAAGAAAAAGACATAAAGGCGCATCAGCAGAAGTGCATACTTCGGCCATGAACGATATCATGTTCTTCCTGCTTTTGTTCTTCCTGATAGCATCGACAGTAACCAACCCTAACGTGGTAAAGCTGATGCTGCCAAAATCATCAAGCGGGCAATCGGTATCTAAAAAAACCATTAACGTATCTATCGATAAAAACCTGGTTTATACTATCGATAAAAAACAAGTACCGGTTGACCAATTGCAGCCAACCCTGCAAAGTTACAAGAGCCTGGCTACCGAACTTACCATCGTTTTATACGTTGACCGTACAGTAGCCATACAGGATGTTGTACAGGTAATGGATATAGCACAAAAATTAAACATTAAAATGGTACTGGCAACAGAACCTAAGGGATAGAAAGAGTTGGCAGTTATAAGTTTGCAGTTTGCTTAATCGTATACCTGCAAACTGCAAACCGCCCACTGCAAACTGAATAAAATGGACTACAGGGAAGACAATAATTATCCGAAAGCATTTGCCGCCACAGGTATCATACTGGGTGTGGTAATGGCCTTATGCTATTTTATTGTTTTCCAGTTGCCGCCACCGCATGAAGAAGGTACCGGCGGTATCCTGGTAAACTACGGTACGGTTGACGAAGGTAAGGGTAGCGACTATATGAGCACCGAAGAGCCTTCTGTTGCCGAAAAAGCCAATAATACAAAACCTGATAAGGTAACCCCCGCCCCGCCAACCGAAGAAAAGCAACAGGTTGATAACAGCGATAAAAACGTAGTTACCCAAACCACCGATGATGCGCCCGAGGTAACGGCAAATAGCAAAAAGCCAAGCACAACCGTAGCTACACAGCCAACCACTAAAACCGTTGCCAAACCTACAGTTAACCAAAACGCGCTTTACAAAGGCAAAACCAATAACGGTACCGGCGAAGGCGACGGAACAGGCAATACGCCCGGCAACCAGGGTAAACCAACTGGTACAACCTTAACCAATAACTATAACGGAACAGGATCTGGCAATGGCGGTAACCTTAACCTAACCCAGCGCAGCTTTGTTACCCGCCCAACTGTTGATGGTGGCAACCGTTATACCGGCAAAGTTGTGGTTGATATACGGGTTGATAAAGAAGGTAACGTAATACAAGCTACCGCGGGTGCCCGTGGTACTACCATTACGGATGCTGCACTGCTCCAAAAATGCGAGGATGCAGTAAGAAGATCAAAATTCAACCCATCAGATACCGCTCCCGAAAACCAAAATGGCACTTTAACCTTCGTGTTTAAAGTAAATTAATTGCAGTTTGCAGATATAAGTTTGCGGTTTGCATGTATACATTTGTAGTGCCAACCGGCAACTGCAAACTAAAAGATGGACTACCAGCAAACGCTCGACTACCTCTACACTCAATTACCTGTCTTTACCCGGGTAGGCGCATCTGCCTATAAAGAGGACCTCACTAATACTATTGCCCTGTTAAACATTCTGGATAATCCCGAACTCAAGTTCAGGAGCATCCATGTGGGTGGTACAAACGGTAAAGGCTCTACATCGCACATGCTGGCTGCCATATTGCAGGTTGCCGGGTATAAAACCGGCTTATATACATCACCCCATCTTAAAGATTTCCGCGAACGCATCCGTATAAACGGGCAGATGATCAACGAGCAAACCGTGGTGGATTTTGTGGCAAAATACCAACCTGATTTTGAACAGATCCAACCTTCATTCTTTGAAATGACCGTTGCCCTTGCCTTTGATGTTTTCGCGAAAGAGCAGGTAGATATTGCCATTATAGAGGTAGGTTTAGGTGGGCGTTTAGATTCTACCAACGTGATCAATCCGCTGCTGTCAATCATCACCAACATAGGCTGGGACCACATGAACCTGCTTGGCAATACGCTGCCAAAAATAGCCGCCGAAAAAGCAGGCATTATTAAGCCAGCTATCCCGGTAATTATTGGCGAACACCAACCCGAAGTGGCTGAAGTATTCACTAACAAAGCACAACAGGTAAATGCGCCTCTGACCTTTGCATCGGATGTAAAGTCGGTGGTAGAAATTCAAGATTCAAAAGAAAGCCTGGAGTACCTGGAGATAAACGCACCGCAATCCTCACTCCCCGCTCTTCATATACAGCTTGACCTGCCCGGCACCTACCAGCTCAATAACGTACGGACAATTTTAACCGCTGTTGATGAATTGCGTAAACAGGGCTTTGTTATTACCGATGAGCATATAACCAAGGCTTTAAAACAGGTTAAAACGCTAACCGGCCTGCATGGCCGCTGGGAGGTAATAAATAACCAGCCATTAACCATTTGTGATACCGGCCACAATCCAGAAGGTATAACCGAAGTTTTAAAAAACATCGCCAACGTTAAGTATCAGCACCTTCACTTTGTAATAGGCATGGTAAACGATAAGGATATCAGCAAGGTATTAGCCATGCTGCCAACCCATGCCACCTACTATTTTTGCCGCCCCGATATCCCGCGCGGACTGGAAGCAGAAAGCATTAGGCAACAAGCTGCAAATTTTGGTTTGCATGGCGAGGCTTACCCGTCGGTAAAAGCAGCATTACAAGCCGCGCAGGCAGCCGCTACCGATAAAGACCTGGTGTTTGCCGGTGGCAGTACTTTTGTGGTGGCAGAGGTTGTGTAATTGTAAGCCCGTTATTGACGCGTAGCATAGTAACAACTTCTTAAATTAATTTAAAAACATTACTTTAGCACATAAACAAACCAACTCATGACCTACCTCCCCTCACCCGAACGATACAATAAAATGCAATACCGCCGTTGCGGTAAAAGTGGTATAAAACTACCGGCTATTTCATTAGGCCTGTGGCATAACTTTGGCCATGTGGATGTAATGGAAAACTTCCGCAGCATCCTGCACCTGGCTTTTGATAGCGGTATCACCCATTTCGATCTGGCCAACAATTACGGCCCGCCCCAGGGCAGCGCCGAAACCAATTTTGGTAAGATATTAAAAGAAGATTTTGCCGGCTATCGCGATGAAATGATCATCAGTAGTAAAGCAGGTTATACCATGTGGGATGGCCCTTACGGCGACTGGGGATCAAAAAAGTACCTGGTATCCAGCCTTGACCAAAGTTTGAAACGTATGGGGTTGGATTATGTAGATATTTTTTACCACCACCGCCCTGATCCCGAAACACCGCTGGAAGAAACCATGAGCACCTTAGACCTTATCGTTCGCCAGGGTAAGGCTTTGTACGTGGGTATCTCCAACTACAACGCCCAGGAAGCTGAAAAGGCAATTGCCATATTAAAACAATTAGGTACACCTTGTCTTATCCATCAGCCAAAATATTCGATGTTCGTTCGCGACGCGGAAGCCGGTTTGCTGGATGTATTGGGAAAAGACGGCGTGGGTTGTATCCCTTTTTCGCCACTGGCGCAAGGTTTACTGACCAATAAATATCTGCATGGTATCCCTGAAGATTCGCGCGCGGCCAAATCAACCGGCTTTTTACAGGAAAGCCAGGTTACCGACGAGGTGATAGCCAAAATAAAAAAACTGAACACCCTGGCCGAAAAACGCGGCCAAACGCTTGCCCAAATGGCGCTGGCCTGGTTGCTAAAAGATGACAGGGTAACATCGGTATTGATAGGTGCCAGCAAACCCGCCCAACTGGCAGATTCGCTAAAAGCTTTGGATAATATTGACTTCTCGTCTGACGAACTGGAAAAGATAGAGCAGATCTTGAAATAGTATTTTAAACGGTGTACAGTTAGATACATTTTTGTTGGTAGGCGTATTTAGAAATAAATACGCCTTTTTGTTTAACAATAATTAACAAGGCGCGTCTAAAAACTTTACACATCTTAGCGATACCAAACTGCGTCTATGAAATTCCCTTTCCTGTTCACCCTTTTCCTCTTACTAACAGCTAATTTATTTGCACAGGATGTTACCCTCACCGGTAAAATAACAGATGGTGCCGGCAACGCCGTGCCATTTGCTACGGTTTACATCCGCAATACCACAAAAGGCACATCAGCCAACAGCGATGGCAGCTATACCCTAAATTTAAAAGCAGGGCAATACGATGTACAATACCGGGCAATGGGATACAAACAGGAAAGCCGCAAAATAGACCTCAAAGAAACCCAAACTATCAATATTACCTTAAAAGCCGAAGATTACCAGATCAAAGAGGTTACCATCCGCGCGGGTGCAGAAGACCCTGCCTACGCCATCATTCGCCATGCTATTAAAAAACGCAAAACTTATTTAAATGAGGTTAATGCTTACACCTGCGAGGTATATATAAAAGGCCTGCAAAAGCTCTTGGCCGCCCCAAAGAAATTCCTGGGGATTGATATGCAGAAGATAGCCCGCGAAAACGGGCTCGATTCAAACCGGCGCGGCATCATCTACCTGTCGGAGTCACAATCAAAATACAGCTTTATAAAGCCTGATAAGGTGCACGAGGAAATTACCTCCTCCAAATTCTCGGGCAGTAACCGGGCGTTCACTTTTAACCGTGCATCAGATATGCAGGTGAATTTTTACGAGAACCTGCAAACTTGGGATGGCCTGAGCAACCGCCCGCTGATATCGCCCATTGCCGACAATGCGCTATCCTATTATAAATACAAATACATAGGCCTGGCTATTGAGAATGGCGAAACCGTGAACAAAATTCAGGTTATCCCCCGCAACGAGCACGACCCATGTTTTAGCGGCTATGTTTATATTATGGAAGATAGCTGGCGCTTGCAAAGCCTTGGCCTGTATATCACTAAAAAATCGGGTATCAACTTTGTAGATACCTTAAAAGTCGACCAGCAATTTATCCCGGTTAACGGTAATGCATGGATGCCGGCATCGCTTAAGTTTGAATTTATGGGCGGGTTCTTCGGCTTTAAATTTGGCGGCTATTTCATCTCCATTTACAAGGATTATGATATCGATCCTAAGCTCGACAGGTCGCAGTTTGCCGAAGTGCTGCGCATCACCAAAGGGGTAAACAAAAAGGATTCGACCTACTGGGAGCAACAAAGGCCCATCCCGCTTACTGACGAGGAAAAAACAGATTACCAGAAGAAGGCCGTACTGGCCGCCAAACGCGAATCAAAGCCCTATTTAGATTCGCTTGACAAGGTGAACAATAAATTTAGTGTTGGCAAATTCCTGCTTGGCGGTTATAACCACCGCAACAGGTATGAACACGAATATTATAATTTTAATTCCCTGATCAGTTCAGTAGCCTATAATACGGTAGAGGGATTATCACTTGGTTACGGAGGCTCGTTCACTAAACAGATAGACAGCGTGAACAACCGCTATCTGCGTATTTATGGCAAGGTGCGTTATGGTTTCTCAAACAAATTGTTCAATGCAAGCGGCGGCGTCACCATGCCGATAGGCTCTGCCACCTTGAATTTGGCAGGTGGTTCTGATGTGATCGATCTGAATAATCGCGAACCTATTACCTCGTTCATGAACTCAGCCTATACGCTGCTCAACAGGCAGAACTTTGAGAAGCTATATCAAAAGCAATATGCATCGGCTACCCTATCCAAACGTATTTATGGCGGCTGGCTGGCAAGCGCCGGTGCTGAGTGGGCAAACCGAAAGTCCCTGTCAAACACAACCGACTACAGCTTCTTCCATCCTAAAGGGCACGAGTTTACCTCTAACAATCCGCTTAGTCCGGATGCAGATGTACCGCTATTCCCCGACAACCAATCGTTTAAAGTAACCGTGCGCACTACTTATGATTTTAGCAACCAATACGAAACTTATCCCACAGGCAAACGCTACCTGCCATCAAAATACCCCACCATCGGTTTAAGCTTCACCAAAGCCATAAAAAATGTGTTCAGCTCTGATGCGGATTACAACCTGATATCAGCAGATATCTCTAAATCCGAGATCCCGATGGGCTTTTATGGTAAAACATCGTTTTACGTGAGTGCGGGTAAATTTTTTAACACCAAAAACATTTCCTATCCCGATTACAGGCAGTTTGCCGGTAACCAGGTACTGTTTTACCAAAGCGGCATCAATAAATTCCTGTTGTTAAATTATTACCAGTTCAGCACCGGCGACAAGTATCTGGAGGGCCACCTGGAGCATAATTTCACCGGATTGATCACCAACCAGATCCCCGTTCTTCGTAACCTTAAATTGCAGGAAATAATTGACGTAAATTACTTATCCACCCCTACACTTAAAAACTATACCGAGCTTGGGGTAGGTTTCCAAACTAATATTGGTTTAAGGGTGATGTATGGCACATCGTTCAACAACAAAGTGAATGGTGCAAATCAGGCAATAAGGGTTGGGGTGAGTTTTTAACTTTGTTGAAGCATTAAGCGATAAGTCTTCGACAAGCTCACACTGACAAATAGAAATGTCATGTGAGCCTGTCGAACCATTGGCGCTATGCATTACCGTAATTAGTCTTCTACAAGCTCAGCCTAACAAGCGTATTAAGCTTTCCTCATCTTCACAATACCCAGTAATTCCTTATCGGGCAAGGTAACATCAATCCGTTCAACTGCTACATATCCCATAACTTCATAAAGCGGCACACCGGGTAATGTTGCGCCAAGCTCAAAGCTGGTAAACCCGTTTACTTTTGCTGCATCTTCACATATATTAATAATTTTACGGCCTATACCCTGCCGCGCATAGTCGGGGTGTACAAAAAAGGCTCTTATCCTCGCGGCATCTTTCGCCGGGTCGAGCAGCGGGTCTTCTATGTCCTTATGCTGATCGCCGCCGTACAGGGTATTCCGCTTGCTCCACCCGCCGCAACCTACCTTTGTATTATCCTTTTCGGCAATATAGTAGGTGCCGTCAGTAATCAGCTGGCTGTCAATCCCAAAAATGTATTTGATGGCGCTTTCTATCTGGTTTGGAGTATAATACGCCTTACTTAAACCGCGTACGGATAGGGCAATTAATTGCTGTAATTCTGCCACATCATCAAATGTGGCCAGTCGTATCGTTATCATTGAGCATATGTTTACGGGCTAAGATAAATTTTTATGTCAATTCGTGGTTTCAAAATCTAAATTTCCTACCTCATTTTTCCGCTCAAAATCCTATCTTTGCCCATGCAAGAAAAAATCCTCATTCTTGACTTCGGTTCGCAATTCACCCAGCTTATCGCGCGCCGTGTCAGGGAGCTCAATATTTACTGTGAGATCCATCCCTTTAACAAAGTTCCTGAAGTTGACGAAAGCGTAAAAGGTATCATCCTTTCCGGTAGTCCGTATTCTGTACGCCAAGAAGATGCACCTCATTTTGAATTTGCCAAACACCACAAAACACTGCCTATTTTAGGCGTTTGCTATGGTGCGCAATATGTAGCGCATTTTCATGGTGGCGAAGTTTTGGCATCAAGCACACGCGAGTATGGCCGTGCCAACCTGGATTATGTTAAGCAGGACAACATCCTGTTTAAAGATGTACCGGTTGGCTCACAGGTTTGGATGTCGCACGGGGATACCATTGCCCGCATAGGCGATGATTTTGAGGTAATTGCAAGTACTGATAGCGTTAAAGTTGCCGCTTACCAGATAACCGGTACCCAAACATACGGGATCCAGTTTCACCCTGAAGTAACGCATAGTATTGACGGCAAGCAATTGCTGCAAAACTTTTTGGTGGATATTTGCGGTTGCTCACAGGATTGGACACCCGACTCCTTTATCGAAACCACAATTGCCGAACTGAAGGCAAAATTGGGCGATGATAAGGTGGTTTTAGGCTTATCGGGCGGTGTTGATTCATCTGTTGCGGCGGTATTGCTGCACCATGCCATCGGCGCCAACCTGCATTGTATATTTGTAGACAATGGCCTGCTACGTAAGGACGAGTACCAATCGGTGCTTGACTCATACCAGCACATGGGCTTAAACATAAAAGGGGTTGATGCCAAACAACGTTTTTACGATGCACTGGCTGGTTTAACCGACCCTGAGAAAAAGCGTAAAGCCATTGGCCGTGTATTCATTGAGGTATTTGATGATGCCGCGCACGAGGTACAAGGCGTAAGCTGGCTTGGCCAGGGTACTATTTACCCGGATGTTATCGAATCGGTTTCGGTGAAAGGCCCATCGGCAACCATCAAATCGCACCATAACGTTGGGGGCTTGCCTGATTTTATGAAGCTGAAGATAGTTGAGCCATTAAACACCTTGTTTAAGGACGAAGTACGCCGCGTGG